>Ga0265314_10006399_pt1 | contig 10435 bp, 5 predicted proteins | sample 4126metaG_FD_203106 | JGI IMG/M metagenome (GOLD analysis project Ga0265314, IMG submission 203106) | Rhizosphere microbial communities from Carex aquatilis grown in University of Washington, Seatle, WA, United States - 4-1-26 metaG | ecosystem: Host-associated > Plants > Roots > Rhizosphere >... | reverse complement strand
CACTACCACGGCTCCCAACACCTTGCCCGATTCATCCTTATACACCGACCCGTTGAACAATACTTCGGTGAGGCGGTGATCGCGGATGGTAAGCGGATAATCCAATACAAAGCCCTTTTCAAATACCTGCTGATAGACCTTCCGGGCCTTTTGGGGATCCGTAAAATAAATCTTGAAGTCGGTGCCGGTTAACTGCTCCCGGGTTTTACCGGTGATCCTGGCCAGGGCCTCATTCATATCGGTAATCTTCCCTTCCAGGCTGATTGTCACCAGCGGATCAAGGCTGGCTTCGATCAGGCTGCGTGCATAGCGGGACTCCCGTATCATCGTTTTCATATGCTCATTACTACTTCTCTTTATCATACTATACTTCCTTGTCCATCACCCCATTTTTACACGGATGAAGCTTTGGCCTTGTCCTTCCATTGTTTAAACCGGGTAGGTGAAAGGCCCGTAGCATTTTTAAATTGGTTCGAAAGGTGCGCCACGCTGCTGTAGTTCATCTCGTAAGATATCTCGGTGAGGCTCATGGTACCATACATCACCAGCTCCTTGATCCGCTCAATTTTAAGGGCTATCACATATTGCTCTATGTTCACCCCCTGCACTTCGGAAAAAAGGGCGGCGAGATAGGCATAATCGTACCCCAGCATTTCACTCAGATGGGTCGAAAAACCGACCCTGGTCATCTCTACCGGATGGAGCACGGAATCGGTGATTATCCTTTTCATCTGCTCCATCAGCACGGCCCGTTTGTCGTCCATCAACTCCAGCCCCTGGCTGAGCAAGGCGGTCTTCAGTTGTTCCCGCACTTCCTCCGAAAGGTCTTCCATAATTTCCACTTCGCCCAGATCGAGGACTATAAAGTGAAGCCCCAGTTTTTTCAGCTCCTCCTTCACGGCCATTTTGCAACGGCTGCTGACCATATATTTAATGCGCAACTTCAAGGGGTTTCTGATTTAATAATAACAGAAACAAAATTGAGCTAAATACCCTCCGGGACTGTTATATAAATATCTTATAATCTTGCATCATTCACACATTCATTCCGCTGCTTTTCCTCTGATTCCCTACGGCCATCAGCGAAGCATCTGATCCGATCCCGGGTTCCCAAAAGTGGTTGTTCCATTAAAACAGAAGCAAAAAAAACGAAGCCTTTAGCATCTTAAATTCTCCACTTCGACATAAAGCACCATTGCCGGATATTCCAGCGCACCCCTCAGACCCTGAAGCGGAGTGATGGAACAACTTTCCCTTACCCCTGTTGATCCGGCACATTAAAAATAAATCCGACCCCAAATACATTTTCAATACTCAACGCTGCATCCTCTTTCAGATACTTCCGGATCCTGGTGATAAATACATCCAGGCTCCTGCCCAAAAAATAATCGTTCTCTCCCCAAAGCGCCTGCAACACTACTTCCCGCTTTATCACGGTGTTCCGGTGTTGCCATAAATAATACAGCACATCACTTTCCCGTTCGGTGATGCGCCTGGTTCTGCCTCCAATGGTGAGCGATTGCTGGTTTGCGTTGAACAGATATTTCCCCATCGCCATCTCCCCATCCCGCTTGCCCGCCTTACTTCCCGGCACGCGGCGAATCACCGCTTTTATTTTCCATAGCAACTCTTCTTCGTCAAAGGGTTTCGTGATATAATCGTCTGCACCCAGGCCATATCCCCTTAATTTATCTTCCCGCAAATCCTTTGCTGTAATAAAAATGATGGGAATCCCCTCGTCCACCTTCCTGATCTGGCGGGCCAGGGAGAACCCATCCATTTTCGGAAGCATCACATCGAGCAGGCACAAGTCGTAGGTATTTGCCCCGAATGCTTGTAAGGCCCGCGCTCCATCCTTGCAGAGATATGTGGCAAAGCCCTCCATCCGCAGGTAGTCAACCAGCAGGATGCCCAGGTGGGGATCATCTTCCGCCAACAGTATGTTTAGCATTCCCTCAGGCATTGGGCAAGGTTATGGTGAAAGTGGTTCCCCGGTTTTTTTCGCTTTCCAGTTCCATCGTGCCTCCATGCAGCTCCACCATTTTCCTGACATAAGCCAGTCCCAGGCCAAAGCCTTTCACATCATGCACATCGCCGGTTGGCACCCGGAAGAATTTCGCGAATACTTTTTGCTGGTGCTCCTTTGCGATGCCAATGCCTTGATCCGAAATGCGCATCACCAGCTTTCCACCCGCACAAAAGGTCTCTATCCCGATCACCGGCTTACCCCTGGAATATTTAATGGCATTGTCGATCAGGTTACACAGCGCATGGTACAGATGCACTTTATCGCCCTTCACCACAAACCGGTCTGCATCCAGGTGCAAGGTCAAACTCCCCTGCAAATGCTCCAATTGAATCCGGAAGGACTTCAAAGCATCCATAATCAGGCGGTGCAGGTCGAGCGCCTGCATTTGCAACGGAATCTCCCCCCGTTCCAAAGCGGTCATGCTCAGCACTTGCTCCACCTGCAGCCGCAACTTTTCATTTTCTTCGAGTATGATCCCCGTGTAATGCCTCGATTTTTCTTCCCCCAACACGGCTCCTTCCTTCCTCATCATCTTACCGGCCAAAGCAATATTCGCTAAGGGCGTCCTGAATTCATGGGTCATATTATTGAGAAAGTCGGCGGTATGCTCGGATAACTGCTTTTCCTTCCAGAGCGAAAGAATCGTTCGCCAGAATAACACCATTACCACCAGGATCAGCAGCACCGAGGCGATGAACATCGTTCCCATTTCCGCCATAATGAACTGCCTTTTATTGGGGAAGATCAGCTTCAACTCCAATCCGTTTTCGCTGGCGATATCGGTCAGGCTCTTTTCAAAACTGCCCGGCTGCTGTGGCGGAAGAAAGAAGCCGGAAAAATTACTTTCGTGGGCACCGCCGATCGGGCCGGGCTTTATCACTTTGAACGAATAATCGAGGTGCAGGTTGTAGTAATTCAGATAATACTTCAGCAGCCGGTCAATTTTTTCAGCCTCCTCGTTTCCCAATTTAGCCGCCAACTCCGAGGTGCTGTCCAGGTGCAGGTTCTCTCCCATCTGGCGACAGGCCTGTTGGTCCTCCGACACGGCTACAGCCGCTCTCGCCAGCGCCATGTTGGCCTTTTCATTAAAGAGCACTTCCTTCATTCTGGCCGTTTGTATGATCCAGTTCACCTGAATGACGAGTACCAATGCCAGCGCAATGGAAGAAAAGATAATAAATAAAGTCATTCGATGCTGCTTCATGGGTATCCAAAAATAGCCATTCGTATGAGCATGGTTGCCCTTTAACAAGTCATTAACAACATGTTCTGAAAGAGGAGCCTACTTTAGCCCATCACTTCAAACCCATCCCATGAAAAAATTAATCGTATTCCTCTTTATTCCGCTTGTTCTTGCCTCAGTAAAGAACAGCGCTGCGGCTCAAACGATCAACACCGACTCGCTAATTCTGCAGTATTGCAAGGCCCATCATCTCCATCCGGTCAAATCGCCTTCAGGCCTTTACTATGTGATTCATAAACCCGGCAAGGGCAACGCGCTCAGCGACGGACAAACGGTACGAATCAACTATACCGGCAGCCTGCTCAGCGGGAAGGTTTTTGATTCGAGTACGGATAAAAAGTTCGGACACAAAACGCCTTTCGAATTCACCACCGGATCCGGACAGTTAATCAAGGGTTTCGAAGAGGGGATACGCTTAGTGAAGCCGGGAGGCAAAATCCTGCTCCTTATCCCTCCGGCGCTGGGTTATGGCGACAAGGATCTCCCCTCCTTGCCTGCGAACTCCTTTTTGGTTTTTGAGGTACAACTGCTCAGCGCCCATTAAGACAGATCAACTCCATTTTGTCAACCCTTGCATTAAATACCAATTATAAATGAAAACAATCCTTTTACCGCTCGTTATTCTCCTGATGGCCTCCTGCACCACGCCCAAAAGCAGCGCTTCCTCTGCTGCCGATGCCAAACCGGCTGATGGCGTTTATCCTCCGGGCATAGCAGAGCTGACCGCCATCCGCCAGCAGTACGACGATGTTACCCTGGATTGGATTAAGGCGGGATACAGCATTTATAAGGAAGGAGCCTGTACCAACTGCCACCAGCCAAAAAACATTTATATGATTGATAAAGCCCAGTGGAAAAGCACCCTGGATAATATGGCTGAAAGAGCCCATTTGCTGGATACGCAGAAAGATGCGGTGTATAAATATGTCTTATCGATAAAGGCTGTGCACGACAAATGATTGGAGATTTTTGGTTTATAATTTCCCTTGTCTGAAAATATAGCAAGCACTTCCTGTGTCCTCTGCCAATTCTGTGGTTTACCCCTGGTTAGTGTCTCACCAACCAGATCAAAATAATTTCATTTTTCCGCCTCATGGGTTGAAGTGGATAACATCCATTCATGCGCGAACAGATTCTACCTTCACCCTTGCGCTTAAATCATTGAATTCGGTTTGTTCTTTTTTCCTTGATGAAAAAAGAACCAAAAAAATCAAGCGCTTACCCCTGGTTGGTCTCACCAACCAGATCAAAATAATTTCATTTCTCTGCCTCAGCGGTTGCACAGGATCGTATCAATCCATGCGCTACATTATTCCTTACGTTTTGTGCATTTCAGTTTGTTCGTTCTTTTTTCCTTGATGAAAAAAGAACCAAAAAAATCAAGCGCTGCACATATTTTCCCTAAAAACAATGGCCCTCGCGCAGCTTCCCGGTCCGGTGGGTGGGGCCAAACAGACTAAACACTGCCGTTTTACCGGCCGGAAAGCTCCGGCTTCACTGAACTTTATCCAATAATTTTAAGCCTGTGCCTTCACTCCACCAGCCCCCCGCCCATTGTTTTCTTAACGGGAAAATCTGTGAGGCGCGGGCTGATTGCATTTGCTCACGTTCGAGAAGGAAATTTGAGGCTCAGGGTTTAATTTCCCCAAGCATAGCCAGCGCAGGAAATTAGAATGACCGATCTTCCGCCCCTACAGGGCGGTGGGTTCTTTCCATATATTGCAACCGATCTTCTGCCTCTACGGGGCAAATGAGCGTCTTCTGTAGTTCAGGAAACGTAATTCTCCCGACCCAAGCACAGCAACGCCGCACATTGACACATTCCCTTTCCATCATTTTAATCAGTTTAATCATTTTCATCAACGGTTCAGACAATTTGTGCCGAAAAACCTCATCCAACGTCCACACATTAGTCACATTAATCACATTGGCACATTCATTTTATGTCTTCTGCGGTTCAGACATTTTTTGCCGAATAGACCTCAGCCAGCGCCCCTTGCGGGCACATTTTCTTCCTTTTCCTAAATGAAACCGCCCCGGCTGTTGGCCGGGGCGATCTCCATAAGCGAGTGTGGATCTTTAATTCACTTTAATCACCTTAACGGTAACCGGCCTGAGGTTGCCGCTTTGTACATGTACATAATATATTCCTGCAGGCATGGCTTCCAGGTCGTGCACCGGAATCTGCGTATTTCCCCTAGCAAGCTGCGATTTGAACTCCCGGATTACCTTACCGCTGATATCTGTGATTTGTATCTCACCCTGGGTGGCAACGGTGGAGGATATCTCCAGGTTGAAGCTGCCGCCAGTGATGTTCGGGTTAATGGCCACCACGAGCGCTCCGTTTCCGGACAGGGTGAGTTCCACCACGTTGCTGTAGCTGTAGCTTCCGCTACGGTCAACCTGTTTGAGGCGGTAATAGCCGATACCGGGAAGCGGGGACTCATCGTCGTAATGATAAGTATGCGAGGCGGTGCTGTTGGGGTTTCCACTCACCGTGGCAATGGCATTAAACTGTTTGCCGTCGGCACTGCGTTCCAGCTCGAAGTGATCATTATCTGCTTCCGAAGCGGTGCCCCAAATCAACTCCTGGTAGGTGTTGTTGATGGTTTGTCCGTTGAAATAGGTAAGCACCACAGGCAACACGTTGGAGAAGCTGAGCGTATAGCTGCCGGGCAACCCGGCCCTGTTGGCGGCATCATAATAGAAGTAGTTGAAAGTGATGGTGGAGGTGCCATTCTTGCCGAAAACCTTTAACAGCGACGGATTGAAATTGGCCACTTCAAATTGGCTGGTCGTGCTGTTCCAGTTCGGGCAGCCCGTGCAGCCCGGAGTCAGGATGCTTCCATTGTATACGAGTACCGCGGCTGCAGAATCGGGTAAGGTGGAAAATCCGACCGTCTTATTGCTGGTGCTGCCGCTGGCGCCGCCGAAGTTCCCGTCTTCCGGGTCGATGGCGGAGAGCACGCCCGGGGAGGTTCCGTTGGAAAACGAAACGTTGCCGTCCTGTGAGGTAGAGAACAGGTTGATCTGGTTTGGATAATAGGCATTTCCGGAGGGGGTAGACACCACGAATCCGTTGAGTCCGCCATAGGATTTGTTGTTGGCCTGTGCCAGTTGATCGATGCCGAAATTCACGCCGGTAACACTGGTGGTGCCGCTGACATCTGCCGCAAGCTTACCATTTACGGTGACATCATTTCCGCTGCCTCCGCCATTGTTGGTTCCAAGATTCTCGCCTGTATTAACGAGTCCGGAACTAAGGCTGTTGGGCCCTGCGGAACCTGCTGCGGCCTGCGCGGTACTGATGCTGATAGTGTAGTTCTGATCGCGGACCACGCCTTTGGCCGTTCCAAAGGTATAGGTGCCGTTGGAATGTATGTATACGGAATCGATGATGTTGCCGCTGCCATTGAGCAGGTAAGCATATAGCTGGTGTCCGCTGAAAACGCCCGAACCGCTGCCATTTACCGTGTTATCTGTGTCGCCGTTGCCATCATCAAAAACGGTTCCGCTGATAGTGAGGTCGGTGAAAGGAAGACTCACGGTAGCGCCGCTGCTTTCCTTGCCGGCTCCATCCACGGTTACATAGCTGATCACCGAAGTGATGGCCCCGTTGGTTGGGTCGATGGTGATGGTTTGTGTGGGATTGCCGCTGCCGTTGCAGGGCACCACCACCCCGCCCCCGGGGAAGGTGCCGCTGGTATAGCTGGTTCCGTTGATCACGATGGTGGTGGCATTGGTCGGGAAGCTGGTGATGCGGATGCTGCTGAGCGATCCGGTGGATGAAACATCCCCGTTGTCGTTGCCGGTAAATAAGGTGGAGGTCACCGTTACCTGGTTGGTGCCGCCGGGATTCACCTGGCTGGAAGCACTGCCGTTGCTGGCATTGGGTTTGGCATCCATACCAAAGTTAACCCCGCTCAGGCTGCTGGTACTGAGGTTAGCAGCGGTGAGCCCATTTACCGTACCGTCGCCGGTGCCGGTGGTTCCTTCTGCCGTGTTTACCCAGCCGGAAGGAAGCGCTGCGGCTACAGATACCCCTACCGTTCCCTGCGTGGTGCTCAGCACCACATCGAAGTTGGTGTTCGCCAGGGTGCCGTTGGCATTGCCCAAAGAATAAGTGCCGTTGGAGGCCACCGCCACCACGCCTACCACCAACCCGGTGGAATGGTTTACGAGGTTGGCATAGAGTTGTGTGGACGAGGGCGTGCCCGTGCCGGTGCCGTCGATCAGGCTGTTGTTCTGTCCGTTTACATCATCGAATACTGTACCGCTGATGGTAAGGTCGGTGAAGGGAACCGTAGCGGTGGCGCCCGAAGAGGTCTTACCTGCCGCATCCACGGTAACATAATTGATCACCACATTGCCTGCACCACTGAAGTTAGGATCTACCGTGATGGTTTGCGTGGGGTTACCGCTGCTGTTGCAGGGCACGGTTACGCCGCCACCCGGAAAGGTGCCACTGGTATAGCTGGTACCGTTGATGACAATGGTAGTGGTGTTGGTGGGGAAGGCCGTTATCTTAATGCTGCTCAGTGATCCAGTGGAGGATATATCCGTTGCATCAGCGCCTGTGAAGGTGGAAGCGGCTACGGTATGCTGGTTGGTTCCGCCCTGGTTCACCTGGCTGCTTGCGGTATTGTTGTTGGCGGTGGGAGTCCCGTCTATGCCGAAATTAATGCCGGTCAGTACGGAAGTGGTTACGTTGGCGGCTGTTCTTCCGTCCACGGTGCCGTCGCCGGTACCGGTGGTTCCTTCCGCGGTGTTCACCCAGCCTGAAGGCAGTGCCGCCGCTACAGGCGAACCCACTGTTCCCTGGGTGGTACTCAGCACCACGGTAAAGTTGGTACTCACCACTACGCCATTGGCAGAGCCCAGCGTGTAGGTGCCGTTGGAGGCCACGGCCACCACGCCCACCACATTGTTGGTGGAAGTGTTTACCAGGTTCGCATAAACCTGGGTAGAGGATGGGGTGCCGATGCCGGTGCCGTCTATCAAACTGTTGTTTTGTCCGTTTACATCATCGAACACCGTACCGCTGATGCTGAGGTCGCTGAAAGGAACGGTGGCAGTGGCGCTCGATGAGGTTTTGCCGGCCGCATCCACGGTAACATAAGTGATCACCACGTTACCCGTCCCATTGAAGCTAGGATCTACGGTGATGGTTTGCGTGGGGTTGCCGCTGCTGTTGCAGGGCACGGTTACGCCGCCACCCGGGAAGGTACCGCTGGTATAGCTGGTTCCGTTGATGACTATGGTAGTGGTGTTGGTGGGGAAGGCCGTTATCTTAATGCTACTCAGCGATCCGGTGGAGGATACATCCGTCGCATCAGCGCCTGTGAAGGTGGAAGCGGCTACGGTGTGTTGCGTAGTGCTGCCCAGGTTCACCTGGCTGCTGGCCGTGTTGTTGTTGGCGGTCGGTGTTCCATCAATACCAAAGTTCACCCCCGATACGGAACTGGTGGTAAGGTTGGCGGCTGTGAGTCCGTTCACCGTACCGTCGCCGGTGCCGGTGGTGCCTTCCGCCGTGTTTACCCAGCCACCGGGAAGAGCAGCCGAAACGGCAACTCCTACCGTTCCCTGCGTGGTGCTCAGCACCACATCGAAGTTGGTGTTCGCCAGGGTGCCGTTGGCATTGCCCAAAGAATAAGTGCCGTTGGAGGCCACCGCCACCACGCCTACCACCAGCCCGGTAGAATGGTTTACGAGGTTGGCATAGAGTTGTGTGGACGAGGGCGTGCCCGTGCCGGTGCCGTCGATCAGGCTGTTGTTCTGTCCGTTTACATCATCGAATACCGTTCCGCTGATGGTAAGGTCGGTGAAGGGCAGACTCACCGTAGCGCCACTGCTTTCCTTTCCGGCTCCATCTACCGTAACAAAACTGATGACCGAAGTGACGGCACCATCGGTAGGGTCAAGGGTGATGGTTTGGGTGGGGTTACCACTGGCGTTGCAGGGTACGGTTACGCCGCCGCCCGGAAAGGTCCCGCTGGTGTAGCTGGTTCCGTTGATCACGATGGTGGTGGCATTGGTTGGGAAGCCGGTGATACGGATGCTGCTGAGCGATCCGGTGGAAGAAACGTCTCCGTTGTCGTTGCCGGTGAACAAGGTAGCAGTTGCGGTTACCTGTGTGGTACCGCCTGGATTGGCCTGGCTGGAAGCGCTGCCATTGCTGGCATTGGGAATATGGTCTATACCGAAATTGACCGTCGACACGCTGGTGGTAGTAACCGAAACGGCGGTTGACCCGTCCGGAGTGCCATCGCCGGCCACTACGGTTCCTTCGGCGGTGTTCACCCATCCGCTGGGAAGCGCGGCGGCAGGCGGAGCAGACCCCACGGTTCCGGTGGAGGTGGAGAGAATCACGGTGTAGCTGGAGTTAGCCGTTACGTTGGGGAAACTGTAGCTGCCATCGGCGGCCACGGCTACCGTTTGTGCCACGAGGTTACCGGATGTTATGAGGAGGGCATGCAACGTGCCGCCGGCATTGGTGCCGGTGCCGTTGATGTTGCCGCCATTCACGTCGTCATCCACTACCCCGCTGATGCAGGGACCCAACACAATGGTGGGAGTCATGGAGCAGCCATCGGAATAGGTAACCAGCACCCCGTAGGTGCCCGGGCCTGTGGCGGTATAGGTTTGCGAGGTGGCTCCGCCGATGCTGGATCCGTTCAGCGCCCATTGATAAGAGCTGCCTGCCGTGGCGGTGAGCAGCGTGCTGCATAGCCCGGAGGAGGAGGAGGAAGAAACGATGGCCGTTGGGTTGCCGGTTACATTGGTGGCGGCGCTCAGGTAGTTGGTATTGGCATCATTCGATTGAGTGAGGGTGCCCAGCGGCCCGGGCAGGTTGGATATGTATCCGTAATCGCTCACCACATCGCCGATGCTGAATGAGGCCGTGGGCAGAACCAGGCACGATAAGGTGAAGTTGGTGATCCCGGAAGGGATGTTCATGCCGGTAATATGTATCCACATGCGGGTGCCGGTCAGATCGCTGATGCTCACCGTGGTATTGGCCCCGAAGAGTCCCTGCAGGGTGGTTTGCAGGGTGCTGATGGCAGACGGGCTGGTATAGTTCCAGGAAAGACGGCTGTCCAGGGTATCGTCGAAAGTGACATTGTCTACCGTAGAGCCGAAATAATTAAAGGTGGAAAAAGTAT
>Ga0265314_10006398_pt1 | contig 10436 bp, 9 predicted proteins | sample 4126metaG_FD_203106 | JGI IMG/M metagenome (GOLD analysis project Ga0265314, IMG submission 203106) | Rhizosphere microbial communities from Carex aquatilis grown in University of Washington, Seatle, WA, United States - 4-1-26 metaG | ecosystem: Host-associated > Plants > Roots > Rhizosphere >... | reverse complement strand
GCGCCGGCAGCTTCCACCACGCTGATCGCGGTGAGCAAGGGGCATGGGCCCGAGGCGATCCATCCTGCGCTGATCGCCGGGCAGCGCGTGTTCGGCGAGAACCGGGTGCAGGAGGCGCTGGCCAAATGGACGCCGGTGCGCGCCGAATATGCCGATCTCGAGCTGCATCTGATCGGGCCGCTGCAGACCAACAAGGCGCGCGAGGCGGTGCTGCTGTTCGATGCAATCCACACGCTGGACCGCGAGCGGCTGGCCGATGCACTGCGCGCCGAGATGGACAGATGCGGACGCAATCCTTTCCTGTTCGTGCAGGTGAACACGGGCGAGGAGCCGCAAAAGGCCGGCGTGGCGCCGCGCGATGCGGACAGGCTGATCGCGCATTCCAAATCGCTCGGCCTGCCGCTCAAAGGACTGATGTGCATCCCGCCCGCGGACGAGGCGCCGGCGCCGCATTTCGCGCTGCTGCAAAAGATCGCTCGCGATCACGATTTGCCGCTGCTGAGCATGGGGATGAGCCACGATTTCGAGATCGCGATCCGCTTCGGCGCTACCCATGTGCGGGTCGGCAGCGCGATCTTCGGCGAACGCGTCAAAGCGTGATCGTCACCGTATCGCCGGGTTCGAGCGCGGCCAGAAGCGCTGCGAGATCGCCCAAAGCCAGCGCGATGCAGCCTTCGGTCGGGCCGGGCCCCGCCACATGCAGGAAGATCGCACTGCCCTTGCCGGGCACCACCGGATCGTCGTTGAAGCCGAGCACGGCGATGAGATCGTAGAGGCCGTCGTCGCGCCACAGAGCTTCGTGGCTGGCGCGATAAGGACGCTTGATCTGGGTGTTGTAGGCAGGATCGGCGGGCGCGTCGCACCAGCCATCGTCCGGCGCGAGCGCCGCAAGCGGAAGCCGCGTCGCAGGCTTCGGCATCCGGTCGGCGCGATAGAGCACGCGGCGCACGGCAAAGGTCCCGACCGGCGTGATGCCGTCGCCTTCGGCCTGTTTCACGCTGATACCCGAGCGACCCACAGCGCAGGCGCAAGCGTGGCTGTCCCACTCGATCCGCGCGCGCTGTGCGCCGGCCGGCCTGACGATGACGTTCATTGCGCGACGGTAGCCTGAAGCGCGGGTTCGGGGCGAGCGCCGGGATTGGGAACGACGCTGAGCGAGCGCCGATAGGCGTCGGCGGCACGGGTGGCGGTATCGAGGCTGACGCCGTTGCGCGACAGGGCGGAGAGCAACGCGTCCTGGCCCGGGACCACGATGGCATCGAGCGACGCGGGCGTGACGGTGGCGGGCGCAGACAGCGCCGGTACGGTCGAGGCAACGGGAGTCGCGGTGGTGTCGATCGGCGGGGCGCGCAACGGCGCGGCACTCGCGACGGCGGTCGGTGCGTCCGATGAATCGGAGGGCGAGAACAGGCTCTCTATCCCGTCGATCAGGCGTTCGCCGAAATTCTTCGTGGGCGCGGCGCTGGCGACGGCAGTGGGCGTGGTGGCGGAATCGGAAGGCGAGAACAAATCCTCGACCTGCGCAAGGGCCGTGTCGCCGAAGCTCTTGCCGGTGATCTTCTGAAAGATCGTATCGGCCAGCGAGCCGGCAAAACCCATCACGCCGCCATAGAGCGTGTCGCCCGCGATCTTCGGGAAGGTCTTGATCTGATCGCCGGTGATGGCGCGGTAGATCGTGCTGACGACCGGGATGTGCTGGAGCGGATTGACGATGTCGACCAGGTCGTCGAACGTGATGCCGCCTTCGTCGGACGACGCTGTCGCGGCCGTCGGCGCAGGGCCGGCGGCGGTGGGGTTCACCGCGTGGATCGAATTGTCGACGAACGTCATGGCAACCCCGTCGCAAGACGCGCGCCAACATCGCGGGCCGGATTTGCTGGGTTTTCTGCGCGACGGTGGGCAGGAATTGCCGCGCAGAACTACCCTCCCTCAAGGGGAGGGTAGAACTCACAATAGATGCCCGGCCCTGTCGGCCTTGGTCCGCAGATAGGCGCGGTTGTGTTCGTTGTCGGGGAAAGCGTGGCGGACACGGGCGGCGACTTTCACGCCGGCGGCCTTCAGCCCCGCGACCTTGTCCGGATTGTTGGTGAGAAGCCGCACGCTTTTGTAGCCCAGCAATTGCAGCATGCGCGCGGCGATGCCGTATTGCCGCTCATCCGCCTCGAAGCCGACGCGCGCATTGGCGTCGATGGTGTCGAAACCCTGATCCTGGAGCCGATAGGCGCGCAGCTTGTTGATCAGGCCGATGCCGCGGCCTTCCTGCGCGAGATAGAGAAGAATGCCGCCGCCGGCCTTGGAGATCGCATCGACCGCGCCGCGCAGCTGCGAGCCGCAATCGCATTTGAGCGAGCCCAAAAGATCGCCGGTGAAGCACTCCGAATGCAGCCGCGTCAGCACCGGCTTTCCCGTCGGTGGCGCGCCGATGATGATGGCGTAGTGCTCGGGTCCACCGTCTTCGGGGCGAAAGGATACGAGTTCGGTCTTCTCCGCGCCCTCCAGCGGCACCCGCGCGCGCGCGACGATTTTCAGGGTGCGGACGATCTCGTCGTCATAGGCGAAGATGTCGGCGGCCGAGAGCGCGGCGTTGCCTTTCGCCGCGCCGCGCGCGGGCTCGACGACCGCGGCAGGCAACAGGCCCGCGAGCTTGGCGAGTTTCACCGAGGCGGCATAAGACGCCGGCAGGGTTTGGCGCAGCGTGTCGAACGGGCCTTTCAGCGGATAGGTCAGATCGTCGGTCGGATCGGCGATGGCGCGCAGCGTGGCGAGATCCATGTCGCGCGGGATCGCCAGCGCCACGACATCGGGCGTGTAGATCCGGATCTTCAGCGTGCGGGCGCGGGCATGGCTGAGCACCAGCCGTGCCGTTTTCGCGCGGCTGAGCGCCGCGAGCGCCGGCGCGGTCAATGTTTCCAGGGCGCGCGCCACGACCGCGCCGCCAGGAGCGCGGATCGTCACGGCGCGGCCACGGCGGAACGCGTCGACCGCCACGATCACCCGGTCAACGATTGAGGGGGCGACGGCCGAGGGCTCACAGGATTTTGGGGAGGACTTCATCGCGTTTCCACATACACCCGCGCCCCGAAACCGGGTAGAGTCCCCCGCCCCTGATACCGGAACGTCAAGAATCGCATGCCCAGCGCCAAGCGCGTCCTTCTCGTTGACGACGATTCGATGCTGCGCAGCTCGCTGGCCGAGCAGCTTGCGAGTGAGGGCACCTATGCCATCGTCGAGGCCGCCGATTGTGCGCAGGCGCGGGCCCGCGTGCAGGACGGGCTGTACGAATTCATGATCCTGGACGTCAGCCTGCCGGACGGCGATGGCCGCGCGCTGTGCCGCGAATTCCGCGACGGCGGCGTCACTGCGCCGATCATCCTTCTCACGGCGGCCGATTCCGATACCGACACGATCGAAGGCCTGAATTCGGGCGCAAACGACTACATTCTGAAGCCGTTCCGCTTCGCGGTGCTGATGGCGCGGGTGCAGGCGCATCTGCGCAGTCATGGCCAGAGCGAGGAAGCGGTCTATCGCATCGGGCCTTACACCTTCCGGCCCAGCGCCAAAGTGCTGCTCGACGCCGCCGACCGGAAAATCCGGCTGACGGAGAAGGAAACCAACATCCTCAAATACCTCTACCGCTCGGGCGAGACCGTGCCGCGCGAGACGCTGCTGCACGAGGTCTGGGGCTATAACCCGGCGGTGACCACGCACACGCTGGAAACGCACATTTACCGGCTGCGCCAGAAGATCGAGACCAATCCGGGCCAGGCCCGTATATTGGTGACGGAGAGCGGCGGCTATCGCCTGATGCCGTGAGATCAACGGCTTAGGACTAGTTTGTTCCCCTTCTGTCCGCGCAGGGCGGTCGCGCAAAATTAGCGTTCGTGCGCCACTAATAGGGACACCCTATGTGTCCCTCGAGACGAACCCCGCCTTTAGGAGGCGAATGACATGCGCAGTGGAAGAAGTTCAATGCTGATCGGAGCCGCCGTGGCGGCGCTGCTGGTGCTGCCGGCGGCCGGCGCGGATTCGGGCTGGGTGGTGTGGCCGACCAAGAGCTTCAACGCCAGCACGCTGCGCGTCGAGGATATCGTGGGCTCGGTCCGGGTGAACGTGCAGGACGGGCCGATGAAGGTCGACGTGTCGGGTTCGCGCCCCCTCGTCGCCGGGCTGACGGTCAAGCAGGACGGCGGACAGCTCGTGATCTCGGGCGATGAAGTCGACAGTTTCAACGTCTGGGATTGGAAGAAGTGGTTTGATTTCTCCCACATCAACGACGACCGCAGCGGCAAGCTGTTCATCAAGGTGACGGTGCCGAAGGGAACCGATGTGCGCGTCGAGGACCTGGTCGGCAACGCCACGATCGGCGACACCTATGGCGCGCTCCGGCTGGAGACGACCGCCGGCGATTCCACCGTCGGGCGCACGGCGAGCGCGCGCATCTCGATGGCGGGCTCGGGCAAGACCATTGTCGGCGACGTCGCCGGCGAGCTGCGCATGGAGATCGCCGGTTCGGGCCGCATCCAGGCGCACAATGCGGGCTCGGTGCGGGCCGACATCGCGGGCTCGGGCGATGCGTTCGTCGCAGCGGTGGCCAACGGGATCAATGTCGACATCGCAGGCTCGGGCGACTTCACGGCGCAGAAGGTCAACGGGTCGGTCAAGGTCGACATCGCCGGCTCCGGTAATGTGAAGATCAATGACGGCTATGCCGATCCCTTGCGGGTCGACATCATCGGCGCGGGCGATCTGTATTTCGGCGGCATGGCGGTCAACCCGCGCATCTCGGCGATGGGATCGGGCAATGTGCGCATCAAGTCGTACAAGGGCACCCTGAAGAATGACGGCATGGCCGATGTGCAGATCGGCGGGCAGACCTATTCGGGTTCGGATTCCATGACGCCGCCAGCTCCGCCCGCGCCGCCCGCTCCACCGGCGCCGCCGCATCATCATTCCGATGATGACGACGACAGCGATAATTAGAGAATCGTAACCTCTCCCGCTTCGCGGGAGAGGAAATTTATTCGTGCCTGAGCGCCTCGATGGGATCGAGGCGGGCGGCGCGGCGCGCCGGGAAGAATCCGAAGGCGACGCCGACGATCGCGGCGAACAGGACCGCGACCACCACGATGCCGGGCTGGAAGATGAAGGGCAGCTTCAGGGCGTGCGCGATCGCCGCCGAGCCGCCGAGCCCGAGCAGGATGCCGACGACGCCGCCACTGGCGGACATCACCACCGCCTCGATCAGGAATTGCAGCAGCACGTCGCGCTCACGCGCGCCGATGGCGAGGCGGATGCCGATCTCGCGCGTGCGCTCGGTCACCGAGACCAGCATGATGTTCATGATGCCGATGCCGCCGACCAGGAGGCTGATCGCGGCGACGGCGGAGAGGAAGGCGGTGAGGATCGCGGCGACGCCCTGCACCACCTGGGTGATCTCCTGCATGTCCTCCAGATCGAAATCCTCGACCTGGCCGGGCAGGATGTGACGGCGCTCGCGCATCAGCCGGGTGATCGAATCCTTGGCGTGCGGAATCTCGCTCGCATTGCCAACCGAGATGCGGATGACGTTGATCTGGGTCGAGCCGGCGAGGCGGCGCTGCACCGCCTTGAGCGGCATCAGCACGAGCTCATCCATGTCCTGGCCGAAGGACGAAGTGCCCTTGGGCTCCATGATGCCGATCACTTCGCAGGTCATCTTGTTGATGCGGATACGCGAGCCGACGGGTATCTGATCGCCGAACAATTCGCGGCGCGGCGTCTCGCCCAGGATGCAGACCGACTTGCCGCCCAGAACCTCGGCCGGCGAGAAATCGCGGCCATAGAGAATGTTCCAGTTGCGGCTGCGCAAATAGGCGTTGGTGGTGCCGTCGATCTGGGTGGAGTGGTTGCGGTTGCCGCTTACTGCGACCCCCTGAACTGCAAGCTCCGGCACGACTTCGGCGAGGCCGGGCACGTCGCGCTGGATCGCATCGACCGTCGCCATGTCGAAGGGCGTGGTCGCGGTGGGCGGGCCGTTGCGCTGGCCGGGGATCAGCACGAGCAGATTGTTGCCCATGGTCGCGATGTCGCTCGTCACGCGGCTGTTGGCGCCGGCGCCCAGCGTGACCATCAGGATCACCGCGCCCACGCCGATGACGATGCCGAGCGTGGTGAGGCCGGCGCGCAGCAGATTGTTGCGGATCTCGCGCAGCGCGAGGAGGAAGGCGTTGAGGATCACGAGGCCGGCCCTCCCGTGTCGGATGCGATCAGGCCGTCGTGGAAGCGCACCTGGCGGCTGGCATAGGACGCGACGTCTTCCTCATGCGTGACCAGCACGATGGTGAGGCCGCGCTCGGCGTTCAGCGATTTCAGCAGGCGCATGATCTCGTGGCTCTTGGCGCTGTCGAGATTGCCGGTCGGCTCGTCGGCGAAGACGACGGAAGGACCCGCGACGAGGGCGCGCGCGATCGCGACGCGCTGCTGCTGGCCGCCGGAAAGCTCGGCGGCGGTGTGGTGCTCGCGGCCGGTGAGGCCGACCTGGGCCAGCACCTCCATGCCGGCGCGCCGGCGTTCCGCCTTGTGCGTGCCGCGATAGATCAGCGGCAATTCGACATTCTCGAGCGCGGTGGTTCGCTTCAAGAGATTGAATCCCTGGAACACGAAGCCGAGATAGTGCCGGCGCAGCAAGGCGCGCTGGTCGCGGGTGAGCGAGCTGACATCGGTGCCGCGGAAGAGATAGTGCCCGCCGGTCGGCGCATCGAGGCAGCCCAGGATGTTCATGCAGGTCGACTTGCCCGAGCCGGACGGCCCCATCACGGCTACGAATTCGCCGTCATGGATGGTGAGGTCGATGCCGGCCAGGGCGGCGACCTGGGCCTCGCCGGTCCCGTAGATCTTGGTGACCTGGCGCAGCTCGATGAGCGGAACGGCGGCCATGTCAGGGCTTCGCAGGCGTCTTGGCGGCGAGATCGGTGACGACGAGGTCGCCCTCCTTCAGGTCGCCCTGGAGGACCACCGTCAGATGGCTGTCGGTCGGACCGAGCTTGACGTCATGCGGCTTGAGCGTTGTGCCGTCGAGAATCCAGACGCGGCCCCAATTGACGCCGTTCTGCGGAATGGGCTGCGGCGGCGCCTTGGACTTCACGTCGTCGGACGGCACGAAGCGCAGCGCGGCATTGGGCACCAGGAGTGCGTGGTGCACCTGGTCGGCATCGATCTGCGCCGTGGCCGTCATGCCGGGTTTGAGCAGGCCGTCCTTGTTGGCGACGAGAAGGACGCCGCGATAGGTCACGACGCCCTGCACCGTCTGCGGCGCGTTGTGGATCGAGATCAGCTTGGCCGGAAAACGGCGCGCCGGATAGGCATCGACGGTGAAGGCCGCCTTTGCGCCGGTCTTCAACAAACCGACATCGGCCTCGTCGATATCGACGTCGAGTTCCATCTGCGACAGATCGCTCGCCAGCGTGTAGAGCACCGGGATCGCCATCGCGGCGACCACGGTCTGGCCGGCGGAGACCTTGCGGTCGAGCACCACGCCGTCGATCGGCGAATAGATCGTCGCCTTGGAGAGCGTCGTCTCGTTCGAATTCACCTGGGCGCGGGCGAGCTTCACGCCGGCATCGGCGCGGGCGAGATCGGCATTCGCGGTTTCGTATTCCTGGCGCGACGCGGCATTGCCCTTCATCAGGGCGGCGGTACGCCTCTGCGTCTGGCCGGCCTGGATCAGCGTCGCCTCCGCCTGCGCCAGCTGGGCGCGCGACTGCGCCAGCGCCGCGTCGAAGGCCAGCGTGTCGATGCGGGCGAGCTTCTGGCCCTTCTTCACATGGTCGTTGAAATCGACATAGAGCGCGTCGATCTTGCCCGAGACCTCGGCGCCGACATCGACCTCGTCCCGCGGGGCGAGCGTGCCGGTGGCGCTGACGGTGATGGCGAGATCGGCGCGGGTGATCGGCTGGGTCGTATAGGCCGGCGGCGCGGCGCGGCCGAGCGCCAGCCACAGGCCGACCAGGACGGCGATGGTGCCGCCGGCGATCCAGATCCACTGGGTCCGGGTGAATTTCGGGACGGCGACGGCGCCAATCCCGAGCCGGGAGGCAAGATCGTTCGCGTGGTCCTGCTTTGCGTCCGCCAAGGCTTGTTAACCCCAAAACCCAGCAGGGACATAGTGGTCCGCCCCCGCGGGCGCAACCGGGGCCTGACATTTCTCTAAGGATAGACCCGAATAGTTCCGGGCGGCGGGATCGATATGTTTAACCCTCGTTAACTCTTGGCTCCTAGAAGCGGTCTTTGGAAGGGCTGGCCCGATGCCACGCAAGGCACAATCCGAACCGAGATATCGCGAGGAGCCCCCGCGGCGGACGCCGCCCGCGCCGCCGCCGCAGAAGCCGCGCCGCCGCCGCGCCTGGCCCTATGCCGTCATGCTGCTGATCGCCTGGGGTGCGATTTTCGGGGCGGTTTTCTGGTCCCATTTCCTGTCCGACCTGCCCGACACCACCAAGCTGATGGTCGCCGGATCTTCCCATGACGTGACCGTGCTGGACGTGCAGGGGCGGCTGATCGCGCGGCGTGGCCTGACGCAGGGCGACCGCGTCGACGTCTCGCGCCTGCCGTCCTATGTGCCGAACGCCTTCATCGCGATCGAGGATCGCCGCTTCCGCTCGCATCTGGGCATCGATCCGATCGGCCTGGTGCGCGCGGCCTATGAGAACATGCATGCCGGCTATGTCCGCCAGGGCGGCTCGACCCTGACGCAGCAGCTCGCCAAGAACCTGTTCCTGTCGCCCAGCCGCACCTTCGAACGCAAGATGCAGGAGGCGATGCTCGCGCTCTATCTGGAGTCGCGTTATTCGAAGGACCAGATCCTCACGCTCTATCTCAACCGCGTCTATTTCGGTGCCGGCGTCTATGGCATCGAGGCGGCGGCGCAGCGCTTCTTCGGCAAGCATGCCGAGGAGCTGACCCTGCCCGAAGCCGCGATGCTGGCGGGCAGCGTGAAGGCGCCGGCGCGGTTCAATCCGCTGGCGGACACCGATGCGTCGATGCAGCGGGCCTCCGTCGTGCTGCAGACGATGGTCGAGGCCGGATTCATCGACGACAAGACGCGCGCCGATGCGGTCGCAACGCGGCCGCGCATCGTGCGCGGATCGGGCACGCCGGGCTCCGGCTATTTCGCCGACTGGGTGCTGAGCCGGCTGTCGGGCTATATCGGCGATACCGATGACTCGCTGATCGTCGAGACCACCTTCGACCTCGACGCGCAGGCGCTGGCCGAGCGCGCCGTGGCGCAGGGCCTGTCGGCGGAGGGCGACAAATACCGCGCGAGCCAGGCCGTGCTGGTGGCGATGACGCCGGACGGCGCGGTGCGCGCGATGGTCGGCGGGCGATCCTATGAAGCAAGCTCGTTCAACCGCGCCACCGATGCGATGCGCCAGCCGGGTTCGGCGTTCAAGCCCTTCGTCTATCTGACGGCCTTCGAGCATGGGCGGACTCCCGACGACGTGATGAATGACGGGCCGGTCGACATCCATGGCTGGAAGCCGCAGGACTATGAGGGCCGGTTCGAAGGCGCCATGAGCCTGACGACGGCGTTCGCGAAATCGTCCAACTCGGTCGCGGCGCAGCTCGTGCAGGAAGTCGGCCCCGCGGCGGTGGTACGCACGGCGCGGCGGCTCGGCATTTCATCGCCGCTGGAGGCGGTGGCGTCGCTGGCGCTCGGCACCTCGGGCGTCTCGCCGCTGGAGCTGACCAGCGCCTATGTGCCGTTCGCCAATGGCGGGCACGGCGTCAATTCCTTCGCGATCGTGCGCATCAAGACGCGCAGCGGCAAGGTGCTCTATCAGCGCCAGGGCTCTGGCACCGGCGACGTGATGTCGGCGCTCGAGAACCAGGAGATGACCCGGCTGATGATGGAGACCGTCACCACCGGCACCGGCAAGGCGGCGCGTCTCGCCGAGCGGCCGACGGCCGGCAAGACCGGCACGACGTCGGACTTCCACGACGCGTGGTTCGTCGGCTTCACCGCCGACCTCGTCTGCGGCGTGTGGATCGGCAATGACGACAACGCGCCGATGGTGAAGGCGACGACCGGCGGCACGCTGCCGGCGAAGATCTTCCACAATTTCATGACCGCGGCCGAAGCGGGATTGCCGGCTAAGCCGCTGCCGGGTGCGTCCGGCACGGTGGGCCCGGTGGCCGCGGTGGACACGACGGCCCCGGCGCCGGATGGAACGGCGCCCCCTGCTCCCGACGCGCCGGATGGCGACAAGAAGCCCGGCACGATCGAGGATCTGATCAACAATATCTTCGGCAAGAGCGGGACGTAGCCCGCTCACCTCCCCCTTTGTGGGGAGGTCGACAAAATCGCGAGCGTAGCGAAGCGATTTTTCGGGTGGGGGACGGTCTCTCCGCCGGCCGACACCGCCCCCCACCCGAAATAGTGTCGCTTCGCTCCAATATTT
>Ga0265314_10006397_pt1 | contig 10436 bp, 4 predicted proteins | sample 4126metaG_FD_203106 | JGI IMG/M metagenome (GOLD analysis project Ga0265314, IMG submission 203106) | Rhizosphere microbial communities from Carex aquatilis grown in University of Washington, Seatle, WA, United States - 4-1-26 metaG | ecosystem: Host-associated > Plants > Roots > Rhizosphere >... | reverse complement strand
GTCGGGCGACAAGCTGGCAGCGCGTATCCGCGCCAAGCAGGAGTTCGCTGAAACCAAACTGGTTCTGATATCGTCGGCCGGAATACACGGCGTCAGCAAGAATGCGCTTTTGGCGCTTGATGCCTCGTTGGACAAGCCGATCCGCCAACAGGATTTGATGGATTGTCTGACCAGGCTGTTTTCCGCGCGAATGCACGAGACCTCTCCGAGGCATGCCGCCACCTCGACAGCGATACAGCCGCAAACGGCTGCGGCCGCCGAGCCCGGACTCCCGCTCCATTTGCTCCTGGCGGAAGACAACAAGATCAACCAGCAATTCGCCGTGGCGCTGCTCAGCAGGGCGGGTCACAAAACAGACATCGCCGAGAACGGGCTTCAGGCCGTGGATGCCGTGCGGCATACGCCATACGACGCTGTGCTGATGGACGTTCAAATGCCCGAGCTTGACGGTGTCGAAGCAACCAAGCAGATACGCGCCTTGGCGCCGCCCGCCTGTTCGGTCCACATCATTGCCATGACCGCCAATGCGATGACGGGCGCCGAGGCCGAATACCGCAATGCCGGCATGGACGATTACGTATCGAAGCCTGTAGACGGAAAAGTGTTGCTGTCGAAGCTTGCCGCTTTGTCGGCAAAGAAGACACTGCTCGCGCCGCCGCCCGAAGGATCAAGACAGGCCGGTGACACCAATCCGCGGGCGGACCCCAGAGCCGTTTCCGCTTCTGACCGTCCTGTCCTCGACACCGCGAAGTTGACAAATCTGGAAGAGGATTTGCCGATGCAGGCGATCGCTGAGTCGATCACCCTGTTTCTTGCCGAGACCGCCAGTCATCTGGCCCAGATCGAACATCACAGGGCCGGCGGCGATTTTGCCAAGACCGCTCGCGTAGCCCATTCCCTCGTCGGTATGTCCGGCACAATCGGCGCGATGCAGTTGAGCGCGCTGGCGCGCGAAATGGAAATCGCATGCAGAAGCGGCGACATGGAGGCCATTGGTCGCCTGACTCGCGAGCTGAGCACGGCGAGTGCCAAAGCCACGGCGGCGCTGACCGCGTGGTTGACGAACAAATCGGCGCCAAATCAACTCGCGGGCGCGACGACGATCAAGGCGCGTTGATCGCGTGACATCGCGGCGGTTCTCGAGTGCTCCCTAATCGCGTCCTGTCCATAAGGCGATCAGTGCCGTTTCGACGTCGCGTGGATCGCTGAGCCGGCACAACTGCGACTTTGCAGAGCGGCGCGCCTCAGCAGAAAGCGGCCAGGGCGCGTTTTCGACGTACCACCCCAGATGCTTGCGAAAGACCTTCAAACCGAACGCGTCGCCATAGAAGCTAAGACTGTCCCGAAAATGATCGAGGACGATGTCGAGTCTCTGCGTCAGGTTTGGTTCGATCATCGCGCCGCCCGTCTGCAAGGCTTGGCCGATCATCGCGGCAATCCACGGCCGGCCGCAGGCGCCGCGGCCGATCATTACGGCATCGGCGCCGGATTGCCTGAGCGCCTCACGGGCGGATACGTCATCTACGATGTCGCCGTTGACGATGACGGGCAGGTTCGTTGCCGCCTTTACCTCAGCCACGGCGCGCCAATCGCTCGGACCCTTGTAGAACTGCTGGCGTGTCCTGCCGTGGACGGTGATCGCTTTCACACCGCTGCGCTCGGCACGTTCGGCAAGCTCCGCTGCATTCTTGTTGGCATCGTCCCAACCAAGCCGCATCTTCAAGGTGACGGGCCGGGCTGTCGCTTTCACCGCGGCATCGATCAGACGCTCGGCGTGGTCGAGATCCCGCATCAGCGCAGAGCCTGAAAGTCCTCCACAAACCTCTTTGGCCGGACAACCCATGTTGAGGTCGATGATCTCGGCGCCCGACGCCTCGGCGATGGCAGCCCCTTTGGCGATCCAGCGCGCCTCGCGACCGGCAAGTTGGACCACGATCGGCCCAAGACCTTCGCGTACCGCCGCACGGCGCACGACGTCCGGCCGTCCGCACGCCAGCGTCTCGCAGGCCACCATCTCGGTCACGACATAAGGCGCGCCAAGCTTCGATGCGGCGCGCCGGAACGGTAAATCCGACACGCCGCTCATCGGCGCGGTGAGCACGCGCCCGGCGATTGCGACGTCTCCTATACGGAACGTTGGGTCCATGATGCGAAACGGGTTCCAATGGTCTGCACATCCGCAGGTATTTGCGCCGGACCGTGCCCTCTCACGGCTCTTCTCGCAAGAGCTTGAGCGCACACGTGTATTTCGGGCTCTGCCCCGGGGGCCCGCAGCGCACCATTGCGGGATTATTCCACAGCAATGATATGCGCATGTTTCCTAGTAACAATAAAAGTACTACGCTGGCTATGTACGATCTTGGGGGAGACGTCATGCGCACTGCCGCATCGGTTGGGCTACTGCTTTCGTTTTTCGCCGCAATGGCTGTGACGCCATCTCTTGCCGCAAATAGGCTTCTGCCTCTTCAAAACTCCGCTCGGACCGTTCAATGGCATCCCGGCGTGGCCCCGGCCGAACTTCAATCGGCGCAGATCATTCGCATCGCCCCGGGATTTCGTTCCGCCGATCTGTCGCAATTGCGCGACGATCAGACGATCGAAACGCCCTCCGGCAACCGGGTCGCCGTGCGCAAGATGCGCTTTATCCAGCAAGCCGTGGCCCAGGCGCGTGCCAAGACCGCCGTTAGGCGCCCAGGGTTGTTCAAAATCCTGCCGCCGACCTTTGCACCTTGCGTAAAACCGTCTCCCGGCGAAACGGCTGCACAAATTCTCGCCCGCCCCCCGAGCGACGTCATCTGTACGCCCTCCGGCAAAGGCGTCTCCGTCGCGCAACTCCGCCTGATTGCGCCCACCGTTCAGCAACGACCACAGCTGCGTAGTCTGCGTGTGCTCACCGTGCAGGGGCCTGCGGTCCAGATAGCCAGCCGCCAGGACTTGCGCACGCAATTCCATACCAATCTGAAGAACGCGCCGGATTCCACCGTACTGGTGAGCCCAAAAGGCACACGTGTTACCATCGGTCAGCTTAAGGCGCTGTTGAAATCGCACGCGCCCGCCGCTCTACCTGTTCGTTCGATGGGAGGGCAGGCACAATGAGAACGAACCTGCTGCGCTTTGTGTCCGTTTTCGTCGCCGCGTTTTGCATGGCGATTGCCCTGAGCGTTCCCGCCGGCCCCGCACAGGCGGATCTCGTTCAAACGGCGGAAAATTTAATCGACGCCACCGATTCGCTGCCGTTCAAATTCAGCGATTGGAAACCGCTCCTCGACAGTTGCACCGGGGACGACACGGTGGCTTGTGCAAACGCCATCGCGCAAAGCCAGGAGGCCCAGAATGCCGGGGAACCGTCCTGGGTTCCGCAGATGATCGACGTCTACTTCGACGTGAAGCACAAGGATTACTGGGGTGTGGTGGAAGACGGGGGCAAAGCCGCCGCCTGCGCCGTGGCAAACCTTCTAACCGACGTCGACATTTGCGGCGCCATACAGACGCTCGAAAACGCAGCCTCGGCCGTCTACAACGGAGCCGAAGCGGCAGTCCAATTCCTTGCCGACTTGGGAGCGGATATTGCCGGCGCTATCAAGGACCTCGGCTGCGATCTCGGTTTCGGTGGCTGCGACAGCCCGACGCCGCCTTCGCAGGCGCAACTCGCGCAGGTCTTCCTCGCCTCGAAAATTCCGCAAGGCCTGAGTGCGCGGCAGAGTAGCCCGGATGCCTGGACGAACTTTTTTGGCAAAGTCGCCGGCATGGGTGCGGCTCAGGGCATCAATGCCAACGAACTCAACGCGCGACTGCCCTGGTTCAAGGATACGGTCTATCAGCAATGGGACAGTTGGGTGCTGTCCTCGATCCTGCCGTCGTTAAACCAGGCGAAGGGGCAATTCACGCCGAACACGGCAGGAAATTATGTCGGACTAGGCATGTCGCACGTTGGCGAAATCGATCCCAACGCCTTCCCTACATTCGATAGCGGGCTCTTGCCGGTCTATAAGCCCGGCCGCGATGCGTGCGCGAACACGATGGCCAATTCGGGCGCAGGGATTGTTTCGATCTGGCTCGCGGAAGGCCGCCCGCCGTCGTCATTAGGTATCCCGGCGCCGCCAAATCCGAATACCGCCTGCGTCGCCTTCGACAATCAGTTGAAAGCCTTGTTGACCGCGGCGCTAGCCTCCTCGGTCAAGGACAATGTCGGCAAATATTGCCAGTATCACGGGGCGCCGGAGTACGTTTACATCTGCCCCAAATACACAAACGATACGGCCAAATGTAAGGCCGCGATGAATCTCCTGGGGGATTCGACCCAGTGCATCGAGTACAATCCGGGTCCGTCGAAAGTTCCGTTCATCTGTCCGCCCGACAATCATGTGGAGCAGCATTTCGTCACCGACCCACCTTGGGTGCTTCATGGTTGCCATCCTGCACAACTCAACAATCTGCCGCCGGCGTCCGGAGGCGGCCCTAACAACCAATATTGATGAGGTTTTTGTCGAAGAATTTGCCTAAGGAGAAACCCCGGCGGCTGGTCCGGCGTCGGGGCTACCTTCCCAAAGTATCCGCGAGTGGCCGACCGAGTAATTAAATTACAATATTGACGATCAATGGTTCCTATAAGCACAGTGTGTGATAACTAAATTTCAAAGTGCGTCACTTCCACGCCACAACTGAAATTGCCATGAGTGATCCCAGCAGCTTATGTGTTGGTGGGAGTCGGCTCATCAAGGAAACTCCGCCTTACCGTACGGGACACATGCAAATGGGACTGCCGCCGAAACAAGGCCTGTACGATCCGCAGAGCGAGCATGACTCGTGCGGTGTTGGTTTTATTGCCAACATCAAGGGCACGAAGTCTCACGACATCATCACCCAGGGACTTCAGATTCTCGTCAATATGGACCATCGCGGCGCCGTGGGAGCGGACCCGCTGGTCGGCGACGGCGCCGGAATTCTGATCCAGACACCCGACGCGCTGTTTCGCAACTGGGCGTCCAACGCCGGCGTGACGTTGCCGGAGCCCGGCCACTATGCGGTTGCCATGTGTTTCCTGCCGCGCGAGGAAAATGCGCGCGCCGTCGCCGTCGGACAATTCGAGCATTTCCTGAAAGTCGAAGGGCAGGTTCTGCTCGGCTGGCGCGATGTGCCGACCGATCCCAGCGGGCTCGGTGAAACCGTCATCGCCGAAATGCCGCTGATCCGCCAGGCGGTCATCGGTTGGGGACCGAACATCCGCGACGAGGGTGCATTCGAGCGCAAGCTTCTTGCCGTCCGCAAGCAGACGCAGAATCCGCTTGCCCAGCTTGCCAAGAAGCACAAGCTGCCCGCCATCACCCAGTTTTACATGCCGAGCTTCTCGGCGCGCACTCTTATCTATAAGGGCTTGCTGTTGGCCCCGGACGTGGGCCGTTTCTACCTCGACCTGCAAAATCCGCTGACCACATCGGCGCTGGCGCTGGTGCATCAACGCTTCTCGACCAACACCTTTCCGTCGTGGAAGCTGGCTCATCCCTATCGCTTTATCGCCCATAACGGCGAGATCAACACGGTGCGCGGCAATGTGAACTGGATGAACGCGCGCCGCCGCACCATGGAATCGGATCTGCTGGGTGCGGATCTCGACAAAATGTGGCCGCTCATTCCGCATGGCCAATCCGACACGGCCAGCCTGGACAACGCGCTCGAGCTTTTGATCGCTGGCGGCTACCCCATCGCCCACGCGGTCATGATGCTCATCCCCGAAGCCTGGGCCGGCAACAAACTGATGGATGCGCAGCGCCGCGCCTTTTACGAATATCACGCGGCGCTTCTTGAGCCCTGGGATGGGCCCGCCGCCATCGCTTTCACCGACGGCAAACAGATCGGCGCGACGCTGGACCGCAACGGACTACGTCCGGCGCGCTTTATCGTCACGGACGACGATCTGGTTATCATGGCGTCGGAAGCCGGCGTGCTGCCGGTGCCGGAAGAAAAAATTCTCCGCAAATGGCGCTTGCAGCCCGGCAAGATGCTGCTCATCGATCTGGAGCAAGGCCGCATCGTCGAGGACGAGGAAATCAAGCGTCAGCTCGCCGCCGCCAAGCCTTACGAAGAATGGCTGAAGGCGGCACAGTACAAGCTGGAAGAATTGCCGGATGTACTCGACGAGAACGGCGTTGCACCGGATGATCCCTCGGCGCTGCTCCATCGCCAGCAGGCCTTTGGATACACGCAGGAGGATTTGAAGTTTTTCCTGGAGCCCATGGCAAAGAACGGCGAGGATCCCGTCGGTTCGATGGGCAGCGACACGCCGATCGCCGTTCTGTCGAAGCGGCCCAGACTGCTTTACGACTACTTCAAACAGAATTTCGCGCAGGTGACCAACCCGCCGATCGATCCGATCCGCGAAGAATTGGTGATGAGCCTGGTCTCGATGATCGGGCCGCGGCCCAATCTGCTCGGTCACCAGGCGGGCGCGCATAAGCGATTGGAAGTGCACCAGCCGGTGCTGACCGATGCGGACGTGCAGAAAATCCGCTCCATCGAAGAACTGGTCGACGGCGCGTTCCGCACCGCGACCGTCGATTGCACTTGGCCCGCAGCGGAGGGCGCAAACGGGCTTGCGGGCGCGCTGCAACGCATATGCATGAGCGCCACCGACGCGGTGCTGGCCGACTTCAACATCCTCATCCTCTCGGATCGTGCGGTCTCGGCGGACCGGATACCCGTTCCCGCTGCACTTGCCACCGCGGCGGTGCATCATCATCTGATCCGCCAGGGCCTGCGCATGCAGACCGGGCTTGTGGTGGAGACCGGCGAAGCGCGCGAGGTGCATCATTTCTGCGTGCTGGCGGGCTACGGCGCCGAGGCCATCAATCCCTATACGGCCTTCGAGACGCTCGAGCAGCTGCGCGCGACTGCCGGCATTGCGCTCGAGGCCGCCGAACTGCGGAAGAATTACATCAAGGCGATCGACAAGGGCGTGCTCAAGGTGATGTCCAAGATGGGCATCTCGACCTATCAATCCTATTGCGGCGCGCAGATTTTCGACGCGGTCGGGCTTTCCTCGGCCTTCATCGAACAATACTTCACCGGCACGGCGACGACGGTGGAAGGTATCGGCCTGCAGGATATCGCCGAGGAATGCGTGGCGCGGCACCGTAATGCCTATGGCGACAATCCGATCTATCGCGACATGCTGGATGTCGGCGGCAATTACGCCTACCGCCTGCGCGGTGAAGATCATGCCTGGACGCCGGAATCGGTGTCGCGGCTGCAGCATGCGGTGCGCGGCAACAATTTGTCGGACTATCGCTTGTTCGCGCGCACGATCAACGAGCAGAGCGAACGGCTGTTGGCGTTGCGCGGATTGATGCAATTCAAGCTTGCGGAAGATCCGATCCCGCTCGACGAGGTCGAACCGGCGTCGGAGATCGTCAAGCGGTTCGCCACCGGGGCGATGAGTTTCGGCTCGATCTCGCGAGAAGCGCACACCAATCTGGCAATTGCGATGAATCGCATAGGCGCGCGCTCGAACACCGGCGAGGGCGGCGAGGAAGCCGACCGCTTCAAGCCGCTAGCCAATGGCGATTCCGTGCGCTCTGCCATCAAGCAGGTGGCGTCGGGGCGGTTCGGCGTGACGACGGAATATCTCGTCAATTCCGACGATATCCAGATCAAGATGGCGCAAGGGGCCAAGCCCGGCGAGGGCGGGCAGTTGCCCGGCCCCAAAGTGGACAAGAATATCGCCCGGGTGCGCCATTCCACGCCGGGCGTCGGCTTGATCTCGCCGCCGCCGCATCACGACATCTATTCCATCGAGGATTTGGCGCAGCTCATCCGCGATTTGAAGAGCGTCAATTCCAAAGCGCGCATTTCGGTGAAATTGGTGGCCGAGGTCGGTGTCGGCACCGTGGCGGCGGGCGTCGCCAAATGCCGCGCCGACCACGTGACGATTTCCGGCTACGACGGCGGCACGGGTGCGTCGCCGCTGACCTCCACCACGCATGCGGGAAGCCCGTGGGAGATCGGCCTGGCCGAAACTCAGCAGACCCTGGTGTTAAACGGACTTCGCGGCCGTATCGCCGTGCAGGTGGACGGCGGAATACGTACCGGGCGCGATGTCGCCGTCGCAGCGTTTCTGGGCGCCGACGAATTCGGCTTTGCCACGGCGCCGCTGATCGCCTCGGGCTGCCTGATGATGCGCAAATGTCATCTCAACACCTGCCCGGTTGGCATCGCGACGCAGAACCCGGTGTTGCGCAAGCGCTTCGCCGGCACGCCGGAGCACGTCATCAACTACTTCTTCTTCGTTGCCGAGGAATTGCGCGAGATCATGGCGTCGATGGGGTTTCGTACCGTCACCGACATGATCGGACGCTCCGACCGGCTCGATATGACGGGCGCTGTGCGGCACTGGAAGACGCAAGGCATCGACCTGTCGAAGATCCTGCATCAGGTGCAGCCCAAGCAGGGTGTGGCGATTTACAATTGCGAGAAGCAGAACCATCGCCTCGAAATCGCGCTCGATCACGAACTGATCGCAAGCGCGCGAGCCGCCATCGAAAAGGGCGAACCGATCGTGCTGGAACGGACGATCCGCAATGTGGACCGCACGGTCGGCGCCATGCTTTCGGGGGAAATCGCCCGGCACCACGGGCATGCCGGGCTCCCCGAGGACACCATCGTCATCCGCTATACCGGCACGGCGGGTCTCAGCTTCGGCGCGTTTCTTTCGCGCGGCGTCAGCCTCGAACTCAATGGCGACGCCAACGATTATGTCGGCAAAGGCCTTTCGGGGGGACGCATCGTGGTGCGCCAACCCAAAGGCATCACCCGCGATCCGACCGAAAACATTATCGTCGGCAACACGGTGCTGTACGGCGCGATTGCGGGCGAGGGTTATTTCGAAGGCGTAGCCGGCGAACGGTTTGCCGTGCGCAATTCCGGCGCCGTTGCAGTCGTGGAGGGCACAGGCGATCACGGCTGCGAGTATATGACTGGCGGCGTCGTGGCGGTTTTGGGCAAGACCGGGCGCAACTTCGCGGCCGGCATGTCGGGCGGCGTCGCTTACGTCTACGATCCGGACGGCGATTTCGAGAATCTCTGCAATCCGTCGATGGTGACGCTGGAGAAAATCGCTTCTGCTTCCGGCGGCGACGACGAAGAGTGCCCGCGTCAACGCAGCGCCAGTGTGGCCGATGCGGGGATGGGCGATCTCTTGCGGTTCGATGCGGAACGGTTGCGCATCCTTATCCAGCGCCACCTGCTGCATACCGGAAGTGCGCGGGCCCGCGCGCTGCTCGACAATTGGGACACGGCGCTCGGCAAATTCATCAAGATCATGCCGAAGGAGTTTCGCCGCGCCCTGATAGATCTGAAGGCCGAGCGCGACGCGCTCAAGACGCGGGCGGCGGAATAGACATGGGCAAGATCACGGGCTTTCTCGAAATCGAGCGTCAGGATCGCGGTTATGAAAAGCCAGACCTGCGCATCACGCATTATCGCGAATTCGTTAAGCCGCTTCCTTCCACAGGTGTCGGCAACCAGGCGGCACGCTGCATGGACTGCGGCATCCCCTTTTGTCATCAGGGATGTCCGGTCAACAATCTGATTCCGGACTGGAACAATCTCGTTTATCGCGATCAGTGGCGCTCGGCGCTCGAAACACTGCACTCGACGAACAATTTCCCGGAATTCACCGGGCGTGTCTGTCCGGCGCCCTGCGAAGCGAGCTGCACGCTCAACATCCCGGACAATCCGGTTACGATCAAAACCATCGAATGCGAGATTGTGGATCGTGGGTGGGAAGAGGGCTGGATTGAGCCCGTCGTTCCGCCAAAGCAGACCGGCAAACAGATTGCGGTGGTCGGCTCCGGCCCCGCGGGGCTGGCCGCCGCGCAGCAGTTGGCACGCGCCGGACACGCTGTCGTCGTATTCGAAAAGAGCGACCGGATCGGCGGGTTGCTGCGTTACGGCATTCCGGACTTCAAATTGGAAAAGCACCGCATCGACCGCCGCCTCGTCCAGATGCGGGCGGAGGGCGTGGAATTTCGCACCGGCGTCGAAGTGGGCGTGGCGCATCCGGTATCGGCGCTGCTGGCAGAGTATGATGCGGTGGTGATGGCCGGCGGGGCGGAAAGCCCACGCGATCTGGAAATCGAGGGACGCTCTCTTAAGGGCATCCACTACGCGATGGACTTTCTCACACAGCAGAACAAGCGCGTAGCGGGCGACGATGAACAAACCGCGGCGCCGGACGGCACGCTCAGCGCAAAAGGCAAGCATGTCGTGGTGATCGGCGGCGGCGATACCGGGTCGGACTGCATCGGTACCGCCAACCGGCAGGGCGCGCTTTCGGTGACCCAACTGGAGATTCTGCCAAGGCCGCCGGAAAAAGAAAACAAGGCGCTTACCTGGCCCGATTGGCCGCTGAAACTGCGCACCTCGTCGTCGCAGGAGGAAGG
>Ga0265314_10006396_pt1 | contig 10437 bp, 9 predicted proteins | sample 4126metaG_FD_203106 | JGI IMG/M metagenome (GOLD analysis project Ga0265314, IMG submission 203106) | Rhizosphere microbial communities from Carex aquatilis grown in University of Washington, Seatle, WA, United States - 4-1-26 metaG | ecosystem: Host-associated > Plants > Roots > Rhizosphere >... | reverse complement strand
CCCGGAGCGCTACGTCGACAAGTATCCCTACGAGCTCTCGGGCGGCCAGCGCCAGCGCGTGGCGATTGCGCGAGCGCTCGCGGTCGAGCCGACCGTCTTGATCGCGGACGAGCCGACGTCGATGCTCGACGTCTCGATCCGCGTCGGCATCCTCAATCTGATGCTCGACCTGAAGGAGCGCGAGCGGCTCGCGTTTCTCTACGTCACGCACGATCTCGCGAGCGCCCGCTACATCGCCGACTACATGCTCGTCATGTACGCCGGCCAGATCGTCGAGCAAGGACCGGTTGACCGTGTCCTACAGAGCCCGCTGCACCCGTACACACAGCTGCTGATCGACTCGGTCCCGAACCCGGCCGCCCTCGTCCAGGAACGCATCGAGATCCGGAAGGGCGCTGCTTCCGCCGCAGTCGATCCACCCGAAGGCTGCCGATTTGCCGATCGTTGTCCGTTGCGCGTTGGTGTCTGCACGCAGATCACGCCGGAGCTCGTCCTCACCCAGGATGGCCACAGCGCACGCTGCCATGTCACCGCGCCGTCCCCTGCCATTCGAGAGGAACTCAATGTCCAGTCCGCTCACTAGCGTCTTCCCCGCCGACTTCGTCTGGGGCGCGGCAACCGCCGCGTACCAGATCGAGGGCGCGGCGAGCCAAGACGGTCGCAGCGAAAGCGTGTGGGACCGGTTCTGCGCCACGCCGGGCAAGGTTCGCAACGGCGACACCGGCGCAGTCGCGTGCGACTTCTACCACCGCTACCGCGACGACATCGCGCTGATGCGCGAGCTCGGTCTCGATGCGTTCCGCTTCTCCATCGCGTGGCCGCGGGTGCTGCCGGACGGCAGGGGGCGCATCAACGACGCCGGCCTCGACTTTTACGACAAGCTCGTCGACGAGCTGCTCGGCAACGGCATCGCGCCCTACGTGACGCTGTTCCACTGGGACACGCCGCAGGTGCTCCAGGACGCGGGCGGCTGGCCGGCTCGCGACACCGTCGAGGCGTTCTCCGAATACGTCGAGGCTGTCTCATCCCGGCTCGGCGACCGGGTCGCACACTGGATCACGCACAACGAGCCGTGGGTCGTCTCCTGGGTCGGCTACGGCTGGGGCCACCACGCCCCGGGCGGCGAGTCGGATGCGGACGCACTCGCAACCGCACATCACCTGCTGCTCTCGCACGGCCGCGCCGTCGAGATCCTCCGCCGCAACTCACCCGACTCGCAGGTCGGCATCACCTTGAACCTCGACAACGCGTATGCCGCGAGCGACTCGCCGGAAGACGCCGCAGCCGTGCGCTGGGTCGACGGGTTGCACAACCGCTGGTTCCTCGATCCGCTCTTCCGCGGCTCGTACCCGGAGGACATGGTCGAGGCGTGGGCCGAGATCATGCCCGAGGTGCGCGACGGCGATCTCGAGGTCATCTCGACGCCGATCGACTTCCTCGGCGTGAACAACTACACCTCGCCGCTCGTCGCGGCGGACGACAACGGCGGCCGCTCGAAGATCGTCCGCCGGAACGACGTCGACCGCACCGACATGGGCTGGGAGGTCGTGCCGGAAGGCCTGCACGACCTGCTCGTCCGGCTCCACAACGACTACGCGCCCGCGGCGATCTACGTGACCGAGAACGGCTCGGCCTACCCCGACGTGCAGGGGCACGACGGCAGCGTCCGCGACCCGGAACGGCAGTCGTACCTCGAGGAGTATCTGGCCGGCGCCTCGCGCGCGATCGCGCAGGGCGTTCCGCTGCGCGGCTACTTCGCCTGGTCGCTGCTCGACAACTTCGAGTGGGCCTGGGGCTACTGGAAGCGCTTCGGCCTCATCTACATCGACTACGCGACGCTCGAGCGCGTGCCGAAGGGCAGCTTCTACTGGTACCGCGACTACATCGCGAAGCAGCGGCTGCGTGCCGCCGGCACCGAAGAAGCGGCCTGATCCAGGCTACGCGGGCTCGGGCGCGCCCTGGCCGGCCATTCGCAGGCCGATCTCGGCGACGCTCGCGCCGGCGGGCATCTCGCTCAACATTCCCTCGTACATAACGAGGATCCGATCGTTGAGCGCGAGGATCTCGTCGAGATCCTCGCTGATGAGCACGACGGCCGCACCGCCCTCGGCCGCGCGGAGCAGGAACTCGTGCACCTGTTCCACCGCGGAGACGTCCAGGCCGCGCGTCGGCGATCCCGCCACGAGCACCTTCGGGCTCGCAGAGAACTCCCTGGCGATCACGACCTTCTGCAGGTTGCCGCCCGAAAGGTAGTCCGTCTGCTGGTCCGGCCCGGACGACTTGATCTCGAACCTCGAGATCTCGGCGGCTGCGTCTGCGCGCATCGCGCCGAGTCGCAGGAACGGCCCCCGCGCGTCTCGGCGAAACGACTTGAGAGCGAGATTCATCGCGATCGAGAGGCTCGGCGCGACGCCGGTTCCGAGCCGGTCCTCCGGCACGTAGCCGATGCCGGCCTCGTAGGCCGACCGCGCATCGCCGGGATGCACCTTGCGGCCGTTGACGCGAACCGAGCCCTTCGTGCAGGGCCGCAGACCGGCAATCGCCTCGGCCAGCTCGCGCTGGCCGTTGCCGGAAACCCCGGCGATCGCAGCAATCTCGCCCGCGCGCACGATCAGCGAGACACCGCGCACTGCGGGCGCGCCACCGCGGTCGCCCTCCGCCCAGACGTCCTCGACCTCGAGCACCGCCTCGCTCTCCGGGCGGGCGTGCCCCTCCCTGCGTACCGGCTCGATCTCGCGGCCAACCATCAGTGTGGCGAGCGACCGCGGTGTCGCATCGGCGGTCTGCACCGTCCCGAACGACTTCCCCGCGCGGAGGACGGTGACGCGATCGGAGACCGCCTTCACCTCGTGCAGCTTGTGCGAGATGAAGATGACCGTCCGTCCTTCGGCGGCGATCTGCCGCAGCGTGACGAAGAGGGAGTCGGCCTCGTGCGGGGTGAGCACGGCCGTCGGCTCGTCGAGAATCAGGATGCGCGCTTCTTGGTAGAGCGCCTTGAGGATCTCGACCCGCTGTTGCTCGCCAACCGAAAGCTGCCAGATGTGGGCGCGAGGATCGACGCCGAGCGAGTAGCGCTCGCCGAGCTCGCGCACCTGCGTGTCGACCGCGCCGCTATCGATGCGGAAACGCCGGCCGGCGCCGCGGCGGTCGCCGAGCATCAGATTCTCGGCGACGGTGAACCGCGAGACGAGACGGAACTGCTGGTGCACCATGCCGACGCCCGCGTCGATCGCCTCGCGAGGCGAGGCGAAGGCGACCTGTTCGCCGTAGAGCAAGATGGTTCCCTTGTCGGCGCGGTAGAGGCCGGTGAGGATGTGGGAGAGCGTCGTCTTCCCCGCGCCGTTCTCGCCGAGCAGCGCGTGCACCTCCCCGGGTGCGGCCTCGAAGTCGACGTCGTCGTTGGCGACGACACCCGGGAACCGCTTGGTGATCCCCTGCATCGCGACGGCAGGCGCTTGTGCGCTCATCAGCGCTCCTCGCGCGAGTAGGGGTTGCCGAGCGCCTCGGGAGCGCCGAGCCGGCTCCTCGCGGTACCGGACGAGACCACGACGAGCACGACGATCGTCATGACATAGGGGAGCGCATTCGTCCACAGCACAGTCGGGCCAAGAGAGATGTTGCGCGCCTGCAGCTGCGGGGCCAGCGCTTGCAGCGCGCCGAAGAAGTACGCGCCGACCAGGCAGAACTCGGGCCGCCAGAAGGCGAAGATGACGAGCGCGATCGCGATCCAACCGGCTCCACCTGTGATCCCGTCGACCCACTGCGGCGTAATCGCCAGTGTGATCGTGGCGCCGGCGACCCCGGCGAACGCGCCCCCGGCAAGCGTGTGCGCGTAGCGGTATGCGGTGACGTTGATCCCCATCGTGTCGGCCGCCGCCGGCGACTCGCCAACCGATCGGACGTTGAGGCCTGGCCGCGTGCGCGACAGATACAGCCAGATCGCGATCACGCAGCCCCAGGAGATGTAGACGAGCACGTTCTGCCCGAGGACGATCGGCCCGATCACAGGCCAACGCTGCATGCTCGCCGGGAACACCGCGCTGAAGGTGTGCGACGCGGGCTGGTCGGCGAGCTTGAGGTCGTTCCCGAGATACGACGACAGGCCTGCGGCACCGGCGAAGATTGTCAGCGCGAGGCCGGAGACGATCTGGCTCGCGCGCAGGGTGATCACGAGGAAGGCGTGGATCAGGGCCATCAACGCGCCGCACGCCGCGGCGACGAGGATGCCGGCGGCCAGTACGAGAGCCGAGCCGGTGTGGAAGCGCTGCACCGTCCAGAAGCCCGTCACGGCGCCGACGAGCATCATTCCCTCGACGCCGAGGTTGAGCACACCGGAGCGCTCCGCGAGCAGTTCGCCAAGTGCCGCGTAGAGCAGCGGCGTGCCGTAGGCGACACCGGAGGCGATGAGGACGATCAGCAGCGAGTTGTTCACGACACGGTCTCCAGACCGGTCGCCTTCGCGTGGCCCGTTCTGGCGATCCGTACGCGATGGCGGATCAGCACCTCGCCGCCGAGCGCGGAGAACAGGATGATCCCCTGGATCACCCCGACGAGCCCGGCCGGGAAGTTGGCTCCTTGCAGAGTGTTCCCGGCGTTCTCGAGCCCACCCATCAGGAACGCAACCAGAACGGCGGCGAACGGGTTGTACCGGGCGAGCGCCGCGATCACGATTCCCGTGTAGCCGTAGCCGAGCTTTTGGAGGCCGTTCGGGTCGCCGTCCAGCGAGTGCGAGAAGTCGCCGACCTGGCTTGCACCCGCGAGCCCCGCGATCCCGCCGGAGAGCGCCATCACCGCCAGGATCTTGCGGCGCACGCGGACACCTGAGTAGCGGGCGGCGCGGTCCGAGTCGCCGAGCACCTGGGCCTCGAAGCCGAAGCGGGTGCGCTTGTAGAGCACCCAGACGACCACCGCGACGGCGACGGCGAGCATTGCCCCGAACGGGATCGTGATCCCCCCCTGGAGGTGGATCGTCCACGCGGGCCACACTGCCGACGAAGGCAGCGGCTTGCCGGTCGGGAAGACGGTCGCGTTGAAGCCCTTCGTCTCACGCCAGTACGACTCGCTCTCGAAGATCAGGTACGTCAGGAGGAGGCCCGCGACGTAGTTGAGAAGCAGGGACGTGAGAATCTCGTTCGTCTTGAAAAACGCGCGCAGGATGCCCGGGATGAGCGCCCACGCAGTGCCGCCGAGGAACCCCATCACGACCATGGCCGCGATCACGAAGACCGAGGAGCCGCCGCGGCCGCCGAGATAGAGGCCCGCCGCAGCTCCGGTGATCGCGCCGATGTACATCTGCCCCTCGGCACCGATGTTGAAGAGCTTCATCCGGAACGCGGCTGCCGCCGCGAGCCCCGTGAACGCGAGCGGCGTCGCGGCGATCAGCGTCTGGTTGAGCGATCCGGTCTGCAGGAAGGCGGCGTCGAACACCTGCCGGTAGGTCGTGAGCGGGTTGTGCCCGGTGACGAGCAGCACGAGCCCCGCCACGAAGAAGGCGAACACCACCGAGCCGACCGGCACGGCGAGCGAAAGCCAGCGGGGCTGGCGCAGCCTGCGTTCAAACGTGACGCGCATTCCGTCCTGTCATGAGGGGGACGATTGGGCTGCGGTGGAGAGGCGCGTGCGCCCCTCCACCGCTCCGGCCCTGTCAGCTGTTAGCCCTTCGGGCTACCGATCACGCCCTTGACGAGCCAATTCATCCCGTAAAGGCTGTTCGTGCCGCCCGTGAGGACTTGCATCCGCACGCCCTTCTTCACCCGCAGCTTGCCACTCTGGTCGTAGAGCGGGCCCGCGAACTCGTTGTAGGACCCGTTCTCGATCTTCGTCTGGTAGCTGGCGATCTTCGCCTTCGTCGCGGCGGTGACGCCAGGCCCGTACGCGGCGAGCTTCGTGAAGCCGTCCTTGATGCTGCCGTAGTAGAACCCCTGCTTCCAGGTGCCGTTCATGGCGGCTTGGATGCGCTTCACGTAGTAGGGGCCCCAGTTGTAGACCGAGGCGGTCAGCCAGGACTTCGGCGCGAACTTCGACGAGTTGGAGTCGTAGCCGACCCACGGGATGTGCATCGACTCGGCGAACTGCCCGGTCGCCGGGCTGTCCACGTTCTGCCCCAGCACGTCAACGCCCGCCGCAACGAGGCTCTGCGCGGCCTTCTTCTCCTTCGCCGGGTCGAACCACGAGTTCGTCCAGACGAGCCGGACCGTCGCACCCGGGTGCGTCACCTGAGCACCGAGGGCGAACGCGTTCGCATGGCGGATCACTTCGGGGATCGGGTAGGCGACGACGAAGCCGATCTTCCCGGTCTTGCTCGCCGCTCCGGCAGCCATGCCGGAGAGGAAGACGGTGTCCTCGGCTGCGCCGAAGTACTCCGCCACGTTCTTCGCCAGATAGGTGCCCGTCGCCTGCTCGAACAGGATGTTCGGGTACTTCTGGGTAATCGCCGGCGTGATGTAGCCGTACGACGTCGCGAAGATCATCTTGTATCCCTGCGCGGCGAGGCTCGCCACGGTCTGGTTGAACTGCGTGCCGACGGCGATGTTCTCCTTATAGGTCGTCTGCACCTTGCTGCCGAGGGCCTTCTGAACGTACTGGCGACCCTGCTCATGGGCCTGCGACCAGCCACCGTCGTTGTGAGGGCCGACGTAGATGAAGGCCACCTTGTACGGCGATGCGCCGTGGCTCGCGGAGCTCGCCAGCGCGCCCACCAGCGCGACTGCAGCCGCGACCGCGAGGGCGAGCGCGAGCTTGATCTTGATCTTCATGTCATCTCCTTCGGGGAATCGGCACGTCGTGAAAACCACCGTAACGGTTCAGCTTCAACGTAGATCGAAGAACAGTCATCGAGCCGTAGCGCACGGCTAGCCGGCCTCAATCCTGGTCCCCGTCTCGCCGTGCAACGCACGCTCGACATTCTCTGGGTCGGTGATGATCGCCGTGTGGCCGCCCCGCTCGAGGAAGCCGATCACGGCCCTGATCTTCGGGGCCATGCTCCCTTCTGCGAAGTGATGCCCCTCGGCGAGTCGCTCCTTCGCCTCCGACAGGGTCAGATGGTCGACCCAACGCTCGGCGGGAGTGCCGAAGTCGAGGGCCACCTTCTCGACCGCGGTCGTGATCATCAGCAGCTCGGCGCCGACGCACGTACCGAGCAGCGAGCAGGCCAGGTCCTTGTCGATCACCGCCGCGATACCGTTCAGGTTCCCGTCTTCGTCGACGACGACGGGGATTCCGCCGCCGCCGGTCGAGACGACGACGAAGCCGCTGTCGACCAGCGTGCGAATCGCAGCCTCCTCGACGATCCGAACGGGCATCGGGGACGCCACGACGCGACGCCAGCCGCGGCCGGCATCCTCGCGGACCGTCCAGCCGTCCTCGTCGCGGCGCCTCGACGCCGTCACCTCGTCCATGAACGTGCCAATCGGCTTCGACGGCGCGGCGAACGCCGGATCGTCGGCGGCGACCTCCGTCTGTGTGACCACGGACACCGCATGCTTGTCGATGCCGACCCGCCGGAAATCGTTCTCGAGGTTCTGAGCGAGCGCGTAGCCAATCGCACCCTGGCTGTCGGCGCCACACACATCCAGCGGCACCTCGTGCAGCTCGTGAGCCGCCAGTTCGGAGCGGCGAAGGATGAATCCGACTTGCGGGCCGTTGCCGTGGCCCACGACGACGTCCCAGCCGTCCTGGATCATCCCGGCGATATGCCAGCACGTCTCGCCTGCGGCGATGTACTGGTCCCGGACCGATTGATGCTCCCGATCCCTGATCAGGGAGTTGCCTCCGATCGCAATCACCGCTCGCTTGGTGCTCACGTTTCGGCCTCCATGCGGGTGATCGTCAGCCTCTCGCGGACACCACGCATCGGGGGAACTACGGAGGTCACCGGCCCGTCGCCCGTCAGCGTGGTTCTCCACAATGCTGACCGTAGAACGCCGTCATTGCCGACGGCTCAGCCGAGCTCGTCGACGAGGTCGGCAATCGAATCGACGATGCGTGAGGGGCGGAACGGAAAACGTTCCGCCTCTTCGCGCTGCGTCGATCCGGTCAGCACGAGCACGGTGTACATGCCCGCCTCGAGCCCCGAGACGACGTCGGTGTCCATGCGGTCGCCGACCATCGCCGAGGTCTCCGAGTGCGCGTCGATCGCGTTCAGCGCCGACCGCATCATCAACGGATTGGGCTTGCCGACGAAGTACGGCTCGACCCCGGTTGCGCGGCTGATCAGGGCCGCGACCGAGCCCGTCGCGGGCAGCGGCCCGTCGGGTGTCGGGCCCGTTGCGTCGGGATTCGTGGCGATGAACCGCGCGCCGCCGACGATCAGCCGGATCGCCTGCGCGATCCGCTCGAAGCTGTACGTGCGCGTCTCGCCGAGCACAACGTAGTCCGGATCGCGGTCGGTGAGCGTGTAGCCGGCGGCATGCAGCGCGGTCGTCAGCCCGGACTCGCCGATCACGAACGCCGTCCCACCCGGCCGCTGGCTCTCGAGGAAGTTCGCCGTCGCGAGCGCCGACGTCCAGATCGACTCCTCTGGGACGTCGAGGCCGTTCGACGCGAGACGCGCCGCCAGGTCGCGCCGCGTGTAGATCGAGTTGTTGGTGAGCACGAGGAACGGCAAGCCCAGCTCGCGGAGCCGCGCAATGAACGCGCCCGCGCCCGGGATCGGTTGCTCCTCGCGCACGAGCACGCCGTCCATGTCCATCAGCCACGATTTGATCTCGCGCTGCTTCATCTGCGCAAGTCTTACGCAGTCAGCGCGCCCGCGCCGGGTTCACCGTTCGTCGTGCGCGAGCTCGATCACAGCCTGGAGCTGCGAGGCGTGCGCGACGACGTCGCCGATCACGACCACCGCGGGCGACCCGAGCCCGCGGGCGTCGCCGGCGATCGTGCCGAGCGTGCCGATCCGGCGCTCCGCGCCCGGCAGCGACAGCCTCGAGATCACTGCCGCCGGCTGGTCGACGGGTCGGCCGGCGAGGATCAGGTTGTCCGCGATCGCCTCCAACCGGGCGAGGCCCATGAAGATCACGAGCGTTCCCGGGGTTCCGGCCAGCCGGTCGTAGTCGAGCTCGCGGCCGTCACCGGACGTTCCCGTGAGGACGGTCAGCTGCGAGGCGACCCCGCGCGCGGTCAGCGGTATCCCGGCGAGTCCCGGGATCGCGGTCAGCGTCGAGAGCCCCGGTACCACCTCGTACTCCACCCCCGCCGCCGCAAGCGCCTCGACCTCCTCGGCGCCGCGCCCGAAGATGAACGGGTCGCCGCCCTTCAGGCGCACGACGTTGCGCCCGCGCTTGCCGTGATGGACGAGAACCTCGTTGATCTCGTCCTGCGTCATGCTCTCGCGCGCGATCCGCGCGGCGCCGACCGCCTGTGCGACGAGCTCGAGCGAGACAAGCCGGTCGTAGACGAGGATCTCGCATGCGCGCACGAGCTCGAGCGCGCGCACCGTGACAAGACCCGGGTCGCCCGGGCCGGCGCCGACGATGGCCACGGTCATGTCCGCTCCAGCGCCGGCAAAGCCGGCACCTCCGCTACTTGCGCGGCTCCGTCGAGCCTACGCCGCGGCAACGCCTCCTCGACGACGCGCTGGAAGTAGTCGCGGCGCGCCTCGTAGGTGGGCAGCTCGCGCTTCGCCCACGGGCGCAGCGCCTCGAGTAGGCGCGCCAGCTCGGCGTGGCGCGGCCCGACCACATCGCCGATGTCGTCGCGAATCCTCTGGGCCAGCGCGGGCGAGGCACCGCCCGTCGAGACGCCGACGACGATGGGATCGCGCCGCACGATCGCGGGCAGGATGAAGTTGCACAGCTCGGGATCGTCGGCGACGTTGCAGAGACCGGATGCGGCCGCGACCTCGGCATTCACCGCACGGTCGTTCGTCGCGGCCAGCACCACGAAGCGATCGGCGGCGTCGGCCGGCTCGAAGGCGCGGCGGATGATCCGCACCGGCAGGTTGCGCAGCTCTGCGTCGACCTGCGGCGCGACGATCGTCACCAGCGCGTCGCAGTCGAGCAGCCCCTGCACCTTCTCGGTCGCGACCCGGCCGCCGCCGACGACCAGACAGTCGCGGCCGCGCAGGTCGAGGCACGCCATGTAGTACCTCACGTCGCCACGCTCGTCACGCGCGCGCCGTTCGCGTCGAGGCGCACCGTTGCTTCGAGACCGTCCGCCTCGATCGAGAGCGTGAACGCGCCGGGCGAGACGGCCGCGATCTTCACGGCATCGATGCGCGCGCCGTTCAGCGCCTGCAGCGCGGCGGTGACGTCGCGCGCGCTCTCGGAGCGGACGCGGCCGCGCGGCAGCTTGCGCAGGGTCGAAAGCGCGGCCTGCTCGCCGCCCGGACCGTAGTAGGCGCGGATACGGCCTGTCTGCAGGCCGAGCTCGAGCACCGACTCGAGCAGCTCTTCCGCGGCGCCGTCAACTCCCCCGTCGTCGACCGCGCCGACGAGCTCAGCG
>Ga0265314_10006395_pt1 | contig 10438 bp, 5 predicted proteins | sample 4126metaG_FD_203106 | JGI IMG/M metagenome (GOLD analysis project Ga0265314, IMG submission 203106) | Rhizosphere microbial communities from Carex aquatilis grown in University of Washington, Seatle, WA, United States - 4-1-26 metaG | ecosystem: Host-associated > Plants > Roots > Rhizosphere >... | reverse complement strand
AGATCGAGATTCCGTCGCGGCGCTCCAACAGACACCGCGCCAGCGAGCTTCCGACAAAGCCGCAGATTCCAGTGATCAAGAGTCTCATCTGAGCGTGTTCTGAGCCAGCTTTTCCATCCAGCTCTCCGCGATTTCTCCGAAAATCGTATCCAACGGTTTGCTGATATCCCAGGTTGGATAATGATTCCGCATCTTGCTGAGGTCGCTGTAATAGCAGATGTGGTCGCCGATACGGTTTTCGTCGACATACCGCCACTTCATCGGATGTCCGGTGACTTGCTCGGCCAATCGAAACGCTTCCAGAACCGAGCATGCATTCTGTTTGCCGCCCCCCAGGTTGTACACTTCCGCCACCCGGGGTGATTTCCAGAATTCGAACATGAACCGCGCAACATCCTCAGAGTGGATGTTGTCCCTCACCTGCTTGCCCTTGTAGCCGAACACTTTGTATTCACGATCTTCGACGTTGCACTTGATCAAGTAACTGAGGAAGCCGTGCAGTTCCACGCCGGCGTGATTCGGTCCGGTAAGGCAGCCACCGCGCAAGCAGCAGGTCGGCATGTTGAAATAGCGGCCGTATTCCTGCACCATGATGTCCCCGGCGACCTTGGAAGCTCCGAAGATGGAATGTTTGCTTTGATCAATCGAAAACTCTTCTGCAATGCCGTTAGCGAACTTTGGATCATCGTACTCGAAGCGAGTCTCGAGTTCTTTCAGAGCAATGGAATTCGGCCGGTCCCCATACACCTTGTTGGTGGACATGTGGATGAACGGGGACTCGGGGCAGGAGCGCCTTGCAGCCTCTAGCAGGTGCAGGGTGCCGAGCGCATTCACCTCAAAGTCCAGAAACGGAATCGCGGCGGCACGATCGTGCGACGGCTGGGCCGCGGTATGGATGATCAAGTCCGGGCGCAGCTCATCGACGAAAGCCAGCAGCTCATCCCTTTGCCGGATGTCGAGAGCCGCGTGCCGATAGCCGGGGATCTCCCGGCGTAAACGCTCCTGCACCCAACTGGTGTCGCCTTCCGGTCCAAAAAACACTGCGCGATGATTGCTGTCGATCCCGCAGATTTCGAAGCCCTGTCGCGCAAAGAACACCGAGACTTCCGAACCGATGAGTCCGCAGGAACCCGTTACAAGTACAGTGGGCATAGTATCTTCTCTGTGGGTAGGATGGCTGAGTATTGGCGCGAACTCTAATTCATCCGCGCGGATGGAATCTATAAAGCTAGACGAGCGTGACCGCGACCCGGTGGAAGTTCTCGCTGGCGGCGAACATCTTAAACTCGCGTCGATAAGCGGAACAGTAATCGCTCAGGGCCCTATATTCATGGATCGGATCGTAAAAATCGTCGAACAAGATCACGGTGCCACTCGGCAGCAGCGAGTTGAGCGTGGTAAGGCAGTAGAGCGTGGAAGAGTAGAGATCACAATCGCTGTGGATCACAATCGGGTTCTTGGGCGAATAAGATTGAAGGAAACCGGGAAGAGAGTCCTGGAACCATCCTGCAACGAATTGAACCCGGCTGTCTTCGATCGACGGGGTTACGCCGCCCGTATCAAAAGTGCCTTTGGGCCACCCCTCCAGCCAATCCTCGGGTAGACCTTGAAACGAGTCGAAGCCGAAGAAGCGGCTCGCCCCGTGACGATTCAGTTTGCAGAATTTCCGCAAACTTTCACCGCGGAAAACGCCAAACTCGAAAAGATCGATCGGCTGGTCTCCTTGATGCAGTTTTGTGTCGTTCACGTACCCGTACATTTCTTCCTTGGTCCGGAAAAGGGGTACCGTTTCGTCCGCGTGAAGGGTCTTGAGAAGACGGGCGTTCCAGTTGAAGCGGTCGATCCGCTCGCTGTAATCCTTGAAAACAGTTTGTTCCAGAGCCCTTCTGACGAGGGTGCGAGCCGGTTTTGTCACCTTGAGGGACCTGCGGGAATGCTGCACAAATTACTCGCTTTCATTAGGAGTCTTGTCTATGCGAACTAGTCCACTACGCCAATCTTGCATTCGATGTGCCGCCGCATGATCGCAGTCACGTTCTGCCACGTGTATTTTTCGGAAACGGCGCCACTTCGTTCCCCCATCTCCTGACGAAGCGTGGGATTCTCCAAAAGCGTGATCAAGGAGCTGGCAAGTCCATGGACATCGCCCGGACTCACGCAAAATCCATTCTGTCCGGTGGTGACAAAATCCGGAATCGCTCCTACATTCGTGGCGACCACCGGAAGTTTGTGAGCCATGGCTTCGACGAACGCGATACCGAACGGTTCATGCCGTGTCGGCATGCAAAAGATGGAAGCGTTCGCGTAGTAATGACCTACCTCATTGGGAGGGACGCGGCCCACAATCCGGCACCCAGGCTCCGTCACAGCGGGAGAGCAGCCAATCACGGTCAGTGTCGCATCTGGAATTCGAGCTCGCACCAAGCGGAAGGCTTCGATCAAATCCGGGCCTCCCTTGCGCTCCCAGTCCACTCCCACGAACAGAACGTTTTTGTGTTTGACCACGTCGGCGGCGTTTGGAGCTGCCGGTGTGTTGCGGCCTCCGTAAGCGCAGATCACGTTTTCCTGGTGGCAGCCATAATCTTCGACCAGCGACTTCCCGACATTCTTGCTCATCACGAAACACGCGGCGGCGTTGTTATAGGAGCGCCGTTCCAGCTCGAGCCAACTGTCGGTGACGGGCAAATCGGACTTCGTCGTGCCGTTGTATTGCAAGCTGGCCAGCAGAGTGTTGTCCGTGTAGATAAAGTGCGGCAGCCCAGGGATGCTCGCGTCGTAGGTTGACTGGATCTGCATCGAAAAGAGATAGCGATCTTTCTTAACCACCTCGGCCGCGGCCCGGCTGCGTTGCTCGAACATGTAGGTGGTCCAGAGCCTCTGCCGCTTCAGTCGCCGCGGGTCGAGCCCGATTCTGGATGGAAACTCAAGAGCCGCCTGAGTCAGGGAACGGAGCCGCATCAACGGCCGCGCCATCACTAGCGGCGCTAAATCGAACCAATCGATCTCCTGCGCCGGAAATCTCTTTCGCAACGCGGCTTCTACGCTCGGGTTGGTAAAGGAATTTGAACCCAGACCCACCAGTGCGATGCGCGAAGGTGGAGGGTTTGATGGCCCCCCTGAACTCATGCTGGGATTGCTCGCCTGTCGGATACCATCGGAGTTGATCCACGCCCAATGGCTTCGAGCACTTGCACGATCCGGTTACTAGACTCGCCGATTGGGGCGCCGACTTCCAGTTCAACAAACTGCCTCCGGCCCTCCCGATCGAGAGACGGATCCGCGAGATAGGCGTTGACATGTTCGGCCAACTGGTCCACCGTATGGGCAAAACGCGCGGCGCCCAACTCCACGACTGGATCGTAATGCTCGAATCCGCGGACGAACTCCCACATGGATGTGCCGAATAACGGAGGTGTTGTCACCTCGAACACGACGTTGATGACCGGTTTGTCATGAATCGCGAAATCCAGGGTCATCGTGGATGCAAAATTGACGTTGAGATCGGCATGGTGCGTCAAGTTGCAAAGAAATCTCACGTCCTCGGACGAGGGCATCAGACCATAGAAACCGTCGAAGGCCGACTTATGATGGATCCACTGTGGCTGCGCATAGATAAGCTCCGGAAAGTCCCGGCGTACTCCTTCATAGCGTGCGCCCCGATCAATCGGCGCCGGGCGCAGCAAGACTTGCGGGCGACCTTCGATTTTCCCGGACCGAATCAGTTCCATCAGTGCGCGCACGTGGTAAGGATCGGCTTTTGAAGTTTCCTCGTCTCCGCCGGAATAGCAGATGATTTTTCGGGCGGGATCGGCCCCGATCCGGCGGCTGAACTCCGCTCGCGACCAGATCAGGCTCTTGTCGGCATAGGGATCGAATTGCGGTGTGCCGATCACATGAGTGCGTTCGCGCTGAACGCTCGGATAGAACCGGTGTAATTCCCGGCGCATCTGGTCGCTCCACAGCAGGAAATGATCGAAGGGCGCAAGGATGCGTCCCTTACTGCTTAGATTGTCCCAGCTAAAGATGAACGTTGCGGTAGGAATTCCAAGCTGCTGCGCCGCAAGTATGGGAGCGAGAATGAACAAAGGACCTTGGTTTGAGGAGAAGATAACATCCGGCTTAATCTCCGAGAAGACCCGCCTATAGTGCGCTACCTCTTCGGAACGGCTCAAAGTCGCACGGTGTGCCCGGTCCACCCAATCCATGCGGGTTGGCGATGCGGCCGCTCTGCCCATCCATCGCGAAAAGCTCATGGCCGCGCGCCGGCGAAGGGATCCCCCGAAGGTCCGATTCAGCGCGAGGTGCATCGGGGGCGTGTTCACCCAGTGCATGTAAGCCGACATGAGGGTCTGCCGGAGAATAAACGGTGCCGGCCGTTCGGTGAAAGGGATCAGCTTGTGCCAAGACAACCGATCCGTGACAGAGGAGGCCAAGTCGGGGAGTGGCTGCTCATCTCTGAGCTGAAAAAGATGGACTTCTGCTTCCGCGGCGGCTTCGCGCAGAAAGGGTCCGAACACAAAATTCCTGAAACCGACGCCATCGGGTAATAGCACCGCCAGCCTCAGGTTCTTGTTAACGGTCGTGTGGCTGATCATGGATGCTTGAAAAGGAACGATAAGATGTGGAGTATAAGAGCCGCTGCCGGTCGTCTTGGCAGACGCCATCCGCGCCTGGAAACTCAAACTGAACCCGACTTTAGGCTATTTGGAGAATGGTGGGAAGGCCAGGAAGGCACTTGCAAAATCAGGCAAGCAAGCCTCCGCCCCCTCGCTCACATCGGGCCCGAAAAAAGCTGCAGGCACCGACGTTTGCTAGTGGTTAATTATCACCAAACTTGCCAGGCAAGTCAAGCAATCCCTCCGAGCCGAGTACCGGGAGTACTGTAGGACTTCGATCTAGGCCATCCGGTTCAAGCAATGTCTCCGATTTCGCTCAACCGGAGTGGGCTAACTCGTCGCTAATGGCTGACTTCGGCTCTTAAAGCAAGTCATACTGATTGCCGCGCCAAGCACAGTTCCGGCTAAGTTAATCGCGACGTCGCGAACGGTCGGATCTCTGCCGGGAAAAAGGCTTTGCAGCAGTTCGCTGGCGATTCCGACTGCCAGTCCAAGCGCCAGGATCGCAAACGGTTTCCAAAGGATCTCCGGAGTAACCTTCCAGACCAGCATGGCGAAGACAGCGAAGGCAATTAGATGAAAGCACTTCTCAGCGAGGAAACTAACCGTTCTGTAAGGTGGCGTGCCCTCGTGCAAATGGACTAGAAATCGGGATGCCATCCATCGGAAACCTGCCATGGCCCACTCTCCACCAGTCGACGTCGATGAGAAGAAGATCACCGATAGGCAACCCAGCGCCGCCAGCTTCCAGCCATAGTTCCGCATAAGACGAGTCTCGCACGTCGGTGGAATCACGAAGCCACAGGATCCTCCGGATCGATTGCTCGAAAACGAGCAATGGTGTCGGCAACACAAGCCCAGTAGAGCGGTGCTGTTCACGAAAAAAGCCGACCCCAATCGCGGAGAAGCGGTGTATACTGACGGGACCCGGGGTACGAGAATGAGATCGCAAGGTGGAATCTCCCGATCGAAAGCCGGTCACACTGGAACCGAAGAAGGTCCGAGAACAGGCTCGCAGCGGGCCTTTGGCGTTCGGCACCTTGCCATGGCAGCCGTGAATCGTCCTGTCAGGGCAGCTGCTTTCATTCTGATTCTTGCAACCGCTGCTCTGTACGGACAGGTCGATGTGCTGACAGCGCAATACGACCTGAGCCGTACTAGCAGTAACATGCAGGAAACAATTCTGACCCGCGCGAATGTCAATAGTTCGCAATTTGGAAAGCTGTTTTCGCGAGCTGTGGACGCTCCAATCTATGCTTCGCCACTCATCGTCACGAATCTGAATATCCCCGGAGTGGGTCTGAAAAACGTCGTGTATGTCGCGACGCTCGGCAACACCGTTTACGCTTACGACGCTGACGATCCGACTGCCAGTAGCGCATATTGGTCGGTGAACCTGGGCACTCCCGTTCTTAGAAGCGGGTATTATCTCGGCCCCACCATCGGAATCCTCAGCACGCCGGTGATCGACCGGTCAACCAACACGATCTACCTGACGGCAATCAAACAAACGACGGATGTAGGCCTTTACGTGTATGCGCTCGATCTGACAACGGGCGCGTTTAAGTACAATTCGCCGCGCAGAATCACCTACACGTTTACGTCTGGGATAACCCAAACCAATGCGAGCCAGCCCGGTGGTAGCTCCTGGATACAGAGAGCCGGGCTATTGCTGGTTAATAACGTGTTGTATGTTGCCACGTCGAACGTATGGGAAAATCCTGCTAATTCGCTCACTCAGGAAGGGTTCATTCAAACCTTTAGGGCAGATGACCTAAGCGTGCAGTTCGCTAGCTTCGATACAACCCCGAGCGGGGCGGGTGGCGGAATCTGGCAAGCAGGCCGTGGCCTCGCCGCCGATTCATCCGGCAATGTTTTTGTCGCGATGGATAGCGGGGCTTATAGTCCTACCTCTTCGTTTGGTGAATCCGTTGTCAAATTCACCTCTGGAACGCTGTCCCCTGCCAGCTGGTTTACTCCGGCGAACTGGAGTTACCTCTGGGGCAATAATCTGAACGTGAGTGCCAACGGCGTTACCCTCATCCCGGGGACAAACCTCGCCTTCGCAGGCGGGAAGTCGGCCGTGGTTTATCTTTTGAATCAGAGCGATCTCGGGGGCTTGGAGCCGGGTACCGGAAATACTCCTATCCAACAATTTAGTGTTGGGTCGGGTTGCACGGCGGATTGCGGGAGCAAGCTTCCGACTGCGTATTGGCCACATGCGACAGCTCCGTATCTGTATGCGTGGGTAACCGGCGATTACCTTCGCGCATTCCCATTCGATAACGCTTCACAGCGATTCCTGCCGGGCAACGCCACCACTGGAAAGGTATTGCCGTCGCAGGCCGGAGGCATGACCATCAGTTCTAACGGGAGCACGGACGGCACCGGCATCGTTTGGGCGACTACTTCAGCCCAGGATCCTTTCTCGGCAGCCGTGCCAGGAACTCTCCGCGCCTATAACGCCAACGACATCACCCAGGAACTTTACAATTCCGACCAGAACTCCTGCCGGGATGCGATGGGGACGTTCGTCAAGATGACGACCCCCATCGTGGCCAATGGGAAAGTCTACGTGAATACGCAGTCTAACATACTCGATGTTTACGGACTCCTTCCCTCTCGCATGGTTCACGTGACGGTTGGCACCTCCGCGCCTGGGCCCACGGTAAGTGTGGATGGAGGGCCGTGCACGAGCTCCGACTGGGTGCCCGGCAGCCAACATACGCTGACGACCACTTCGCCACAGGCCATCAGTACGGGCGCGCAGTTCGTGTGGAAGAGTTGGAGTGATGGCGGCGCCATTTCCCATCCCGTGGCTCCGACCACCGACACAACATTCACCGCGAACTTCACCACGCAGTACGTACTCTCCACCAGCATCTCCCCGTTGGGCGGCGGTAGTGTGGCAGAGAGCCCCGCCTCCGCTTCTGGATTTTACGACAGTGGAACTCAGGTACAACTGACAGCCATTCCGATTGCCGGCTGCACATTTGCCAATTGGAGCGGCGCCTTGAGCGGTAATGTGAACCCGCAGACAGTGATCGTGTCTGCTCCACTAACGGTGACGGCCAACTTCCAGTGCGGTGTTGCGCCTCCCAGCTTCCTCACCGGGTTTGCGCTGAACGCGCCGCTGCCGCGCAACGACTTCAGCGGCTGGGTGGGCATGGAGTTTACGGTGGGTGCAAATGCTCTTACCGTGAATTCGCTAGGTCGAATTTTTCTGGCCGGCAATGTTGGAACTCATTCTGTCAAGTTGGTGCGGGCCAGCGACGGAACAGACGTGCCTGGTGGTTCAGTAGCGATTCCGATGGCCGGAGGCATTCCGGGCCAGTTCAACTACGTGCCCCTGGCTAGTCCGATTACGTTGCAGCCCAATACCCCGTACTATCTGGTTAGCCAGGAGACGGCTGGAGGAGACACCTGGTACGACTCCGGGACCGTTTCCTCCTCTGCGGTGGGAACGGTCAATAGTTCGGTCTGGTTAAACGCGACAACCTGGACGCCGTTTGGGGCGGCAAACACCTCGTTTGTCCCGGTAAACTTTCTGTTCACGACGCAGATGAGAACGTGGACCCCGCTCAACCATCAACCGCCGGTTGGCGTCGGCGGGATCGGCGCCTGCCTTCTCCTGACTGACGCGTCCGTGATCTGCCAGGCCGGAGTCCCCGCCTATCACATTCCGACTAGCGACTGGTACAAGCTGACTCCGGACATCACGGGGAGTTATTCGAACGGTACTTGGTCGCAAATTGCCAGCTTGCCGACGGGGTATAAGCCATCCGCATACGCCGCCGCGGTTCTGGCCGACGGCCGAGCGGTGATCGTGGGCGGTGAGTATGATGACACCGGCGTTATGTTGCTTAGCAACAAGGGTGCAGTCTATGATCCCAAGGCCGACACCTGGACACCGTTGGCACCGCCGAGCGGATGGTCTTATATCGGGGATGCTCCAGCGGTTGTCTTGCCGAACGGCCAATTCCTGATCGAAAGCAAACTCGATCAGCGTGTGGCCATCCTGGATCCCGCAACCCTCACCTGGACCTCAATCAACCCGACGGGAAAACCGAACGATATTAATTCCGAGGAGGCTTTGACGATTCTGCCGGATGGCACCCTCTTGACGGTAGACGTGAAGACCGCTCCAGCTACTCACAGGCTCATGCTTTCCACGTCGACCTGGGTTAGTGCCGGAAACACACCGCTCAGCTTGGCCTCGGCACCCGACGAAGGTCCCGTCACAATTGCCCCAGGCGTAGTGTACACGCCGCCTGGGGAGATGGGGCCGGCTCTGCTCCTGCCAAATGGCACGGTTTTCGCGGAGGGTGGCAACGGCCGCACCGCGATTTTTACTCCCCCCGCGCCCAATTCCACCGCGCCAGGTGCCTGGGTTCAGGGTCCCAGCTTTCCCGGGGGGCTGGTCATTGACGACGGGCCCGCGGCGCTCTTGCCCAACGGCCGCGTGCTAGCGGCGGCCAGCATGGGCTTTGGCGCGGCATTCTTTGAATTCGATGGAAGCAGCCTCATACCTGTTCCCACAATTCCAAATGCGAGCTCTGACACGGCGGCTTACGTGAGCCTGTTACTGTTGCCCAACGGTCAAGTGATGCTCGTTGACAGCTCGAACATGGTGGAGCTCTACACACCGGACATGAGCTCCAATCCGTCGTGGGCTCCCACCATTAGCTCTGTTCCGGCGCAATTGGAAGTCGGCCATACATACCAGATTTCCGGAACGCAACTAAATGGCTTGTCGCAGGGCTCCGCTTTTGGCGATGAAAATCAGAATGCGACCAACTACCCGCTGATCCGGATCACGAATAGCGCCTCGGGTCACGTTTTCTACGCCAGGACCCACGATCACAGCACTATGGGAGTCGCTACGGGAAGCACACCCGTATCGACTAACTTCGATGTGCCGGCCAATACCGAAGCAGGTGCAAGCACTTTGGTAGTGGTCGCGAACGGCATTCCATCCGTTCCGGTTTCCGTGACGATCACAAGCACGACTCCGAGACTTTCAGTCTCACCGCAAAATATCATTTTTACGACGACGGCAGGATCGGGCAATCCGATCGCAGCTCAGTCGGTCGGCATCGCGAATTTGGGTGGAGGGATGCTCAGCTGGTCGGCTTCGGCCAGCCAGCCATGGATGCTCGTGGCTACAACGGCCAATGGTGTGGGCGCGTCGACTCTTTCCGGGACGGGGACACAGACCATTTGGATCCAGGCGTCCAGCAGCGGTCTGGCTCCGGGCTTATACACAGGGTCGGTTACCATCTCAGCGACAGGCGCTACCGGATCGCCTCAGACTGTGAATGTCTCACTGGCTGTATATGCCCCGCCACCCTCCGCGTCGTGGCCGAACGGCTACAGCTACTCCGGCACAATTACCGTATCGCACACGCAGGTGCCGAACACGGATCAGGCCAACTTCCCGGTGCTGATTGCAGGAACGTATCCGGACCTGGCAGTCGGCAAAGTCACCAGCCTCAACGGCTACGACATCATCTTCACGTCGGACGCCAGCGGCTTAAACAAGTTGAGCTTCGAGCGCGAACTGTATTCGCCAAGCACTGGACAGGTAGCGTATTGGGTTCGGGTGCCGAGTCTCTCGCACACCACCGACACGGTGATTTACGCGTTCTACGGCAACACCGCGGTGACCACGGATCAATCCAACAAGAGCGGTACGTGGGACAGCAACTTCAGGGCGACCTATCACCTGTCGGAATCGGCGAGTCCCTATGTGGATTCCACCTCGAACGCCAACTTCACTGGAAGTGCAATCCCAAGTCAGGTGAATGGAAAAATCGGGAAAG
>Ga0265314_10006394_pt1 | contig 10439 bp, 11 predicted proteins | sample 4126metaG_FD_203106 | JGI IMG/M metagenome (GOLD analysis project Ga0265314, IMG submission 203106) | Rhizosphere microbial communities from Carex aquatilis grown in University of Washington, Seatle, WA, United States - 4-1-26 metaG | ecosystem: Host-associated > Plants > Roots > Rhizosphere >... | reverse complement strand
CTCGGCCATCGCCGCTTCGTTGTCGGCAGCTTACTTCGCGAATTCCGCGCGCCGGCGTTTCACGCGCCGGGCGCCCATCGCACCCTCGTCGCGCCGCTCGTCGATGGTCAGGACCGTGTCGACGGCGTTGCCGATGCGCTTGCCGCCGCGGGACTGTCGCTGGACGCCATGCCCCTCGTCGAGGCCTGCGGCACCTCCGCCGAGGAGAGGAAATTCGGCAACGGCGCCGACCTGCTGCTCGATCATATCGGCGATGCCACCGCGGCGATCGCGCTGGGCGACAGCCTCGCGCTCGCGGTGCTGGCTAAGGCAAGGAAGCGCGGGCTGACCGTGCCGGGCGACTTTTCGCTGGTCGGTTTCGACGGCATTCCGGAATCGGCGCTCTCCGATCCGCCGCTGACCACGATGGCCAATCCGATCGCCGAGATCGGCGCCACTGCCGCACGTCTGCTGCTCGACGGCGGCGAGCCGCGTCACGTCGTGCTCAACGGCAAGCTCGTGGTGCGCGGTTCGGCGGCGAAGCCGGCGAAACGCTAACCTAACAGCCGCCCCACCACCTTCGCCGTGTAATCGACCATCGGCACGACGCGGGCGTAGTTGAGGCGGGTCGGGCCGATGACGCCGAGCACGCCGACGATGCGCTGTTCGCTGTCGCGATAGGGCGAGACGACGAGCGAGGAACCGGAGAGCGAGAAGAGCTGGTTCTCCGAGCCGATGAAGATGCGCACGCCCTCGCCGGTCTCGGCGTTGCCGAGGAGCCGGATGAGTTCGCGCTGGGTTTCGAGATCGTCGAACAGCAGGCGGATGCGTTCGAGGTCCTCCGCCGCCGCGCCGTCTTCCAGCAGGTTGGCGCGGCCGCGCACGATGAGCGTCTCGGGCTGGCCGGCCGTGATGTCGGCCCAGGTGGCGACACCCTTCTGGATGAGATCGCTGGTCAGCCGGTCGAGCTCGGCCTTGAGCGCCGACTGCCGGCGCTCGAGTTCGCCGCGCGCCTGGGGGAGCGAACGGCCGCGGAGATGGGTGTTGAGGTAGTTGGCTGCCTCGACCAGACCGGAAGGCGTGGTGCCGGGATCGACGTCGATGACCCGGTTTTCGACCGAGCCGTCCTCGCCGACCAGCACGACCAGCGCGCGCGCCGGCTCCAGCCGGATGAATTCGATCTGCTTCAGCCGTGTGTCGCTCTTGTTGGCGAGCACGATGCCGGCACCGCGCGTCAGGCCGCTCAGCGCCTGGCTGGCCTCGGCGAGCACGCTCTCCATCGTGCGGCCCGGCGTGGCGGCCTTGACCTGCGCCTCGATCAGCTTGCGCTCGTCGGCGGAAAGGTCGCCGATCTCGAGCAGGGCATCGACAAAGAAGCGGAGGCCGAACTCGGTCGGCAGGCGGCCGGCGGAGGTATGCGGTGCGTAGATCAGGCCTAGGTGCTCGAGATCGGCCATGACGTTGCGCACCGATGCCGGCGACAGCGCGCTCGGCAATAGGCGCGAGATGTTGCGCGAACCGATCGGCTCGCCGGTCTCCAGGTACTGGTCGACGATGCGCTTGAAGATGTCGCGCGAACGGCGGTCGAGGCTCGACAGCGCCGAGGGCTGGGGCTGGGCGACCCGTTCGATCGTGGGTTTGTCCTGCATGATGGCAATAATATAGGGAACCGCGCCGGCTGCGAGAGGCTTGCCGGCAACCTTAACGGCGAACCCTGTTCGCGGGTGCGGCTGCAATTGAGCCTTTCGCGCCGCCACCGCCGCGGCTACAAGGCGGCATGGATAGCGAAGTGAAAACAGCGGTGGCTCGACCATCGAAGCGCGCCACCGACGTCATGCGCCGCGTGACGCTGGAACGCGGGGTCGCCAAGCACGCGGAAGGCTCCTGCCTCGTCTGCTTCGGCGATACGCACGTGCTGGTAACGGCGAGCCTGGACGAGAAGGTGCCGCCGTGGCTGCGCGGAGCCGGCAAGGGCTGGGTCACGGCCGAATACGGCATGCTGCCGCGCGCCACTACCGAGCGCACCCGCCGCGAGGCTTCCGCCGGCAAGCAATCCGGACGCACGCTGGAGATCCAGCGCCTGATCGGGCGCTCGCTGCGCGCCGTCGTCGATCTGGTGGCGCTCGGCGAACGCCAGATCATGCTCGACTGCGACGTCATCCAGGCCGACGGCGGCACGCGTACCGCCTCGATCACTGGCGCCTGGGTCGCGCTGCGCGACTGCATCGAATGGATGAAGGCCCGCGACATGCTCGCCAAGCCCGTCCTGCTCGATCACGTCGCGGCGGTGTCGGCCGGCATCTACAAGGGCCAGCCGGTGCTCGACCTCGATTACGCCGAAGACTCGAACGCCGAGACCGACGCCAATTTCGTCATGACCGGGGCCGGCGGCTTCGTCGAGATCCAGACCACCGCCGAAGGCAAGCCGTTCACCGACGCCGAGTTCGAGGCGCTGAAGGGGCTGGCGCGCGGCGGCATCGCGCAGCTCGTCCAGCTCCAGAAGCTCGCGGTATCCTGATTGCGATGGGCCTGATCAAGCGGGGCGACACGCTGGTGTTCGCCACCCACAACCCGGCAAAGATCCGCGAGATCGGCGAAATGGTGTCGCCGTTCCGGCTGACGGTGGTGTCGGCGGGCTCTCTGGGACTACCGGAGCCCGAGGAAACCGGCGCGACCTTCGAGGCCAATGCCATCCTGAAGGCGGAGGCCGCCGCACAGGGGTCGGGGCACGCCTCGCTCGCCGACGATTCGGGCCTGGTGGTCGATGCGCTGGGCGGCGACCCCGGCATCTATTCGGCGCGCTGGGCGGGGCCGTCGAAGGACTTCAGCGCCGCCATGCGCCTGATCGAGGACAAGCTCGAGGCAGCCAGCGCCAGAACGCCCGACAAGCGCCGGGCCCGCTTCGTTGCGGTGCTGGCGCTCTCCGTTCCGGGCGCACCGACGCGCACGTTTCGCGGCGAGGTCGAGGGCCATCTGGTATGGCCGCCGCGCGGGCCGAACGGCTTCGGCTACGACCCGATGTTCGTGCCGCGCGACGGGCAGCACGCGACGAGCGAGCGCACGTTCGGCGAAATGGAGCCGCACGAGAAGGCCCAGCTTTCCCATCGCGCCCGCGCCTTCAACGCCTTCGCCCACGCGATCCTCAAATGACGCCCGGCCCCGACAACCCCGGCTTCGGCGTCTACGTTCACTGGCCGTTCTGCGCGGCGAAGTGCCCGTACTGCGATTTCAACAGCCACGTGCGCCATCAGGCCGTCGACCAGCCGCGCTTCGCCGCGGCGTTTGCCGCCGAGATCGCGACGACGGCAGCGCGTTCGCCGGGCCGCACCGTCACCTCGATCTTCCTCGGCGGCGGCACGCCGTCGCTGATGGAGCCGGCGACGGTCGGCGCGATCCTCGACACGGTGGCCAGGCACTGGACGGTGGACGCCGATGCTGAAGTGACGATGGAGGCGAACCCGTCGTCGGTCGAGGCCGAGCGTTTCCGCGGCTACCGCGCCGCCGGCGTCAATCGCGTTTCGCTCGGCGTCCAGGCGCTGAACGATCGCGACCTCAGGTTCCTCGGCCGGCTGCACAATGTCGCCGAGGCCAAGCGCGCCATCGATCTCGCCCGCGCCACCTTCCCGCGCCTGTCGTTCGACCTGATCTATGCGCGGCCGAACCAGACGCCCGATGCGTGGGCGGCCGAACTGAAGGAGGCGCTCGCGCTCGCCGCCGATCACCTGTCGCTCTACCAGCTCACCATCGAGGAGGGGACGCCGTTCTTCGCGCTGGCGCGCGCCGGCAAGCTGAAGATTCCGGACGACGATACCGCCGCCGACCTCTACGCGGTGACGCAGGACGTGACCGCGGCGGCCGGGCTGCCGGCCTACGAGATTTCCAATCACGCCGTGCCCGGCGCCGAGAGCCGCCACAACCTCACTTACTGGCGCTACGGCGAATATGCCGGCATCGGCCCCGGGGCCCACGGCCGGCTGAAGCTCGGCAATGGCCGCCATGCCACCGCAACCGAGAAGGTTCCGGAGGCGTGGCTGGACAAGGTCGAGATGTGGGGCGACGGCGTCGTTGTCGATGACGTGCTCTCGACCGAGGAGGAGGGCGACGAGATGCTGCTCATGGGGCTACGCCTCGCCGAGGGAATCGACCTCGCCCGCTATCGCGCACTCGCCGGCCGCTCGCTCGACGATGCACGGCTCGCCGACCTGCTCGCCCACGGCATGGTCGAGCGCATGGCGGGCACGCGCGTCCGCGCTACCCGCGCCGGCTTCTTCGTGCTCGATGCGGTGGTGGCCGACCTCGCGGCGTAGGCGTCGGTCCCGTCACGACGCCAGCGCGACGCTACGGCGCCTGCTTCTTGGTGACGCCGGTGGTGGGGATGCTCACCTTGGGCCTGTCAATCTTCAGCGCGGTTTCGACGCAGGTGAACCCGTCCATCGTGCAGACGAACACCGAGTCGCCCTTGAAGCAGATCTGGCTGGTGTCGCTCGACTGGTAGCAGAGATAGCCCTGACCGAGTAGGTCGCCCACCGTCAGCACGCGGATGCCGTTGCCGTTCGATTTCGCGGCGAATGCCGCGGGCGTGGCGAGGAGAAGCGCGGCGAAGGATACGCAAATGGGGCGAAGCACGGACGTGTCCTCCCGCCAGGTGTCGCCGCCGGGGGCCGGCGGCGGAAGTCTTACGTCCCGCCGGCCGCGGCGAAGGTGCGCGGCGCCGGATCGACCATCACCGCCTGGCCCTTGACGAGCTGATAGACGGCAAGCCCGCGCTGGCTGAGCCCGTTGGGCAGGAAGCGGAAGGCGCCGTCGATGCCGATGAAGCCGTTCGGGTTGGTGAGCGTCTGGGCCGCAAAGCGCTGGTCGCCGAAGCGGGCGGCAAGGCCGGCCGCGAGGCTGGTGGCGTCATAGGCGAGCGAGGCGGTGCGCGCCGGCGGCGCGCCATAGGCCGCCTGGTAGCGTTTGGCGAAGGAGGCGAAGCCGCCGTTCTCCGGCGCCGGGTAGAAGGCGCCGCCGAGGTTGGACTCGCCCGTGATGCGCGGGTCGTTGTCCCACTGGCCGCTGCCGAGATAGGTCATCTTGTCGGGGGTGAGCCCGTTCGCGGCAAGCATCTGCGCCAGGAACTGGGTGGCATCGCCGGCATCGGGCAGCAGGATCGAATCGATGGTGCCGCCCTTGGCGAGCTGCGCCAGCGCCACCGCCTGCGTCTGCATGTTGGTCTTGTCGAGCTCGTAGCGCTGCTCGGCCATCACGCGCACGCCGTTGTTGGCCGCGGCGCGCTGCAGGGCGGCGTCGACCAGCGTCCCGTACGGATTGTCGGGCAGCATCGCGGCGATCGAGTGCTTGCCGCGCGAGGCGGCGAAGCTGACGATGCGGTCGATGTCGCTCTGCGGCAGGAACGACAGCAGATAGATGCCCTGGCCGGAGGTCGTGGTGTCGTTGGAGAAGGCGATCATCGGCACGCCGGCCTGGCGGGCGATCGGCGCGGCCCCCATCACCGAACGCGCGAACAGCGGGCCGAGGATGAGTTCGGCGCCCTGCGAGATCGACTCGCTGGCAGCCGCGGCGGCGCCGTCGGTGGTGCCCTTGTCGTCCTTGACGAGGATCTGCAGGTTGGCGGTCTTGAAGTCGTGCAGCGCGAGGTCGGCGGCGTTGCGGAAGTTCTGCGCGATCTGCCCGGCGTTGCCGGTTGCTGACAGCGGCAACAGCAGGGCGATGCGGATCGTGCCGGTGCCGAGCGTGTCGCCGGTCACCGGCTGCGTGCCGCGCATGGCGGCGCTGCTACCGGGATTGCCGAAACCGCCCCCGCCGAAGCCGGACGAATTGCACGCGGCCAGCGCAGCGAACGCGAAGAGGGCGAAAAGGCCGGCGACGAGCCTGACCAGCCCCGGTTGACTGCCGGGGCGCACGAAAAACCGGCGCGACAAGAAAATCTCCCTCGCTCGCCCCATGGACACGCTTACAATCGGGAAAATCATAAGGCTATTCCGGGCCCTGTCAAAATCTCATGGCGTCGCTTGTTAACTTCTTCTGCCATCTTCACGGCGTGATCGCGACGGGAATTGCCTGAATCATGGGCAGCGACCCCCCACAACTGCGCTTCGTCGTCGACGGCAATCCGGTGGCCGCGAAACCTCTGGCGGCCGGTCTCTACGTTGTTGCGACGCCGATCGGCAACCTTAGCGACATCACGCTCCGCGCGCTGGCGACGCTGGCCGCTGCCGACATCGTCGCCTGCGAGGACACGCGGGTGAGCTCGGTGCTCATCCGTCACTACGGCATCGCGGCGCGTCTCCTCGCCTACCACGACCACAACGCCGCCGAGATGCGCCCGAAGCTTCTGGCGGCGCTGGCCGAGGGCAGGAGCATCGCGCTGATCAGCGACGCCGGCACGCCGCTGGTTTCCGACCCGGGCTACCGGCTGGTGGTCGAGGCGCGCGCCGCCGGCCACAAGGTCGTGCCCATTCCCGGCGCCTCTGCGCTGCTCGCGGCGCTGGTCGCCGCGGGGCTGCCCAGCGATGCGTTCTTCTTCGCCGGTTTCCTGCCGCCGAAGACAGCGGCGCGGTCAAAGCGGCTGGCGGAACTCGCGGCGGTGCCGGCCACGCTGGTCTTCTTCGAGTCGCCGCAACGCCTTGCGGCAAGCCTCGCCGACATGAGCGCGGCGCTTGGCGCGCGCGCTGCGGTAGTGGCACGCGAACTGACCAAGGCGTTCGAGACGATACGCAGCGGCACGCTCGCCGATCTCGCTACCGCCTACGCCGGCGAGGCGACGCCGAAAGGCGAGATCGTGGTCGTGGTGGCGCCGCCGGAGGAAGAGATTGCCACGGCCGAGGACGCCGACCGTCTGCTGCGCGCGCTGCTGAAGGAAAAGAGCGTGAGCAATGCCGCGGCCGAAGCGGCGGCAGCGACCGGCCTGCCGAAGCGCGAACTCTACCGCCGGGCGCTTGCGCTGAAGGACGTCAATGACGGCGGCGAGTGAGACGCGGCGCGCGGCCGAGCGGCGCGGCCGCCGGGCCGAGACCTTTGTCGCGTGGTACCTGCGGGCCAAGGGCTACCGTGTGCTGGCGCGGCGCCTGAAGACGCCGGTCGGCGAGATCGACCTGATCGTCAGGCGCGGCCGCACCGTCGCCTTCGTCGAGGTGAAGCACCGCCCGAGCGAGGCCGAAGCCAGCGAAGCGACGACGCCGGCGGCCCAGCGCCGGATCGCCCGCGCCGCTTCGTACTGGCTGGCGCGCCACCCGGGGGCCGCGGCGGCGGATTTCCGCTTCGATGTCGTTGTGAGTGTTCCCGGCCGCCTGCCGCGCCATATCATGGCGGCGTTCGACGCCGCCGGTGCCACATGATAGGGGAGCGGCGCGCCGCGGGGGCCATTGCCGGATGCCGTTGAAAGTCGCCTACCAGATGGACCACATCGCGCGGATCAACATCCGCGGCGATTCGACGTTTGCGCTGCTGCTCGAGGGCGAGCGGCGCGGTCATCTCCAGTATCACTACACCCCCGACCGGCTGGCGATGCGCGACGGGGTCATCTCGACCGCGGTCGAGCCGCTCAAGGTGCGCGATGAGGCCGGCAATCACTTCACGCTGGGCGAGCGTGCGAACGCCGATCTCTCGTCGTTCGACGTGGTCATGCTGCGCCAGGATCCGCCCTTCGACATGGGCTACATCACGACGACGCACCTGCTCGAGCGCATCCATCCGAAGACGCTGGTGGTGAACGATCCGGTCAGCGTCAGGAACGCGCCGGAGAAACTGTTCGTCACCGAATTCCCGAAGCTGATGCCGCCGACGCTGATCACGCGCGACCGCGGCAAGATCGCCGACTTCCGCACCGAGCACGGCGACATCATCGTCAAGCCGCTCTACGGCAACGGCGGCGCCGGCGTCTTCCGCATCGCCGGCGGCGACGAGAATCTCGTCGCTCTGCTCGAGATGTTCGAGACGGCATTCCGCGAGCCCTTCGTCGTGCAGCGCTACCTGCCGGAGGTGCGCGCCGGGGACAAGCGCATCATTCTCGTCGACGGCGAGGCAGTCGGCGCCATCAACCGCGTCCCGGCGGCGGGCGAGGCGCGCTCCAACATGCACGTCGGCGGCCGGCCCGAGGCGGTGGCGATGACGGCGCGCGACCGCGAGATCTGCGACGCCATCGGTCCGACGCTGAAGGAGCGCGGCCTCATCTTCGTCGGCATCGACGTGATCGGAAATTACCTCACCGAGATCAACGTCACCTCGCCGACCGGCATTCGCGAGGTGAAGCGCTTCGGCGGCGCCGACATCGCCGCGCTGATCTGGGACGCGATCGAGACCAAGAGGCGCGGAGCGGCATAGCCGCGACCGGGAGCGGGAACAATGAAGGTCGGGATACTCGGTACCGGAGACGTCGGCCGCGCGCTGGGCAGGGGCTTCGTCGCGCTCGGCCATGACGTGAAGATGGGCGCGCGCACTGCCAATCATGAGAAGGCGCTGGCCTGGGCGGCGGGGCAGGGCCCGCGCGCCAGCCAGGGTACCTTCGCCGACGCGGCGAAGTTCGGCGACCTGCTGGTGTTCGCGACGCTGGGCGTCGCCAACCCGGAGGTCGTGAAAGCGGCCGGCATCGACGCCTTCGCCGGCAAGGTGGTGATCGACGCGACCAACCCGCTCGATTTTTCCGCCGGCTTTCCGCCCGACCTCGCCATCAAGGGCAATGACTCGGGCGGCGAGACGCTGCAGCGCCTTGTTCCGCTGGCCAAGGTCGTGAAGGCCTTCAACATCGTCAACAACGACCTGATGTTCCGGCCGGATGTTGCCGGCGGTCCGCCCGACATGTTCATCGCCGGCGACGATGCCGACGCGAAGAAGCAGGTAACGGCGATCCTCAACGACTTCGGCTGGCCGCGGGTGGTCGATTTCGGCGGCATCAAGTCGTCGCGCTGGCTCGAGGCGCTGTGCATCGTCTGGGTGCTGGGCTGCGCCGGCACCAACAACTGGCGGCAGGCCTTCAAGCTGCTGGGCTGACGGTTCGTCAGCCGCGCGCCATGCGCCGCCGGCCGATGACGACGAGCCCGGCGCCGACGAGGACGACAAGCGCGACAAGAATGCCGGGCCACGGCTGGGCGCTGGCCGGTGCGGTCGGCGCATCGGACGTGGCCGTCGGCACGGCTTCGGTCTTTGCCGCCTCGGACACCGATGGCGCTGGCGGGGCCGCGGCAGCAGGTGCCGGCGGCGTCGCGGCGGACGACATGGCGAGCGTTATCGTGGCGGATGGCGGCGCGGGCGGTGGCGCTGCGTCCACGGCGGGCTCCGCCGCAGGCACCGGGACGACGGCCGGATCCGCAGTCTCGGCCGGCGCTGCCGCGATGGCCGCGGTGGTCGCCGGGCCGGCGTCGGTATCGCCCGCGGGAAGCGCCGTCGGTGCCTGCGCAGCGGCTACCGGCAGCGCCGGCATGGCTTCGATCGGCTCCAGTGCAGGGGTGCTGCCGGTGGTGGGTGCCAGCGGCGACAGCGCTGCCGGCCCGACATCGGGCAACGGCGTCAGCGGCGCCAGGCCGGAACTGAGGCGGGCACTGGATGCCGCGCCGTCATAGGTGCGCAGGATCTCGGGAGGCGTCGGCAGGACGCGGGGCGGCGGCGCCGGGAACTCGCCCGGCGGCGGGTAGTGACGCCAGACCGGCGTCGCGCTCGCAGTCGTCGTCACGAGCGCCATCAGGGCAAAGCCCGCGGCGGACAGGGTCTTCTGCACAACCGGTCCCCAACTCTGACACCGCGGCGCATCCTTAACCGATCGGTAACCAGTTTCCCAAGCATTCCGCGCGGTTTGGCTAACGCCGACGGGGCGACAGGAATGGCGGGCTGTCACTCTGTTCATGGATTGTTCTTGCGGTGGGTTGGGCGATTATGCACTTGACGTACCGGGGATAGAGAGACTATGTTTGTTTCCATGAGCGAAACGAACATCAATCTCACCGACCCGATCTATCAGGATGCGGACAAGGCTCGCGAGCATCTGGAGGCCCTTCAGTGGCCGAACGGTCCAGTCTGCCCGCACTGTGGCAATGACAATCAGGAGCGCATTAGGAAGCTACAGGGCGCGTCCACGCGCCCCGGCGTCTACAAGTGCAACCAGTGCGCCAAGCCGTTCTCTGTGACCGTCGGCACCGTGTTTGAGCGTTCGCATATCCCGCTCAACAAGTGGCTGCTAGCGGTTCATCTGATGGCTGCCAGCAAGAAGGGCGTCAGCGCTCACCAGTTGATGCGAACCCTCGGCATGGGTTCCTATCGCACCGCTTGGTTCATGGCCCATCGCATCCGTAAGGCGATGGAAGAGAACAGCCCGTCGCCCCTTGGTGGCGAGGGTAAAACCGTCGAGGCGGACGAAACCTATTTCGGCAACGTGAAGGGCGCGAAGCGCAAGCGCACGTTCGTCAACGGCAAGGGCTGGGTCACGCACGGCGGCGGCGAAGCCAAGTTCAAGGTCGCTGCACTGGTCG
>Ga0265314_10006393_pt1 | contig 10440 bp, 4 predicted proteins | sample 4126metaG_FD_203106 | JGI IMG/M metagenome (GOLD analysis project Ga0265314, IMG submission 203106) | Rhizosphere microbial communities from Carex aquatilis grown in University of Washington, Seatle, WA, United States - 4-1-26 metaG | ecosystem: Host-associated > Plants > Roots > Rhizosphere >... | reverse complement strand
CGCGCCATAGAACGACAGGCGGCGGCCGTTCAGCAGCACCAAGGTGCCCTGCGCGCCCAGGCCGCGCAGGTTGGCCTGCGAAGCACCGTCCGAGCCGGTGAACATGGAGCGGAAGTCCTGCTGCGCCGGACGCGCGGCCGGCAGGTTGTCCAGCACCTGCAACAGGGTGCGGGCGCCCATGTTCTCAATCGCCTTGGCATCGATCACCTGCACCGGCGATGCGGTTTCGGCGTTGATGCGTTTCAGGCTGGAGCCGGTCACCTCGACCCGGGTCAGCTTCTCTTCCGGCTGGTCTTCCGCCCACGCCGCCGATGCCAGGCCCACGGCCATCATCGCGGCCACCATTTTTTTCATATGCATGCTTGTCTCCCTGTTTTTAGAATTCGTATTCGGCAGTCAGGCGCACCGAACGCGGTGCGGTACGGCCGGTCACTTGCAAATAGCTGCGTGCGATGTCGCCGCCGTCTTCACGGGTTTCGTTGTAGCGGGTGACGGTCTGGCGGTCGAACACGTTGAACACGTCGAACTTCAGGCTCAGGCCCTTGGCGTAGCGCGGCTGGTAGGCCAGGTTCAAATCGAGCTGCGCTTGCCATGGCAGGCGGCCCTGGCTGCCGCGCGGGGTCGGCTTGCCATTGCAGTAGAAGTAGGCGGAGCCATAATCGCCGTCGAAGTGCAGGTCGGCCGGCAGCTCGCCGATGCAGTTGCGCGGTGCGCCGGAAGTCAGCGCCAGGTTGGCACCCGCGTTCCATTCCGGCGTGATCTGCACGAAGCCATACGCCTTGATCGCGTGGCGATGGTCGCTCGGCAGGTAGCCGTAGGCGTTGTACATCAGCTCCTTGTGGTCGTCGCTGACGGTCAGGCCCACGTCGCCGCCGCCGATGGTGTCGGTCTGGCCTTCCATGTTGCCCTTCAGCGCGGACAGGGTGTAGGTGATCTTGCCGTACCAGCCGTCGCTCAGCGGATGCTCGGCGAACAGGTTGATGGCGCGGTAGGTGCGCTCCGGTTTCGGATTGCCCCACTGGGCCGCGGTGATGTCGACCCGGCGCAGGCCCTTGCCATCGGCGAAATCGATCATCAGGTTGTTGTCGCGGCCCGGATTGATGATGGCGCACTGGAAGCCGCCCCAGTTGCTGGTGTCGACGCCGTTGCGCGCGGCCCAGGCGTCGATCGGGCGCTGGTCGCAGACGTCGTCGTTGGTGTCGTTCAGGCGGCGGTACAGCAGGCCGGCGCCGACCACCAGCTTCTTGCTCAGGGCGCGCTCGAAGCCCAGCGAGATTTCATCCTGCGACAGCGGCTTCAGGCCGATGGCGGTGACTTCGCGCGCATCGCGGCTCTGGCCATAGGCATTGTTGGCCGAATACGGCTTGCTGATCGCGTGCAGGCCGGTCGGCGCGCCGGTGCTGGGATCGACGCCCGTGTAAGTGAAGAATTCTGCGGTCGAAGTGAACGGCGCCGCCATATTGCTGGACAGGTTGGACGGCACCGGCAGGTGATAGCGGCCGGCGTTGACGAACAGCTTGAGCGAGCCGTCGCCCAGGTAGTCCCAGGTCGAACCGAGGCGCGGCGCGATCATGTTGCGCTGGGAGATGAAGGCGTCGCCGCTGCTGGTGTAGTTGGTGAACTGCTCGCGGCGCAGGCCCAGGTCCAGCAGGATGTTGGGGGTAACCTGGTAGTGGTCCTGGATGTACTGCGCCGACTGCACGCTGGTGGGACGTGCCAGGTTGGTGTAGACGTCGCGCGAGACGTAGTAGCCCTGCGCGCCGTAACCGCCGCCTTGTGCCGGGGTTTCGAAGGCGCCGTTGATGGCGCGGGTTGGATCGGCAGCCTTGCGGTAGCTCCAGCGGTAGCCGCCGGCCAGCGTGAAGCCGACCATCGAATCGACATCGAGGCGGTCGATACCGCCGCGCAGTGCATGGTCGCCCAGCTTGTATTCCAGGTCGAGGCGCTTGCCCTTCTGGTGGTCGCCGGAAGCCGGATCGACCAGGTTGCCGGTGACGGTCTGCGGATTCGGATAGTTCAGGCCAGGCACCTGCACCGTGGTGCCGGACGAGATCTGCGGCAGTGCCGGATTGTAGCCGTTCGGCGTCCGTACATGGCTGGTGCGCGAATCGCCATACAGCGCGGTCACGGTCAGGTTGTCGGTCAGGTAGCCGGTGTACTTGAAAATGTTGATGTTGGCGCCCGGCGCGGCGGACGCGCCGCAGCAGTTGACGGTGGTCTCGCCGGCGTTGCCCGGCACGCCGGTGGAGGTATGCGTGGCGTAGCTGTAGCCGTAGGCGCGGCTGTGGGAAGTGGTACGGTCGTACAGCTTGGTGTACTCGAAGTGGTGGTCTTCGGTCAGGTTGAAATCGATCTTGGCCAGGTAGCGATTGACTTCGGTATCGCTGGTGTTCCAGCCGGTCAGCAGGCTCTTGGCGTTGGCGTCGCTGGAGGCGCCCACCGATTCGGCATCGGTCTTGGTGCGCTCCAGCGCGACGAAGGCGAACAGCTTGTTCTTGATCAGCGGGCCGCTGCCATACAGGCCGGCCACCTTGCTGGTGCTGGTGTTCCCCTCGTTCCAGTACAGCAGCTTGCCGTCGGTGTCGGGATGGGCGCCGGTGTTCGGGTAATAGGTGTTGACGGTGGTGCCTTTCAGGCCGCCGGGAATGGTCGACAGCTTGCCGCCGAATTCGAACTTGTTACCGCCGCTCTTGGTGGTGACGTTGACCACACCCCCGGTGGAACGGCCGAACTCCGCGCCGTAGCCGCCCGACAGCACCTGCATGTTGGAGATCGCGCCGAACGGCAGTTCGGACGCGCCGACCTGGGTCAGGATGTTCGTGATCGGGAAGCCGTTGACGTAGAACGCGTTCTCCGACTGGCCGGAGCCGGCGATTGACGGTGCATTGCCGTACTGGCTGTTGGTACCGCGCGATACGCCGGGCGTCAGCTGCACCACCGACGCGATGTCGTAAGCCACCGGCAGCGCCTTCAGCTCCTTGGCGGTGAACACCACGCCATTGTTGGTGTTGGAGACATCGATCACGGTGCGGGCGCCGCGCACCACCACCGTCTGCGCATCCTCCGCCGCGCCGAAGTTGGCTTCGACACCGGTACCGACCACCGCTTCCACTTCCTGCGTGGCCTGCACCGTACCGCCGCGCACCACCCGCGCTACGTAGCGCCCCGGCGGCATCGAGTTGGCGACATAGCGGCCGGCCGCGTCGGGAGTCAGGGTACGCTGCACGCCGGTGGCCAGGTTTTCCAGTACCACGGTGGCGCCGGCCGGCGACTTCACTTCGCCGAAGATGGTGGTGGTCGCATTCGACTGCGCCCAGGCCGAACCTGCGCCGGCCATGGCAAGTGCAACCAGGACCGCGGTGGCGCGCTGGATGGCGCCCTGTTTGAGTTTGAACCCCTGCTGATGCATGTCGATCTCTCCCGTTTTTAAAAGCGATGGTTGTGCGCCGCCCTCCCCGGCCTTTTCAGGGGGGCGATCTATTCGTGGTTGGCGGTGTGGCTTAGCGCGGGCGGACTGTCGCGCCCTCCGTGCCTATCAGTGCGGCATTGGCCCAGTTGCCGCAGACTTGGGCAGGCTTGCTGCCGCGTGCTCCCAGGGTGCGCAGGCTCAATTGCGTCAGTCCTCGGACGTCGATTTCGGGCTTGACCACAGCTGGTGCGGTGACCAGGCCACTGTCGTACAGCAGCCGGTCGTTACTCCAGACCTGGAACTGCAAGCCGCCGGCGGTACGGCAGCTGTCGTCTACGCCCAGGTCGGCGCGCAGCAAGTTCCAGTTCCCGGCCAGCTGCAGATCGATGCGGCTGGCCGCGCCCACGCCCAGGCCCTTGCGGAACCAGAGCCCGTTCATGCGCATTTCAGCGCCTTTGCCGGCCGGGCGGTCATGCGCCACGGTGTTCGGCAACGGCAGGTCGGACAGGTACTGCTGGAGCTCCGGACCTTCCGGCAGGCGGTGCTCCATGATGCGGAACTCGGACAACGTGATCGGCGATACCTCGCTCGGCACGGCGGCGTTGAAGGCGCGGGCGGTGCCGACAGGATTGGCAGCGCTCACCATCGGATCGATGCTGCTGGCACCGTCGCCGTCCGGGTTCTGGGTGCTGAGGACGCGGAAGCGCAGCAGGCGGCCGGTGGTTGGCGGGAAGCTGATGGTCTGCGTGCCTTCCTGCAGTTTTAGCTGGCCGCGCTTGATCGGCGCGCCCCAGTCGCCGTTGTTGTCGCCCATGTAGATTTCATAGTCGCGGATCTGGCCGTGCATCCAGTGCTGGTCGTTGCGCGGCGCCAGCTCGATACCGTCGATCATGCGGCGCTCGGTGAAACCGATGGTCCATTCATGCGGACCGCCTTGCATGGCCGGGCTGCGCGCGGTGCGGAACCAGGTGGTCGGGTTGCCGTCGAAGGCGTTTTCCAGCGGATGGCCGGATTCTTCGGCGGGACGGTTCAGCACCATCATCGCGTCGGCGGTCAGCGCACGGCCTTGTTCCGGCGCGGACGGGAAGGTGTCGTCGGCGCGGGCCAGCAAGCCGGCACCGCCGGCGGCCTCGCCCTGCACCGCGAGCGTCAGCGGCTGGCGGATATCCTGCGCCGCCGTCTTGACATGCAGCGTGCCTTTGCGCTCGGTGGCGTCGAAGTACCAGCCCTCGGCGGCGGCGTCGTAGGCAGCGTGATCGGCCAATGCGGGCAGCGTGCGGGCCGCCGATGCGGCGCCCTCGGCGCGGACGGCGGCCGGGCGCTGGGCCAGCAGCATGCGCACCGCGTAGCTGCGGCGCGGCTCCTGGCCGGCATAGCTGCCGTCCACCGGCGCAATCCGCACCTGCACGCCATTGCCGGCGGCCTGCATGCGGATCAGCTGCTGGCTGAACGCGCCGTCCTGGTATTTGCGCGAGTTGCCATCATCCTCGTACAGCGTGAATTGCGAATCGCCTTGCGGGTACAGGTCCAGCGTCAGTTGATCCTTCGGCTTCTCGCCGTCGTACAGCATCTCCGGATACATCGGCAGGATGGCGCCGGCGCGCACGAACACCGGCAGCTTGTCCAGCGTGACGGGCAGGTCGATGTCGCGGCCCGCCTTGTCGGCGCTGGCCTGGCGGCCATCCCAATAATCGAACCACTGGCCCTGCGGCAGGTGGATGGACTTGCGCCAGCCCTGGCTCACCGCCTGGCTGCGGTACACCGGCGCCACCAGCAGGTCGCGGCCCAGCATGTATTGATACTTGTAGGCTTCCGTGTACGCGGCCGGGTCCTGCGGGTTATCCCACATCAGGCCCCGCACCAGCGGCGCGCCGCTTTGCTCGGCCTCGCGCATCAGCGTGTACATATAGGGCGTCAGGCGCAGCTTGAGCTTCAGGTAGCGGCGGTTGATGCTGCGGTATGGCTCGCCGAACCACCACGGATGCTTGCGCTCCGCCGCCGCCCAGCCGGACATGCCCATCAACACCGGCGTGAAGGCCTTCCACTGCAGGTCGCGCGTGTAGGTCTCGGGACTGCCGCCAAAGATGGCGTCGACGTCGCCGGTGGCGTAGGCCTGGCCGGACAGGCCGGACCCGATCAGGGTCGGCACATGCCAGCGAATATAGTCCCAGCTGGCGCTCTGGTCGCCAGTCCAGGTGACTGCGTAACGCTGGGTACCTGCCCAGCCCATGACGGTCCAGATGAATGGCCGGCCGTCGGAATTATTCAGGATGCCGTCATAGGCGGCCTTGTTGGCGTCCAGCGAGAACTGATAGCCCTTGCCGGTCCACGCCACGTCCAGCTTCTGCACGCGGGTGCCGGCCTGGCCCACTTCCCACGCCATCTTCTCGACGCCGTTCTCGGTCCACAGGCCCGTGCGGAAGCCGTACTTGGCCAGGCCCTGCACGGTTTCCGGCAGCTTGCTGTAGCCGCAGCCATAGCCGTCGTTCGGCAAGATCCAGCCGCCTGGCATGTCGTTCTCACGATAGCGCCGCGCCACGGTCTCGATCACGTCGGGCGTGGTGCCGGTCGGGCCATCGGTCCAGCCCTTCGGCACGGTGCCGGGCTTCTTGACGTTGTCGCCGTCGTTATAGCAGTCGGCGTCGCCGAATTCCAGCGCCCAGCGCGGCAGCATGCGCGCGCGGCCGGTCCATTCGGTGTAGCGCGCCAGCACATCGCGCACGTCCTTGCCGACGAAGTAGTAGGCATCGAAGCGCGGCTCGGCGTGCTCCAGCGAGATCTGGTCGTTCTGGCGCAGGTCATAGCTGCCGTCGGACCAGGTATTGCGCAGCATGCCCCAGCCGCGTGAACTCATGAGGAAAGGCGCAGGGCTGGGACGGTCGCCCTCTTCCCAGCCGCCCGAATACGATACCTGCAGCTGCTTGCCCTTGAATTCGAAGCGGCCGTTCTGCTGGCCGCCGCCGAAGAAGCGCTCGGCCTTCTCGCTCGACAGGGTCTGCACGGTTTGTTTGTCGCCCAGCTCCAGCGGCTGGATCTCGCGCCACAGCGGTTGCGTGTCACCGGCGCGGAACAGCGTGAAGCGCAGCGGCTTGCGGTCGATGCGCAGGCTCAGGGCCGGCGTGCGTATCAAAACATGGTCGGCCTGTTCAACCACGCTATGCTCTACGTTGGCGGCCGGCGTGGCGACCACGATGGCGGCGGCCTTGTCGCCCGGCCCCGTCAAGCCAGTCTTGGGACCGGCCCAGATGCGCACCACGTCCGCGCGCGGCAGGCTGACTTGCACGTGGGCGCCGGTGTCGGTGACCAGTTCCCATTGCTGGCCAGCGCCGGCACTGAGCGTGCGCAGGTTGCCGATGGGGGCGGCCAGCAGTTCGGCACTGGCCAGCGCCAGCAGGGATGCAAGACCGAGGTGGGGCAAAACTTGTTTCATAAGCCAGCTTTTCGAAAGAAAAATGCGTTGCGATGCAATCACTCTAGAAATAAAAGCAAACAAGGTCAACAAAAAGAAAGTAATTCGTCGAAAAAAGTACGGCAACACGGCAAAAACAGGCCCATTTTCTTTCGTATCGGCTCTTATCGCATTGATAAACTTTCGATTCCGTCGCAAATCTGGTACAGGCGGTGCGGCATTCAGGCCTTTCGCATGATCGATATCGTAACTTTTTCAACGATTAACTTTCGTTTTAACTTTCGAGTTTGACATTTCGAAAATTAGACCTTATGCTTTTAACGAAGCCAACCCACTACCTCTTTCGATGACTACCCTACTCCAGCGTACCCCTCAAGCGTGGCGCGATATCGGCGGCTTAGATACCGCCGAAGAAATCGTCCACCAGCCGGCCATGTGGCGCGAGCTGGCGACCAGTCTCGCCACCGGGCATGCACGCGTCGCGGCCTTCCTGGGCGATCGCCTGAACAATCCCCGCCAGCGCGTGATCCTCACCGGCGCCGGCAGCTCGGCGTACGCGGGCGAGATCATCGCCGACGAATTGAACGCGGCCTGGCCCTGCGAAGTGCGCGCCATTTCCACCACCAGCCTGCTGACCCACCCGGAGCTGTACCTGGATGCGGACGCGCCCACGCTGCTGGTGTCCTTCGCCCGCAGCGGCAGCAGCCCGGAAAGCACGGCGGCGGTGGCCCTGCTGCGCGACCTGGTGCACGACGTGCGCTTCCTGAACATTACCTGCAATCCGAACGGCGACCTCGCACAGCAAGGCGCGCAGGACCCGCTGGTCTGCAACCTGATGATGCCGGCCGCCAGCTGCGACCGCGGCTTCGCCATGACCAGCAGCTTCACCTGCATGCTGCTGGCCGCGCTGTGCGTGCTGGGACGCGATCCGCATCTGGAGCGCCTGGCCACGCTGGCGGACCTGGGCGACAAGGCGCTGCAAGCATGGTCAGCACCGGTGGCCGAACTGGGTGCACAGGCCGTATCGCGCGTGGTCTACCTGGGCAGCGGTCCGCTGGAAGCGCTGGCCAAGGAAGCCGCACTGAAAATCCTGGAGCTGACCGGCGGCCGCGTACTGGCCATGGCCAACAGCGCGCTCGGTTTCCGCCACGGCCCCAAGGCGGCATTGAACAATGAAACGCTGGTGGTGCTGTTCCGCAGCGCCAAGCCACTGGCGCGCCGCTATGAACATGACCTGCTGCTGGAACTGCAGCGCGAGCAGGTGGCCGGCCGCTGCCTGACCGTGGGCGCCGGCGCCGACATCGGCGTCGATACGCCGGCGTGGCCCGACGCATGGCTGGCGCCTTTGTGGCTGCTGATGGCGCAGCAATACGCGCTGCACCAGTCGGCGCTGCTGCAACTGCGTCCCGACAATCCCTTCGCCGGCGGCACCGTCAACCGTGTCGTGCAGGGCGTCACCATCTACCGCCATGACGAATTCTGAACCACGCGCCTATTACGGCATCGACATCGGCGGCACCAAGATGGAACTGGTGGCCTACCGCGATGACGGCGAACTGCAGGAAGCGCATCGCGAACGCGTCGCCACGCCCGGCACCGACTTCCTCGCCTTCGTACAGGCCATCGCCGGACTGGTGGCGCGCGCCGATGCCGCGCTGGGCCTGCGCGCCCCGGTCGGCATCGGCCTGCCGGGCGTGATCGACATTGCCAGCGGGCGCCAGCTCAGCTCCAACGTACCGGCGCTGAACGGCCGGCTGGTCGGCAGCGCGTTGAAGGATGCCTTGCAGCGCGAGGTCATCATCGGCAACGACTGCCAGTGCTTTGCGCTGTCCGAAGCCCAGGGCGGCGCCGCGCGCAGCCTGCCCACCATGTTCGGCGCCATCATCGGCACCGGCGCCGGTGGCGGCTATTGCGTCGACGGCCGCCTGCTGCGCGGCATGAACGCCATTGCCGGCGAATGGGGCCATTTGCCGCTGCCGCCGTCGCTGCAGGCGCAATACGGCCTGCCCATCCTCGACTGCCCGTGCGGGCGGCGCGGCTGCATGGAGCGCTATGTCTCCGGTCCCGGCATGAGCCGGCTGCATGTCCATTTCGGCGGCGAGGACCTGGAACCGCTGGCCATCGTCGCCCGCGCACAGACCGGCGCCGAAGTATCGGCACGAACGCTGGCGGCGCATATCGACCTGCTGGCCCACGCGCTGTCCGCGCTGGTGCTGACCTACGATCCGCACGCCATCGTGCTCGGTGGCGGACTGTCGCAACTGGCGCATTTGTATGAGCGCCTGCCGGCCGCGGTGCGGCGCCACCTGTTCCCTGGCGTGCAGGTGCCGCCCATCCTGCCGCCGCGCTTCGGCGACGCCGGCGGCGCACGCGGCGCCGCGCTGCTGGCCAAACAACAACTCACGGTGTAACCCATGAATACTGCCCAGTCCTTGTCCCCCGTCCAGCAGGTCATCGCCGCCCACCGGCGTGGTGAAGCCGCCGGCCTGTATAGCGTCTGCTGCAGCCACCCGCTGGTGCTGCGCGCCGCGATGCAGGTGGCAGCGCAATACGACACGCTGCTGCTGGTGGAAGCGACCTCCAATCAGGTCGACCAGTTTGGCGGCTACACCGGCATGACGCCATCGCAGTTCGTCGGCTACGTACAGCAGCTGGCGCAGGAACAGGGCTTTCCGCTGCAACGGCTGGTGCTGGGCGGGGACCATCTGGGTCCGAACGCCTGGCAAAACCAGGATGCGGCGACCGCCATGCAGCACGCCGAAACGCTGATCGCGGCCTATGCCGCCGCCGGCTTCCACAAGATCCACCTCGACTGCAGCATGCGCTGCGCCGATGACCCGCAATACCTGAGCGACGCCACCATCGCGGCCCGCTCCGCGCGGCTGGCCATCGTGGCCGAGAAGGCCGCCGAAGAAGCCGGCCTGGCGCCGCCGGTCTACGTGATCGGCACCGAAGTCCCGATACCCGGCGGCGAAGCCTCGCTGGCGCAAGCCGGCGCCGTCACCGATCCCGCCGCCGCACAGCGCACGCTGGACGTGCACCGGCTGGCCTTCTTCGACGCCGGCCTGCACTCCGCCTGGCGCCGCGTGATCGCGATGGTGGTGCAGCCGGGCGTCGATTTCGACCACAGCGAAATCCAGCACTACGACAGCGAACAAGCCGCCGCCCTGTCGGCCTTTGTGGCCGGCCAGCCCGGCCTGGTGTTCGAAGCCCACTCCACCGACTACCAGCGCGAGACGGCGCTGCACGAGATGGTGCGCGACCATTTCGCCATCCTGAAAGTCGGCCCGGCCGCCACCTTCGCGCTGCGCGAAGGCTTGCTGGCGCTGTGCCGGATCGAAGATGAACTGGTCCCGGCCAGCCAGTCCTCGCGCCTGATGCAGGTGCTGGACGAGGTGATGCTGGCGCAGCCCAAGCACTGGTCCAAGCACTACCCCGGCAGCATCCAGCAACAGCGCCTGCTGCGCCGCTATGGCCTGAGCGACCGTTGCCGCTACTACTGGGGCGAAGCGCCGGTGGCCGCCGCCGTCGAACGCCTGTTCACCAACCTGGACGCGGTGGCGATCCCGCTGTCGCTCCTGAGCCAGCACCTTCCGGAGCAGTACCTGGAAGTGCTGCAAGG
>Ga0265314_10006392_pt1 | contig 10440 bp, 12 predicted proteins | sample 4126metaG_FD_203106 | JGI IMG/M metagenome (GOLD analysis project Ga0265314, IMG submission 203106) | Rhizosphere microbial communities from Carex aquatilis grown in University of Washington, Seatle, WA, United States - 4-1-26 metaG | ecosystem: Host-associated > Plants > Roots > Rhizosphere >... | reverse complement strand
GGATCGCATCGGACAGCTCAATCCCCTGAAGCGCTACGGCCACCCCGAGGAGATCGCCTATACCGCGCTGTTCCTGGCGAGCGACGAGGCGAGCTACGTCAACGGCCAGCACCTTGCGGTGGATGGCGGGTTGACGAGCTCGATGCCGGTCACCGGCCGGATCGGCCGGTGAGGCGCCTCTAGGACTTTATGAAGGCCAGCAGGTCCGGATTGATCGTCGCGGCTTCCGTCGTGCACATGCCGTGCGGGAAGCCGGGATAGATCTTGAGCGTCGCGTTCTTCACGATCTTGGCGCTCAGGAGCGAAGCATCTTTGTAGGGCACGATCTGGTCGTCATCGCCCTGCGTCACCAGCGTCGGCACGGTGAACTTCTTCAGATCTTCGGTGAAGTCGGTCTGCGAGAACGCCACGACGCCGTCATAATGCGCCTTGGCGCCGCCCATCATGCCCTGGCGCCACCAATTCCAGATCACCGATTGCAGGACCTTCGCGCCCGGCCGGTTGAAACCGTAGAACGGCCCCGACGCCAACTGGAAATAGAATTCCGTGCGGTTGGCGGCGAGCTGTTCCTGCAAGCCGTCGAACACGGCCTTGGGCAAGCCGCCCGGATTGGTGTCGGTCTTCAACATATAGGGCGGCACCGAGCTGATCAGGATCGCCTTGGCGACGCGGCTTTCGCCGTGACGGCCGATATAGCGCGCGACTTCGCCACCGCCGGTCGAGTGGCCGATATGGACCGCTTTCTTGAGGTTGAGATGCTCGGTCACGGCCGCCAGATCGTCGGCATAGTGGTCCATGTCGTGGCCGCCGCTCACCTGCGAGGAGCGTCCATGGCCGCGCCGGTCATGCGCGATCACGCGATAGCCGTGGTTCAGGAAGAAGAGCATCTGTATGTCCCAGTCGTCGGCCGAGAGCGGCCAGCCATGGCTGAACACGATGGGCTGGGCGTCGCGCGGACCCCAATCCTTGTAATAGATGTCCACGCCGTCCTTGGTCTTGACCCAATCCATGGTCTTCTCTCCTAAGCTTGTGCTGTGCGATGAAGCGCCCGCGGCCGGAATTCCTGCCGCGAACAGTCCGCCGGTTGCGGCGGCGGCGAGCAGGATGTTGCGCCGTGTGGCGGAAAGTCCGTCGTTCGACATGCTGGCTTCCCCGCGGGAGACGCGAATGTGCGGTGGTTCCAAAACATCCGCTAGTACGCAATTGCTGCGATTGTACGTGCGTCCGGCATTTGCTCCCGGCGCCGAACGCTAGGATCGCTCCGCCAGCACCAGCCAATCCCAGGGCATGTACGTGCCGGCGTTGCGCGGTTTGCGCAGGCCCTCCTTTTGCCAGGGGTAAGTGATGCGCTTCAACGTCTTGGTTCGAAAGCCGTGGCGCGCCAGGAGGTCGTTCAACTCCTCGCGCGCGAAGTGTTTTTGCTTCGCGCCGCCGCGATCGACAAGGCCGTCCGGCGCCGCCGCGATCGCTTCGGCGCGCGTGGCGCCATAGGCGATCCGCTCCACCATGCGGTCGGATTCGATTGAGGGCACGGCGATCAGCGCATGTCCGCCCTTGCGCGTCACGGCGGCGATAGCGGCCCACATTCTCTCGCGGGTCTTCGCGCCCGGCATGGTGATGACGTTCATGCAGACGGCGAGATCGGCGCGGCGGCCGATCTTTCGCGCGGCAGGCGGCAGGCTCGATGTCAGCCAGGTGACGTCCTTGCGCCGGCCAAGATTCTTCTTTGCCCGGGCGATGATCCTCGGCGCGTGTTCGACGCCGATGCTTTCGCGGAACACCCCGCCATGGCGCGCGATGAAGGTGCCGAGGCCGCAGCCGAGATCGACGAGGACGGATTTCTCCGGCGAGAGCGGCAGCGATTTCACCAGGCGCGCGATGATGTCGGTCTTGGTCTCGCGCGTGATGTCGCAGACTTCGCGCTCGAAGTCCTTCGCCAGCCTGTCCCATTCCTTCCGGCTCACCATGTGCTAAGGGAAGGGCGATTCTGAGGCGCCACGCAAATGTGCGGGAAGTTCACGCAGATGATGAGCTGGGGCGAGCTGGTGGCGCTCGCGGACCTCATCGGCGCCCCCGACGGTCCCATCGAGACCGTGACGCCGATGCGGTTCGCGACCGTGATCCGGCTGACGCCGGAAGGGGTGCGCCAAGCGGCCCGTATGCGCTGGGGCTTTGTCCCGGCGGACGCGCGCGATCCCTCGGTCGGCACCAAATTCATCCATGCCCGCGCCGAGACGCTGGAGCAGAAGCCGACTTTTCGGGATGCATTTTTAGAGCGGCGCGGCCTGCTGGTGGTGAACACCTTCAACGAAGGCAAGGAGATCACGCCGCGCAAGACCGAGCAGCATGTGGTGACGCTGCGTGACCGCAAGGCCACCGCCATCGCGGTGATCTGGGAGCGCTGGCACGGCAATCCGGCGCTGCCGCCGCTGGAGACCTTCGCGATGGTGACGGTGCCGGCGAACGACGTCATCGGCACCATCACCGACCGCATGCCGGCGCTGATCGCCGACGAAGACTGGGCCAAATGGCTGGGCGAGGAGTCCGCGACAGTCGACGCGCTGAAGGCAGTCCTGAGGCCGTCCGACCTGCCGATGGACATGGAAAAGGCCGGCAAGCCCCCGCCGCCGCCTCGGCCGAGCGATCAGCCCGAGCTGTTCTGATATCCCGTCGACCCTTCCGCGCGGGAGGAGTAATCTGGCGCGCATGAAGGCGGTCCTTCACTTCTCCGAAGACCCGGCCATCGCGGTATTCCATCCTCATGTGCCGGCAAGTTCGCCGGACCAGCCGCCGCTCGTTTGGGCGGTGGACGAGGAGCACGCGCCGGGGTTCTGGTTTCCGCGGGCGTGCCCGCGCGCCTGTTGCTGGTCGATCGGCAAGTGGCTCGCGGAATCGCGGCGGACTTTGCTGGGGATGGGCGCCGGCACGCGCATGCATGCGATCGAATGCGGCTGGCTCGAGCGCGTGCGCGCCTGCAAGCTCTATGTCTATCGCTTCGATCCCGAGCCGTTCACGATCCACAAGGTGCCGGAGGCCGGATATTACGCGTCCGAGCAGACGGTGACGCCGCTGTCGGTCGAGCCCGTGGGCGACCTGCTCGACTTGCACGCGCGCGCCGGCATCGAGCTGCGCGTCGTGCCCAACCTCTGGCCCGTGATCGACGCCATTTTAGCCTCGGGCCTCGAATATTCGATCATCCGCAAGGCGAACGCGTTGCCGCGCGCCAACTCATGACAAGCGTGGCGATGCCGAGGCCGAGCGACGAGGCGTTGATCCAGGCCTCGGTCAGCATCGGCCCGGATTTCGGGAGCAGGGCGTAGAGCCCATGCTCGACGTTGAAGGTTATGTCCATCGCGGCGAGATAGATCAGCGCACTGCCGGCCATCAATCCGAACAGTGCGCCGGCGCGTGTCCCGCGCCACAGGCCAATACCGGCGACCAGCATGCAAAGCGCCATCCAGCCATCGGCGACGGGGAAGGAATCCTCGAAGGCCGAATACCAATAGTCCGGCAGCACGCGCACATCGCCGGCGAGGAAGTAGTTCGCCCAATAGGCGAGGGTGACGACGGCGCCGAGGATCAGGAGGGCGGAAAGAATCTTCATATCGACCGCCAGCCTATAGCGGGGCGGTCGCTCTGATAACCTCTCCCGCTTGCGGGAGAGGTCGGCGAGCGAAGCGAGCCGGGTGAGGGCACGCAGCGACGCACATCCCCTCACCCGAAATTCGCTTCGCTGCGCTTCGCAAATTTCGACCTCTCCCGCAAGCGGGAGAGGTTAGACCAGCGTGAAGAACGGCACCGGGGCGCCGCCTTCGCTGGGCTTCCACACAAGCCTCACCGGTGCATCGATCGCGATCTTCTCGAAATCGCAGTCGACGATGTTCGTCATGATGCGCGGCCCCTCGGCCAGCTCGACATAGGCGATGGTGTAGGGCCCGGTCGGCGAGCGGTACATGATCGAGAAGGAATAGACCTTCGCCGCGCCGCTGGCCTCGCGCCATTCCACGCGCTCGGAAAAGCAGAACGGGCAGAAGCTGCGCGGGTAATAGTGCGGCTCGCTGCAGGCGAGACACCAGCCATAGAGCAGCTTGCCTTCCTCCGCGGCCTTCCAGAACTTTTCGGTCTCGGTGTTGACGGCCGGCGGGAAGATCTTGCGCGGAGCGGTTTTCTGGTCCGACATCGTCCTACTCCCGTTCCATGATCAGCGTCGCCGAGCCGTGGCGGGTGCCGAGCGAGCCGCCGGTGCCGTGCGCGATGGCGAGGTCGCAATTCTTCACTTGCACCTTGGGATGCGCTTCGCCGCGCAGCTGACGCACCGCCTCGATCACCTTGGTGATGCCGCCGCGATTGGTCGGATGATTGTTGCAGAGCCCGCCGCCATCGGTGTTGAACGGCAGCTTGCCGACGCCGGAGATCAGATTGCCGTCGGCGACGAATTTGCCGCCTTCACCCTTGGCGCAGAAGCCGAGGTCCTCGAGCTGCATCAGCACCGTGATGGTGAAGCTGTCGTAGATCGAGGCGTATTTGATGTCGGACGGCGTCACGCCGGCTTCGGCGAAGGCCTTGGGTCCGCTCCAGGCGGCGCCGGAGAAGGTTAGATCCACCTTGCCGCCATAGGTGCCCTTGGGCGCCTCACCCGCGCCAATCACTTTCACCCGCGGCCGATTAAGGCGCTTGGCCACGTCGGGGCTGGTCACGATCAACGCGCCGCCGCCATCGGTCACGACGCAGCAATCGAGGCGATGCAGCGGCGTCGCGATCATCGGCGAGTTCACGACCTCTTCGACCGTCACGACTTCTTTGAGAAAGGCGTGCGGATTCCACTGCGCGTGATGCGACGCGGCGACCTTGATCCAAGCGAGTTGCTCGCTGGTGGTGCCGAATTCGTGGCAGTGGCGCGTGGCGCACATCGCGTATTGGTTATGCGTGGTGCCGCCATAGGGCAGTTCGAACCCGGCTTCCGGCGCCGATGCGAAGCCGCCGCCGCGCGGTCCGCCGCCGCCCTTCTCCGTGCGCGGCCGCCCAGCCAGCGTGATCAGCGCCACCGAGCATTTGCCCGCCGCGATCGCTTCCGCCGCATGACCGACATGCAGGATGTAGGACGAGCCGCCGGTCTCCGTGGAGTCCACATGGCGCAGCTTGCGCAGGCCCATATAGTCCGCCATCGACAGCGCGCCGAAACCGGGCGCGTCGCCGGCGCAGAAATAGCCGTCGATATCGTCTTTACTCAGCCCCGCATCGGCGAGCGCGCCGCGGGCGCATTCGGCGTGAAGCTGCGGCGTCGATTTGTCGGGCGCTTCGCGCGTCGGATGCTCGAACGCGCCCATGACATAGGCTTTGCCCTTGATGCTCATCGGTGTTCTTCCGCAGATAGCGATGCCAAAGGCTCTACAAGCGCCGTCGCCGCGAATCAATTGGCGCCGCCTCGCGCCGCGATTGTCGCAGGCGGGCCGGGTGATCCGGCGAGGGCTCCCCAGCGTAAATCCGGCTATGATGGGTTATGCGCCGACTCTTGGCCGTCCTTGGACCGTCCGTGTCGCCCGCCAGGGCTGGACGGTGGCGCGACGGCGCTCGGCGATGACGGAGACCGTCGACCCGGCGCGGCTCAACGCCCTGGTGGTGGCGGTGGCGCAGGCGCGCGACAAGGCCGCGTTCCAGGCGCTGTTCGACCATTTCGCGCCGCGCGTGAAGGGCTATCTGATGCGGCTGGGTGCCGGAAATTCGGTGGCCGAGGATCTCGCGCAGGAAGCGATGCTGGCAGTGTGGCGCAAGGCCGGGCTGTTCGATCCCGGCAAGGCGTCCGCCTCGACCTGGATTTTCACCATCGCGCGCAATCTTCGCATCGATGCCATCCGCCGGGAGCGCCGGCCAGAACCCGATCCGAGCGATCCGTCGCTTCTGCCGGAGGTCGAACGCTCCGCCGACGAGACGATGGATTGGGCCAAGGCGGAAGACCGCATGCGCGCCGCGCTCGCGGGATTGCCGCGCGAGCAATCGCAACTCATCGAACTCTCCTTCCTTGCGGAGATGCCGCACAGCCTCATCGCCGCCGAACTCGGACTGCCGCTGGGCACGGTGAAGTCGCGCATCCGTCTCGCCATGGCCCGGCTGCGCCTGGCGCTGGGAGACGGACCATGAGCATCGCGCATCATCCCGGCGACGAGCTTCTGCTCGGCTATGCCGCGGGCGCCGTGAGCGAAGGCGTCGCGCTGCTGGTCGCAACCCATCTGGCGCTGTGCCCGCTCTGTCGCGCGGTCGTCGCCGGTGCCGAAGCCGCGGGCGGCTCGCTCCTGGCCGAGGTCGCGCCGGTGGCGCTGGAACGCGACGCCTATCGATCCCTGCTTGCGAGGCTCGACGGGCCTCCATCTGCCGAAGTCGCTCGCAGCGCCCTGATCGCAGGCGAGGTTCCCGCGCCGTTGCAGGCCTATGTGGGCGGCGACTTCGGGCGCCTCAATTGGCGGCACATCACCTCCGGCCTAGCCTATTTCCCGCTACCGACCAGGGGCAAGACGCGGGCCCGGCTGATCCGCGTGGCCCCCGGCGCGGCGGTCGCGACGCACAGCCATCGCGGCGAGGAGTGGACGCTGGTCCTGACCGGCAGCTACAGCGATGTCACCGGCAATTATCGCGCCGGCGACGTCCAATCGACGACGCCGGAAATCCGCCATATGCCGGTCGCGGATGCCGGTCCCGTCTGCATCAACCTCGCCGTGACCGACGCGCCCCTGGTGTTCGAGGGTTTTTTGCCGAAACTCGTGGGCAAGTTTTTCGGGTTCTGAGCGACATCGCGGCGCGCCTTGAAGGTGGAACGGCGCCAAGCCCTGCGAATTGTTCTAGACTTGCTCTCAGGCAATCGGAGAATTTCGCATGGAAACGATACGTCTCGGCAAATCCGGTCTCAAGGTTTCGCGCATCTGTCTCGGCACGATGACCTATGGCTCGCCCAATTGGCGCGACTGGGTGCTCGGCGAGGAGGAGGCGCGGCCCTTCATCAAGCGCGCGCTCGAGGCGGGGATCAATTTCTTCGACACCGCCGACGTCTATTCGACCGGCCGCAGCGAGGAGGTCGTCGGCAAGGCGCTCAAGGATTTCGCCAAGCGCGACAATGTCGTGCTCGCGACCAAGGTGTGCGGCGCGATGAGTGACGACATCAACGACCGCGGCCTGTCGCGCAAGCACATCCTGACGGGGATCGATAATTCGCTGCGCCGGCTCGGCACCGATTATGTCGATCTCTACCAGATACATCGCTTCGATCCGACCACGCCGATCGAGGAGACGGTCGAGGCGCTGAACGATGTCGTGCGCTCCGGCAAGGCGCGCTATATCGGCGCCTCCTCGATGTATGCCTGGCAGTTCTCCAAATATCTCCACACGCAGGAGAAGACCGGCGCCGCTAAGTTCGTGTCGATGCAGGACTTCTACAATCTCGTCTATCGCGAGGAGGAGCGCGAGATGCTGCCGCTGTGCCGCGACGCGGGCATCGGCGTGATCCCGTGGAGCCCTCTGGCGCGCGGCTTCCTCGCCGGCAACCGCAGCCGGGAGGGCCAGGCGCAGACCACGCGCGCCAAGTCGGACGAGACCATCATGACGGCGAGCGCCTTCCTGGAAAGCGACTACGACATCCGCGACCGCGTCGACGCGCTGGCGAAGGAGAAGGGCGTGACCTCGGCCCAGATCGCGCTCGCCTGGCTGCTGCACCAGCCCGTCGTGACCGCGCCGATCGTCGGTGCGTCGAAGATGAAGCATCTCGAGGATGCAATCGCGGCGGTGGAGATCAAGCTGACGGTGGACGAGGTGAAGGCGCTGTCCAAGGGCTACCAGACCCGCCGCATCATCGGGCATCAATAGGCCATGACCGGCCGGCGCCGCATCCCTCCTCCGCCCACCCGCTTCGGCCCGCCCAGCGTGCAGCCGAAGCAGGCGGCTGCAGCGCCGATACGCCACACACCGCCGCCGATGGCCGCCATACGGGCCCCAGCGGTCGCGATTCCGCCGACAAAATTCGCGCCGGCTGCGACGCAGGCAAAGCCCGCGCCGCGCTTCAGCGGTCTGCCCCCGCCGCCGCCGCGCGTGGTCCAAATGTCGTCGATGGGCGAAGCGGAAGTGAGGCGCTATTCGAGCCGCCAGCGCGTATTGTCGACCACGGCCATCGACCCGATTTTCCGCGCACTGACGGACGAATGGGACGATCTGACATCTGCGGGTACGCAGGACTCCGATCTGGAGATCGCCAGCAAGGGTGGCCATAGCTGCGCTGCGAAGGGGGTGCTCGACGATGGCACCGAACTCACGGGAACGTTCGACAGCGACAGCTATCACGCCGAGATGTCGCTGGTCGCGCAGGCCGCCGGCCGCACCTTTTCGTCGATCCAGATCGAAAAGGAGCCGTGCCCGCGCTGCGCGGTGATCCTGAACAAGCTCGGCCTGGCGGGCGTCGTGACGTACAAGAAAACGGGACAGAAGGACTATCCGACCTGGCGGTTCCCGGGCGAAGATCAGGAGGACGTCAGTTGGGCCGGAGTCCTCGGCGTGGAATCGAGCATCGACGATGCCGCCAAGCGCGACATCATGAAACGCTTCCGCACCACGAAGTGGTGGTGACGGCTACAGCGGGCTCCACCCAGCATCCGGCGGGGCGTTCGGATCCGCCGCGACCGTCCAGCCGCCGCCGAGCGAGCGGTAGAGCGAGACATTGGCCTGCAGCCGCGCCAGCTTGACCTGCACCAGCTGGTCCTGCGCGGTGAACAGCGTCTGCTGCGTCTGCAGCACGGTCAGAAGATCGGTCACGCCCTCGCGATATTGCAGTTCGGAGATGCGATAAGCTTCCTGCGCATTGGTCACCTCTTCGGTGAGGAAGCGCTCCTGATCGGTCAGCGCCGTGACCTGGCCGATCGAGCTTTCGACGTCGCTGAGGGCGCTGAACACGGCCTTGCGGTAGTCGACCAGGAGTTCGGTCTGCTGCGCGCGGGCGAGATCGCTCTCCGAGCTCAGCCTGCCGCCGTCGAAGACGGCCTGTAGCAGCGAGGCACCGATGCTCCAGGCGAGGCTCGACGGATTGAAGAGCTGGGTGATGTTTCCGGACAGGCCGATCTGCGGCAGGAACGCGGCGCGTGCGGCGTCGACATTGGCATGCGCGGCATAGAGCTGAGCCTCGGCCTGGGCAACGTCCGGGCGGCGTTCGAGCAGGGCGGCGGGAAGGCCTGGCCGCACCGACGGCGTTGCGATGCCTTCGAGCTTCACCGCGGTCACGTCGAACCCTTCGGGCGCGCGGCCGAGCAGGATGGCAAGGGCGTAACGCGCCTCGCGCTCCTGTTCCTCGAGCTGCGGGATGGCGGCCTCTTCGCCGGCGACCTGCGCCTTCTGCTGCGCCAGTTCGAGGTTGGACGACACGCCGTTGGTCACCTTGGCTTCGGTGATGGTGAGGATGCGCTTGGCGGCGTCGATATTCGCCTTGGCGATGGTGACGCGCTCGCGCAGCGCCAGAACGTCCATATAGGTGTTGGCGACGTCGGAGGTGATGGTCAGCGCCACCGTTTGCTGCGCATAGCGCGCGGCAAGTTCGGATTGCTCCGCGGCGCGCAGTTCGTCGCGGTTGAGGCCCCACAGATCGACCTCGTAGCTGGCCTGGGCGCCGATGCCGAAGGTGTTGTGGGTGTTGCCGCCGAACGTGGTGGTGTTCGTACCGCTCCGCTGCGCCTGGCCGGTCGCGCTCAGCGACGGGAACAGCGCCGAGCCGGCGATACCGGTGTTGGCCTGTGCCTGGAGCACGCGCGCCGCGGCGGCCAGAAGGTCGAGATTTTCCGCCTGGGCCGTCTTTTCCAGCGCGGGCAGTTCGGGCGCGTTGAAGCCGTTCCACCAGTCGGTGGCCGGCCAGATCGGGGCGTTGGCCATGTCGGGCGTCGTCGGCGCGGTGAACCCGGCCGGAAGGTCGCCCTGCTTCAGGGGAACCGGCGGCGGTGTGGAACAGCCGGCTGCGACCAAAGCCACAACGGCCAGCGAGGACGTACGCATCAGCAATTTCATGGAGTCTCTCTAGGTAGGCCCCCGGGAACACCTTACATAGCGCCCAAAACCAGGGACGCAAGGACCTCTACACCCGCACCGCGGTCCGCGACAATCACGATCTCTGACCCGGGAAAAACGCGGGCGGCCGGACCGAATGCTTCGACTTGGGGGCGTCTCAGCGGGTCCAGCCGCCCTTCGACCGTGTCCGGACTGGAGCGCCTGGAGGACACGGGCAAAGTCACACGCGGTGACGGGTGCAATTTAGGGTTCGGAACCGTCCGGGGGGAAGCCGGCATTTGTAACGCAGTGTCGCCCCGACCACGCGCGACGGGCGGTCGCGAAACAAATAAACGTAATCGAATGCGCGCTCAGGTACCGCTCGGTTTCTCTACCACCTTGAAGCGCTTCAATTGGTCGCTCGCCAGCGTAAAA
>Ga0265314_10006391_pt1 | contig 10441 bp, 9 predicted proteins | sample 4126metaG_FD_203106 | JGI IMG/M metagenome (GOLD analysis project Ga0265314, IMG submission 203106) | Rhizosphere microbial communities from Carex aquatilis grown in University of Washington, Seatle, WA, United States - 4-1-26 metaG | ecosystem: Host-associated > Plants > Roots > Rhizosphere >... | reverse complement strand
CCGTCAATGGCTTCTGCCACCCCGACGACCTGCCCCGGCTCCTCAGCCACCAGAAACAGAATTTCGGCCAGGACGCCGCCATCGAGGTGCGCATCGTCCGCTCCGATGGCGAGATCCGCCACGTGGTGTCGCGCAGCACCTTTCAGACCGATCCTGCCAGCGGCGCCCGCGCCCGCGTCGGTGTCCTGACCGACATCACAGAGATGAAACGCGCCGAGGCCGAGGCCCTCCGGCGCGAGCAGTACTACCGTTTCGTCACCGACCACGCCCACGACATGATCGTACGGGTCTCGCTGGACGCCCAGCTCAGCTACATCTCGCCAGGCTCGATGCGGGTGTTCGGTTACACCCCCGAAGAGATGTCCGAGATCAGCCCGCGGGACATGACCCATCCCGACGACCTGCCGCGCGTGGCCGAGGCGATCCTGGAGCTGATCGAGAAGCGGCTGCCGCACCTGCCCGAGCCGCTGCGCTACCGCGCCCGACGCAAGGACGGCGAGTGGATCTGGGTGGAGTCCAATCCGACCCTGATCTTCAATGCCGAGGGCGAGCCAATCGAGACGATCGATATCGTCCGCGACATCACCGAGACCAAGTTGTTCGAGGCCGAGCTTGAGGAGTCCCGGCGCAAGGCCGAGGCCGCCGCCGCCGCCAAGTCGGCGTTCCTGGCCAATATGAGCCATGAACTGCGCACCCCGCTGACCTCGATCATCGGATTCTCCCGCCTGATGCACGAGCGCGCCGACCTGCCGAGGGAAGCCCAGCAGCACGCGCGGCGGATCTACGACGCCAGCGAGGCGCTGCTGGCCCTGATCAACGATGTCCTCGACCTGTCCAAGCTGGACGCGGGCCACGCCGAGCTCGAGCTCCAGCCCTTCTCGCTGCGCCACCTCGCCGACGAGGCCATGGGCCTTCTGGCCATCCAGGCCGCGGCCAAGGGCCTTGCGCTGAAACTGGAGCTGGATCCCAAAACGCCCCAGCTGATCCAGGGCGACGTGACCCGGCTGAGGCAGGTGCTGCTGAACTTCCTGTCGAACGCGGTGAAGTTCACCCAGGAAGGCTCGGTGGTGGTGAAGACGAGCTGGCGGCGGCTGAAATCCGGATCGCGGCTCAAGGTCCAGGTGATCGACACCGGCGCCGGCATCGCGCCGGAAACCGTCGGCAAGCTGTTCGAGCGCTTCTCCCAGGCCGAGGTCTCCATCAACCGCACCCACGGGGGCACGGGCCTGGGGCTTTCGATTTCCAAGGCCATCGTCGAGCTGATGGGCGGGACCATCGGCGTCGACAGCCAGCCCGGCGAAGGATCGACCTTCTGGTTCGAGATCCCCACCGAAGCCGCCGAGGGCCAGACGCCGGCCGATGTGGTCGGCGCCGAGATGGAATGGCCCGGCCTGAACATCCTGATGGTCGACGACACCGCGGTGAACCGCGAGCTGGTCAGGCTGATGCTAGAGCCCTTGGGCCTCAACATCGAGGAGGCGGCGGGCGGCGCCGACGCCGTCCAGGCGGCCATGACCAAGCCCTTCGACCTGATCCTGATGGATGTGCGCATGCCGGGCGTCGACGGCCTGGAGGCCACGCGGGTGATCCGCGCAGCCTCTGCGTTCAACCGCCATACGCCCATCCTGGCCCTGACCGCGGACGTGCAGCCCGAGAACGCCGCCGCCTGCCGCAACGCCGGCATGGACGATGTCCTGGCCAAGCCGATCTCGCCCCAGGAGCTGCTGTCCAAGATCGCCCTCTGGGCGTCGACCGACAACGCGGACCGCGAAGCCGAACGCGTCGGCGCCGCCTGACCCGCTTTTCGACCGAGGAGCATGTCGGGACGGGCCCTGGAAGCAGCCGCCGCCGACGCCTAGCCAGAGCGATCCACCGGGCCTAGGCTCCCTCCAAAAGGGCGTGTTGGGAGGGACATGATGCGTGGACGCGAGTTCGCGGCGGCCATGGCGGTCGTCTTGGCCATGGGCATTGGAGCGGCAAGCGCCGCGCCGTCGCAGGTCAGGACCCAGTCGGGTCTGGTCCAGGGCGTCGACGCCGATGGCGTGACCTCGTGGCTCGGCATCCCCTTCGCGGCGCCTCCGGTGGGCGACCTGCGCTGGCGCGAGCCCCAGGCTCCGGCTTCCTGGCAAGGCGTGCGCACCGCCGATCACTTCGGCGCGCCATGCATGCAGACACTCCCCCCGGGCGCCCCGGGCGGCGACCTGCAGAAAAGCGAGGACTGCCTCTACCTCAATGTCTGGGCCGCCGACGGCAAGAAGACGCCCAAGCGGCCGGTGATGTTCTACATCCACGGCGGCGGCTTCCAGTTCGGCATGACCGCCTGGGGAGAGACCGACGGCAAGAGCCTGGCCCGGCATGGGGTGATCGTGGTCACCACCGCCTACCGCCTCGGCAAGTTCGGCTTCTTCGCCCACCCGGCGCTGATCAAGGAAGCCAAGGGCGCGCCGGCGGCCAACTACGGCCTGATGGACATGGTCGCGGCCCTGAAATGGGTGAAGGCCAATATCACCGCCTTCGGCGGCGATCCGGACAACATCACCGTCTTCGGCGAGAGCGCCGGCGGCGGCGCGGTCGACGCGATGATGATCTCGCCCTCGGCGCGGGGGCTGTTCCACAAGGCGATCGTGGAGTCCGGCGGCCCGGTGAACCTCAGGAGCCTGGACGTGGCGGAGACGGACGCGCGCGCCCTCGCGGCGGCGTGGGGCGTGACCTCCGACGATCCCGCAGCCCTGCGCGCCGTGCCGGCCGCCACCGTGGCGGCGAAGGGCGCGGGCAGCTCGCCGATGGTCGACGGTCAGGTATTGCCCTTGAATGTCCTCGACGCTTTCAAGGCGGGACAGGTCGCCCGCGTGCCGATCATCTTCGGCACCAATTCCTACGAGGCCGGCGCCTTCCAGGCCGCGGCCAAGGACCTCGACAAGCGCTACGCCGCCCAGTGGCCGAAGATCATGAAGGTCTACGACGGCTACGGAACCCACGATCCGGTCAAGGTGCAGGGCCAGCTCGCCACAGACCTGGTGATGACCTGGAACAACCGCCAGACCGCGCTGGGCGCCGCCGGCAGCGGCCTGCCCACCTGGGTCTATTCCTTCGACTACCTGCGGCCGTCCCAGCTGGGAAAGACGCCGGGCGCCTCCCACTTCGACGAGATCTATGCGGTGTTCGGCTCCACCCCGAGCGCCGCGCCCACGGACACCGTGGAGCCGTCCATGATCGAGGCCATGGAGTCGCGCTGGAGCAACTTCGCCAGGACCGGGGTTCCCAGCGCCGACTGGCCACGCTTCAACCGGCAGACCCAGACCGTCGGCGTGTTCTCCAACGACGGCTTCAAGGCCGAGCAGGACTACGAGAAGGCGCGCATGGAGCTGGTCTCGGGTTTGCCGCAGCAGCCGCCAAGATAAGACCCGCGAGCGGAACCGGGCGCGCGCGCCGGTCGGGGACGACCGGTACGGGTGCGGTCTTGCCACCCGGCCCCGGCGCGGCCTCAATGGAGACGGGCGACCGGGGGAGCGGCGGCATGGTGATCATCGACGAGCTGAAGGCGCTGGATAAGACCCAGCGCGCCGTGTTCCTGGCCGCCCTGCTCGGCTGGGCGCTTGACGCCTTCGACTTCTTCCTCCTGACCTTCGTCCTGAAGGACATCGCCAAGGAGTTCTCGGCTCCCGGTCACGTCGTGAAGGTCTCGGACGTCAGCCTGGCCATCACCCTGACCCTGGCCGCGCGGCCCGTGGGCGCTCTGGTGTTCGGGCGTCTGGCCGACCACTTCGGCCGTCGGCCGATCCTGATGATCGATGTGGCGCTCTATTCAGTCCTGGCCATCGCCTCGGCTTTCTCGCCGAACCTCACGGTGCTCTTGATCCTGAGGTGCCTGTTCGGTTTCGCCATGGGTGGCGAGTGGGGCATCGGGGCGTCCCTGGCGCTGGAGACCATCCCGGCCAAGAGCCGCGGCGTGATCTCGGGCATCCTCCAGGAAGGCTATCCGATGGGCTACTTCCTGGCCGCCATCGCCAACCTGTTCCTGCCCCAGATCGGCTGGCGGGGCCTTCTGGCCCTGGGCGCCCTGCCGGCGCTCCTGACCCTCTACATCCGCCGCAACGTCCCGGAGTCGCCAGCATGGACGGCGGCGCGCGCAAACGCCCACGCCAAGGGCGAGAAGCACGGCCATTTCCTCGCGGCCATGCGCGGCCAGTGGAAGCTGCTGGCCTATGTCGTCCTGATGATGACGGCCTTCAACTTCTTCAGCCACGGCACCCAGGACCTCTATCCGACCTTCCTGAGGGTCCAGCACGGCTTCTCGCCGGGCGTGATCACCGCCCTGACCGTGGTGCTGAATCTGGGCGCGGTGGTGGGCGGCCTGATTTTCGGCGCCCTGTCCGAGCGGATCGGCCGGCGGCGCGCCATCGTGCTGGCGGCCCTGATCGCCCTGCCGATCATCCCGCTGTGGGCCTTCTCCTCGACACCCCTGATGCTGGGAGCCGGGGCTTTCCTGATCCAGATCGCGGTGCAGGGGGCCTGGGGCGTGGTGCCGGCGCATCTTAACGAGCTGTCGCCCGAGGGCGCGCGCGGCGCCTTCCCGGGCTTCGCCTACCAGCTCGGCAATCTGTTCGCCGCCGCCAACGCCGTGATCCAGGCCCGCATCGCCGAGAGCCATCACGACAACTACGGCCTGGCCCTGGCCATCGTCTGCGGCGTGGTCGCGGTTCTGGTGGCCCTGTTCGTCGGGTTCGGGCCAGAAGCCAAGGGCCGCGCCTTCGGCGCGGCGTCGGCCGAGTCCTAGCCCAGCTCGTCCCGGGACAGGTGGCAGACCAGGACGTCGCGCCGCCAGACCTCGATGGCCCGGCAATGATCCAGACGCTGGAGCCTTTCGCGGGCGTGGTCGCGCGCGTGATCGTCGGTGGGGCGATGGGCCTCTTCGACCCCCACGAAACCCCCGCGGCGACTGACACAGTAGAACCGGTAGTAGGATTGGTTCGGCATCCGGGGCCCCGTCGGTTGGCGGTTCTGACATTTCGCGCACGCGCGCGCGGCTAGCCATCGCACCCGATGCCGCGCGACAACCCGCCTCAGGATGGTCGCGCTATGTAAAGCAGGCTTGCCTTACGCCTGCCCCAACCGTAAAGTTTCCTTGACATATCAGGAAGGCTGTCATGGCTCCGGACATTGCTCACCAGGACGACGCGCCGTCAGGCGGTCTGGGCCGTCTCGCGCTGAGCTTCCTCCTGCTCCTCGGCGGCTGCGCAGCGCTCGCCGCCGGCTTCTACCAGGTGATCCAGTGGCTGGCCGAGCGCCACGCCGGCTCCGGCACGGTGCTCGTTGCGACCGCCGTCTATGGCGCGCTGGTCCTCGGTGTCGTCGCAGTCTGGATGCGCACCAAGGCCGCGAGGACGTGCATGATCCCGACCGACGCAGGCAATCGGTACCGCCGCCGGATGTCGATCTGTTCCTGGACCTATGTGGCGGCCCTGCTCCTGGCGGTGGCCGGCTACAAGCAGCTTCACCTGACGGGGCCTCTCGCCTACGCAGCCGCCCTTCTGCCGGCCTTGCCGCTGATCGGGATGTTCGCCTCCATGGGCCTCTATCTTCGAGAGGAGACCGACGAGTTCCAACGCACGGTCCAGATCGAGAGCAGCCTCTGGGCCACTGGCGGGGTCATGGTCCTGTGTGCTTGCTGGGGGTTCCTCGAGATGTTCCGCCTGGTCCCGCATGTGGAGGCCTGGGTCCTGGTCCCCGCGTGGGCTCTCATCCTCGGCTTCGCGAACGTCTTCATCCGCAGGCGCTATCGATGATGAACCGGCTGCGCGAGCTTCGGGCCGAACGGGGCTGGAGCCAGGGCGACCTCGCCGAGCAGCTCGGGGTGTCCCGGCAGAGCGTCAACGCGATCGAGACCGGGAAATACGATCCCAGCCTGCCCCTGGCCTTCAGGATCGCCAACGTCTTCGGCCAGCCGATCGAGGCGATCTTCCAGGAGCACGCCTAGCGGCTTGCCTCTTGGCGCTCAGCGCTTCACCACCGGGATGTGCCGGTCGGCGAACTTGGCCGCGGCGGCCGAACCCCAGACCTCGAACTGGGCCCCCTTGTGGCCGCAGCCCCGGCAGCGCATCCGGGCCGCCAGCACCCAGAGCGGAACCAGCGGCGGGAAGGCGCCGCGCCCCACCACCGCCACCCGATCGCACAGCGGCCCGGCGCAAAAGGCGCGAAGCTCGCCCGACGCGCAGGCGTCGCGCACGTCGAGGTGGCTGATCTGGGCCCAGGCGTAGAGCCGTTCCATGGCGCGACCTCGATAGTTCTTGTTTTGTTCTAGCCTCGCCTCGGGAGGCGTTCCACTGCCTGGAACGCGCGCCATCGCAGCCGCGCCCGCCGACGTTGAACGTCGGTTCGACCGGGTCAAAGGGCTTACGCTGCGGCTCGTTCCCCGACTATGCTGGCGCCGCTCCGACGGCGGGGGCGCGGGCCAGGCCCGCCGGGACAAGCGCCGCGGTCCAGGGAGAATTCAAGACGATGGCCAGCTTGCGGGGAGCCGCCCTGATGGCGGCGGGGATGATGGCTTTGCTCACAGCCGGCGCCGCGCCGGCGTCGGCCGCCCCCGAGGATTCGGTGGCGACGCCGTCCAACGCCGGGACCCAACGGCCCTTCACGCCCGTCACCGACGCCATGCTGCAGCATCCGGATCCGGCCGACTGGCTGATGTGGCGCCGGACCCTGAACAGCTGGGGCTTCAGCCCGCTGAACCAGATCACCCCGGTCAACGTCGGGGGTCTCAGGCTGATGTGGGCCCGCACCCTGCCCACCGGCGGCTTCGAAGGCACGCCCCTGGTGCACGACGGGATCATGTACATTCCCGAGCCCGGCGACCGGATCGAGGCCGTGGACGCCGCCACCGGCGCCCCGATCTGGCATTTCCAGCGCAAGTATCCGGCCGACTTCAAGGGCGCCGGCGGCGCCAAGCGCAACATCGCGATCTGGGGCGAACTTCTGTTCAGTTCGGGCGGCGACGGGACCGTCTATGCGGTCGACGCCCAGACCGGCAAACAGGCGTGGGAGGCCCAGGTCACCGACTACCACAAGCAGCCGGGCGGCCCGAGCGCTGGGCCCATCGTGGCCGACGGCAAGGTGATCTCCGGCCGCGCCTGCGCCGTCGCCGGCGGCCCCGACTCCTGCGTGGTGGTGGCCAACGACGCGGCCACCGGCAAGGAGCTCTGGCGCACCCACACCGTGGCCCTGCCGGGCGAGCCTGACGGCAAGAGCTGGGGCGACACGCCCAGGGAGAAGCGGGTCACGGTCGGCACCTGGAACCCGCCGAGCTACGACCCTGATCTCCACCTGATCTACTACGGGACGTCCATCGCCTCGCCGACGCCCAAGTTCGAGCTGGCCGGCAACGACAAGGACTACCTGTACATGACCTCGACGATCGCCCTGGACGTGAACACCGGCAAGATCGTCTGGCACTACCAGCACATCCACGACTTCTGGGACTTCGACCACACTTTCGAGCGGCTGCTGGTCGACACCGAGGTGGCGCCCGACAAGGGCTCGGTTCCGTGGATCAATCCCAAGGTGAAGCCCGGCGAGGTGCGCAAGGTCCTGACCGGCGCGCCCGGCAAGACCGGGATCATCTATACGCTGGACCGCAAGACCGGCGAGTTCCTCTGGGCGCGGCCCACGGTGCAGCAGAACGTGCTGCAGGGCATCGATCTGAAGACCGGCAAGCCGATCAACAATCCGGCCGCCATCTTCACCAAGCCCGACCAGGCGCTCGACATCTGCCCGGCCTTCACCGGCGGCAAGAACTGGCCCGCCGGCGCCTACAATCCCGAGACGAAGCTGATGCTGGAGCCGCTGCAGAACATCTGCAGCGTGGTCACCAGCGCAGGGCCCAAGACCGGCCCGGGCCAACTCGGCATGGACATCGACTATCGGGCCGTCATGGCGCCCGGCGAGACCAACGTCGGGACCATCCAGGCGATCAGTGCGGTGACCGGCAAGACCGTGTGGAAGTACGAGCAGCGGGCGGGCACCATGTCGCTGGTGGACACTGCCGGCGGCGTGCTGTTCGCCGCCGACGCCGTTGGGCATTTTCACGCGATCGACGACCACAGCGGCAAGGCGCTCTGGGACGTGAACCTGTCGGCCCCGATCAGCGGCTTCCCGGTCGCCTACGGCGTGGGCGGCAAGGAGTTCGTGGCCGTGGGCACTGGCTCCTCGCCCGAGGCCTCGGGCCTTGGTCGCATGACCCCGGAGTACCAGACCCAGAACGCCAACGTGCTCTACGTCTTCGCCCTGCCCTAGCTGCCGTCGGACGGCTAAACGGGGGCGATGAACTACCGGCACGCCTTCCACGCGGGCAACCACGCGGACGTCTTCAAGCACGCGGCCCTGACGCTGGTGCTCGAGCATCTGCGCCAGAAGCCGCAGCCTTTCGCCGTGCTCGACACCCACGCGGGCCTCGGTGTCTACGACCTGACGAGCGACGAGGCGCGTCGATCGCCGGAATTCCAGGATGGCGTGGCCAAGGTCTTCGGACGGGAGCTGGCGTCCGCGCCGGCCTATTCCCAGCTCATCGCAGCCATGAACCCGGATGGACTCAGCGTCTATCCCGGCTCGCCGGAGATCGTCCGCGTCCTCCTTCGTGCTGACGATCGGCTGATGGCGTGCGAGCTGCACCCCGAGGACGCCCGGGTCTTGAAGGCGCGCTATCGCGATGACCGGCGCGTCGCCGTCCATCTGCGGGACGGCTATGAGGCGACCCGGGCGCTGCTGCCTCCACCCGAGCGGCGGGGCCTGGTGTTCATCGATCCGCCGTTCGAAAAGACCGACGAGACCGAGCGGCTGATCGGGGCCCTGACCGCCGGCCTGGCGCGCTGGCCGGCAGGGATCTTCATGGCCTGGTATCCGGCCAAGGACGGCAAGGCCGGCGCCGCGCTCTCGGCCGCGGCGGCGGGGTTCCCCAAGGCCCTGCGTGTGGAGTTCTCACCCTTCCGCTGGGAGGAGAACAGCCTGCCGGGCTCCGGGCTGCTGGTCTGCAACGCGCCCTGGAAGCTCGACGAGAAGCTGGCGGCGCTGTGCAAGGAGCTCTCCGGCCGGCTCGGGAACGGCGGCGGCCGCTGGACGGTGGATCAGCTCACGCCGGCCTGAACTGCTCGGCCAGGGCCTTCGGCGCCGCGCAAAGCCACGCAGAGGTCAGGATGGAGCCCAGTTCGGCCTCGTCGACGGCGTCCAGCCGCAGCAGGACGGTCGGATAGCCGTTGTAGTGGGCGGTGGTGAAGAACTTGTCCGGCTCCGCCTCGAGGATGGTCTCCTTCGCCTCGATCGGACAGAGAACCGCCAGGACATCGAGCCGCGGGACCCGCGGCCCCTTCGGCTGCGCCCGCTCCGGCCAGCTCCAGGCGAACAGCTTGCCAGCGACACGCAGCACCACCGACGCCTCGGTCGACCGGTCGCTCACCTGCGGCAGCGAGACGGCGATCCGGCGGGCTGCGGCTGCGTCGGCCATGGTCTAGGCAGGGGCCAGCGCTTCTTCCGGATCCACCTTCGGCGCCAGGGTGCGGCCGGCGGCGGTCCGGGCCAGGAAGAACAGCACGGCGGCCACGCCGATGATCGCCGCATGCATGATCCAGAAGGTCGCGCCCGGCGTCTTGTCGAGGAAGCCGCCCAGCCAGCCGACCAGCATGTTGCAGGCGAACATGTTCAGATAATAGACCGCGATCATCGTCCCCCCGATCGCCCTGGGCGCGGCCCGCGAATAGAGCGCCAGGCCCACCGGGAAGATGTTGGCGAAGCCGATGTCGTTGACGATGTGGAAGGCCACGGCCCAGCCAATGGAGGCCTTCTGTCCTGCCGGGTGCAGCGACGCTGCGGCCAGGCAAAGGGGCGCCAGGGCCGCGATGCTCGTGCCGATGGTCAGCTTGGTGATCTCGTTCGGCTCGGTCCGGAAGGTCGACCACCAGCGCCAGAACACCACCGACCCGGCCATGGTGATCGCGCTGACAATGGCGTCGAGACTGATGAGCCAGGTCACCGGCGTGTTGAACCCCAGGAACTTCAGCTGCAGGTTGGCGTCGCCCCAGAGCAGATAGGCGTTGCCCATCTGCTGGTTGCCGATGCCCGACAGCGCCAGGACGGGCAGCAAAGCCACCAGCACGAGGACGCTCTTGCCTTCACCGGGCGCCAGCTTGGGTCGCTGGGCCCTTGGCTGGCCGCGCACGATCACCGTCTCAGCCGGCAGGTGCCTGCGGCCGGCTAGGTAGATCAGGAGGCCGATCACCATGCCGACGCCAGCGGCGCCGAAGCCCCAATGCCAGCCGACCTCCTGGCCAAGGCCGCCCGTGACGATCGGCGCCACGATCACCGCGATCTGGATGCCGAACATGTAGAACTGGAAGGCGTCGGCGCGGCGCAGGTCGCCCTTCGGATAGAGGTCGCCCACCTGGGTGGCGATGTT
>Ga0265314_10006390_pt1 | contig 10441 bp, 8 predicted proteins | sample 4126metaG_FD_203106 | JGI IMG/M metagenome (GOLD analysis project Ga0265314, IMG submission 203106) | Rhizosphere microbial communities from Carex aquatilis grown in University of Washington, Seatle, WA, United States - 4-1-26 metaG | ecosystem: Host-associated > Plants > Roots > Rhizosphere >... | reverse complement strand
ACGGCGGAGATCCAACGGTCCCAGGTACCCGCCGTCGCCTGTGCTTGCTCGGCCTGTACTTGTTCGGCCGTTTTCTGCTCGGCCGTTTTCTGCTCGGCCGTTTTCTGCTCGGCCGTTTTCTGCTCGACCGTTTTCTGCTCGACCAGGACCCGCTCCGACAGGGCGGCGGCCTGCTCCAAGACGAAAGCGTCGTTTAACATGGTCAGCGACTGCAGCACGACAGCCGACGATGACCGCTCGGAACAATTCGTCGCCAGGTTCGGCTGGTCGAACACGTTCAACAGCGTGGGATGGTAGTTTCGGCGTGAGAGAAGATAAATGGTCCGTCGATATTGCATCGACGGCGAGGGCAGCCCCTCCGTTTTGACGACAAACGACCCGTCCGGTCGAGGCACGACTGGGACGGGCGGACCGCCCATCGAACGATCGAGCTTACCGCTGGCCGTTAGAATCGCGTCGCGCACGGCCTCCGATTCGAGTCGGCGCATCCGCTGCTTCCAGAGCAACTTGTTCCCGGGATCAACCTGCTGGGAACGTTCATCGTTGCGGACCGAGGTTTGCCGGTAGGCGGTCGACCTCATGATCCGCTTCAGGAAAGGTTTCAAACGCTGCCCCTCGGTGACAAACGCCGCGCTCAACCACTCGAGCAGTTCAGGATGGCTGGGCTTGGCGCCCGTCACGCCCAAATTGTCGGTCGTTTCGACGATCCCGTGCCCGAACAAATGCTGCCAGATTCGATTCACACGGACGCGGATCACCAGCGAGCCGGCGGGCGAATTTGGGTCGGTCAACCATTTCGCCAGGGCCGTTCTGCGGCCACTCGATCCAAACTGGGGCACGATTTCGTTACTGGTGTCGGCGGCACCTGCCAGCACCTCCGGCAGTCCTGGAGCGACCTCGTCGCCGGGCGTCAAGTAATTCCCCCGGTCCAAAAGGCGAGTTGGCGTCGGCGGCCCGACGTCATACACGGCTTGCCAATGCTGGAACGTGCGTTTCTGGCCGCCAATGTTCGCGATTTGCTTTTCAAGATCGGCCGTCGTGCCCTTGTCCGCCTGAGAAAGAATCGCGGCCAGGTCCTCGGGCTTGATCTTCAGGAGTTCCTCGAACTTGCCCGCCAAGTACTTCTGGACTTCATTGCGCTCAGCGGCCGGCGTGCGGACCGACGTGTGAACGTCGGCGCGGATCGGCGCCGGAAGCTGAGCGAGCTTGAGGTCGAGCAAACGCTGCTCGTAGGGCTTTCGCAGTTCGGCGATTCGGCCTCGAAGTCCGGCGATCTGCAGATCGAGACGCGAATTGTACTCTTCGATGTTTTTCTTCTCCGCAGAGGAGACGTTCGGAAGCTGTCGCGACGCCGGCTGTAGCCACGAGTCGGGATTGTAGGCAGGCTGAAACAATGCCTGCCAGCGGTAATAGTCCGTCTGAAGCAATGGCTCGTATTTGTGGTCGTGGCACTTGGCGCACTGAATCGTGAGCCCCAGCAGATTATTCGCCACGACTTCCTGGGTCCGCTCCAGAATCTGCTGATGAACATCACGTCGGTTCAATTCGTTGGCGTTCGTGTCATCGGGACTGGTGCGCAAGAACCCCGTGGCGACCAGCAGCGGTTGGATTTCGGGTGTGTATTGATCGGCATCGCGCCAATCCGCGCACTCGTCCCCCGCAAGCTGTTCAAGCAGAAAGCGATCGAATGGTTTGTCGTCGTTGAACGAAGCGACCACGTAGTCGCGAAATAGCCACTTGTTCTCCGCGGCGCTGATGATCTCGGCATCGTTGTCCAGGCCCTGCACGTCGACATATCCCGCATTGTCCAGCCAGTGCCTGCCCCACCGCTCGCCGAAGTGAGGCGATTCGAGCAGAGCGTCCAGCAGCCGCTCGTAGGCTTGCGGTGAGTCATCCTGCAGAAACGCTCGGATCTCGTGGGGAGAGGGCGGGAGTCCGACCAGATCGAAGAATGCGCGCCTCACCAACGCGTTGCGGTCGGCATCCGCGGCCAGGGTTAATCCGTTTTGCTCCAGCAAATTGGCGACAAATGCGTCAATCTCGTTGCGAACTCGATCTCGATCGATCACCTGCGGCGCGCTTGTCGGTGCGAGCGGCAGGAACGCCCAGTGTTGGGGCTGCGCGTCTTTCTCGACCTCCTTTTCGACGCGTGTCGCCGAGTCCAAAGCCGACTCATCCGCCACCGAGCGATTCGCGCGCAGACACGACGCGCAGCCGACGAGAATGCTCAGGCAAGCGAAGTTGATCGAACGAAACGACACGCGGCGTTCTCCCGGTGGGCGGAACCAGGCGTCAAACCCGCGTGCAGTATAACATGGCCTGATCTTGTCTGGCGATGTCCCCGATAGCGGATTGGCACCAATGCCTTTTGCTTCGGGGCACTTGACGACGCGCGTCGTTATCGGCATCATCCCAAGTAACGACACTTGTCGTCGCACCGTATTCGATTCGGATGAGGAGCAATTCGACGGAAACGTTGCGAAACTCCGGGACAGCGCCTGGAGCAAGCGCGACCTCCCCTTCAAGACGGTGATCGACCAGCAGGTGGCCGGCAACGATTTTTCCGGAAAGACCAGCCAATGCTACAGAGTTGTCGAGTGGCCCACTCTGATCGTAATTGATCCGCAAGGCAAGGTCGTGGGGCCGGTCGCAAAGAATAAGCTTGCAGACGCGATCAGACGACTACTGGACGAAATGCCAGGCAAGTAAGCTCGATTCCGGGCCATCTTTGCCGCCGTAGCAAATGGTACGACCAGATATACCGTGCGTTTTACCGCCTCCATCGGGCTCCTAGGTCGCAATTCGTAAGAGTCAATCCGACGATTGAGAATTTGACTGCGAAAAGAACACACCCTACCTTTGAGCGTGTACTTACCTATTCACCAAGTGGGGGACCACGTTCGTGACAACTACTAAATTGTCTGCGACTGTTGTGATCGGAGTGGGTGCAGCTCTCGTGGGCGTCATTGCGGGCTGGGATTTGGCGCCGTTGACTTTCGAGTTGGGACGCACTCAACTAGCTGCCGTGTGCTCGATCTTCGGCGTGATTTTCGGCGTGGCCGGTTGTTGCATTGCATCCGAACGTGCTGAAGCGCGCGCCCGAAAACAACAGCAGCTCGAAAGTGTCGCAAGGCTAGGGGTGCTGATCGCTCGATCGACTCGACGCGAGCGAGCAATGATCGGCCGATCCTGAGCCGTCGCGGCGCCTATGTCCCGGGCGCCTGCCATCTTGCAGAAGATGTCGGCGCGGCGCGGCAATCCGATGCTTCGCTTCAATCTCGAGAACATGACCGCTTGAAACCAACCGCACGTCGTTCGAACGACTTGCTCGCTCTCGATCTCCGCAGGCAATCTGGCACTGCGCGAGGGCGCCCAAGCGAACGGTCGGCTGACCGCCTACAACTGGCGCGGCACGATTACCTGGTTGACGGGCAATCCGACCTTCTTCGAGAAGCCAACTCGCGCTTTCTCGACCGGCTCGCGAATCGCTGCAGGAAGCCCGCCTTGCCAGCAAGCAAATGATAAACTACGATACGTTGGAACTTTTCCCCGATAGCTCAGTTGGTAGAGCGAGCGGCTGTTAACCGCTAAGTCCAAGGTTCGAGTCCTTGTCGGGGAGCTTTCTGGACGGTTATGCGAACCAAACCGTTCCGGGTTAACAATTCGGGGACGTTGCCCTCATGGGCAGCGTCCCCGTTGTTATTTCCCAGGCAAGGACTTCCGTCGATTGGGGCCGGATTTGCTCCCCGGTCGAAGTCGAATCCCCGGTCGGGCCGAACTTCCGGGAACAATCGCATCGCGTAACTTCCCGTGCGAGTTTCCACGTCAATCGGGCCGAGTTCGATCACCTCAATGTAATGTTGGAGAATCTGCAATCGCTCCTCTTCGGTCGCAGAATCCAGCAACTCGCCCACGTCCTGCCACGTCTCCAGGAACGCACGGGCCTCGTCGCCAACCCGCTCGACCGGTGCCTGCCGCTTGGCAATCTCGGTGAGCGACTTCTTCAGTTGGCTTTCTTCCGCTTCAAGCCGCTCCAATTCGGATTGGACGCTGGTCAGTCCCCTCGCCCCGAGGCTCTTGAGCACTTCGACCAGCCGACCGATATCGGCGCGGACCTGCTGGACACGGCGTCGGGTCAACTCTTCCTCGTCACGCAACCGGTCAGCTTCGCCGCCGAGGCAGGACAAAGCCTCCTGGACGATCCGGTCGCGGGCTTCAACCAGCCGACCAATTTCAGAAATCCGCCCGATGATGGCATTCTCCAACGCCACCGCCGGAATTCGGGACGACTGGCACGAGTATTTTCCGCCCTCGTGGTTCTGTCGGGTGCAGACGTAGTAAAAGTTCTTGCCCAATCGACCGTGGGCCGACGCCCCGACCATGTGTGCCCCGCACTGGCAACGAAGCAACCCTGAAAGCAAGTAGGTCCGCCCCTTCGACTTCTTGAGATTCATCCGCCGTTGGAGGGTTTTGCCGATCTGGACCTGCACCCGCTCAAACTGTTGCTGGGGGATGATTGGCTCGTGGCAATCGTCCTTCACCGACTCGCCCCAACGAATCTGGCCGAGATAAACAGAGTTCCGCAGGATGCCGATCACCTTTTGCTTGGTGAAGAGCTTTCCGCCGCGAAGCTTGTCTGCCCGCGTGCGAAAAGTCGGGTAGCGGATGCCAAGGTCGCTGAGGGCGCGAGTCACCGCACCGGCTGAGCCGAGTTCGTCAAACGTGTCGAAGATGCGGCGGACAATGGCCGCCCCTTCCGGGTCGATCATGAGTTTGCCCGGATCGTCCGGAACCGAGCGGTAGCCGAGAACATGCCCCCCGTTCCAGAGGCCACGGTCGGCCCGGTCCCGCATGATAGAGAAGGTTCGCTCGGCGGTCATTTTCCGCTCAAGCTGGGCGAAGACCATGATGAGCTGCACCATCGCCTCGCCCGTCGGCATCGACGTGTCGAATTTCTCACGCAGGGAAACGACATCGACATCGTGTTCCGCGAACAGCGCCCACAAATCCACGAAGTCCTTCAGGCTGCGCGTAATGCGGTCGAGCTTGAAGCAGATCACCAGGTCGATTTTGCCCGCAGCGATGTCCCGCTTGAGCCGTTGAAGTTGCGGACGGTTCTGGTCCTTGGCACTCTTGCCCGCATCAATGTAGAACTCCAGCGACTCGACTTCCCAGTTCTCCCGGCGTTTGCGGAACGCGACTTCCTCTTCGATCTCGTGCTGCTGGGCGACAAGGCTGTCGCCTTCGGTCGCCTGACGCTGCGATGACACGCGGACGTAGCCAGCGATGCGACGGGGAGTGGATTCCGTTCGTTTGTTTTGCCGACGCATCGCCTCACCTTGCTTTCCCGCCGACGCGGTTCAATTGAGTTTTTTTGCCAGTGATTTCTCCCGTCCCGCCGGAGCTGAGATTATACGCGATTAGGCCCGCCGCCTCATCCCCGCTCGCGCAAGCCGAGCGAGTACGGAGCCGATGAGCTTTTGCCGTCCGGCGGTGCGAGCTTCTGGGGCGGCTTTCCCAAGGGGATGATGTTCATTCGCAGCGAGCGCGTCATCCAGGTGCAACACCGCTCGGTCTGGCAGGCGGCGACGCCGACGCGGGGCCACTCCGTCGGGAGCGTGGTCAGGTTTGCGGGAACCGTTGCGTGGTTTCTTGTTCTGGCTCATGGGCTACCCCCTTCGCCAGGCTTCGGGCCAGTTCGGCGCACATCGTTTTCATGGAACTCAGCCAGCAACCCTTCACGCCGGAAACGCTGCAACTCATCATGCGAAATCGCCCATGCTGTATGAGCACCACGACCACTCCGCTTCTTGCTCGCCTCGATGCGACCACGGCGGCACCATTCACGGCATGTGAATGGCTCCCGACCGACGAGTCGTGCGAATTCCTCCACGGAGTACCACGCTTTCATATCGTGCCGCCCGCAAAGGAGAAGGAGCGCGGCCTCGATCCGTTCCAGACGTTCTTCGATAGTCATCGCTCTCCTCCTTTCTTCTCTTCGCCGACGAGCCTCGTGTCGTCACTCCGAAACCTACATCTCTATTCCGCCGCGTTCCTGTTGTTGCTCGGGCTGCGCAGGTTGGTGATCGTGCCCACCGTTTTCTTGGTTTTTGTCGTCTGGCGAATACTGTCCGGGGCCGTAGGGGGTGTATGCCGAACCGGCGAAGAGGGCGTGAGCCATTTCCATCGCACCTTGAGTACCAAGGCGTTTGATTTCGTTCTTGATGTCCGCGATGAAGCCGTTCTTACCCGTTGGCCGCTGGGCCAGTTGTTCATTCATCACGTGTGAGAAATCTCGCTTAGCCATGAGGCACCTGTCTTTCTGGGTTGAAGAGTTCACTGCCGATATGCGGGCGGGAGGAATTCCCTTTGTGGTTCATGGAGTCGTTTGCCCGCGCACGTCGCCGCGAGCATTAAGGCCAACAACATCAGGGACGTGGAGAACAGGACGACATGCGTCGTCGCCTTCAATCGCTCCCACGTTCCGAGTGGTCGTGACACCAGAGACTCTTCGTAGTAACGGACCAGCCGAGTCCAGATCGGCGACACTCCCGGCGTAAACGTGATGGCGACCCGTTCCGGCAACGCCAGCACTTCTTCGGGCTTCAACAATTTGCGGCCATGTTGTGCCCAGTTGTCGTTCTCATTCGATGAGTAACTGGAACTGCTTTCGCCTCGCATCGAGCTTTGATGCGAAGTACCAGTGCCTGTTCCACCGCTCGAAATCACAATGGTTCCTTCACCCAGTCGGTTGCTGACATACTCCGCCGTGCCAAGATCATTGACGCCGAAGAAAACTTGGCTGACGTTGCTGAGCAGTGTCTGTTCTTGGCCATCGGGAAAGCACTTCTTGAGTTGACCGAGAGACTGGTAATAAAACTGAAGCCGGACGCCATATCCCCGATACTTATCCACCGCATCGTCCAGAGCCTCCATGTGGCCAAGACTCGCCGCTTCATCAAGGACGAAATGCACTCGATTGCGATTCTCTAACCCGCCGCGCACGACCGCCCGAAGAAGCGAACCAATCCACATCCGAAGCAATGGCGACTGCGCCCGCATGTGCTCAGGAGGAAGCACCAGGTAGATTGTCGTCTTGCCGCCGAGCAGATCAGCGGGGTTGAAGCTGCTGGTTTCAGTGCTCTCCACGACGGCGAGCGTATCGAGGAATAGCAGGAACCGGTTGGTCGTGGTCAACGTCGAACCAAGCTCTTTGTCCTTAAAGTGGGTGAGATTGCATCCCATTCGGGACAAGATTCCCTGCCAGGCTTCGGAGGCGCACATCAGCTTGATAGCGAGTTCGAGTTTTTCAGGACTGGTCAAAAGCGTCCGTACCGTTTGCAAGGACCGGTCCTCGAACTCGGCGTACTGCACGACGAGGGCGATCAGGGTCGCGATCCATGCTTCAGCGGAGTCAGTCCAATGCGGGTCTTTTTCCTGTCCGGTACGAATCACCAACGCCTCACCCAAATCGCGACAATCATCAATCGCCGTTGGCGACTCCCGATCAATGAACTCCACGGGATTGAACGTATCCGGTGTCTGCGAAACCATGCGGAACGGATCGAGTACGACGATACGGTGCCCGAACTCCCGCCGCCGATGCTCCGAAGTCAGCCGAAAGTTTTCGCCTTTGAAGTCCACGACCACGGCAGATTCGTCGGTCGTCAGAAGGAACGGGATGACACACGACACGCCTTTGCCCACACCCGTCGGCGCGAACACTGCCGTATGTACCGCCTTCGGCATCCTGACCAATGCGGGATTCTCCTTCGCTTTTTCCCCGAAGCGGATAGACGCCAGGAATTGTTCGCACGCCAGTTTCGACGGCACCGTGAAGTCGAACAGTTCTCTCGTAGCCTTTCGCAATGGCGGTTTCCCGTCGTCCATCACGCGACCAAGGATCGGCCCGCTGATTGCACCGAGCATTCCTTCCGCCCGCAGGTCATTGGCGTCCGCCCAGCGTGCCGTACCAAAAGCGGTGAACGCTTCGCTTCGACGCCGGGTTATGGCCGCGAGCACGAGGACGATGATCCCGATAATGACCAACCCGCCGAGGTCGAGAATCGCAGACGCCACGGCATAGCCGAATGCCGACACGCTCGCGATCAGCATGACGCGGCAGATCGCATACACCGGCAGGTTGATGTTGTATATGATGTTGCGTGCTTGAATCGTCATTGGGCATCTCCCTTGGCTGCGCTTCCACAGGTATTGGGTTTCAATTGCTTTCTTCTTTGGCCTTTTTCATCGCCATCCGCGCCGCCGCAATGCCGGTCACCAAGGCCCCGAGATCGTCGATCAGACCAAACGGGCCGAGCAGAGCTTCAGGGACGATGTCGATGGGCGAGATGCAGTAGATGCCGCAGAAGATCGCGACGCACCAACCGATGATCGGCATCAGAAAGTCCCGCAGCCTGCTCTGTGGCAGCGAGAGCAATACCGCGAATGTCGCCGCCAGAATCGTGCCGCACACAAACATCAACTGAATGATTCCGAAGACGCTTTGCATGATGATTGGCCTTCGTACTTGGATCAGTGATTTCCACAGCCCGGAATACGCACCGGGCCATCGTCCGGACAGTTGTCAACCGCAAGCCAGACTCCGCCCGCATGACGCGGGCGGAGACTGCCTGCTTCGCCCTCAACGACATCGGGGCGGTTTACTTCTTGTTGACGTTCTTCCAGAACAAAAAGCACAGGAGTTCAGACAATAGAAGCGTAAAGAGGTCCATAGAAGTCTCCGTTCTTGAATGAGTGTTAGAGTTAGGCCGCGACGACCAAGTCGCGGACCCTCGGACTTTCGACCGCCTGCCCTGCGGTCGCGGGAAGCGTTGTTATCGAGCCGCTCACTCGTTTTTCTTCTTGCTCTTGGCTGCCATCAACGATTGAAACGACTTAATGTCGCCGCCGTTGTCGCGGGCCTTTTTCGCTTCCTTCTGGGCCTCGCCGAGCGATTCGATGAATTCATCAAGTGACAGTTCCGCACCACTGGCCACGATGCTTACGCCTGAAGTAGGCAAGGTGCATTTGATGCGTGTCAGCTTGACTGCGGGCTCGTTTCCACGGCGAACGCCCTTGCTGGCTTGCGCGAGTTGATCCCGGTTGCCGATCTTTCCCGATAGGCGGTCAGCGAGCAGTTCCAGTTGCTTTTCTTCGGGGCAGGTTGAGATGGCGTTCCACTCCGTGACACCGAGCAATCCCGATGCTGCCGCATCCCTCACCGCCGAGGCGCATCGCCCGAGTGAGAGAATCCTGCTCATCATGGCGGGCTTCCGCCCGATGCGTTCGCCCAGTTGTTCGGCGGTGGCACCGGGGTTCCGCTCCAACCATTGGCTGGCCCCCAGGAATTCCTCATGGGCATTCAAGCCTCGCGTATGAATCGCGGAGGCCATCATGATTTCGAGCTTCGCGCTCTCATCCAACGACTCGTCGGTAATGCAGACGGGAACGTCGGTGTCCGGCCCCGCCTCAAGCAGCACTCCCGCAAGGCGGCGATTGCCATCGACGACCTCGAAATCATCGCGGCAAATGATCGGATGGATGGGACGCTGGAGGAATGAACGGCCGAGTTGACGCAACTCTTCTTCCGTTCCCACGCCTTCACGAATGTGGTTGATCGTTTTCTTCAGCTTGCCCGCCTTCATCGTGTTATATTTCCGTGCCATGATTTTGCGTTCCGTTAAAAGTGCTGAGGGTGATGTTTGGTGTCTGTGCAAAAGCGGTTAGCGTGCATCGCGTTACGTTGCCCACGAACGACGTTCATGAACTCAGCCCGCAGCAGACCGGAGCGCTCAGGGAGCGCCCCGGCCAGGCAGGTCGCTACGGTTAGAAATGCTTCTTCACCAGGTCATGCACCCGGCGAAGCTGGTCTGAGGTAAGCTATCAAGACCACAGCTATAAAGGCGCTGTGCGTATTGAAGGGCAATCTGATCGGCCTTGGCTCGATCAGACTCAGACAGGGAGTGATACCAATAGAGGCTGTAACCCCCGACGGCCGTGAGCACGGCCGACAGCAGACCGAAGACAGGAATCATTTCATTGCTCCCACGCTTTGCGGAACAACCGGTCCCGCAGTCGGTGACCAGTTCTTCTGGTCAGGTGTCGTTTGGCTTTATTGCCTTGCGACAGGACCAGGGAGCGCGACTCAAATATACAATTCTCATGCCAAAGAATTTTTGGGGCAGCACACGCGGCAAGCAGAGTGCGCGGACGACGTTTTCAGTCGAGTTGTCGGATTGAAATAGTCCGCCCGAGAAGTGGGCTAATCGCCTAAATGCTGAGGGCGAAGCCAGTTGGCGGAAAGAAAATGTCACCCGGAGAGGGTTTTTCGGGGCTGCCGAAGTTCTTCACGATAGCCCCTTTCAGATACGTGCAAAACTTGAAGGTGCGGTCGTAGTCTGTTTTTTACAGACCTGGAAATCGCAAAAAGAGGATTTCC
>Ga0265314_10006389_pt1 | contig 10443 bp, 6 predicted proteins | sample 4126metaG_FD_203106 | JGI IMG/M metagenome (GOLD analysis project Ga0265314, IMG submission 203106) | Rhizosphere microbial communities from Carex aquatilis grown in University of Washington, Seatle, WA, United States - 4-1-26 metaG | ecosystem: Host-associated > Plants > Roots > Rhizosphere >... | reverse complement strand
CTCGACCTGCCGCCGTGGCAGCAATATCTCTATTACCTCAACAACCTCGTGCACGGCGATCTGGGCGCGTCGTTCCGCTACGCCGATTGGTCCGTCAATGATCTCGTCGCGGCGGCGCTGCCGGTGTCGTTGTCGATCGGCGGCACGGCAATCGTGCTGTCGTTCGTCATCGGCGTAGTGCTGGGCATCGCCGCTGCGCTGCGCCAGAACAGCGCTGCCGACTACAGCGTGATGCTGATCTCCAACCTGGGCAGCGTGCTGCCCTCGTTCGTGATGGGGCCGCTGCTCGTGCTGGTGTTCGCGCTATGGCTGCGTTGGCTGCCCGCGGGCGGATGGGAAGACTTCAAGGTGCAGTTCATGGTGCTGCCCATTGCGCTGCTGACGTTCATCAACGTCTCGACGATCGCACGTGTCATGCGCGGCAGCCTGATCGAAGTGCTGCACAGCAACTTCATTCGCACCGCACGCGCCAAGGGGCTGCCCACGCGCCTCGTCGTGTATCGCCACGCGCTCAAGCCCGCGCTGCTGCCCGTCGTCTCGGTGCTAGGCCCGCTCACAATTTCGTCGATCACATCCGCGCTGGTGACCGAGACGATCTTCTCGCTGCCCGGCATCGGCAAGCTCATCGTCAACGGCGCCGGCAACCGCGATTACACGCTGGTGCTCGGCCTTGTGGTGCTGATCACTGTGCTCGCCGTGCTCCTCAACCTGCTGGTCGACCTCGCGTATGCCGCGCTCGACCCCAAGATCCGCTACTAGCATGCTGCTCACCAAGAAGGACGACGCGCTCGTCGCCACGCTCGAGCAAGCGGTGAAGGCGCCCGCGGGCCGCAGCCCCTGGGCCGATGCGCGCGGACGGTTCATGCGCAACAAGGCCGCCGTCGTCGCGCTTGTCGTGCTTGTTGTCATCACGCTGCTGTGCATCTTCGGCCCGATGGTGATGCACTACGAATTCGACACCGCCGACTGGGACGCGATGAAGCTGCCGCCGTTCCAGGGCAACCATTACTGGGGCACGGACGAATCCGGCCGCGACCTGCTCGTGCGCTGCATGATCGGCGGCCGCATCTCGCTGATGGTCGGCATTCTCGCGACGATCTGCTCCGTCGTCGTCGGCATCGTGTGGGGCGCAACCGCGGGCTTCCTCGGCGGCAAGATCGACGGCCTGATGATGCGCATCGTCGACATGATGTATGCCATTCCCTACCTGCTGATCGCGATCCTGCTCGTGACCATTCTTGGTCGCGAGTTCTATCTTGTCGTGCTCACCATCACCGCGTTCTCGTGGATGGACATGGCGCGTGTCGTGCGCGGGCAAACGCTGTCGCTGCGCTCGATGGAATTCGTCGAAGCCGCGCGCGCCATCGGCGTGCCCACGCGACGCATCATCTTCTCGCACATCGTGCCGAACCTGCTGGGCGTCGTCGTGATCTACACCACCGTCACGGTGCCGGGAGTGATCCTCACGGAATCGGTGCTGTCGTTCCTCGGCCTCGGCATCCAGGAGCCGATGACGAGCTGGGGCGTGCTGATCCACGACGGCAGCGGCGTGATGGACGTCGCGCCTTGGCTGCTGCTCTTCCCGTGCGCGCTGCTGTCGATCACGCTGTATTGCTTCAACTTCATCGGCGACGGCCTGCGCGACGCGCTCGATCCGAAACAAAGATGACCAAACTCATAGACGTCCAGGACCTCAACGTGAGGTTCGACACGCCCGAAGGCGTGGTCACCGCGGTGAACGGCCTGTCGTTCGCGCTGGAGCGCGGACAGACTTTCGGCATCGTCGGCGAATCCGGCTCGGGCAAGAGCCAGAGCATGATGGCGATGATGGGTTTGCTCGCGGCCAACGGCAGCGCCAGCGGCAAGGCGCTCTTCAACGGCGAAGACCTGCTGTCGATGCCGGCCGCCAAGCTCAACAAGATTCGCGGCAATCGTGTGGCGATGATTTTCCAGGACCCGATGACGTCGCTCAACCCGTACCTCACGGTCGAGCGGCAGATGACCGAGGTGCTGGAACAGCATAAGGGCCTCACGCGCAAGAGCGCGCTGTCGCTCGCCATTCAAACGCTGGAGCAAGTGCGCATTCCCGATGCTGCACGCCGCATCCGCATGTATCCGCACGAATTTTCGGGCGGCATGCGCCAGCGCATCATGATCGCGATGGCGCTGCTGTGCCAGCCTGATCTCCTCATCGCCGACGAACCCACGACGGCGCTCGACGTCACGGTGCAAGCGCAGACGATGCAGTTGCTGCGCGACCTGCAGCGCGACTTCGGCACGGCGATCATCCTCATCACGCACGATCTCGGCGTGGTCGCGGGCCTGTGCGACCAGGTGATGGTGCTCTACGGCGGCCGCATCATGGAACAAGGCAGCGCCGACGCGATCTTCTATCGCCCGACGCATCCGTACACACTGGGTTTGCTGGGCGCGGTGCCCAAGCTCGATCACGAAGGCGAAAGGCTCGTCGCGATCCCCGGCGTCCCGCCCAACATGGCGCGCTTGCCCGCGGGCTGCCCGTTCAGCGAACGTTGCCCCTTCGTGATGGACCAGTGCGCCACCGTGCGCCCTGCGCTCGAGCCTTCAGAGAGCGACCCGATGGTGCTTCGCGCCTGCCATCGCGCCGTCGCGGATGTGCTGCGCGACGCAGAGACGGTGCTCCCGACATGAACGCAGTACTCAAGGATTCCACGCAGGGCCAGGAGCCGCTCTTGTCGGTGCGCGACCTGCATGTGCACTTCAACGCGCGCGGCGAAGGCCTGTTCCCCAAGAAGCGCACGCTCAAGGCGGTGAACGGCGTCAACCTCGATCTCTATCCCGGCGAGACGCTGGGCATCGTCGGTGAATCGGGCTGCGGCAAGTCCACCCTCGCGCGTGCGCTGCTCAACTTGATTCCGGCGACGTCGGGCCACGTCGTGTGGCTCGGCAAGGACATGCACGATGCGAAGCCGTCCGAATGGCAGAACGTCCGCAAGAACGTGCAGATGGTCTTCCAGGACCCGCTCGCGTCGCTGAATCCGCGCATGAACGTGATGCAGATCATCGGCGAGCCGCTGCGCACGCATAAGCCCGAGCTGTCGAAAGACCAGGTGAAGGAGCGCGTGAAGCAAGTGATGGCGCGCGTGGGCCTGATGGAAAACCAGCTCTATCGCTATCCGCACGAATTCTCGGGCGGGCAGTGCCAACGCATCGGCATTGCACGCGCGCTGATCCTCGAGCCCAAGCTCATCGTGTGCGACGAGCCCGTGTCGGCGCTCGATGTGTCCATCCAGGCGCAGATCATCAACCTGCTCAAGGATCTGCAGCAGCAGATGCAAATGGCGCTGATCTTCATCGCGCACGACCTCGCGGTGGTCAAGCATGTGAGCCAGCGCATCCTCGTGATGTACCTCGGCCGCGTGATGGAGCTGGCGGACAAGCACGAGCTGTATGCGGCGCCCAAACATCCGTACACGCGCGCTCTGCTTTCCGCGGTGCCGCTCGCGGACCCGCGCCTTGAACGCGCCAAGCAGATCCAGATGCTTGCGGGCGACCTGCCCTCGCCGCTTTCGCCGCCGTCGGGTTGCGTCTTCCGCACGCGCTGCCCGCACGCGTTCGACAGGTGCGCGTCCGAAATCCCGCCGCTCATCGCCGTCAACGAGAAATCCGAAGCGGCCTGCTGGCTATATTGACCCCTCCCGAAACGCCTTCGGCGCCTCCCCCCAGGGGCGCAGCCAGCGGCCCGGCGAAGCCGGTTCCGCGGCTACCCCGCGAACTGAAGTTCCCATGGCGAGTCGCCGCGAACGACCTGCTGCGCGACCAGCTCTACCGCCGCCTGTGGCTGTCGATCCTCACAAGCGGCTTCGGCGCACAGATCACGCTGCTTGCGATTCCGCTCACGGCCGCTGTGCTGCTGCACGCATCGCCGACGCAGATGGGTCTGCTCACCTCGATGGAGCTTGCGCCCTTCGTGATGTTCTCGCTGCCCACGGGCGTGTGGCTCGATCGCGTCCGGAAATTGCCGGTGTATGTTGCCGGCGAGCTCACGGTCGCTGTTGTGCTCACCACCGTTCCGGCGGTCTATTTGCTCGAGATGCTGAGCATCACGTATCTTTATTTCGTGTCGTTCGTGATCGGCTGCGTGTTCACCACTGCGGGGTCGGCATCGCAGATCGTGCTGACGCAGATCGTGCCGCGCGAACGCCTGGTGGAAGCACACGCGAAGAACGCTCTCGCCAACTCGCTCGCCGAAGTGACCGGCCCCGGCATCGCGGGCGCGCTCATCCGGCTTGTCGGCGCGCCGTTGGCACTGCTTGTGGACGCCGTGCTGCTGTTGGGCAGCGTGATGATCCTTCGCGGCCTGAAGATCGAAGAGAAACCAGGAGAGGACGTCCCCGAAAGTTTCTGGCACGCGCTGAAAGAAGGCCTGCACTTCGTCGCGGGCGTGAGGTTGCTCGTCGTGATGGCGAGCCTCGTGGGCCTGTGGCAGCTTTGCAATCAATCGGCGATGGTCGTGCAGATTCTCTTTGCCACGCGCGAACTCGGCCTTGACGAAAAATCGATCGGCCTTTGCTATGTCGGGCTGGGCGTGGGCACGATCGCGGCCGGCGCGCTGGGGCATCGCATCTCGAGGCGCATCGGTGTCGGCGCAAGCCTGCTGTGGGGCTTCGGTGTATGCGGCTTCGGCTGGCTGCAACTCGCGGCGGCGCCGAAGGGGCCGATCGGCGTTGCATCGTTCGTGCTGATGCTGGTGTGCTTCGGCTTCGGCGCGGTGCTCATCTTCATCAACTTTCTGTCGCTGCGGCAAGCGTCCACGCCCGAGCCGCTGCTCGGCCGCATGACGAGCACGATGCGCTGGCTGATCCTGCTGCCGTCCATTCCCGGCGCGCTGCTCGGCGGCTGGCTCGGCGAACATCTGGGCCTGCGATTTGCGCTGGCCACCGGCGGCATCGGCGCGCTTGTTCTCGCACTGGCGGGCTGGCGCTTCACTCACTTGCCGAAGCAAGTGAAACTGCCCCGCGCGCCTGCCTGACGGCGGCTGTGGCGGCGCTCCTACAGTCGCGCTTCGGGCGAGGCCAGAACAATCGTTGCACTTGGCGGTCTTCCGCGAGGCGCGCACGCCCGTTGTAGGGCTGTGCCCCTTCGAAGAACAGGAACAACGATGAACGTCCGACCCTTCCGCAAACTAGCCCTGCTGCTGGCCGCGGCCGCAGGCTTCGTGCTCGCGAGCACGGCAGCAATGGCCGACCCGCCGAATCGCGTGGCGCGGCTTTCTTATCAGAGCGGAAGCGTGAGCTTCTCGCCGGGCGGCGACGCCGATTGGTCGCAGGCCGAAGTCAACCGGCCGATGTTCATCGGCGATCGCCTGTGGGTCGATGCAGGTTCGCGCGCGGAGCTGCAACTGGGCGGCATCGCGCTTCGCGTAGGAGAGAAAGCCAGCCTCGCGATGCTCAACATCGACGACAGCATCGCGCAGTTGCAGCTGACGCAAGGCGCGCTCGACATCCGCGTGTGGCGGATGGACCCTGGCCAGTCCCTCGAGATCGACACACCGAATTTCGCTTTTGTCGTTCTCCAGCCGGGCAGCTATCGCCTCGATGCCGACGCGCAAGATGGCTCGACGGCCGTGACAGTGCGCGCAGGCAGCGCAACGCTCTATGGCGATGGCCGCGCATTCAACGTCGGCCCGCCGGACACCTTGCGCTTCTACGACACAAAGCTTGCGGACTACGGCACCTATCGCTCCGCACCGCCCGACGACTTGCAGAAATTCGCCGCGGCCCGCGATGCGCGTTGGGAACACTCCGTGAGTGCACGCTACGTCGCACCGGAGATGATCGGCTTCGACGATCTCGACGACAACGGCACATGGCGGCAAGTACCGGACTACGGTTGGGCGTGGACGCCGGCGCGCGTCGCGGATGACTGGGCACCGTACCGCGAAGGACATTGGGCCTGGGTCGATCCGTGGGGATGGACCTGGGTCGATGAAGCGCCGTGGGGCTTCGCGCCGTTCCACTATGGCCGTTGGGCGTTTGTCGAAAGGCACTGGTGCTGGGTGCCGGGGCCGATGCACGTGCGCCCGGTATATGCGCCTGCTCTCGTCGCCTTCGTGGGCGCAGGGGCCGGCAACGTCGGCTGGTTCCCGCTCGGCCCGCGCGAGGTTTATCGGCCGCCGTACGCGGTGGGCCGCGACTACTTCTCGCGCGTGAACATGTCGAACACATCCGTGAACGCGGCGCAAGTCGACAACGTGTTCCGGTCGCACAAGGGCCCGAACGCGTACATGAACCAGCGCGTGCCCGGCGCGGTAGTGGCCGTGCCTTCGCAAGCGTTCGTGAACGCGAGGCCGATCGCGCGTGAAGCCGTGCGTGCCCGCGCGGAAAGCACGCAGCCGCAAGCCGTCGTGCAAGCGCCGGTCGTCAAGCCCGTAAGGCAAAGCGTGCAGGGGCCGCAACCCGCGCAGCATCGCCCGTCCGATCAAGCGTTTAACAGGCAAGTCGTCGCGCAGGCCCAGCCGCCTGCAGCGCCTTCTCGCACCGTGCGCGCACCGTTGCTGTCCGCGGCACCGGCGACGCCAACGATGAAGATGGTCAAGCCCGTTCAGCCCGCAGCGGCGCTCCCGCCGCCGACGCAATCCGCGAACCGTGCGGAACGCGAAGGAAGGCGCGACGAGCGCGGACGCCCGGTGCCTGGTGCTCCTGCGGCTACGCCGGCCCCTGCCGCAGCGCCAACTCCAGCTCCGGCAGCGGCGCCTGCTCCCGCGCCAGCTGCTGTCCCGGTTCGTCCGCGTGCGCCTGAGGCCGCTCCTGCCCGTGCACCAGTTCCTGCGCGCGTACCTGAAGCTGCACGCACACCAGAGCCCCAACGGACACCTGAGCCTGCCCGTGTTCGCGAGCCATCACGCGTCCAAGACCGCGCTGTTGAGCGTGCGCCCGAACGCGCAGTCGACCCCGCGCGAGCGCCCGTGCAAAGGCCCGTTCCACAAGCTCCCGTTGCGCCTACCGTGCGCCCGATCGAAATGGCACCGCCTGCGCAACCGCAACGCCAGACGCAGGCGTCCCCGCCGCCGCCGCAACAACAGCAGCAGCAACAACAACGCGAGCAGCGCGAAGAGCGCAAGCCTCCACCGCCGCAACGCGAAGAAGATCGGCGCACGCAGTGACCCGTTCACTGAAATGAAAAAAGCCGGCCCGAGGGCCGGCTTTCTGTTTGGCGCAAGTCCCGATCAGAACTTGTACTGCGCGCGAATGTAGTACGCGCGAAGCAGCGGATCGGTGAAGCGCGGATCGTAGCCGACCTGGAAGGTGGCGGCCTGAACCGTCGTCGGCGGCTTCGTGTCCAACACGTTCTTCACGCCGGCAGTCAGCGTGATCTGCTTGGTCGGCGACCACGTTCCGTACAGGTCCCATGTCGAATAGGAACCGACGTTGCTCACACCGTCCTCGTCAAGGTAGCCCGACTTGTAGTGGTTCACGAGACCTGCGCCCCAGGAACCCATTGACCATTGCGCAGACAGCGTGAACTGGTTGCGGAAGATCGGTCCCGATCCCGAGTAGACGCCGACGTTCTGCACCCACGGACCATCCTTGAAGTTCTGGTATTCGTACTTGCTCACGTACGTTTCCTGCAGGCGGAAGACAAAGTTGCCCGCGCCGCTGGTACGCAGGCGGTAATTGGCCGCCAGGTCGATACCGTTGGTGTTGACACCGCCGAGGTTGTCGTTGAGCAGCAAGACATAGCCGCACTTCGGGCCGGGGTTGGCCGCCGTGTTGCACAGGCTGCCATCGATCGCGAGCGAACCGTCCGCCGCACGCACGAAATGCGACGCATAGGTGGTGGGGTCGTCGAAGACCGTCGTGTCAGAAAGCGCGCCGATCGAGTTCGTCAGACGGATCCACCAGAAGTCGATGCTGGCATCGAATTCAGGCGCGGGTTGCAGCACGAAGCCGAAGGTGCCGTTCTTGGACTTTTCGGGCGTCAGGTGCGGGTTGCCGCCGGTAAGGGCCATGAACTGGTCCGCGCAGTTTGCGGACGCCGAAACGCCTGCGATCGGGGTGCCGCCCGGGCACCGCACCGGGTCATTCCAGTTGTTCGCCGTATTGGTGAACGTCTGGGCCGAATGCAGCTCATACAGCGACGGGGCGCGGAAACCGGTCGACACGGCGCCGCGTGCCAGCCACATGGGGCTCGGCTGGTAGCGTACGGAAAGCTTCGGGTTGAAGGTGCTGCCGAAGTCCGGGTAATGGTCGTAACGTGCGGACACCGTCACGTCCAGGGTCTTCATGACCGGCAGGCTCAATTCGCCGTAGATACCATAAACGGTGCGCTGGCCTTGGTTGTCCACGTTGGGATCAAAGCCCGAGCTCGACACGACCTGCGCTGCGTACGCGGTATTGGCGAGCTGCGTGTATTTCTCGTTGCGGACTTCCGCACCAACCGCAAGCGCCGCCTTGCGGCCGGACCCGAACCAGTCACTCAGTTCGCGGCCCAGACGCGCGTCCAAACCCCACACATCGCCGTTGGCATTGAACAGGCGGCCATTGGTCACAGCGCCCTGAACAATCCCGGTTTGTGTCGGATCGAGCGAGGTTGTGAACGGATTCAGCGTCCCGTTCTTAACCGCTTCGCTGATGGCGCTATCGTTGACATAGCCGCCAATAAAGTTTTCTGTTGTCTGCACCTTGTTGTAGGTGAGGCCCGTGTTGTAGTCCCAGCCGGCAATCGTGCCTTCCAATGAAGCGACAAAGCGTTGCTGCGTCGTTTCGTTGTGGTCCGCGCGCGGACCCGCAGGAATGGTGCGATAGCGAACATTGATTTGTCCCAGCGGGTCACCCTGACCGTCGTTAAATGTCGGGTTGGCACCGGCCGGGTAATACGGGTTGGGAACGCCGGTGTTCACGCCGTTCACATATTTCGTGGGATACATCACCAACGCGGCTTCCGGCACCGGTGCAACGTTCGTCCACACGTCGGTCTTCGCGAACGTGTACTCCAGGCCCAACTGATGGTCACCCGCCAGAGCGATCGTACCTTTCAGCATCGCGGTGGCGCGGTCCGTCTTCGGGATCAGGTCGACCCAGTTCCAGTAGAAGTACCTGCAGTACGTGCCAGCCGCGTGGTTGAATTGGTCCGGGCAGGACGGAGCCTGCGCGCTGTTCGATGACCCGCCCTGCGACCAGTTGCCGGGGAAGCCTGAACCCGAATCCTTGGTGGAAGTGGCAAACGTCGGGCGCTGCGGTGTCGACAGCACGTCCTGGTGCTGCATGTCGAGGAAGCCAAAGAAGTTCCACTTGTCCTTGTCGAGGTCCCCGCGGCCGAAGCCCAAGTTGACTTCGTACGACTTGCCGCCCGGGTGCTGCGGGCTCTCGTATTGCACGCTCGCCTCGGCCCCGTTGTAATCCTTCTTCGTGATGAAGTTGATCACGCCGCCGATCGCGTCGGTACCGTACAGGGACGACGCACCTTCACGCAGCACTTCGATGCGGTCGATCGCGCCGAGCGGGATGGTGTTGAGGTCGGGAGCCGAACTGTCGCCCGAACCACCAACAGCTTGGTTCGCGATTCGACGACCGTTGAGCAGCACCAGGGTCTTGTTGGCACCGAGGCCGCGCAGATCGGCCAGGGACGCGCCGCCGGTGATGGCACCAACGGTCGCGCTCACGCCCTGGAGCGACTGGTTACCCGAGATGGTGTTGACGATGTCCTGAACGGTGGTGAAGCCTTGCTGCCTCAGTTCGTCCACTTTGAGCACGGTGACGGGAAGCGACGTCTCGGCGTCCACCCGCCGAATCGCGGAACCAGTGATTTCCACCCGCTCCAGCGAGGTCTGCTGCGCAAGGGTCTCTTGCGAAGCCACCAACGCCGCGGTGCCCCATAGCGCCACGATTGCGGCGCGCGAGACAACCGTCCTTCTAAACCTTTGTGTATCGGTTCTCATGAGTTCTCCAGACTATTCCTGCCGAAATAAAGGGACGAAGCGCCGATTGCCTCACCCCGCAATTCGGACGGCGCGTGTGCGCATTGCGCACATACCACCCATCCAGTCGGTCTTTTTACACAAGTGCTACAAGCCCGTCACTTGAGTCCTTCCCCAATCAGGCTTCTTTGTTGCCCAAAAACATCGAAGGCAGACCCCGGTGTTTCATCGGCGCATCGCGCTCGAATTGCCTAAAGAAAAAGCCCGCGCGGGGCGGGCTTTTGTGCAAGGGTCCTGGTGAGGGTTTACGAGTGCTTTACTTTACTCGCCCACCTTGAACGCGAACTCCTGAGTGGCGATGACCTCACCGCCGCTGGCATTGCACTTGTACTGCGACATCGCTTCGCGAACCGCGTTGTGGAAGATCCGCGGGCCCGAGAGGATTTCCACGCTCACGACGCGGCCGTCGCGGATCGTTGCCTGCGCTCTCACGATACCGCTCGTGCCGTCACGCAAGGCCTGCCTCGGCATTTCGGGCTTCACTT
>Ga0265314_10006386_pt1 | contig 10445 bp, 9 predicted proteins | sample 4126metaG_FD_203106 | JGI IMG/M metagenome (GOLD analysis project Ga0265314, IMG submission 203106) | Rhizosphere microbial communities from Carex aquatilis grown in University of Washington, Seatle, WA, United States - 4-1-26 metaG | ecosystem: Host-associated > Plants > Roots > Rhizosphere >... | reverse complement strand
TCGACCCTGTAGCGATGGCCGTCTCGGACACGCTCATCGGCTCGCTCTTCGACGGGCGCTACCGCATCCAGCGCAAGCTCGGCGCGGGCGGGATGGCGAACGTCTACCTCGCCGAGGACCAGGAGCTCGGGCGCCGGGTGGCGATCAAGATCCTCAACGACCGGCACGCGAACGACGATCAGTTCGTCGAGCGCTTCCGGCGCGAGGCGAAGAACGCGGCCGCGCTCTCCCACCCGAACATCGTCTCCATCTACGACCGCGGCGAGGCCGAGGGGACGTACTACATCGCGATGGAGTACCTCGACGGGCGGTCGCTGAAGGAGCTGATCGTCACCCGCGGTGACGCGCCGGTCGACATCGCCGTCCAGTACGCGCGGCAGATCCTCTCCGCGCTGAAGTTCGCGCACAAGCACGGCATCGTTCACCGCGACATCAAGCCGCACAACGTGCTCGTGAACGCCGAAGGCGCGGTCAAGGTGACGGACTTCGGCATCGCGCGTGCGGGTGCGAGCCAGATGACCGAGGCGGGCTCGATCGTCGGGACGGCGCAGTACCTCTCGCCGGAGCAGGCGCGCGGCGGCGAGGTCGACCAGCGCTCCGACCTGTACTCGCTCGGCGTCGTCCTGTACGAGCTCCTCACCGGCACCCTCCCCTTCTCGGGCGACACGCCGGTGGAGATCGCGATGAAGCACCTGTCGCAGACGCCGGAGCCGCCGTCGAAGCGCCGGGCCGGCATACCGCGCGAGCTCGACATGGTCGTCATGCGCGCCCTCGCGAAGGATCCCGCCGACCGCTACCAGAGCGCCGACGAGATGGAGGCCGACCTCGACCGGGTCGCGCGCGGCGTCGGCATCGCGCCGGAGACGGAGGCGGCCGCGACGCAGATCATGCGCTCGCCCGTCACGATCCCGGGGCCGCTCGCAGCGACGGCGGCGACGATGATCACGCCCGGCCGCTCGGCCGGCGGCGCGGCACCGCCACTGCCGCCGTCCGTGTACTACGACGTCGACGAGCCGATCCACCGCCGTCCCGTGTGGCCGTGGATCGCGGCGCTCCTGTTCGTCATCGGCGCGGCGATCGGCGGCTGGTTCCTCTACCACCAGATCTCGAACAGGCTCGCGTCGACGACGCCCGCAGCGGTCGGGAACTACCTGAACGAGAACGAGCAGAACGCGACGTCGAACATCCAGGCGAACGGCTTCCACGCCGTCGTCAAGCACCACTCGAGCCTCACGACCGACCTCGGGCTCGTCTACAGGCAGAGCCCGAACCCGGGCTCGCGGCAGCCTAAGGGCAACGACGTCGTCATCTACGTCTCGAGCGGCAAGCCGAAGGTCGCGGTTCCGCCTCTCAAGGGGATGAAGTCGGCGGACGCGATCAAGCAGCTGCGTGCCGTGCATCTCGTTCCCGATGTGCACGAGATCACCTCCGGCGCCGCCGCCGACACGGTGACCGCCTCGGATCCGCCAGAAGGCCAACAGGTCGCCCAGGGGTCGAAGGTGCGCATCAACGTGTCGAAAGGCCCGACGCCGGTGACGGTCCCGAATGTCGTCGGCAAGTCGATCAACGACGCGACCGCGATCCTCAACAACTCCGGCTTCAAGGTGAACCCCACGTACGTCGACTCCGACTCGCCCCAGAACCAGGTCATCAACCAGTCGCCGGGGCAGAACCAGACGGCGCCGCCGCACTCGACCATCGACGTCACCGTCTCGAACGGGCCGAAGACGGTGAACGTGCCCGACGTGCGCACGCTCGACGTCGGCACGGCCTCGTCGCAGCTGCAAGGTTTGGGCTTCAAGGTGAAGTTCACGAATACGATCGTCACCGATCCCAATCAGGATCAGATCGTCCTCGACCAGAACCCGGAGAGCGGCCAGCAGGCCAAGCCGGGGTCGACGGTGACGCTCGTCGTCGGGCATTGCCCGTCGAGCGGCTGTCCGGCGGCGACGACGACCGACACGACCACGACGACGACTCCCTGATGGCGCGCCGCCTCCGCGTGGCGCTGCTCGCCGGGGGCCGCTCGAGCGAGCACGACATCTCGCTCGCGTCCGCCCGCTCGGTGCTCGAGGGGCTCGACCCGGCGCGCTACGACGTCGTCGGCGTCGCGATCGGCCGCGACGGCCGCTGGGCGTTGCAGAGCGGTGACGGAGCCGTACTGGGGCCTGGCCCCGTCACGGAACCGTCACGGGCGGAGACATTGCCCGTTCCGGCCGAGGCCGCGACGCTCGCGCGGCTCGGCGCGGTCGACGTCGTCCTCCCGATCCTGCACGGGCCGTTCGGAGAGGACGGCACGGTCCAAGGGCTGCTCGAGCTGATGGACGTGCCGTACGTCGGCGCCGGTGTCGCCGCGTCCGCGCTCGCGATGGACAAGGACCTGTTCAAGAAGGTCATGCGCGACAGCGGCATCCCGGTTGCGCGCCACCACACGATCCGCCTCGGCGACCCGGTCGAGAACCCGCTCGGCTACCCGGTGTTCGTGAAGCCGGCGCGGCTCGGCTCCTCCGTCGGCATCTCGAAGGTGGACGAGGAGCCGGCGCTCGAGGCGGCCGTCGCGCTCGCGCGCCGCCACGACGAGAAGGTGCTCGTCGAGGAAGCCGTCGCCGGCATGGAGGTCGAGTGCGGCGTGCTCGGCAACCGCACACCGCCGCCGGTCGCGTCGCTGCCCGGCCGCATCGACACGCTCGAGCACGAGTGGTACGACTACGCGTCGAAGTACGACCAAGGCGGCATGGAGCTCGTGATTCCGCCGGAGCTGCCGCAGAAGACGATCGAGCTCGTGCAGCAGCGCGCCGTCGACGCATTCGTCGCGAGCGAGTGCGAAGGCATGGCACGCGTCGACTTCTTCGTCCGCGACGACGGCGAGGTCGTTGTCAACGAGCTCAACACCATTCCCGGGTTCACGGCGACGAGCGTGTACGCGAAGCTCTTCGCCGCGTCCGGCATCGCCTACCCCGATCTGCTCGACCGCTTGATCGGACTCGCGCTCGAGCGGCACGAGCGCCGCTCGAAGCTCGAGTACTAGAGACTTGATGTGAAATAGCCCGCGGCGCCGGATGCCGCCCCAGGCGCGGCGCGAGGCCGTCTCGTCGACCTTGCCCAGGCCACCGGCCTGGGCTGCGGCCGCCGAGCCACCCTCGCTTGGCCTGGAACGGCCCCGGCGGGCGTCTATTTCACATCAAGCCTCTAGCTTCCCTTGACCTCGCTGATCTCGGCCTTGCCGCCGCCGGGCAGCCGGGTGATCCAGACGACGTAGTAGCGCGCGGACATCCCGCGGAGCGCGAACGTCGTCGCGGGACCGACCGTCTGCGGCGAGGAGTCGTCGGAGAAGGGCCCGCTCGGGGAGTTGCCGGCCCGGACGACCGCGGTGAAGCCGGGCGTCGGCGTGTCGACCGTCAGCGTCGACAGCTTCGCCGTCTTGCCCGCGTCGAGGACGAGGCCGAGACCGCTCTTCAACCCGCCGAACTGCGGCGAGAAGTACGTCTGCGTGTACCAGTCCGTCGACGGATTCCCGTCGGTCGCAGCGGCGGCCGTGCTCGCGTGCGTGTCGGGCGAGCCGTCCGGGTCGTAGTTCCCGACGCCGCTCAGCTGCGCCGAGGACGACGCTCCGCCGCCCGTGTGATGGCGGTGGACGATGCCCGAGCCGCCGAGCGAGAGCGCGACGCCGACGACGACGGCGACGACCACGAGGCCCGCGAGCGCGAGGAGCACCGGAAACCGGCCGCTCCGGCGGCGGGGCTTGCGCACCGCGCGCACCGCGCGCACCGCCGGCGTCCCGCGCACTAGCGTGCGGTCGTCGTCGAAGTCGCCGAGCTCTTCGAGACAACGCCGGAGCTCCGTCGCGAACGCGTCCATCGACGGGAAGCGCTGGTCCGGCTGCTTCTCGAGCGCGTGCCGGACGGCCTGCGCGAGCCGCGGCGGGAGGTCGGGCCGCAGCTCTGCGACGTCCGGCGGATCCTCGGTCACGTGCTTCATCGCCACGACGACGAGGTTGTCACCGCGGAAGGGCACGTCGCCGGTGAGCAGCTCGTACAGGACGACGCCGAGCGAGTAGACGTCGGTCGCGGGCGTCACCGGCGCGCCTTCGGCCTGCTCCGGCGACAGGTAGTTGCTCGTCCCGAGCACCGTGCCCGTCTGCGTGACGCCGCGCTCGACGTCGAGCGTGCGGGCGATGCCGAAGTCGGTGACCTTCGCCTCGCCCGAGCCGTCGATGAGGACGTTCTGGGGTTTGACGTCGCGGTGGACGATGCCGTGCGCGTGTGCGAACGCGAGCGCATCCGCGATCTGAATTGCGAGCTCGACGACGCGGCGCACGGGCAGCGGGCCGGTGCGCTCGATCATCTGCTTGAGGTTCTCGCCGGCGACGAACTCGAAGACGATGTACTGGTGCCCGTCCGACACGCCGCGGTCGATGACGGTGACGATGTGCGGGTGCGAGAGCTGCGCGACGGCGCGCGCCTCGCGGCGGAAGCGCTCGACGTACTCCGTGTCGTCGCGGAACTGCGGATGGAGAACCTTGAGCGCGACGTTCCGCTCGAGCATCCGGTCGTAGCCGCGGTAGACGCTCGACATGCCTCCGTGCTCGACGAGCACCTCGAGCTCGTACCGCTCGGCGATCACCTCACCGACCATGGGGCCTCGGCGGGATCTGCGGGCAGGAGAGGACCGCGGGCGCTCCACCACGCCGATAGAACGCGCGAGCCGCCTCGACGGCTACGCGAGAACTGCGTCCAGCGCCTCGCCCCAGGCGGTGAGCGCCTCGTCGAGCTCCGTATCGGAGATCACGAGCGGGCAGAGGACGCGAATGCAGTTCGAATGGGTTCCCGCCTTCAGGAGCAGCAGCCCGCGCGCCGCGGCCGCCGCGGCGACCGCCGAGGCCAGCTCCGGTGCGGGCTTCTTCGTCGTGCGGTCCTCGACGAGCTCGATCGCGAGCATCGCTCCCAGGCCGCGGACGTCTCCGATCTGCGGATGCCGGCGCTGCCACTCCTGCATCCTGCCCCGAATGGTCTCGCCGATGCGCTCGGCACGGTCGAGGAGCCCCTCGTCCTCGAAGACGTCGAGGACGGCGCCCGCGGCGGCCAGCGCCACAGGGTTGCCGACGTACGTGCCGCCGATCGCGCCCTCGGCGGGCGCGTCCATGATCGCGGCCTTGCCGAGCACACCCGAGAGCGGGAGCCCGCCCGCGAGTGACTTGGCGACCGTGATGAGGTCGGGCTCGACGTCGTAGTGCTCGATCGCGAACATCCGCCCTGTGCGGCCGAAGCCGGTCTGCACCTCGTCGATGATGAGGACGATGCCGTGCCGGTCGCAGATCTCGCGCACGCCGACGAGAAACTCGGGCGGCGCGACGATGAAGCCGCCCTCGCCCTGGACGGGCTCGACGACGATCGCCGCCACGGTCTCCGCCGCCACCTGCGTGACGAGCGCGCGCTCGAGCGCCGCGAGCGCGGCGGCCGCGTCGATGCCGCGGTACTCGTACGGGAACGGCACGCGGTAGACCTCCGGCGCGAACGGCCCCAGACCCGCCTTGTACGGATGCGTCTTCGAGGTGAGCGTCAGGGAGAGGAGCGTGCGCCCGTGGAAGCCGCCCTCGAACGCGATCACCGCCGGACGCCCGGTGTACACCCGTGCGAACTTGACGGCGTTCTCGACCGCCTCCGTCCCCGCGTTGAAGAACGCGGCCTTCGCCGGCCCGCGGAACGGCGCCAGTGCGAGCAGCCGCTCGGCGACCGAGATGTACACCTCGTACGGGACGATCGTGAAGTCCGTGTGGAGGAAGCGCGCCGCCTGTTCCTGCACCGCCTCGACGACGTGCGGGTGGGCGTGGCCGACGTTGAGGCAGCCAACGCCGCCGGTGAAGTCGATGAACGTGTTCCCGTCGACGTCTGTGAGCGTCGCGCCGCGGCCTTCCGCCACGACGACGGGGAGGTAGACGTCGAGCGGCGAGGCGATGACCGCGTCCTTCCGGGCGAGGATGTCGCGGGAGCGTGGGCCCGGGATCTCGGTCTTCAGCTCGATTGCCCGGACCGTGGCCATGGCTCCACGATATCGGGCGGCCGCGACCCCCGGGGCCGGTTACGATCGCGCGCATGGTCCTCTCCGACGCCACGATCGCGAGGCAGCTGGCGGAGGGCCGGATCGAGATCGACCCCTACGACGCCGCCCTGCTCCAGCCCTCCAGCGTCGACGTTCGCGTCGACCGGCTCTTCCGGGTCTTCCACAACAACCGGTACCCCTACATCGACGTGAAGGTCGAGCAGGCGGAGCTGACGGAGCTCGTCGAGGTCGACGGCGACCACGCCTTCATCCTCCACCCGGGCGAGTTCGTCCTCGGGTCGACGCTCGAGCGCATCCGGCTCCCGGACGACCTCGTGGCCCGCCTCGACGGAAAGAGCTCGCTCGGCCGTCTCGGGCTGCTCATCCACTCGACCGCCGGCTTCATCGATCCGGGCTGGGACGGGCACGTGACGCTCGAGCTGTCGAACGTCGCCAAGCTTCCGATCACGATCTATCCCGGGATGAAGATCGGCCAGATCTCCTTCATGCAGATGACGGAGCCGGCGGCGACGCCGTACGGGTCGTCCGCGATCGGCTCGAAGTACAAGGGGCAGGAGGGACCGACGCCCAGCCGCTACTTCAAGAACTTCGAATGATCGTCCTCGTCACAGGCGGGACAGGCTTCATCGGCCACCACGTCGTGCATGCGCTGCGCGCGCGCGACGTCCACGTGCGCGCGGTCGTCCGCGACCGCCGGCACGCCTCGAGGCTCGCCGCCTGGGGCGTCGAGCTCGTCGTCGGGGACGTGGGCGACCCGACCGTGCTGCGCGCTGCGTGCGTCGGCGCGGATGCGGTGATCCATCTCGTGTCGATCATCAAAGGCTCGCGCGCCGACTTCGAGCGCGTGATGGAGCACGGGACACGGAACCTCGTCGCGGCGGCGGAAGTGTCGGGCGTCGGGCGGTTCATCCTCATGAGCGCGCTCGGCCTCGACGAGCGCTCGAAGGACGCGGTGCCGTACTTCACGGCGAAATGGGAGATGGAGCGCGCCGTCCGCTCGTCGAGCCTCCAGTACGTCGTCTTCCGGCCGAGCTTCGTCTTCGGCGACGACGGCGGCGTCCTGCCGACGTTCGTGCGGCTCGCGCGCTTCGCGCCGGTGACGCCGATCGTCGGCGACGGGACGCGGCGGTTCCAACCGATCTGGGTCGAGGACGTCGCGCAGTACTTCGCGCATGCGCTCGATCACCCGGGGGCGCTCGGGCGCACGTTCGAGCTCGGCGGCCCGGACGTGACGACGTGGAACGGCTTCTGGGAGCGCCTGAAGCGCGTGCTCGGCTCGCGGCGACCGTCGGTCCACGTGCCGGTCGGGCTCATGCGCGTGCAGGCCGCGTTGACCGAGTGGCTGCCCGGCGCGCCGGTGACGCGCGACCAGCTGACGATGCTCGAGCTCGGCGACAACGTCGTCACCGATCCGGGCGCGGTCGAGGTCTTCCAGCTTCCGCTCGTCCCACTGGACGAGCAGCTGCGGCGCACGGTGTCGTGACGCGGGGCGTCGTCTACGCCGAGGCGGGGGCTGCGCCCGCCGTCGAGGAGATCGTCCTCGACGCTCCCGGGCCGCACGAGGTGCAGGTCCGCATCGAGGCGTGCGGTCTCTGCCACTCGGACGTCCACGTGCTCGAGACGGGCGGATGGGGGATGCCCTTCCCGATACTCCTCGGTCACGAGGGCGCCGGCGTCGTCGAGGAGGTCGGCCCCGAGGTGACGTCGGTGGCGCCCGGCGACCGCGTGGTCGTCGCGTGGCGGGCGCCGTGCGGCGCGTGCCCGTCGTGTCGCCGCGGTGACGCGCGCCGGTGCTCGTCCCAGCTCCGCGCGAAGCGTCGCGCACACCGCGCCGCCGACGGGGCGCTGCTCACTCCCGTCCTCCGCTGCGGGACGCTCGCCGACCGCGCGATCGTGCACGAGGCGTGCGCCGTCAAGGTTCCGGCCGAGCTGCCGGTCGAGCAGGCCTGCCTGCTCGCGTGCGGATTCTCGACGGGCGCCGGCGCGGCGCTGTGGACGACGCCGGTTCGCGCGGGCTCGTCGGTCGCCGTCATCGGCTGCGGCGGCGTCGGTCTCGCGGTCGTGCAGGGCGCGAGGCTCGCGGGCGCAGAGCGGATCGTCGCCGTCGACGTCGCTGCGGAGAAGCTCGAGGCCGCCCGCGCGCTCGGTGCGACCGACACCGTCGACGCGAGCGCCGGCGATCCGGTCGAGCAGGTGCGCGAGCTCACCGGCGGCGTCGAGTATGCGTTCTCGGCTGTGGGTGCGCCTGCGGCCCTCGCCCAGGCGGTGCGCATGTGCGCCTACGCCGGGACCGCGACGCTCGTCGGCATCCCGCCGCCGGGCGCGTCGCTCGACCTCGACCTCGACGCGGAGCTGTTCGCTCCGAAGATCGCGATCGCCGTCACGCACGGGGGCGACACGATCCCGCAGGAGGACTTCCCGTTTCTCGCCCGCGCGGCGCTCGACGGGAGGCTCGACCTCGCGCGCTTCGTGACGCGCACGATCTCGCTCGACGAGGTCCCGGATGCGCTCGGCATTGTCGGGCGCGACGGGATCCGGACGGTGGCGCTCTTCTAAGTACGCCGGTGCCAGGCACCAGGGGTTCGCCCCTTGTTTCCGTTCGGCGAAACCCGGGTGCCTGGCACCGGAGAACTAGCTCTTGCCGAAGCTCGCGCGGCGGTCGACATCGGCAGGGTCGACCATGTGGCCGTCCCGCTCGACGTAGCCGCCCGAGCCGCCGACGATGAAGAGCACGGCCTCCTCGTCGAACGGGTTCGACACCTTGCGCGGCGTCGTCGACGCCGCGTGGAAGAGCCCGCCTTCGCCGAGCTCCCGCGTCTCGCCCTCGACCTCGACGACGACCCGGCCGCGATGGACGAAGTACAGCTCGTCCTGCGTGTCGTGGTAGTGGTGGAAGCCCTCGAACCTCGGCGGATAGACGACGGCGTTCACGCCGAAGGCGGTGACGCCGAGCGCCCCGCGCACCTTGCGGAAGCCCGGCCCGTCGCCGAGCTCGTCGATGGACGAGAACGCGTGCGTCATCCGTTGCACGCGCCGGCGTCGGCGAGCGGCAGCCGGCCGAGGAGCTCGGCGAGCCGCTCCCGCTCCTCCGCGTTGAACCGGGAGCCGAAGAGCTCCTCGATGTCGCCGAGGTGGGTGCCGCGGCACTCCTCGATCTTCGTCAGGCCGGCGTCGGTCAGGACGGCATACGTCACGCGCTGATCCGAGTCGCACTGGTGCTTGCCCACCCAGCCGGCCCGCTCGAGGCCCTCGAGGAGCCGCGTGATGCCGGAGGGGCTGAGGATGACCGTCCGGGCGAGGTCGATCCGGCGGAGCCGGTGCTCCGGGGCGTGGTAGAGCTGGACGAGGACGTCGTAGTCCCGCAGGGAGACGCCGTGAGCGGCCTCGAGGCGCGTCGACAGCTCCCGCGTGACCGCGGCGTGGGCGCGCAGGAACCGGATCCACGCGACGTGGTCGGGTTCGACCGATGTTTGCGTACTCAATACTTGACTAGACAAGTTTCCCTCGCTATGATGCTTGCGACCTCAAGTATACAAGGAGATGCATTCCATGTCCACTATCGCACCCAGCAAGCAGTCTGCCCCAGCCGGCACCTGGAGCGCCGACCCGGTCCACTCGAACGTCTCGTTCGAGGTCGCCTACGCGGGCGTCAACACGTTCCGCGGCTCCTTCCGCGAGTTCACCGCGACGCTGGTCGACGGCCGGCTCGAGGGCTCCGCGCAGGTCGCGAGCGTCGACGTGAAGGACGACCAGCTCAGCGGCCACCTTCAGACCCCGGACTTCTTCGACGCCGAGCGCTTCCCCGAGATCACGTTCCGGGCGGACGACCTCGAGCGCGGCGAGCTGACGATCAAGGGCGTCACGCGCCCGATCGTGCTCACCGCCTCGGTCTCCGAGCCGAACGTCGACCCCTTCGGCCGGGAGCGCGTCGGCCTCCGGCTCGAGGCCACGATCGACCGCAACGCGTACGGCGTCAGCTGGAACGCCCCCAACCAGGGCGGCGGCAACTACCTCGGCGACGACGTGAAGCTCATCGCGGAGCTGGCGCTCGTCCGCCAGGAGGCCTGACGATGAGGATCCTGGCCGTCTCCGGCAGCCTCCGGCACGACTCGCACAACACGGCCCTCCTCCGGGAGGCAGCGAAGCTCGCCCCGGCCGGCGTCGACGTCGAGCTGTGGGAGGGGATCGGCGACCTGCCGGTCTACGACCAGGATCTCGACGGCGACGACGTTCCGGAGAGCGTCCGCCGGCTCCGCGACGCGTGGGGCTCGGCGGACGCGATCCTCTTCGCGACGCCCGAGTACAACGGCTCCGTGCCCGGCGGCCTGAAGAACGCCGTCGACTGGGCGTCGCGGCCGAAGGGGGAGGCCGCGCTCCTGAACAGG
>Ga0265314_10006385_pt1 | contig 10448 bp, 12 predicted proteins | sample 4126metaG_FD_203106 | JGI IMG/M metagenome (GOLD analysis project Ga0265314, IMG submission 203106) | Rhizosphere microbial communities from Carex aquatilis grown in University of Washington, Seatle, WA, United States - 4-1-26 metaG | ecosystem: Host-associated > Plants > Roots > Rhizosphere >... | reverse complement strand
TTGCTTGAGCTCGTCAGGGACGCGGTCGGCCACAATTTCTACCTGTCCGCCGGAGGCCAGCAGGTCGCGCAGACTCCCGGAGCGCACCATTTTGCCTCGATTGATGATGATGACGTGGTCCGCAATCTGCTCCACTTCGGGCAGGATGTGAGAGCTGAGGAAGATAGTCTTGCCTTCCGCCTTGAGTTGGAGGAGCAGTTGCAGCACTTCGCGGCGGCCGGCTGGATCGAGCCCGGAAGTGGGCTCGTCGAGTACGATCAATTTGGGATCGCATAGAAGGGCCTGAGCGATACCGATGCGCTGCACCATGCCCCGGGAATACTTGCCAATCTTGAGATTCTCGTAGCCGTTCAGCTTGACCTTATTTAATAAGTCGGCGATCAGGGTCCCCGCAGCGGCCGGATTGCGGCCGGCTAACTGGAGATGGAAGCGGAGTAGCTTGGGCGCGGTGAGAAACTTATGGAAGGCGAAATTCTCTGGAAGGAATCCGAGTTGCTGTTTCGCGGCGAGGTCGCCCGGAGGCTTTCCGAAGACGCGGATCTGGCCCGACGTAGGGAAGAAAAACCCCATCAACATGCTGATAGAGGTGGTCTTGCCGGCGCCGTTAGGCCCCAGGAACGCACATACCTGGCCGGGTTCCATGGCAAAGGAAACGTCGGAGAGCGCAGCCAGTTTCTCTTCGCTGAACATGCGCTTGTAGATCTTGGTGACGCCCTGGAATTCAATTACCGCGGCCACGAGGCCCCCCCATTTCCATACGGAAGTCGCCCGGGCGCAGACCTAAGTGCTCCGCGAGTTCGATCTGGCGGTTCTGGGAGAATCCTACTCCTCCGTAGACAACCTTGCCGTCGGCATCGATGACCAGCGCGGTCGGAAGGCTGCGAATCTGGTAGGAGTTTGTGACTTCGCGATTGTGATCGAGGACCACCGGAAAGGGCAGTTTGCTATCGGCGGCAAACCTCTTAACGGCGGCGATGTCGTCATCCACGGCAATGCCCAGGATGGCGAAATCATTCCCGGGCGTGCGGACCCGCTCGTAGGACATACCGAGCATGAGCATCTCGGGATGGCTGGCGTTGTTCCAGGTGGCCCAGAAAGCCAATACCAGTTTTTTGCCGCGATAGTCGGCGAGGGAAACCTGCCGGCCGTCGGTGGATGTCAGGTGGAAATCGGGCGCGGGCTTATCGAGTAGGACGATCTTCTGGGAAGTGACGTCCAGGTCCTTTTCCAGCGCTTTGGCCTGACGGGTGATCCAGACAGTGAAGCCTGCCAGGATCACGCCAGCGACAATCGCGACCGAAGATGGACGCATGCTGATCTGAAAAGAGGAGCAGCGCGGCACAAGCGGCCCCATGCCCGCCTGTGCCGCGAAGGGATTACGCGAAGCTGCGAACCGCGCCGGCTTCGTCTTCGTGAACATCGAAGACGGTATACAGCTTGGTGATTTGCAGCAGATCCTTGACTCGCTTGTTGAGGTTGAGCAGCTTCAATTGACCGCCGCTGTTGGTTACCGTAGTGAAGCCCGACACCAACTCACCGATCCCCGAGCTATCGATGTAAGAGACGTCTCCCAAATTGAGCAGGATTTTCTTGTCGCCTTTGCCCACCATTTCGCGCAAGAGGTCGCGCAGCGCGCTGGAACCCTCACCCAGAGTGATCCGCCCTGCCACATCCACTACGCTCACATCGCCCACTTGCCGAGTATTCAACTTTACGCTCACTGAATATGCCTCCTGGCTGAAAACAACTGCACTTTACTTAGACACCACGTATTTGACCAAAGTTACTTCCGTACCCTGGGGTTCCCGGTGGCGCATTTCAAATTCATCCATGAACGACCGGATGAGGAAAATACCCCTCCCCGAGGTGCGCATCAGGTTTTCCGGCGCCAAGGGGTCGGGAATGTTAGCCACGTCGAACCCTTCGCCTTCATCGGCGATGCGAATGGTAAACCGTTCGGGGCTATGCGTCACCAGAAGCCGTACCTTTTTATGGGCGTTATAGCGATTGCCATGCACCACGGCGTTCACCATAGACTCCCTTACGGCCATGCCGATCTTCATCAGATCGTCATCATCGAACCCGGCACGCTGAGCCACGCTCAACGCCAGTTCTTCGGCGCTGTCGACGCTTTCCAGCGTCGAATCCAGAGACCGTTCTAAGGTTTCCGGGGCGTGATTCTTATTTTCCCGCATACGTGGAACGGCCTTGATGCGCCGTCAAAGCGAACCGTCAGAATAATTGACGGGGGTTGCCAAAGTCAAGAACGCCTCCCCGCCGGACGGAGCGGTCGCAGCCTGCCGCGCGCTAGAATCGGGGCATGGATCGGCCCGAAGAGACGGAACTGGCGCGCGCGTTAGTGGCCGGTGAGACCGACGCTTTTGAGCGGTTCGTGGACCATTTCCGCTCCAAGGTGTTCCACTACAGTTGGCTGATGTGCGGTCGTCCGGAGGATGCCGAAGAGGTTGCGCAGGAGACGCTGCTCAAGGTTTTCGAGAACATCGAGCAGCTTCGTGACCCCGAGCGGGTACGTCCCTGGGTCTTCCGTATCGCCAAGAACGCCTGCCTGATGCAGCGCCGCAAGAGCCTGTTCGCGCCGGCGCACGAACTGTCCATCGACGAACTGCCACCGGGCACGGAGCTGGCCGACGAGGCGCCCCGGCCCGAGACGCTGGTGCTCGATTCGGAACTGCATGCCGTGCTCGACCGGGTGATCGCTGAACTGCCACCGACGTATCGTGCGGTGGTCCTGCTCCGCGACCTGGAGCAGTTGTCGACCGAGGAAACGGCGCAGATCCTGGAATTGGGCACGGACGTAGTAAAGACGCGGCTGCATCGTGGCAGGGTGGCGATGCGGCAGAAGCTGGATTGCTACGTCAATAATCACTGCCTGGAAGACCAGCCAAGTCCCAACCCGGCGCCGCTGAGCGAGCGCGAGCGGGCAGAATTGCTATCTGTATGGCGGAACGCCACGCCGACGGTGTGACTGGAGTCACTGTCCGGCTGTTTGCTATCGCCTAGGCTAAAGCTAGAGGTTGAAGCAAATGGCCGCCATCGCGCCCCCCAAGCCATCCGTACCGGTCCGTAAAAAGCTGCAGAAGCGGGCCGCACCCGACCGGTCGCAGGCGCTGCGGCGCGGATTCCAATTGGCATTTCTGCTGCTGAACCTGTGGATCGGCGTGCAGTTCTACCTGTTCGTGCGGTATTACGAGACGGGCGGGCAAAGCGTGTGGGCGTCGCGGCCGCCCGGCGTGGAGGGCTGGCTGCCGATTGCCGCGCTGATGAATCTCAAGGTCCTGCTGACCACCGGCGAAGTGCCGCGATTGCATCCGGCGGGGATGTTTCTGCTGATCGCATTCCTGGCGATGTCGTGGCTGGCGCGCAAGAGCTTCTGCGGGTGGCTGTGCCCGGTGGGGACAGTGTCGGAATACCTGTGGCGGCTGGGCCGGCGCATGTTCCGGCGGAATTTCCAGCTGCCGCGCCGGCTGGATATCGGGATCCGCGGGCTGAAGTATCTGCTGCTGGCGCTCTTTGGGTATGCCGTGGCGTCGATGTCGGTGCCTGCAATCCGGGCATTCCTCGGGGGGCCGTACGGGGTGCTGGACGACGTCAAGATGCTCAACTTCTTCCGTTTCCTGGGGGTTGTGGGCGGCGTGGTGATCGTGCTGCTGGCGGTTGCGTCGCTGTTCGTGCAGAATTTCTGGTGCCGCTATCTCTGCCCGTACGGCGCGATGATGGGGCTGGCGGCGCTGGCCAGTCCGCTGCGAATTCGCCGCGACACCTCGCTATGCATCGACTGCGATAAATGCACGAAGTCGTGCCCGTCGTCGCTGCCGGTAGCACAATTGATCACCATCGCGTCGGCGGAGTGCACCGGGTGCATGCAGTGCGTAGCAGTGTGTCCCGCGGCAGGTGCGCTGGCGATGACGGCTCCGCGTCGTCGTCGAGTGCCGGCGTGGGCGATCGCCGCCGTGGTCGCAGGGGCATTCGTCGGGGTCTGCGGGTACGCGCGCTGGAGCGGGCACTGGGGCACGGACGTGCCGGCGAAGATGTACATGGAGCTGATTCCGAGGGCGAACGAGTTCACACACCCTTGAGGACGGCCCGCTATTCGCTATTCTGGGACCAGTGGAAGAAGAGGTCCTCGGCAAAGCTTATGACTCCCGCCTGATGCGCCGATTGCTGGGCTACATGCGGCCCTATCGCGCGATGGTCTTCTTTTCGCTGGTGTTCCTGCTCCTGCAGTCTGTCCTGCAGGTGTTGAATCCGCTGCTCACGCGCCTGGCTGTCGACAAGTACATTCGCCCCGGCGCGCATCCGCTGACCACCCCGATCGACGCGTGGCTGCCCGCGGATCCGTGGGCCGGCCTCACCCGAGTTGCGCTGCTTTACTTCGTGGTGCTGATCGGGACCTTTGCCACCGAGTTCGCCCAGACGATGCTCATGCAGTGGACCGGACAACTCGCCATGTTCGACCTCCGCAAGCAGCTCATGGAACACCTGCAGGGGCTCGACCTGGCATTCTATGACCGTAATCCCGTGGGCCGCCTGGTGACCCGCGTGACTACCGATGTCGACGTGCTCAACGATCTGTTCGCGTCCGGCCTGATCACCATCCTGGGCGACCTGGCGGTGCTGGGCTTCATCATCGCCATCATGTACCGGATGAGCCCGCTGCTCACTGGCGTGTTGATGGCGGCCATGCCCGTAGTTATCGTCGCGACGCTGATTTTCCGCCGCTCGGTGCAGCAGAGCTATCGTCGCATCCGCGTCGCCATCGCGCGAATCAACGCCTACCTGCAGGAGCACATTACCGGGATTGTGGTGCTGCAACTCTTCAATCGCGAGCGGCGCAGCGGGCGCGAATTCGACCGCATCAATCGCGACCACATGGACGCTTACAAGGACGCTATCACGGCATACGGCTGGTTCTATCCGGTGGTGGAATTCGTTTCCATGCTGGCGATTGCGGCGATGCTGACTTACGGCGGAGTGCGCATAGAGAGCGGTCGGCTCTCGCTGGGGATCCTGGTGGCGTTCCTGCAATATGGCCTGCGCTTCTTCCGGCCGATACAGGATCTCAGCGAGAAATACAACATTCTGCAGGGCGCCATGGCGTCGTCCGAGCGGATCTTCAAGCTGCTCGATACCCAGGCCACGATCCTGCCGCCAAGCGCGCCGCGCGCCGTGCCCACCGCCATCGTGAACATCGAATTCGACCACGTATGGTTCGCCTACCAGGACGAAGACTGGGTGCTGAGGGACGTGAGTTTCACCATCGCGCCCGGCGAGACGATCGCGGTGGTGGGCCACACGGGCGCCGGCAAGACGACGCTCATCGCCCTGCTGCTGCGCTTCTACGACGTGCAGAAGGGCGCGATCCGCGTGGGCGGCATCGATATTAAAGAGCTCGATCCCCTGGATCTGCGGCGGCAATTCGGGGTGGTGCTGCAGGATCCGTTTCTGTTTACCGGGACGATTGGGGATAACATCCGGCTGGGGACCGAGCGGATCCGGGACGAAGATGTGGAGTCGGCCGCCGAGCAGGTGAATGTGCTTGAGTTCATTCGCGGACTGCCGGACGGCTTCCAACACTCGATCCGCGAACGCGGCAGCGGACTCTCCACCGGCCAGAAGCAATTGATCAGCTTTGCCCGAGCGCTGGCCCACAATCCGCGGTATCTGATTCTGGATGAAGCGACGTCGAGTGTCGATACCGATACCGAGTTACGGGTACGCGCGGCGCTCATGCGCATGGTGGAGGGCCGCACGTCGATCGTGATCGCGCACCGGTTGTCGACGATTCAGCGGGCGGATCGGATTCTGGTGATGCATAAAGGGAAGCTGCGAGAAATCGGGACGCACCAGGAGTTACTGGCGGTGCGGGGGATTTACTGGAAACTGTACCAGTTGCAATATAAGGATCAGGAGCGGGTAGCGGGGTGAGCAATCTCAACCGTCAGCTTCACGAGCCGCCGCCGTACGCCCGATCCAGCAACTCCACCACATGCATCACCCTCTGTCCCTTGCCATACATGCGGACGCCCGCCTCGATCTGCAACATGCATCCGGGGTTCGCCGTCGCCACAATGCCCGCGTCCGTGGCGTTCACTGACTTCATCTTCGACCCAAGAATCTGCATCGACATCTCGTTCTCCACTACGTTGTAAATGCCCGCGCTGCCGCAGCAGATGTCGGAACCGCGCATCTCTCGCAATTCCACTCCGGGGATCGCCGACAGGAGCTTGCGCGGTGCGCTTCGGACGCGCTGTCCGTGCGACAGGTGGCAGGAATCCTGGTAGGTGACCACGGCGTTTACCGGCTTCATCTCGCGATTCAGTTCGATGCCCGCCAGGAACTCCGTCACGTCGCGCATCTGCGCAGCGAAAGCGTGCGCCTTGGCGGAATATTGCGGATCGTCCGCCAGCAGCTCGCCATATTCCTTAAGCGTCGACCCGCAGCCGCCCGCGTTGGTGATGATGGCGTCGTAGCCGCCCTTTTCCAGCGCGTCGATATTGCGGCGTGCCAGGCGCTGGGCGTCCTCGCGCAGACCGCTATGCAGGTGGAGCGCGCCGCAACAGCCTTGCCCCGCCGGAATCACCACCTCGCAGGCGTTCTTCCGCAGCACGCGTACCGTCGCCTCGTTCAAGCGCGCGAAGCTTACGTTGGCGATGCAGCCGGCGAGGAACGCTACGCGATGCCGCTGCCCACCCTCTGCCGCAAAGGTCTTGCCAATCTGGCTGAAGAAGAATGGGGGCTCGACCGGCGGCGCGAGCTGCGCGATCTCTCCCAGCTTTCCGCCGAGCAGCACGCGCATCAGGCCCTTTAGCCCGATCTTTTCGGAGATGTAGAGCATGGTGCCCGCCGCCGTGAGCAGGCGCGGCGAGACCAGGAGCTTGCGGAAAACGAAGTTGCGGAGCCACGTGGCGGCAAGCCCGCGCTTCACCTGCGACTCGATCTGGCAGCGCGCATCCTCCACCATCCGTCCATACGGGACGCCGGAGGGGCAGGCCGTCTCGCAGCCGCGGCACGCCAGGCACAGCCCGATGTGCTCCTGGTACGACGCGGTGATGGGCGCGCCGTTCGACACCTGCACCATCTGGTAAACGCGACCGCGCGGCGAATCCATTTCCAGTCCGAGCTCGCGATAGGTGGGGCAGGCGTTCAGGCACAGGCCGCAGTGTACGCAGCGGTCGAGGTCGAACTGCTTCGGTCCGGCGCGGATTGTGTCAGATACGACGGTAGAGTCGGCCACGGTTCAACAAATTAGACGGATCGAAGAGGGCTTTGACCCGCCGCATGATTTCAAAGTCGCCACCGGGCGACGGCCACAACTCGAGCGAACGCTTGCGCGCTTCCGGCGCGAACTCGATCACTGCTTTCCACCCCTGGCTCTTGGCACGCGCGAACCATTCGGCGGTGGCCGAGGTCTGCTCGAAATATCCGTAGCACACGCCCGAAGCGGCGCGCGCCACCGCGGGTCCGGGGAACGATTCCATCACTGCCGGCAGATCTTTCAGCGTACACGAGACGCGGACTACCGCGCCATCCGGCCGCCGATGGAGGAATTGCGGCGTGAAACTTTCCACGTCCGGCCAGAACGAATCAGGGCATTCCGTCTCCACCGCCAGGCGGCCGGCGATGTGTGCCAGTTCCGACTCGTAGCGCCGGATGGCGGCCTCGTTACCGCCGGTGCGTATGGCCAGCACCCAGCCGCTGCCTACGAACGACGCGGCCGCGGCGGGATTCAACAGATCCACGGCCGAGGGCTGCAGCGGGCTGGCGAGCACTCGATCGCGCACCGTGATCGCGTCGCTAACCGAGGGGAATGGCAACAGGAAACTGTGCTCCATCTCGGGCTGCGGTAGGACTTTGAAATTGACCTTGGCGATGACGGCCAGGGTGCCGAACGATCCGATCATCAGCTTGCCCATGTCGAGCCCCGCAACATTCTTCACCACCATGCCGCCGGTTTCCACCAGCTTACCTTCGAGTGTGGCGAAGGTCATGCCGATGACGAGGTCGCGCGCCGTGCCATAGAGACGGCGGCGCGGTCCACTGGAATTGGCGGCGACCACGCCTCCCACGGTGGCGCTGGTGGCGAACGGCGGGTCGAGCGGCACCATCTGGCGCTTCTCGGCCAGGAGCGCGGTAAAGTCGCGCCAGGGGACGCCGGCCTCCACGCTGACGGTGAGGTCGTGAGGCTCGTACTGAAGAACGCGGCGGAGAGTCGAGGTGGTGATATCGACGTCGGCGGGTTCCTGCGGGCCTGCCATCAAGTGCTTGCTCGAATTCCCTTCGAGCGAAATCGTCCGCTTGTGAGCGGCGGCCTCCTGGAGGGCTTCCGCCAGTTCCTCGGGAGTGGAGGGCGCGAGCACTAGAACACCAACCGGCGAAGCAGCCATTCGAGGACTGTCAGTAGGAGCGCTCCGAGGATGGCGTTGAGGAATCCGTGTACCCGGAATCCCGGCGAGAACATGGACGCCAGTTTAAGCAAAACGGCGTTGATCACCAGCCTGAACAGGCCAAGCGTAAGGAATGTGATGGGCCACGCCAGGAATCCCAGGATAGGCCCGATCACCCAGTTCACCAGGGCGATCACGATGGTGGCGAGGAGCGCCGCGCCGAAGTCGCGCACTTCGATTCCGGGCACGATGCGCGCTACCAGCCAGAGCGCCAACGCGCTCACCAGCCAGACGATCAGGATATGGAGCATGAAAGACCTCGGACCAGAGATAATGATAAGCCATGGCGACGTTGTATGCCGGGACATCCGGCTTTGCATATCCGGCGTGGAAACCGGGCTTCTATCCGGCCAAGCTGCCGTCGAAGCTGTTCCTGAAACATTACGCCGAACGGCTCAACTGCGTGGAGATCAACTACACGTTCCGGCGGCTGCCGTCGGCCTCCACTCTGCAGAATTGGGTGCAGGCCACGCCGGCCGGGTTCGTGTTCGCGGTGAAGGCGAACCAGCGGATCACGCATATCCTCCGGCTGAAGAGCGCGGAGCAGGCCACGGAGCTCTTTCTGAAGATGATCGACCCGCTGCGCAGCGCTCGACGCCTGGGGCCAATTCTGTTCCAGTTAGGGCCCACCCTGAAATGCGACGTGGCGCTGCTGCACGATTACCTGGAGTTGCTGCCCACCGATCTGCGATACGCCTTCGAATTCCGGCATGCGTCGTGGCTGTCGGAGCCGGTCTATGAGGAACTGCGGCGGCGCAACGTGTCGTTATGCGTGGCGGAGAGCGAGCGCCTGGAGGTCCCGGAAGTGATCACAGCGGATTTCGTTTACTTCCGGCTGCGCAAGCCGGAATATACGGCGGAGGACGTGGAGGGCATCCGGGAGCGGTCGCAGGAACTGCTGGCGACCGGGCGGGATCTGTACCTGATGTTCAAACACGAGGAGACGCCCGAAGGAGCGCAGAATGCGGAGTTGCTATTGAAAGGTGCGAAATAGTACAGATTTGTGTTCAAATGGTCTCAACTATAGTAAGCAAACGGGGACCATTTGCGCTCGCAAGGGCGGTGTGGTTCCCGCTTTACATCAAGCAACTGGCGGCAGCCGATTCTCGATTTCTGTCAAACGCTTGCGGAGATCCCCGATTTCGTGATCCTTGGTTTCAAGGGCGGCATCGACCTTCTCTGCCCAATCATCCATACGAGAGCTCCACCGCCGTCCAGTCTGCCAGTTTGACCCTTGCCGGTCTAGTCGAGCCGCTTGGGTGTCCAGTCGCGTGTTGACTTCCGTGAAGCCGCGCTCCAGGCTTTCTTTCACCCCGTGAATCTCGCGCTCCAGGCTTTCCTTCATGTCGGTGATCAATTGCTCGAGGTTGCTCAAGTTGACGCCCTTTCTTGCTCCCCACCCCTATTCTATTAGCAGTGGAGGTCTAAGTATAGGTGCCGGCGGAACCCCCACAGTCTCAACAATGCGTGGCCGTTGCTTGACGCTCTATCCCCCGCCCACAAACTGCACGATTTCCAGTTGCGTTCCGGGACGCAGAACCGTCTCCTGCCAGAGCACCTGTTTGACGATTCGCCGGTCGAATTCCACCGCCACGCGGGTGGGCTCCAGGCCCAATTCCTGCAACAGTCCGAGGATCGTCTGGCCCTCATTGGCCATCCGCGGCTCGCCGTTCACTACAATCTCCATCGGCACGTTGGTTGACACCCCTCTTTTCGAACCACTATAGTCAAATTTAGACCCTATTCTAGCCTGAAGCCAAATGCCATCGTCGCTCACAGAAGAGTACTTCCCCGTCCTGCTACAGGCATTGGTAGCCATGTTGCTCGCGGCAGGCCTGATCACCGTCTCATATCTGCTCGGAAAGCGCGTCAAAAACCGCGTGAAGGACATGCCCTACGAATCCGGCATCGTCCCCACCGGCGACGCGCGGCAGCGCTTCAGCGTCAAGTTTTACCTGGTCGCGATGCTATTTATCCTGTTCG
>Ga0265314_10006383_pt1 | contig 10448 bp, 10 predicted proteins | sample 4126metaG_FD_203106 | JGI IMG/M metagenome (GOLD analysis project Ga0265314, IMG submission 203106) | Rhizosphere microbial communities from Carex aquatilis grown in University of Washington, Seatle, WA, United States - 4-1-26 metaG | ecosystem: Host-associated > Plants > Roots > Rhizosphere >... | reverse complement strand
ACCCCGGAAAGCGCGCGTAGCGGCTCTCAAAAGATTCCACAATCCGCAGCGCTTGCAGGTTGTGATCGAAGTGCTCCCCGAAGCGGCGCATCAACCTGTCGAGTTCATCTTCACCGGCGTGGCCGAAGGGAGGATGACCGATGTCATGCGCCAGCGCCAGCGCCTCGGTCAAATCTTCATCCACGCCCAGCACGCCCGCCATCGTGCGCGCGATCTGCGAGACCTCAATGGTATGCGTCAGCCGGTTGCGAAAGTGATCCGAAACGCCTGCCGTGAAAACCTGCGTTTTGTTTTCGAGGCGCCGAAACGCCCGCGCATGAACCACGCGATCGCGGTCGCGCTGAAATGGATTGCGATAAGGATGCGCCAGCTCCGGATAGCGTCGTCCGCGCGAGCGTTCCAGCGGAAACCGCAGATGAGCCAGCGCGCCGGGCAAATTACTTCGCGGGAGCCGGAGCGTTCACCGGCGGCAGGTTGGCCGAATCCGTGATCGCCGTACGGCTGATGGCTCCGCGCAGCGAAGTGCGCAGCGGGTCGATCAGCTTATGCGCCTCGGCCGGATTGTTCTGGGCCAGCAATTCGCCCAATACGATGGTGGCGTGCTCCTTTGAAACCGTCAACGACGGATTCGCGATAGCGTCGCGCAATACTTTCTCCGCATCCGCCGCTTTTCCCTCAGAAGCGTAGACCTGCGCGAGCGATAGCCGCGCCAGCCCAGCGTAGGCCTTGGGCCCATCGTCAACCACTTTCCGGTAGCGCTTCTCGGCCTCCGCCAGGTTGCCAGCATCTACCGCGTAGCTGCCCAAGTACATATCGGCCACCGCGGCTTCCTGGGACCCGTTGTACTTCGCGGAAATGTCCGTGAACGCCTGCATCTTGGCCTTGTCCTTCTCGGCCTCGGTGTCGAAGTGCATGTTGGCGGGCTGAACCACTTCAGCGGTGGTGGCGTCGTCGACGCGCAAGGCCTTCGCCAGCGCCTCCTCGCGCGTGACCGCCTGCGAGCGGTTGTAGTACACAACGCCCACGACAATCACCACCACGGCCAGCAGTAGAGCGCCGTAGCGCACCACTTCGGCCTTATGTACGGAAGCCCACTCGAAAACGTCAAAGACATCCTCGGCAAACTTATCGGTCTTGAGATCTTTACGGGTTTGACGATCCACGCGAAAACTCCTAAAATACTGCGGTTTTCAGTGTAACACGGCCCCAAACCGACCACGGTCCGTGCTCTTATTTCTGGATGCGGAACCCGGCGCGCGCTTCCGCCATCTGCCCGCCCACCTTGTCTTCCATCGTGATCACCAGCGTGTAACTGCCCTCCGGCACATCCGCCTGCAGATTCAAGCTGACCGCTCCCGGCACATAACGCTGCGCATAAAACCCCTCGCTCGCGTCCGCCGCAGCCGCGGGTTGCGCGAAAACCTGCTCGCCCGATTCGCGCAGAATAGCCAGCCCGTATTCCACCGAATAGTGGTTCTTATCGCCGTATTTATAGCCCGTCATGTCGAAGCGCGCCCACATGGTCTCGCCCGGATGATACACGGCCGGATCGAGCGACGGCCCGTCCGTCTCATCTTTCACGAAGCGCAAACTGCGCGCCGTCAAAACATCGCTGGGCTCGACGGAATGCCCACGCACCTGAAAATCCAGTTGCGACGTCAACTCGGTTTTCGCCACATCGTCGCGCGCCCTAATCTTTATGTGATAAGCGCCGCCCGGAGCGAACGGCGGGATATTGAAATGCTGCAGGAACTTCGGGAACCAGTTTTTATCCTGCGCCGCCACCGGCTCGGCAATCTCGCCGCTCGCTTCACTCACCAGCGGAACGCCCTTGGGATCGCTCACCTGCATCGTCCAGGAAAGCTTCACGCTCCGCTGCTCATCGGCCTTTCCCGCCAATTGATACCCGGTCAGGCGGCAGCTGAAATATACGGTTTCCCCAGGCAAAAACGCATGATTCGGACCCAGCACCGGTCCGTCTTCGAACTGGTGCAGCGCGATGCGATCCACCGCCAGCGCGCCGTATGCCGGCGCTGCCACGAGCAGCAACGCAAGCCAGCCGCAGCCGATTACTGTCCGGGTAAAGGCGGCGCGGTCACGCCCGTATCCGAGTCGATGCGCAAGGGGATTTCCACCCATACTAGTCTCTCCGATCCCGGCTCCCCGCCGTCGGTAAGACGCAGGCGATAAGAGGCCAGGGGTACATCAAACACAATGCTGCCGGCCTTGGTTTCGCCCGGCGGGATTTCGCGCAGCATGCCGAACCAGTTGTCCACGCCGTCGCCGGTTTGGAGCTCGCGATATTCCTGCGAATTCGCGCCTTCGAGCGTAAAGAAAGGCACCGCGACCGGCTTCCCGCCGTTATTGGTGGCCGACAGCGAAATCAGCAGGAAACGGTGTTCCGGCACGCGCACTTTAAACAGGTCGCCGAGCTGCGTGCGCCAGGTGGTTTGGATCACGTTATACACGAGCGGCGTCGCAATCGCAGGCTCGCCCATTTGAAAATCGGTCTGCTGGGATTCTTTTTTACATCCCGCCAGCGTCAGCCCCGCGGTCAGCGCGATCGTCAAGATGCATAATGTAGGCAGCGTCCGGCGCTTGAGCATGTTCAATCCACAATCTAGCGGGAATCGCAGCGGAAGGCAAATCGCCGCTCTGACGATGGCCGTGCTAGCGGCAGCCAGTCTGGCTGCCGCCTTCCAATCCACCCACCCGCTGACCGGCCGCCGTATAGCCCAAGTGATGGGCGTCGGTGGAGCCGACTGGCTGGAACGCCCCGAGCGCGAATCCGAGGAAAACGTGGAAGGCGCGCTCAACGCCATCGTCCTGAAGCCGGGGATGACGGTTGCGGAAGTCGGCGCCGGAACCGGCTATGTAGCCCTGCGCATGGCCCGCCGCGTCGGCCCCACGGGGAAAGTTTACGCCAACGATGTGCAGTCCGAAATGCTGCGCCTGCTGCGCGCCAACGCCGCCAAAGCCGGACTCGCCAACGTGGCCACCGTGCTCGGCAGCGAGACCGACCCCAAACTCCCCTCCGGCCAAATCGACCTGATTATCTTGGTCGACGTCTATCACGAATTCTCCCAGCCCCAAAAAATGCTGCAAGGAATTCGTGCGGCGCTCAAGCCCGACGGCCGCTTAGTCCAGCTCGAGTACCGCAAGGAAGACCCCGCCGTCCCCATCCTGCCCGATCACAAAATGAGCGTGGCCGAAGCCAAAACCGAAGTGGAAGCCGAGGGCTTCAAACTAGGACCGGTCATCGAAACCCTGCCGCGCCAGCACATTCTCATTTACACGAAAACCCAAGGGAAGTGATGCACGTTCCACCCCCCGTGCGCGTCTATCTCTTTGTAGGGCCAGCGCCGGAGCAGTGTCTTTAACGTAACTAACTGGCCCTCAACAACTTACGGCATGGCTGAGTGGACGCTTAAATACGCTGACGCCCGCGGAGAAATCCACCAACAGGTGGCCGAAGCCGCCTCCGAGCGCGAATTGCGTGACCGCTACACCCAGCAAGGCTTCCTGGTTTATAACATCAAGCCGCGCTCGGAAATCGCCGGCCTGACCTCCGGCCTGCGCCCCAGCGGCAAGCGCTTCAACCTCGAAAAATTCCTCATTTTCAACCAGCAGTTCGTCACCCTGATCCGCGCCGGCTTGCCGATCCTGCGCGCCCTGGACCTGCTGGCCGAGCGCATGACCGACCCCAAACTGTCGAGCCACATCCGCAACGTGCGCGACGAAGTGAAAAGCGGAGCCTTGCTCTCCGACGCCTTCGCGAAACAAGGCGTGTTCCCGCCCATCTACGTCACCAGTGTCCTCGCCGGCGAACGCAGCGGCTCGCTCGCCGAAGTGATCGAGCGTTTCGTTACCTATCAAAAACTGGCGCTCTCGGTACGCAAAAAACTGCTGGTGTCGCTGATGTACCCGGCGCTGCTGATCGTGCTGGTCACCTGCCTGATCGTGTTCCTGATCACCTACGTGGTCCCGAATTTCGCCGAGCTCTACAGCAGCATGCAGGCGCAGTTGCCGACGCCCACGCTGATCCTGATCGCCATCGGAACCACCGCGCGCGGTTACGTGCTGCTGGGGTTCGGGATCTTAGTCGCCGCCGCCATCGCCCTGCGCGCCTGGGGAAAAACGCCCGCCGGCAAAGAAGCCTTCGACCGCGCACTGCTCAAAGTCCCCGTGCTAGGCGAGGTCTGGCTCAAATATCAAGTGGCGCAATTCTCGCGTGTGCTCAGCACCTTACTGATCGGCGGCATTCCGCTGATGCAGGCGCTCGACACTTCCGCCGACTCGCTCGGAACCCAGGTTCTGAAAAAAGTCCTGCAAAAAGCCGCCAAACTGGTGCGCGAAGGACAGTCGCTTTCGGGCGCGCTGCGCATCACCGGCGTCTTCCCCAGCCTGTCGCTGGACATGATTGAAGTGGGCGAATCCACCGGCGCGTTGCCCGCCATGCTTGGCAGCGTAGCCGAGTTTTATGAAGACGATGTGGCCACTCGCGTCACCGCGGCGCTCAGCCTGATCGAGCCTGTAATCATGATCATCATGGGAATTTTTGTGGCCTTCGTGCTGATTTCCCTGTATCTGCCGATCTTTTCCCTAGCGGATTCCATTCGTTCGTAAAGTCGACCATGGCAGCCACCAACCAAATTCTTCCGCAAGATCCGGTGCAGGAAATCTCCAAGGCGCGCGCCTTGGCCGGGCGCTATTATCACGAGTTCGTCGATCTCAAGGAAACCCGCATCGACCACGATTTGTTCCACTCGATCCCGGTCGACCTGATGTTCCGCTACAACTTCGTGCCGATTCAGGCCGACAACGGAACCCTCGAAATCGCCATCGCCGATCCCCGAAATCTCAACCTAATCGACGAACTGGCAGTGCTGCTGGGTAAGAAACTGCGCGTGCGCGTCGCGACACTCTCGCAGATTTCCGACCTCCTCAAGAAAACCGAACAGTCGCAGCGCGTCCTCGAAGAAGTCACCGAAGGCTTTGCGCTCGACGTCGTCGGCGATGAAGACAATCCCGACGAAACGCTTTCGATCGACCGTCTCGCCGCCGGCGATTCCGACATCGCGCCCGTAATCAAGCTGGTCGACACGACCATCTTCAACGCGCTCGAACGGCGCGCCAGCGACATCCATATCGAAACGCGCGACCAGGAAGTCGCCATCAAGTACCGCATCGACGGCGTCCTGCATTACGCCATGCCGCCCATTGCCAAGGACTGGCACTCCACCATCATTTCGCGCATCAAGGTCATGAGCGAGCTCGATATCGCCGAACGCCGCGTTCCCCAGGACGGCCGTTTCCGCGTTCGCTACAAAAACCGCTTGATCGATTTCCGCGTCTCCATCATGCCCACCATCTATGGCGAAGACGCCGTGTTGCGCGTGCTGGACAAAGAATCCATGAGCGAGAAGTTCGCCAAGCTTTCGCTCGACGTTGTAGGTTTCGCCGAAAACGATCTGGTCAAATTCCGCCGCTATATCAAGGAACCCTACGGCATGGTGCTGGTCACCGGCCCCACCGGCTCCGGCAAAACCACCACGCTCTACGCGGCGCTGAGCGAAATCAAGAACGACGAAGACAAAATCATCACCATTGAAGATCCCGTCGAATACCAGATCAAAGGCATCACGCAGATCCCCGTCAATGAAAAGAAGGGGCTCACCTTCGCGCGCGGCCTGCGTTCCATCCTGCGCCACGATCCCGACAAGGTCATGGTGGGCGAAATCCGCGATCAGGAAACCGCGCAGATCGCCATCAACGCAGCGCTCACCGGGCATCTTGTATTCACGACGGTTCACGCGAACAACGTTCTCGACGTGCTGGGCCGCTTCCTCAACATGGGCGTCGAGGCATACAACTTCGTTTCCGCGCTCAATTGCATTCTGGCGCAGCGCCTGGTGCGCGTGATCTGCCCGCATTGCAAAGCGCCCGTAAAGTATGACGAAGCCTATTTGGTCGAGAGCGGATTGAATTTAGTCGACTGGGGCGACGTCACGTTCTACGAAGGCACCGGCTGCTTCGAATGCGGAGGCACCGGTTTCCGCGGCCGCAGCGCCATCCACGAATTGCTGGATCTCTCCGAGCGCATTCGCGAAATGATTCTCAACCGCCGCCCGGCGTCCGAAATCCGCCGCGCCGCGCGCGAAGAAGGCATGACCTTCCTGCGCGAATCGGCGCTCGAAAAAGCGCGCTCCGGCATCACCACGCTCAAAGAAATTAACAAGGTGACATTCATCGAGGTTTAATGTCCATCCTGAATCAAATTTCGCGGCTGGTGAAAGATCCCTTGCCCAACTACGTTTTCGAATTGTCGGAAGCCGGTATCGCTTTCGCGCAACGCCCCGGGGACGCCGGCTTCGCGCCCTTCGAACCCGGCACGCTCGTGGTTTCCCCCGTCGAAGACAACATTCACAAAGCGGACGCCGCGACCGCCGTGCTCAGACGCATCGCGCCCGTCGAACAAGGCCGCAAACGCCGCCGCGCCGCGCTGATTCTACCGGACTACGCAGCCCGCGTCAGCGTTCTCGATTTCGACGCCTTTCCGACGTCGCCCGAAGAGCAGCTCTCGCTCATCCGTTTCCGCCTGAAAAAAACCCTGCCCTTCGACATCGACTCGGCCGCCGTCAGCTACTTCGCGCAGCCCGCCGAAAAAGGCGCGCCCATAGAGGTCGTGGCGGTGATCGTCGCGCTCGAAATCATCGCCCGCTACGAAGCGCTCTTCCGCGCTATGAATTTTCACGCCGGAGAAGTGACCACTTCCGCCCTGGCCGCGCTGCATCTATGTCCCCCGCAAGCGCGCCCGGACGCCGTCAACGTAGTCGCCAAGCTGAGCGCCAATACGCTCACCGTCATGGTCCTGCGCGGCGAAACTCTCAAGCTGTTCCGCTGCGTGGCGCTCGAACGAGTCACCGAAGAACAGATCCTGGCCGTGCTCCAGCCTACTTTCTCCTACGTCGAAGACGAACTCGACGTGCGCGCCGAAAAACTCACGCTGTGCGGCTTCCCCTCCGGTGCTCTCTCCTCGCTGCAGCACGAAAAGGCAACGCTGCGCAGCGATCTCGGCGCCCCCGGAGCGTTCAACGCCGGCCTGCTCGGCTACCTCGAAGGAGCACGCAATTAACGTGAGAATTCCCATCAATCTCGCAAGCGACCCCTTCCGCCGGGACCGTCCCCTGCTCTTCGCCAGTGCCTTCGGCGCCATCGCGCTGGGTGTTGTTTTCGTGATCCTGCTGTCGCTGATCGTGACGGGCCGCAGCCGCATGGGCGACACACGCGCCCGCGTAGCGCACCTCAACCAGGAGCTCACCGCCATCTCCACCGAACAAGCCCGTCTCGACGCCACTCTGCGCCAGCCGCTCAACGCCAGCGTCCTCGAGCGCAGTTTGCTCCTGAACACCCTGGTCGAACGCAAGTCCGTGAGCTGGACCAAAATTTTCGCCGATCTCGAAGCCGTGCTGCCGCCCAACGTGCGCATCATTCAAGTGCGTCTTCCGCAGATCGATTCCGCCAATCAGGTTTTGCTCGACATGGTGGTCGGCTCGCAGAGCCCCGAACCCGTGATTACGTTTCTGAAACAACTGCAAGCCTCGCCGCGCTTCGGCCCCGCGACCGTGCATAACTCGGTGCCGCCCACCGACAACGAACCGCTATACCGCTATCGCGTGAGTGTGAACTATGGCCAGAAACTTTAGCGGCGCCGCGGGACCCATGCGCTGGTGGCGAATCGCCTTGCTGGTGTTCCTCGTCGCTGACATCGGTGCGGCCTGGATCTTGTTCTATCCGCCCGGCGGCTCCGCCGATGAGCTCGAACAACAGTTGGCCGCGCTCAATGCTCAAACCGCCGCCAAGCGCGCGCTCCTAACCAGCACCCGCCAGCACGTAGCCGCCGTAGAACAGGGCCGCAGCGAAGGCGAACAATTTCTGAACCAATACTTCCTGGCCCGCCGCACCGCCTATTCGACGCTGCTCTCCGAACTCGTCGCCGCCGCCGACGAAGCCAAGATCAAGCCCAAAGAACACGCCTATTCGACCGAGCCCATCGAAGGCTCGGACTCGCTCAGCATGATGAGCATTTCCGCCAACTACGAAGGCACATACTCGAACCTGATGCGCTTCGTCCATGAGCTCGACCGCTCGCCGCGCCTGCTGATCATCGAAGGCCTGAACGCGGCGCCGCAGGCCACCGGCGGTACCCTGAATATAAGCATGAAGATTGATACCTTCGTGCGCGAAGACGGCTCGCAACAATGAACCTGATCCCCGCACAACTCGGAGCCGAACCGAAAAAGCTGGCCGTCTTAGGCGCGGTCCTGCTGGTGCTGATCATAGTTTTCTTCATCAATCGCACGCCGGATGTTCCGCAGCAGGCCGCCTCCGTGACCACTTCCGCGCGGAATCCCGTTCCCCTCGAATCGCTGGCATCGCGTTCGCGCGCGGCCGCAACTCTCACGCCCGCGCCCGCACAAGGCGGCGCCCCCACGCGTCGCGGCGAAGCGGCCATTCAGGATTTCAAGCCCACGCTAAAATTACCCGACGGCATGGACGTCAGCCGCATCGATCCCGCCTTGAAGCTTGACCTTCTCGCCCGCCTGCAAAAGTTGCCACTCGAAGGCGGCGAGCGCAGCGTGTTCGAATTCGGCGCCGCGCCTAAACCGAAAACCCCCACGCCGGTGGTGGCGAAGGTGGTGCCGATCACGCCGCCTCCGTCGGCGCCCGCCGCGCCCGTCACTCCGCCCAAGCCGGTGATCCCGCCCATTCCGCTCAAGTTCTACGGCTATGTAAGCGAATCCGGCGGCGTCGTGCCCGGAGCCGCTAAACGCGCCTTCTTCCTCGATGGCGAAGACATCGTCGTCGCCGGCGAAAACGACGTCATTCGCAATCGTTTTAAGATCATTCGCATCGGTGTCAACTCCGCCGTAGTCGAAGACACCACCAATAAAAATCAGCAAACCCTGCCGCTGGTGGAAGAGCTTCCCGGATGATCCACCGACCGGCTCGCCAGGAAAGCGGTTTCGCGCTGCTGGTGATTTTTCTGATCGCCGCCGCCGTCGCCTTCACCATGTATCGGGAATTGCCGCGCGCCGCCTTCGAGAGCGCACGCGACAAAGAGCAGCTTTTGATGGATCGCGGCAATCAGTACAAGCGCGCCATCAAGGTCTTCTACGCCGTCAATAAGCGTTACCCGCAGGACATCAAAGATCTCGAAAACACCAACGACAAGCGTTTCCTGCGCCGCCGCTACCTCGATCCCATGACCGGCAAAGATGAGTGGCGTCTGATCCACACCAACGGCAGTTTCTTGACGGATTCGCTGGTGACCAAGCCGCCCACACAGAACGCCGGTAACGGCCTGCCCGGCGCCGGACAAACCCCCGGCGGCGGTCCGCTGGGCAGCAACAATATGAACACAGCGTCCGCCGCGCCCCCGTCCACCAGCGCTGCGAATGCGGCCGCGAACCCAAATGACCCGAACGCCGCTGCCGTCCCCGCGCCCCTGAACGCCGCCGCGCAAAGACGTCCCAGCGATCGCGGATTCCCCACCGGTCCCGGCTTCCCGCAACCTCCAGGGGCGCTGACACCGGGTGCCAATCCCGCAAACTTCAATCCCGCCAACTTCAATCCGGATGACCCCAGCACCTGGCCCGCGATCACCCTCGCGCCAGCCACCGCTCAGCAAGGACAAACGCAACAGCAGCGACCGGGCCAGAACCCCTTGGGACAATTCGCTGGACAAGGTGGCCTCAATCCGCAACCGCTCGCCTTAGGCAACACGAATCCCATCGCGCAAAATAGCCTGGTGACGGCGCAAGTTCCGGATCCCTCGGCGCAGGCCAACGCGACGCAGAACGCCGTCGTCCCCAACGTGAATCCAGTGCCGGTCCCGGCGGACGCCCAACCTGCGCCGCAAGTCACGCCGTTCGCTCCCAATCCATTCGGAAACCAACCCAACAACCTGGCCGCTGCCGGCTTCAATCCGCAGAACCCCACGCCGCAGCAGCCCGCGATCGCCACTGGACAACCCAACTCCGGCTTGCCCGGCAGCCCCGGCAGCGGCACGTCCACGAACACCGCAGGCAACGCAGCCTTGGGCTCCATCGACAACGCGCTCTTCCGCCCCAACCAAGCCCCCACCACGGGGCCCACCGGATCCCCCGGCATCGCCGGCGTGGCCAGCACCTTCAAAGGCCCCAGCATAAAAGCCTACAAAGAACGCACCAAGTATCAAGAATGGGAATTTGTCTACGAGCCCGCCGTCAACCAGCCCGGCGCCCCCGGCCAAGCCGGAGCCAATCCATCGGGAGCCAACCCCCTGGGAGCCAACCCGCTAGGACAACCCGGCGCGCAAGGACAGAATCCCGGCGCTCCCGCCAGCGGACAGGCGCCCGCCCAAAGCCCGGCCAATCCGTTTTCACAAAGCAATATTTTCGGACCGC
>Ga0265314_10006381_pt1 | contig 10450 bp, 11 predicted proteins | sample 4126metaG_FD_203106 | JGI IMG/M metagenome (GOLD analysis project Ga0265314, IMG submission 203106) | Rhizosphere microbial communities from Carex aquatilis grown in University of Washington, Seatle, WA, United States - 4-1-26 metaG | ecosystem: Host-associated > Plants > Roots > Rhizosphere >... | reverse complement strand
GCCCGACAATCGAAGAGGAAAAAGCAAATGAACGCCAGCAAAATGAAGATCGTTTACGTCATCAGTGAGAGAAACCAAAAGAGCTTCTGGAATCGCATCGGAGTCGCCTTCGTCAACAACGACGGCTCGATCAACGTGAAGCTCGACGCCATGCCGGTTTCCGGCGAGCTCCAGATCCGCGACTACGTCGCGCGTGAGGAAACGACGGGGCCGTTCGGTCGTCGCAACGACGACACCCTCTCGGAAGTGGCGTGAGCGAGGAGGCAGGAATGGACGCACGAGATTTCGAGCCCGTCGCGGATCGCGCTTCGCCTTCCGCCGAGCCCGTGGTTCACGCGCCCGCCCCTGTCTCCGAAACCCGGTTCGGCGAGGGTCGCCCAGCGGCCCTCGCCGTCCCGGCCGGGTTTCTCGAGCGCGCGCGTCTTCGGGTCCGCCACGGCGTGTGGGCGCCGGTCGCGCTGCGTGCGACGGCGATTGGCCTGGGAATGCTGGGGCTCGCGGCGATCGGCGCGTGGTCGACGCTGGCGGGTGCCGGCACCGCGGTCGCCGCGGCGTCGAGCGTGGCTCCCCAGAAAACGACCACTCCGGTTGCCGGATCTGCGACGACCGTGCCCGCCTCACCGGGACCGGCCGGAGCGACGTCGAACTCGCCCACCGGGGTCGGCTCCGGACTCGGAGAACCGAACCCGGCGTCCGGCACCCCGGCGTCGGGGATCACCGCCGACGGCAAGGTCATCCTCAACGTCGCGAGTGCCGAGGAACTCACCAAGTTGCCGCGCGTCGGCCCGAAGCGTGCTCAGGCGATCGTCGATTTGCGGAAGCGGCTCGGAAAGTTTCGTCAACCGACGGATCTGCTCCGTGTCCGCGGGATTGGACGAAAAACGCTGAGACAGCTCATGCCGTCCTTCGTCCTCGACCCTCCCGCGGGGCCACCCCGCTGACAGCGGCGTCTTCCGCTGTATAGTCCGCGCAACGTGGCGTCCTCGACGACTCTCCCGGTGCGCGCGGCGCTCGCTCCCATTGCGGGCGCCATCGGCGTCACGGTGCTCTGCGTGATCAGCGCGGTGATTTTTCTGAGGTGGCGCGGCGCCGAGCAGCACCGCGCCCTCCAGATTTCGACGACGAAGTGCCGCGGAGGCGACAAAGAGGGCTGCGACACGCTTCGCGACGCCTGTCTCAAGCGAAGCGCCGAGGCCTGCGTGAACCTCGCCGAGGTGTACCTCTCACCGGGGTCGAATCGCGATCCACAGGAAGGCGCGCGCCTTCTCGGGGAGGCGTGTCTCCATCGCAACGCGGACGCCTGCTTTCGCGCGGGCACGATGTACGCCGCGGGCACGGACATTCCGAAGAACCCCGCGGAGGCGAAAGATTCGTTTCAGCGCGGGTGCTACCTCGGCAACGACAAGGCGTGCACCGCCCAGGAGTCACTCGCCCCGTAAAGCTATCTCATAAACCTACTACGCCCCGCGCTGCGTCGGTCGGCCTCCTCGAAATACCAGCGTATGCCTCCGTCGGCCTTCCTAGCATCGCGGGGCTCGCTACGGTTTCTGAGATAGCTTCCCAGTTCACGAGGCGCCGGGGTCTCGGAAATTCGGCGCGCGTTTTTCGAAATTCGCCATCGAGGCTTCGATTTGATTCGGCGAACCGAGGAGCTCCCGCTGGAGCTTCTCTTCGAGGAGAAAGCCGTCTTCGAGTGACAGGAGCCCCGAAGCGTTGAGAAGCTCCTTGCCGTTGCGAATCGCGTCGGGAGATCGGCCGGCAATTTCCGTCGCGGTGGCGAGCGCCGTGGCGCGCGGATCGTCGCTGACGCGCGTGACGAGACCGAGCGCCGCGGCCTCGGTGCCGGACACGACGCGCCCGGTGAACGTGAGCTCTTTGGCGACGTCGAGGCGAACGAGCCGGCGCAGGGTTTGCGTCCCCGACATGTCCGGCACGAGCCCCCATTTGATTTCCATGACGGAGAGCTGCGCATCCGGAGTCGCGTAACGAACGTCGGCGCCGAGCGCGATCTGGAGTCCGCCGCCGAACGCCACGCCGTGAATCGCGGCGATGACCGGCACCGGCACTTCTTGCCAGACCCAGGCGGCGCGCTGCGCACGGTTCGCGACGCTCGACGCATCGCGAGCGAGCAAGGCGCCGCCAGACCCGACGAAGCTCTTCACGTCGAGACCGGCGGAAAATCCCTTACCTTCCCCCGACAGGACCACCACGCGAACGCTCGGGTCGGCGATGATGCGCTCGCCCGCGGCGACCAACGCGCCGAACATCTCGGGGTCGAGCGCGTTCAACTTCTCGGGGCGATTCAATCGGACGTCGGCGATGCCGGAGTGGATCGAGACCCTAACGCGTTCGCTCATGCGAGACCTATAGCGCGCGGCCCACGACTCGGAAAGCCGCACCGGGTGGCGGACGCAGTACCGACTGCCGTCAGTGCTGCTTGAGCGGCAGCGTGTGGAGCTCGGTGGGCCGCCGGTCGAGCGCGCCGCGCCTCCGGGCGCTGCGCGGAACCAACCGCGCGCGGGGCTTCGACGATCGGAGGTCGAGGGTCGTCACGAAGACCGCGACGTTCTGCCGGCGAGCGTCCTCGTCGCTCGCGAACCGATCGCGCACACGGGGCCGCGCGAGCGCGATGGACGCGAGGACGGCCGGGTCGTTTTCGACGAAGCGCACGTTTTTTCCGTCCACTTCGGTGGTCGCATGCGAAATGGCGTAGTACGCGCCGATCCCAGGGAACCGCGCGAGCTCGGTGTCCGGCGGCATGAGGGGAAAGGGCGCGTTGCGGACGTACACGTCCTTCGCCGCGCCGGAGAGGGCGATGGCGTCGTGGAGCGCCGTCTCGACGGCGGTCCGCCCCGAAGAAAATGTCCGCTTCGTGCCGCCGTCCATCCGCGTGGCCACGAAGGCGCTCGGTAAAACGGCGAACGCGACGACCGCGCCGATGGCCGCGTTCGGAACCCACCGAGGCGTCCCTTCCGGCAATCGCACGAGCGTGAGCGCCGCGGCGAGCGCGAACGCGAGCGCCAGCGTCCCCACGTAGTGCCACTCGGGCCGCACGGCGACGGCGGCCGCGCCGCGCAGGGAAATGAGGCTCGCGCCGTCGAACGCGGCGACCGCGTAGACGCAGAGCGGTACCGCGAGGAGCGCGCGCACCGAACGCCGCACTCGGTCGCTTCCGCGCCAGAACACCCAACCAAAAAAAACGAGACACGCGAGGAGCGCGACGACGGAAAGGCCGACGGCGCCTCCCGGCTCTTCCACGAACCCGGCTTGGCCGCCGCCGCGGGCCATCGCGACGAGCGGACCCAACAGAAGATCGCCGGCCGAGTACGCGACGAAAGCGAAGAACAGCGGAATCCCCGGGAAGAATTTTCCGATCGGCGCGGGTCCGACCACTCGGAGGGTCACGTAGCCGGCCAGCGCCACCACGGCGACCGGCACCGCGACGCGAAGTGCGCGAACGCGCGACGGACCCGCCGGCATCGCGAGCGCGAGCGCGACGGCAGCGGCGATGGCGATCGCGACGCCGGAAGGCGCCGAGAGCGACGCGACGACGAGCAGCGCCGCGCCTCGAACGAGCGCCCCACTCGACGGGGTTTTGGCGGATGCAGCAAGCGCGTTCCGCGGCGTGTCGCGCTCCGCGTCCGACGCGGGGTCGATTTCAGGGGGCGCGCTCCACGGCGCGGCCGTCGCGGAGACGTCGCTCGAAGGGCGCCGCGGGTTCGCGCGGAGCCCTTCGCCGAGCACGAGGACCCCGGCGATGGCGGCGAGCACGTTGCCGAACGCCGCGAGCGAATCGAGGCACCCTTGCTGCACCGCGCCCGCGCCCCAGAGAACGGCGAGCGTCCCTGAAAGGAGGGGCCGCGACGTCATGCGGAGGAGGAGCCTCGCCGCGAGCGCGACGCAGACGACGTGCGCGGCGAGTGCGACGAGGAAGAACGGAAACGGGTGCGCGCCGAAGACCCGTTCGAAGACGAGATAGAAGACGCGCACGAGCGGTAATGTTTCGCCGAGGTCGAGCTCGGTCAGGAAACGAGCCGGCGCGTGAGCGATGCTCGCGTAAAGGTGAAGATAATCGTCGGGGACGAAGGGGCTCGTCAGGACTACGGCATGGACGGCGGCCGCGAGCCCCAGAGCGCCGACGACGACCTTGGCGGTCGTGCGGGCGTCCGACGCCGGGAGCGCATCGCGTTCGGCGTCCGTGACGAGGAACGCCGCGTCCGGCGCGACGCGCGGAACGCCGCCCTTGGTTCGGTTCATCGCCGACCGAACGCCGATGGGCGCCGCGATCCCGAGCAATGCCGCTCCGGAAAGCGACGGTGTCGCGGAAAGCGCAGGCGCGGGCGGTTCGCCGAGCGACAGCGCGGAAAGAGCCGGCGGATCGAGCAGCGCTTCGCGGACCGGGGACGGCGCGAGGGGCGGGGGCCGCGGCGCCGTCGGTCGGTCGTCGACCGCGTCGTTGGACGGCGAGGCGTCCGTCATTTCCGCGCGATTCGCCGACGCGAGACGCGTTTCCTGAGACGGAAACGCGAGCGGGAGGGTCGCCTCGGGTTCGCTCGCCGCGTCGAAGTCGTAGCCGAGCCCGGCCATGGTCCGATCGAGCTCGGCTTTCAACCCGGCGTTGGTCAGCGTGACTTCGACGGGAGCGACGACCGGAGGCGCGGGCGTCTCGGCCGACGCACGCCGGACATATCGGTACACGCTCATCAGACCCCTCTCCCTATCACGGGCGAAGTCCGAACCCGCGGGGGACCCAACGCCGCTCGGCGACTCCACATTCCGTGTTTCGCGAGCGACGCCTTGGCGCGCCCGTCGGGCGGTGCCGGACCGAATGTGACCGAACGCCCCAATGCCCTGCTGCCACCCTGTGCGTGTTTGTGCTACCCGTGCCTCCGCCCGAGGGGAAGCCGAATGAACCTTGCCGAACGAGATCCGTTCATCCAGCGCCTCGTCGACAGGCCCTATGACCACGAGACGTTGTTCTCGGTGTACCGCGAGACGGCGGAGGATCCGAAGGCCTACGCGTCGCTCCTGATCACCGCCGCCGAGCGCACGGGCGAGGACGTCGCCGCGAGCCATTGGCTCACCGAAGCGGCGCGCGTTCAGATGCACGCGCTCCGGAACGAACCCGGCTCCGTGCGGTTGCTCGAAGCCGCGCTCGAACGCGATCCGCTGAACCTCCGCGCGGCCGAACAGCTCGTCGAGCTGTATCGCGCGCACCACGAGGACGAGGAGCTCGCCCAGGTCCTCCGATCGCGGGCCGAGGCGCTCCGCGTGCGTTGTTCGCAGGAACCGGTGGAGCTTCCGCGCGCCGCGCTCGCATTCGAAAAATTGGGCGGCGTGTACGAGGCGCTCGGCGATAGCGCGGCGGCGATCGCTGCGCTCCGGACGGCGCTCGAGCTCGAGCGCGCGCAGGCTCGCCAGACGACGCCGAGTCCGCCGCCGGACGCGCCGAAATCGTCGCTGCGCGCTCGAAGCGGCATCGCGGGCTCGGTGTCCGAAGCGGTGCCGCCTCCCGAACCGCACTGGACCGCCGCGCCCGATCCCGAGTTGCGCGATACCATGCCGTCCGCGTTGCCGCCGGCGGTCGCGAAGACGGTGATGGCCATCGACACCGAACCGCCCGAGCTCGAACGGCCGTTTCGGACGAGCTCGACTCCGGCGCCCGCGTCCGCCGATCCGCTGCTCGCCGTCATCGAGGCGCTCCACGCGCTCCGTTTTTGCGAAGACGCCGTGGACGGCGCGGCGCTCGTCTTGCGGACGGCGCTCGAGGCGATCCCTTCCGCGGCGGGCTTCGTTCACGTGTGCGACGTGGCGACGCACGACTTCGTCGTGGTGGCGGCGTCCGGCGAGCATCAAGCCGACGTGGTCGGGTCGCGCGCGAACGACGAAGATCCGACGCTCGGGCGCGCGCTCGCCGAGACCGAAGCCGTCGTGATCGACATTCTCGGCGGGACGGACCTCGACGCCACCCGCTGGGGCGTCGTTCGTCCGATTCGCGCGGTGCTCTGCGCGCCGGCGCAATACGACGGCCGTCCCCTCGGCGCCATCGAGCTGGTCGATCCCATCCATGAAGCGCGCTTCAGCGCGCCCGACCGGCACGCGATGACCTACGTCGGCGAACGCCTCGCCGAATTCCTCGCCGATCGCAGCATCGCTTTCTGAGGGCACCGAGCTAGGGCTAGGGCTAGAGCGAGAGCGAGAGCGAGGGGTAAAAGGGGGGAGCCATCGCTCGCCGCCGTAGCCGTCCTTTCGTCCCCTCGAGTCGCCATGCGTGGCGAAGCGACGAAAAGAACTGGTGCACGCGAGCCACAGCGATGCAGCCCCCCTTCCCTCACGCCTCAGCCCGTGGCCCTAGCCCTAGCCCTAGCTCCTCGGCTCCCTTGTGCTCGTTCGAGTGTTACGAGTATGTCACCCACCACGCGAACCGCCATGCCCGACGACAAAGACGCCTCGTTCAAAGCTCTGTTCGAATCTTCGCCGAACCGCGGACGCGCGCGGCAGCTTCGACTCGGCGACGTGCTCGACGTGGAAGTCGTTCGAGTCGGCGCGAAGGAAGTGTTCGTCGCGCTCGACGGAAAACAGGAAGGGTTCATCGAGGCCGGCGCGCTCCGCGACGCGGACGGTAAGCCGACGGTGTCGATGGGCTCGCGCATCGCCGCCCGCGTGACGGCGATCGATCGCGAGACCGGTTCGGTGGAGCTCACGCCGCTCTCGCCCGAGCCGATCGTCACCGGCGTCTCGGAATCGCCGGAAGGCGCGAAGCCGGCCGCGCCGGACAACGCGGTCGTCACCGGCATGCGCGTGAAGGGCAAAGTCGCCGGCGTCGAACGCTACGGCGTGTTCCTCAGCTTCGAAGTGCCGGGCAAGAGTCGTCCGGAGCGCGGGCTCATTCCCGCGGCGGAGCTCGGCGTGCCGCGCGGCGCGGATCTCCGCAAGGCGTTTCCGGTCGGCAAAGAGCTCGAGGCCGCCGTGACCGCCATCGACGAGCGCGGGCGCATTCGACTCTCGGTGACGGCGCTGAATGCCGCCGAAGAGCAACGCGCGTTCCGCGACTACACCGATCGCGCGCGCCCCGAAGCGACCAAGGGCGAGAAAAAACCCGTCGGGTTCGGTACCTTCGCGGATCTTCTGAAGCGCGGCAAATGACCCGGCCTTCGTGATAAACCCGGACGCATGGTCCGACTCATCGAACGCCCGACTCGCGTCGAGGCGCAGGGGAACAAGCCGAAGCTCATCGACGAGCACGTCGGCCGCGTGAACACTGGCACCGGCGCCGTCAGCGTCGCTCACATGCGGAGCCCGAGCGGCTGGATCGAGCCCGGACAGCGCCCTGAATTCGATGAGTATACTTTGGTGTTGAGGGGCTCCCTTCGCGTCGAGCACGTCGGCGGATCGATTGATGTCGGCGCGGGGCAAGCCGTCATTGCCGAGCGCGGCGAATGGGTGCGTTACAGCACGCCCGGCGCGGACGGCGCAGAGTACGTCGCGGTGTGCTTGCCCGCGTTCTCGATGGACACCGTGCACCGCGATTCGAAGTGATGGCGACCGACGGACACGGGACGGCGCTCATCACCGGCGCATCGATGGGGATCGGGCTCGAGCTCGCGCGGGTCTTCGCGCGCCATCAGCACCCCGTCGTGCTCGTCGCGCGGAGTCGCGACAAGCTCGAGGCGCTCGCGACCGAGCTCCGTCAACGACACGCGGTCACCGCGTGGGTCATCGAAGCGGATCTGGCCGACGAGAAGGCCGCGCAGGCGATCTTCGACGAGGTCGAACGGCGAGCGATCCAGGTCGACTATCTGGTGAACAACGCCGGCTTCGGCTCGACCGGGCCCTTCGTCGACGCCGACTACGGGCGGCAGCTCGACATGATCCGCGTGAACGTGACGGCGCTGACGGCGCTCACGCATCTATTTGGACGTAAGATGGTGGAGCGGAAGCGCGGCGGCGTGCTGAACATCGCGTCGACCGCGGGGTTTCCGCCGGGGCCGAACATGGCCGTCTACTACGCCACCAAGGCCTTCGTCGTGAGCTTCACCGAGGCGATCGCCCACGAATTGCGCACGACCGGCGTCCGGGTCACGGCGTACTGCCCGGGCCCGGTGAGCACCGAATTTCCGCGCATCGCGGGCAACGCAGAAACCAAGTTGTTCAAAGCCGGTAGCGTCGCGGCGCCGCACCGGGTCGCCGAAGACGCTTACCGCGCGTTGATGAAGGGCAAGGTCCTCAAGATCCAGGGCTTCATGAACTGGATCAGTGTGCAGGTGCTCCGCGTATCGCCCCGGTCGGTCGTCCGGAGCTTCGTGGGATGGATCAACGCAACGCACTGAACGGAATGCCGTCCTCGTCTCGAAGCGTCAAATGGGGCCCGCGAAACCACCCGCGAAGCCGTCTCGTATACTCATGGTCGATGGTGCGCGCGTTTTCTCGCGTCCGGACGGCGTCGCTCATGGCCGCCGCAGTGTTCGCTGCGGAGGGCTGCCAGAGGGGTCCCAAGCCGCAGACGATCACGGTCGGGCAGCTTGCAGCGGAGATGAAGAGCAACGATCCGCCGCGGCTGTACGACGCGAACGGCGACAGTACGCGCCACGAGTACGGCGTGATTCCGTCCGCGACGCTGTTGCCGAGTAGCGACCACTACTCGCTCGAGTTATTGCCGCCGTCTAAAGCCGCCCCGCTCGTCTTCTACTGTGCGAGCACCTGGTGCGGCGCAGCGGAAATGGCGGCCAGCCGCGCGCTCCGAGCCGGCTACAAGGCCGTCGATGTGCTCCCCGACGGCATCAAAGGCTGGACCGAAGCCGGCATGCCGACGACGAAGCCCGATTGAGCGGCGATCTCGCGCCGCCGGCGCGCCGTCGCCGGCGCGAAATCACGGCGGATTCGGGAGAAAGCGCGCGTGCGGCGCCGTTGCCGTGGTAATAGCCGCGCGATGTTTCGGAAAGTACTGATCGCGAATCGAGGGGAAATTGCCGTCCGAATCATGCGGACCCTCCGCGAGATGAGCATCGGCTCCGTCGCGGTTTACAGCGATCCCGATCGCGATGCGCTCCACGTGCGCATGGCCGACGAGGCGTACCCGATCGGTCCCGCGCTCGCGTCGGAGAGCTACCTGCGCATCGACAAATTGATGGACGTCGCCAAGCGCGCGGGCTGCGACGGCTTGCACCCGGGCTACGGCTTCCTCTCCGAGAACCCGGCGCTTCCCGAGGCGTGCGAAGCGAACGGCATCACCTTCATCGGACCGCCGGCGAGCGCGATGCGGGCGATGGGCTTGAAGACGGCCGCGCGCGACAAGATGAGCGCCGCGGGCGTTCCGATCGTCCCCGGCGGCGCGGCGAACACGGTCGACGAAGCCAAGGCGACCGCGCGGCGCATCGGTTACCCGGTGATGCTGAAGGCGACCGCGGGCGGGGGCGGCAAGGGCATGCGCCTCGTCCACAAAGAGGAGGAGCTCGGGCCAGCGCTCGAACGCGCGCGCAGCGAGGCGAAAAAGGCCTTCGGCGACGAGACGGTCTACCTCGAGAAGGCGATCATTCAGCCGCGCCACGTCGAGATCCAGGTGCTCGGCGATCGCGACGGAAATATCGTGCACTTGTTCGAGCGCGATTGCTCGGTGCAACGGCGCCATCAGAAGGTCGTCGAAGAGACGCCGTGCCCGGCCATCGACGACGAGATCGTCCGGAAAATGGGCGAGGTCGCCGTGAAGGGTGCCGAGGCGGTCGGCTACTTCTCGGCCGGCACGTTCGAGTTCTTGCTCGGGCAAGACAAGGAATTTTACTTCCTGGAGATGAATACGCGGCTCCAGGTCGAGCACCCGGTGACCGAGCTCATCACCGGCATGGACCTCGTTCGCGAGATGGTGCGGATCGCGGCGGGCGAGTCGCTCGGGTACGCGCAGAAGGACGTCACACGGAGCGGAGCGGCGATCGAGTGCCGCATCTACGCGGAAGATCCGTCGACCGGATTTCTGCCGAGCCCGGGCAAAATCACGCGGCTCCGCACCCCGGCCGGGCCCGGCGTGCGCGACGACTCGGGCGCCTACGAAGGCGCGACGATCAGCGCGAACTACGACCCGCTCATCTCGAAGCTCTCCGTCTGGGCGCCGGATCGACCTCGCGCCGTCGCGCGAATGCGACGGGCGCTGGGCGAATACGTCGTTGCCGGGATCCGCACCAACCTCCCCTTTCACGAACGTCTCTTTGCCCACCCCGAGTTCATCGCGGGCCACTACGACACGAGCTTCATCGAGCGGCACAGGCAAGCTCTCGTCGATGGAAGCTTGTTCGCGGAAGAAGAGCACGCGAGCGTCGCCGCGGCGATCGCCGTCGCGACGTACCGCGCCGAGCAGCGCGGCTCGAGCGGCAACGGCGACAGCGGGGGCACCGAGAAGCGGCACTCCGTTTCTCCGTGGGTGACCGCGTACCGCTCGCGCCTCGGCGGGAACTGAACG
>Ga0265314_10006380_pt1 | contig 10450 bp, 13 predicted proteins | sample 4126metaG_FD_203106 | JGI IMG/M metagenome (GOLD analysis project Ga0265314, IMG submission 203106) | Rhizosphere microbial communities from Carex aquatilis grown in University of Washington, Seatle, WA, United States - 4-1-26 metaG | ecosystem: Host-associated > Plants > Roots > Rhizosphere >... | reverse complement strand
TCGAAGCGTCGCCGGAACAGAAACCATCCGCGCAGTCCTGAGCCCGTCGTCGGCTCTCCCTTTGTCATAGCCCCAGTCTGCCCGTCTCCCGTTCAGGTCGGCAGTCCGGGGTCCGTGCAGCGGGTACAACCTTTCCCCCGCAATCGAAATCGAGAAGGAGGTGCGCTGGGAAGGAACAGCTCGCAAAGATCGCTGTGAACCGAAGGAGCAGCGCAGATTTCCCCAGCAGGCCGCGGCGATGGTTTGTCCGGCCATCCGCTCCTCGTGCTTCATCGGTAGCCAGTCGACGGGCATTTCTCCGTCTCGTTTTGAACCCTCGGGGCGAGCTAATTTCCGCCTCCGCCGCGCTCCGCCGCGTCAGAACCACGTCCCAACCGGCCCCCGGCACGTCGGCGGCGACTGTTGCTTTGCCGCGGACGACAACACCTGAAGGTACTGCGCTGCAGTGGGTGCTTTCGGGGCGGCAGAAGCGGCAACGAAGCCGGGCAACAGCTGCGCGGGATCGGAGGCTCTGACGCGCACGTCCACCGCAGGACAAAAGGCAACTCTGGTCATTTGTCGCAAGCGACGACTGCATGAGCCTGGACCCCCTTCGAGAGTTGCTCCTCGAAATCGTTTGCGATGAGATTCGTCCACTGCGTGAGGATCTGCGCTCCACGATTGGCGCTTGCGCGGCGGCCGGTGGAGAATCGATCCGAGTCCTTGGCGTTCCTGACGGTGGACGACGTCTCCGAGATGATAAGGATCACTAAACCCGCGGTCCGTCCGTGGATCAAGGTCGGGACGCTCGCCGCGAGTAGGCCCGCCGCTGGGAACGGCAACGGGCGGCTCTACCGGGTCGCGCGGGTTGACATCGACGCGTTCGTCCGTGATGGAAAGTGGTTTGTTGTTCTGGGCGGCAAGATATCAAGGGCGCAGCCGCGGACATCGTGACATTGGCATTGCACCGAAGGAAGGTGTGATGCGATTTGGATATTCTCGCGTGTGCCGCGCTGGCGGCGCGAGCCAAGCAATCGGAGAAGGTCCTCAATGGGTTGCATTTACAGACGCGGAAACAAGCTGTGGATTCGGTTCAAGGGCCCGGACGGGCGATGGACTCAACAGAAGACCTCGCACTCCGTGGGGAACGAAACGAAGGTCCGCAAGCTGCTGCTCGAGACTGAGGCGAGGATCGCAGCCGGTACGGCTTTCGCCGCCGGGAACCCTGATCTGACTGCCGGGGGCGGACCGATCACGGTGGGCCGATACGCCAAGAAGTGGATCGAAGAGCGCGCGGGTCTGGGCTTAGCGGATTGCGCCGGCGATGCCGCACGTCTCGAGAACCACGTTCTTCCCGTGATCGGCAGTCTTCGCCTCGACGAGGTTCGCCCTCGACACCTGGCCGAGCTCGTGAGGACCTTGCGGGGGCAGGCCAAGCTGGCGCCCAAGACCATCTACAACATCTACAGCACGCTGAAGGCGCTCTTCCGCGACGCCAAGATCGCTGACCTGCTCACGGGGGACTCCCCGACCATCCTCACCAAGTATCAGCTCGGCGAGAACGTCGACAGCGATCCCGAGTGGCGCGGGACCGCCCGCTACACGCGCGACGAGCTCGAGATCCTCGTCTCTGACGAGCGCATCCCCCTCGACCGGCGGGTGTTCTACGCGCTCGAGGGAATTGGTGGCCTGCGCCTTGGCGAGGCAGCTGGGCTTCGGTTCCGCCATCACGACGCTGGCCTGGCGCCCCTCGGAGCGATCCTCGTTGCGACGTCGTACGACAAGGGTCGGACCAAGACGAAGCAGCCCCGCCGGATGCCCGTCCACCCAGTGCTCGCCGCCATGCTGGCGGAATGGAAGCAGTCGGGGTGGGCAGCCATGATGGGCCGGTCACCGACTGCCGACGATCTCGTCGTGCCGTTGCCCCCGGAGCACGCCGCCCGCCGCCGCGAGAGCCCGAGCCGTGAGGGCATGCGATCCAAGACGTACTGCTTCAAGCGGTTCCGCGATGATCTGCTGGTCCTCGGCTTTCGCCATCGGCGGGGCCACGATCTGCGGCGAACCATCATCTCGCTGAGCCGCGAGGATGGCGCCCGCAAGGACATCCTCGAGCTTTGCACCCACAACCTCAAGAAGAAGGGCTCGTCCATCGACGTCTACACGACCTTCCCTTGGGAAGCGCTCTGCGCCGAGGTGGCGAAGCTCCGGATCAGCCGGCGGTCGAAACCCGATCTCGCCGCGACCATCATCGGCGCTGGCGCGGCTGACCATCCGTGCGTCACTACCAGCGCCGCCGGTCCGACTTCGCCGCCACCCGCACCGGGAGGGGAGCCCGGCTCCTCCGACCCGCAGGGTCCGAAAAACCCAATAGTTTCGCGACCCCTTGCTACAGTTTTTGCTACATCCGAAGACAATTCTGAACGAAATCAACTACTTGAACGGTGGAGGCGCCGGGAGTCGAACCCACCTAGCGTCAAACGAAAAAACCGAAACACTGCGCCGACTTGCACAATATTGACGCGGGTTTAGGGGATTTCGGGACGGGTCGCTTGGGAGCGCTTGGGAGTCTCCGAATGCCGATGAATCCGGGTCGTCTGGGCGACAGGTGGGCGACAGATTCCGAAGGAAAAGCCGTTCCAAACAAGGGGTGCGTGAACGCCGGCCCTGCGGTGGTTGATCGCAACTCACCTCAGGGAAACCAGGCGGTATGGCGCTCCGGTGATGAGGGGCAGCTGTTCCGTCGCGCGAGCGGGAGCACCGCGATCCCAAACCGGAGGCGTTCGCCGGCGCAGGCCCGCGCATCCTCTAACTGGTGTCCACGAAGGAGGCCGAGAAGCCGGCCTGCGCCACGTCGGATGGTACACTGAACGCGCAATGAGCGACTGGCGCGACCGAGTTACGACAAGTCCCGACGTCTGCCACGGGGCAGCGTGCGTCCGGGGGACGCGCATTCCGGTCTCGGTCCTGCTCGACAACCTGGCCGACGGTCTCCCAGCTGAAGAGATCCTGGCAAGCTACCCGAGCCTGACGCTCGACGACGTGCGAGCTGCAGTAGCCTACGGCGCCGAGTTGGCCCGGGAGCGGGTATTGGATTTCCCGCATCACGCTGCGGGATGAAGTTCAAGCTCGACGAGAATCTGCCCGGGGAGGGCGTCCAGATTCTCCGTGCTGCCGGCCATGACGCGGTTACCGTGCTCGATCAGGGGTTGGGCGGCCGGCCGGACCCAGAAATATTTGCAGTCGTTCAAGCCGAGGGTCGTGCGCTCATTACTTTGGACGTCGGATTCGGCAATATCCGAACGTACTCGCCCCGGATGAGCGCGGGCATCATCGTGCTTCGACTGGGACGACAAAGTAAACCCGTCGTGCTTGCCGCGATCGCCGAGGTCGCCGCGGCGGCAGTCGCTGAACCGGTTACGGGCAAACTTTGGATCGTCGAGGATGGCCGCCTACGGATTCGCGGTTGACGGCGCTCCGTCCAGTGGGCCCGAATCGAATGGCGACGTGGTTTTCTCGCCCACAGCCAACTCGAAGCCGGACAGGAGCCGCACCCCCGCGATTTTGTGCGAGGCATTCTGCGTTGAATTTCCGTACGGTACGGCTTGCTCACCCCTCCCACCGTCCAAGGTCACCACGAAGATGTTCCGACACCTCCTTCGGCCGGACTCTCACCGGCTGCGTTGAGTCAACTTTCACGGCACACGCTCAGATGCTTTGACACATTCCGAACCTGCGCGATCTGCGTTGCGAGCGTCGCTGCCCGCAAAGCCGAAGCCTACAAGTCTCATAGGCCTCCGCGGTCAATGGACTCCATGCCGCTGCTGCGACCAGGTCGGGGATTTACCGCAGGGGGCTCGTCACTCCGGCACGGTGGCCGAGGAGAATCTCCTTCAGGCGCGCGCGCACGGCTTTCGCGTTTCGTAAGCCGAATAGCGGACGCCTGTCAGCCTGTTTTTTCAACGTGAACGCTCCGGCGGACCACTTGAAAATGTCGGTGTCATACATCGGCCTCCCCGCGTCTCCCTTTCCGACCTCGTTGATCTCGGACAAGACGCAAAGCTCAGGTGCCCCGTCCCCATCGGCGTCGGCTGTAAACACACTCAAGATGTCGTGGTCGAGCCGCCCAAAACCTTCCGAGATTGGAGGAAGCACTTCGAGCCGATAACTGTCCGGCTTTCCGTCTGGGGCCAACAGCCACCCCGTATAAATACTGTCGACGCTGTCCTGGCCGGTCGGCGGCACATCGGGACTGGTCTCGAATAGAATCAGGATCACCTTGCCCAGCGGCGTGAACGTCATCTCCAACGGCTTCGTGAGCGTCGATGCGCCGGGAGGTAAGATCCGATTTGTCAGCACCTCCAGGCCTTCGCCTGGTCGGCGCACGATCGTCTTCCGGTGGACCGCCTTCCTCTCCCCGATCGTTTTCTCTGGAGTGGTGACTACCGGTGGCTGTTGGCCGGCAATCTCCGGTTGCATGAGCTTTTGACCCGCGTCAGCAGACCTACAGGCCGACCCAATCGCCACGGTGGCGACAAGTGCTGGAAGGGTGAACCTGATTGTCATGCAAGTGTGCAACTCGGAGAACGCTACCGTGCCGCGACTACCTTTGCGTGAACCAACTGCTGGAACTTGTGGGCAATCTTGACGTCGTAATGTTGCTTCGCGTAGGACTGGCCGTTGTATCCGGCCGCGAAGGCGCGCCAGTCCAAGTGCTTCAACGCGCCCGCGAGGTGATTGTGTTTCACGAACGCCACGAATCCATCAAGCTGTGATCTTTCGGAGGTGAACATGATCATCAGGAAAGCATCCAAACTGGCGGCGCCGGTCTTGTTCCAAGATTTTCCCAGGATCTGAAAACGCCCCCACGATGCAGATTCTATGGCCAGGCGACGGTCCAGTAGCGCTGCCAGGGTCAAGTTTGTCCACTGGTCCTCGTTCGTGCCATAGGCGTGCAGACCCGGCCCGCGATGGGGAGGATGGAGAGTGGACACCTGCGGGAACGTCTTGTCGTATAGGTGGTGGGTGACCTTGCTAAAATGGTGCGGCTCGAAGAGGATCTTCGGCTTTCCCGACGGAAGAAAGGGCGAGCCGAGGCTCTCCACATCGGACACCGCCCTGATAGCCTCCGGCTGACAGCCGAGCGCTTTCGCGGCGCCAATATAGTCAGCGTCCGTGAGATGAGCGCCGCGGTGACCGCCCGATGGAAAACGCGTTCTCTCGTGAATCTGAGGACTGGCGGCGTCGACCAGCGCGCGGAAGGTCTGGCTGGCCGGCTCGACGCGCCCGTCGGGAGTGATCTTCATGACGTCCCGCTGAAAGGCCGAGATCGCTTCCTCGAGATTGGCGTCGGAGCGACCATCGATGCGCCCAGCCGAGCCTCCCTTCCCCGCTAGACGCAAAAGGAGCTGAATGTGCCCGACATCGGTTTCCATGTTCTGGGAGCCCACGCCGACGCCGCTCCAGACTTGTAGATACCTCGAAATGTCCACGCTATCCCCTTATCTGCATCCCGGTACTGCTCCGAAAAACACCGAGGGCTGGTACCATGGAGCAACGCCGGGAACGCCCTTTGATCGCAGAAGATGGTAACCGATTGTGGGCCGCACCACCGTCTCCAACATCTTGGCCGATTCCGGAATTGAGCCGGTGTCCGCCGGAAAAACCAGGTCCCGCGGGGGAGGTGACCGACATCGGCGTCTCTCAGTGAACACCGCCCTTCTGGTGGCGTGGTACGACCGAGACGTGATTTCCTCGTCCACTTCATTCGTCCCTTGCTCCTCGCGCTCTTCGCGCCTCGGCTGTCACTCCTCGCGCGAACCTTTTCCTGCGCCAGCAGGTCATCGTCCTTCGGCGCGTCGTGCCCCGACCCCGCCTTCAACCCTTTGACCGATGGCTGATCTCCAGCCTCGCCGGCCGTTTCCGGGCGCTGCTCTCGGTAGTGGTAATCGTGAAGACGGAGACCGTCATCGGCTGGAACGGGACCGGTTGGCGACTGTTGTGGCGATGGCGATCCCGAACTCGCCGATTGCCCGGTCGCCCGCCGATCGATGCCGACCTACGAATCCTCATCCGGCGAATGCGGTGTGACAACTCCGTCTCTGCAACGCGATAGCCGCGGGTACTACCTGTCTAATGGTTGGCTAAGTAAGGAATGCTTGAGGGACCAGCATGCACTTGAGAGCAGATGCTCTTCTTGGAAGCTTTCGACGTTCACCTCAAAAACATCAGCGGTTTTCCGAATCTGCGATTCGAGATCTGTTACGGAAGACGCGGAATCCCTCCCGTCGGCATAGGCGCCCAATGACATGGCCAACTTTACCAATTGAGCCATGCGAGTCCCTGACCGTGGAGACCAGGCCCATCCTGCCGAGTTGCCGAAAAAATGATAGGTAGTCCCATCGGCCCGAATCAACTCGTCCTTGGCTGAATGCACGTCCTGAAGCGCAGTTCTCCAAAGCCCGTCGAGATGGCAGGCCAAAAGCGAAGACAACTGCCTCCGGGAGATTTCGATTCTTGTATCAATATTAGACAAGACGGCGAGCTCTTCTCCAGGTATTGCTCCGTCCGGCCGCGGGAACGACTTCGTCATCTGCAGCCAAATGGGGACCTGTATTTTCATCGCCACCGCAAAGAATTGCAGTCCGCCATCGTTCGGCTCCTGAATCACCGCCATGCCCTTTTCACCAGTTCTCATCCCAAAAACAGGCGAGGCATGGTGCCCGAATAGAGCCCGGTTGACTAAGAATTCATAGGGGCTCAGCGACACAGGGATCTCGGGCTGTAGGTGGTCGAATGGCACCCCCACCCTCGCGGTAGCGAGCTGAGCAAGCCACAACGGTATCAATGCTGACCATAACCCCACCAGTCTGTGACATCCCGAAAGGTTCGAAGTTCCGGCAGGCCAACATTTTGTCAGCTGGCGCCAATCGTCGCTATTATCTGTACATTGAATCGAAGTGCTGGCCTTCTGCCGCGTTCAGGGGTGCTCACAGACATCTACGGTGGCTTCGATATCGGCGCCCGGATCCAGCAGCATTTCGGCGATTTGCACGAGGTTCGCGGGCGTGCGCCGCCGATACCTCTCGACGCCGCTCGCGGAGGTGTAGATCAACAGCGTGGCGCCGTGCTCGCGGTCTGACTTCGCACAGGCGAGGCCCGCGTTGACGGCGAGAAACCGACGCAGCGCCGCCTCATCACCCGCCACCACGGCGTCGGCTGCCGATTCGAACGCGTCGCTGCCACGCATGAGCCGATCGAGCTGTTCCACGAAGCGCTCCCAGGTGACGAACCCGTGCGATTGCGCAATCACGAATTGCGCCTCGGTGAGCCCGCATCCCCGCGCCAGCTGCCGCCCGGCAAAGTCCTCGGACTTGCGGGCAAGCGGATCTGGGTCAGTGCCCATGGCAGGCCAGAGGGATCCGATCCAGCGGTCACGAACGCGGTGAGTGCCGGAGTCGGCCAAAGGCCAGGCCTTCACCAGGTTCGTGGCCGGCTTCCGGTACTGCTCGACGCTCGGCCACGGGCGGCAGAGGGGGGGCGTCCTGCGGATTAGGAAACCTCCTTTCATGCGCGCCTGGATGTCCGCCTGGTCGAGGCGACTGCCCTTCGACCGCTTTTTGTTAAAGCGAACTCTCCGGTACCCGGATAATAACCCGCCGCGGCGCCGGGTTTTACCGGCATCAGGATCAGCCAGAGGCTTGCAAGTACCTGGAATCGCTTAAGGCCTCGGTACGTTCCGCGAAAAATTGGGCGACAAAAGGCCCAAATATCTACCTAACTAGTTGAAATCATTGTGGAGGCGCCGGGAGTCGAACCCTTGGAATCCAGATCGGAAATCCTGTGGCATCACAAGGACTTGCGTCCGAACGCTGGGAATTTCAAAGGGTTACGCTTCGGCGCCTCACGCCGTTTAAGTCCGCTTGAATCCGACCAAAACCACTCCGTCTGACAACAGGCTGACAACAGCTTGGATCCCAACCAGGTCGTTGCGGACGCGGATCTCGAACGATCGGGGGGACCTCGATACCTGACATGGTGTCCGACGTGTGCTCGAGGGCCAAATGGCCTCCTGGAAGGCAGTACGCACATCGAGTATGATTGCATACTAACTATCGGAGGAAGATCCGTGTCAAAGCACACCAGCGTCACCCTCGGCGATCATTTCCAGCAGTTCGTCGATACCCGCGTGGAAAACGGACGGTACGGCTCCGCCAGTGAGGTGATCCGTACCGCACTGCGCATCATGGAGCGCGAAGAACGGGAGGAGGAAGCCAAGATGGAGGCCCTCCGTGCCTCCATCGAGAAGGGGATCAAGAGTGGCAGGGCGGACTACAGCCTCGACAAGCTCAACGCGCAGCTCGACGGCGAGCGGCGCTGACGCGTGGCCGCGTTCCACCTCCAGCGGGAAGCCGAAGCCGACCTGGTCGAGATTGGCCGGTATACCGAGGAGCGGTGGGGGCGTGAACAACGGGTGAGATACCTCACCGCGCTCGACCAACGCTTTTTTGCCGTGGCAGACAACCCGGCCCTCGGCAAGGCATGCGACGAGCTCTATCCTGGCCTCCGGCGCATCCCAGAAGGCAGCCATGTCGTGTACTTCCGAGAGGTCGGAGGAGAAGTCGAGATCGTGCGCGTACTTCACGAGCGAATGCTCCCCGAACGCCATTTGAGGTTCTAGCGGAGCAACGGCGTGCGGGCGACGCGTCCCGAGCCCGCGTACCGCGAACGACAGGTTCCACCCTGGACGCGATGCACGGGGCCGCCCTTACGTTCCACCTGCCCGTCGGCGAGGCGAGCACCAATCGGAGCTGGCTCCGGGGTGCCTCCATGCTCAAGCAGCGTCGATGTCACCGTCGTCGTCATCGCCAGTTCCGCAAGTGGCTTCTTCCTGCCGTGGGAGGCTTTCGGCAGGCTCTGGGACTCCGCAAACTTCTCTGATGTTGCTAAGAATAGACTTCTCGCGCGCGGCGCGGAATGCGGAGTACCTTACGGCCGCGTTTTCAATGTCACCCTCCTTAGCTGCGGCCATCTGATCAAGAGCGATCCTGCCAATGTAGTGCGGGTCAAGCAACACTTCGGAGGTGCCCTTCGGAAAGATGCCATCGTCGGCGAGATAGTCAGCAGGCGCCTTGTCCTTGATCTTTCCGTTGGTCTCGTTCGAAATCAGCGTTCGGTTCACGATGCTGTTTACCTCGACCCGGGTCTCGATCTTGTGTCGATTGAGGTATGCCTTGGGGAAAATGTGGTGGTCTTGAAGTTGCTGGAGCTGAATGTGTTCGCCGCGTCTCCAATCGCGCGCACCCCGAATCGCCAAAAGGCAGAAGACTCCACAGTAGATCGTGCTGGCATGACTGGCCGCATGTCTAACGCTGAACCCGGGTGAACCAATTCGCGCCCGCGCTTCCACAAAGACTCCTGGTTCAATTTGATCTCCCGCCCAGCGCCTCAGCATTTCGACATAGTCCTTCCGGGACTTGCTCTCTACGGCACTGGAGTAACGTTCCAAGAAAACGTTGCACCAGTACCACCGTCTCAGATCGGCACGGGCGTCGTCGCCAAGCTTTCGGAGTTCGATTTCGTCGCGTAGCGCTGCCAAAATGGGAAGGATGCCAAAGCCGGGCGTCCACTTCCGATCGAATACGCCAAATCCATCGACGCCGACGAACTCCATAAGGCGAAGGGCTCGGTCGATGGCAGCGGCGGCGCGATGCCAGTCCTTTTCGAACCCCATCGGCTTCAGCTCGATCAGGACGCGAGGTCTCACCTCTTGATCGCGGAGCAGAGCGATCGTCCTGAGGACCAACACCCCAAATTTGTCCTTCTCTGCTTTCCCTCCAGACCAAGCGCGTAACCGCTCGTGCTTGGCACAGGCTTCGTTCCAAAGCGCATGGAGGTTGATGCCCGACCGATAAAGGCGCGCAGTGAGCAGATCGTAGACGGACAGGTCCACGCCCGTCGAGTTGAGCTTTTCAAATATCGCACAGACCTGGCCGAGCATCGCCTTGTCCGTGCCGTCGACACGGGGCAGTTCGACCACTGGAACCTCGAACGCGTGAAAACCGTGAATACTGTCCTTCCACGCGGATCGCCACATGTTTCGGTATGTCTCAACGTGGTCCTTCTGGTTATCGCGTACCCAGTCCTCGAAACCGTCAAGCCATTTGTCGAACCTTTCCCAAGTCAGCAGTTCGGTACAGGGAACGACCCGTCGCTGGTACTGGACCTCGCGACGGTCAAGGCCATCAAGTTCACTCGCTGTCCGGTCGAAAACGATCTCGTCGTCATCGGGCGACTCGCGGAGTTTCTCGAGGTCCACGAAGAAGAGGCGGGGACGAGAACTGTCTTTCAGTCCCAACAGAGGCGCAGTCAGCGCATAAACCAACGAGGTGAGGCGCTGCTGCCCGTCAAGCACCAGCAACTCTGGAACGAGAGTCGTTACCTTCGGGACCGCTCCCTTAACTGCGACAGGGGA
>Ga0265314_10006378_pt1 | contig 10454 bp, 6 predicted proteins | sample 4126metaG_FD_203106 | JGI IMG/M metagenome (GOLD analysis project Ga0265314, IMG submission 203106) | Rhizosphere microbial communities from Carex aquatilis grown in University of Washington, Seatle, WA, United States - 4-1-26 metaG | ecosystem: Host-associated > Plants > Roots > Rhizosphere >... | reverse complement strand
CAACCGATGGTCTGCGCCAGGCCGATCAGAATCGCCAGCCCGAATCGCCATCGCATCTTCCGCACCAGGCTGAGCGGGCGCCTCCAGGTCATAGCTGAAAAGACGATAGTGCCCGGACCGGTGATGATGGTGAACGGCCAGACCAGCAGCGTAATCAGCGGCACGGTGAGGGCGATGGAATCGTACAGCATGCGCGAAGGTTCCAGATACACCGCCTTGCTCCTACCCTTGCCGGCGGCGACGCAGGCGGGGCACCAGATCTGGTCGCCGAACTCCACCGAGCAGAGTTGGCACACGAAACGCCCGCATTGGTGACAGGCGGCTACTGCGCGCTTGGAAGGATGGTCAAAGCAGGCGGCTTCGCCATCGAGAGCGCTCTCGGGCAGCGCCGGCGCGTTCGGCGCGGCGAACATCGTGGGGAATACGCGGACGGTATTGCGTGAGCCGCAGGAAGTGCACACCGCCGCGTCGGCGGAGGAAAGTTCCCACAAGGGCAGCGGCGAATCGCAGCGGGCGCAAGGTACGGGCATGAGGGTTCAGACCTGCGGCGGCGGTGGGGTGAGTGCGGCGCTGTCGGCCTTCACCACGCGGGTGTCCACGATCATGTCGTGCATGGCCCGCTTTTCGGCGTCGAACCCCACGATGATAAACCCTATGCACAGCGCCATGTAGCTCAGCCACTTGGCGAAGTAGCGCCCAAAGGCGCGGCCCAGGCTGACCGGACCGCCATTCGGCCTCACCACCTTGAGGCCGAGTACCATCTTGCCAGGTGTCGCGCCCACGCGGCTAATGAAAAATCCTTCGTAGGTCGCTCCGATCACCATGCTGACCAAGACGCTGGCCAGAAGCGTTCCCATGATGGCGCCCATCGCTGCCAGTGCCTGGTCGGGCGGCATAGGCTCTCGCATGTTGGCGAAGGGACGAATCACGCTGCCGAGCAGCAGGAGTTGCACCGCGCTGGAAGCCACCGCCAGAATGATGCCGTCGATCAGCGCGGCCACAAAACGGATCCAGAAGCCGGCATATTCGAATGCGGGTCGAAAAGGCGCCACCCCTTCGCGCAGTTTCTGCACGTAGCTGTTCTTGCAATTGGGACAGACCAGGGTGTCGCCGAAGCGGGCGAGTTGGTCGAGTGGGGAGGGCTGGCCGCACTGCGAACAGTAACGAACATCCGGGTCGATTCCGGTGGCCATAGGGTTTCCTTGGCCTACTGTAGCAGCTTAGATTCTTACCCGTCGATTCCTGGACGCCGCCAGGTCAACAGTTTCGTTCCGCAAATGCTCAGACGTCCGCACACATTTCTGACTTCCAATAGTCCGCCGGGGCTGTCATGACTTCACCGGATCCGAAGGGCCGCTTCTGTCTCCCAAATCCCGAAAGGACTTTAAGGGCGGAGCCCTGCTTAGGACACACCTTTTGGGCACGCCGCAAAAAGGATGCGGGAGACCCCGTTCGCAAACGTGGTCTCCCGCTTCTCGCACGCGGACTTAGTTGGAACCTACTGATAGGTGGCCAGCGAGCCAAACGAGATAGTTCCACTGAAAGTCGAGTTAATCGCTGCACCCGACGACTTCAGAGTCGCATTAAAGGCACTGGGCGGAGGCCCGGAACCGACGGACAGGATCCCCGCGCCTCCTGCCGCCGAAGCAGGTGTTACCGGTACCTGCCCCAGCACCGAGGTGGGAACCGTAAACCCGCCCGTCCCCGCTGTAGTGAGACATGTGAACTCAGTAGCTGTGGTTACAGCGCTTGCGCCGGAGCCCGTGGTGGTGCCCGAATAACCGAAAATGGTCACCGGATCGGTAGCAATGCCGCCGGTCCAGCTCAGCACCAGGGGTTGGTTTCGCGGAACGTTGGTTGGCAGCGGCGTGGTCAGACTGAGAGGCGTCCCCAACGTAAGTGAAGTGTTGAACGCACCCACATCCGAGCCACCCGATCCATTGAGCGTATATTTGCCCGCCACAATAGTTCCATTCAGACCGCCTGGAATGTTGATTCCTTCGTCGCCGATGGTCAACAAGTAGAGGAAATTGGTCTGGGGCAAGGCGGTATTGTTGAGGTTCGTCCCAGTAGGTCCGCTCAGAGTGATGGCGCCGGCGTCCAGGTAACTACCCCCACTCACCGCTACGCCGGACCCGTTGAGAGTGACGGTCTGCACCGTGCACGATCCAACGGTTGAAGATGTAACGGAGGGCGGCAGCGACGCCAGGTTGAAAGCTGTGATTTGGGAGAATCCCCCACTTACCTGATCGGCTTTGACCGTGCCTAAAGACGGTATCGATTCCTGTGTTTGGGTGAGGCTGAAGTTGCCGAATGTGAGCGGGTTTCCGTTGTCCAGCGCCGTCAATTGCGCGCTGGTAAACCCGTTTAGGACGCAGGTGGCGGCGCCCGCCGGAGCGATCGACATGGTGGTCATCGGGCTCAGGCTGCCGTTCACCGAGATCTGGAAGCTGACCGCGCACCCGGTGGTGACGTTGGCGGGCAGCTGGAAGTTGATCTGATCTTCACCGGCGTAACCGGCGCGGCCCGCGAAAAGGACCGGGATGGTCGTGCCGCCCACCACGGCGCTCACCGATACTCCGTTGGTGCTGAAGTCGAAGACTGGCGATGCGGCATTGTCGCCACCCGCGAATCCGCCCAGACCAGTACCGTAGGCGACCATATACTGGCTCGGGTGCGCGGGCGAGATAGTGGTGCCGGCCACGGTTCCGGTGGTGAGGCGGTTCAAGTCGTATTGCGTAGCGGTGACCACGTTCTGCGCCACTGCCAGTCCGGCGCCTGTGCTGTCTTGCGTGAACATTGCGAACTTGTGCGCCACCACTGTGGCGGCGAACGGTGCGCTGGCTGTCCCGTTGGTGACCGTGACGTTGTAATTGCCTGCGGCTACCGAAGACGGCAGGATTCCGGCCAATTGACACGTGCCGCCGCCAAGCGGGTCTTCATACCAGATCAGAGCGTTCGTGCTGCTTCCGCCGCCCGCCGGGGCGAAGGCGATCGATACGCCGTCGGGAGAAGTCGTAGGCCGCGGGACGCTAAACACGCTGAGCGCGTTGCCCGGACAAAGGGCCGAACCCTTGATGATGAAGATGGTACCCGGGGCCAGGTTGGCGGTATTGCTCGCCGCATCCAGGACGGCAGTGATGGTGGGCACCGGCGGCCCCACCACTCCGCCGGTGGTGACTGTGCCGGATCCTGTAATCGTGACGGTAATGCCGCCCGCGCCAACTCCACCCGAACCGGACAGGTTGGGAAAGGTACCGGTGTCGCCTGCGTAGGTTCCGGTCCCGCTGGTAAACGTCGCCGAAGCGCCACTAGCCGACCCCGCGCCCGCCAGGATCGCGGTGAAAACAGCCGCTGGAATCGTCAGCGATCCGGTTAGCGTGCCTCCTGAAAACGTGATCGTGAACGGAGACGCGCCGCCGGTTGCAATCGTGGCGGCGCTTAGGGTTGCGCTGAAGGTTCCGGTCGCCGCGATTCCCCCAGTCAACGCCGCCGTCCCCGTGGCCGCATAGTTGGTCCCCGACGGTGAGAGCGTCGCGGTGATGGTCAGGTTGGCGGTTGAGGTGGCAGCCTGCGCCGTCGCGCAGATCAGTAAAGCCGTCAGAACTCTAAACATTTTTCCTCCGTGAAAGGGTGCGTCATGCGGACTCGGCCCCTCCGAGTTGACCGAAGCCGCACGACGCCCCAGAAAGTGTAACGCAGGAAGGAAGCACTGACTGGCTCATTTTGCCAAACGGGTACTGGATCATACAGTTCTGCGCCAGGTTGGGGACTCGCCTCCCAGGGCGCAGTGGCGTCAGAAGTGCTGGACGCCGGGCATCGGTGGGGTCCGCCCCACCAGAGCGTGCGAGTCCCTCTAGAAACTAGAAATCCGATTCGCCCTCGTGCAGCGGGAACTCTTTTCGCCCCTCTTTTCGGGGCGCGACTGCGGCCACTCCAGCCCGTAGACCGGCAGGCACCCCAGCACGATGCGCGCTTCTGCCGTGTTCCCCGCCACCCACCATTTCATTCAGACGATCTACCACGTCTTTCAAGGTGGAAGCCTGCGCAGTCAATTCGGTGGACGCGGAGGCGCTCTCCTCGGCGCTGGCAGCGGTTCGTTGGGTCACGTTTTCCATCTGCATAACCGCCTTGGCGACATGCTCGATCCCACGGGACTGTTCCTGACTCGCCATGTTGACCTCGTCGACCAGCACTTGGATCTTGGTGGAATCTTGCGCAATGGCGCGGATGGCCGCGGCTACGTGGTCTACCTTGTCCTTGCCATCCCGCGACCTGGCAATGGAGTCCTCAATCAGCGATGCCGTATCTTTGGCGGCCTGGGCGGAGCGCTGTGCCAGATTGCGCACCTCGTCAGCCACCACCGCAAATCCCATGCCAGCCTCGCCGGCTCTGGCCGCCTCCACCGCCGCGTTCAGCGCCAGTATGTTGGTCTGGAATGCGATTTCATCGATCACTTTGATGATTTTGGAGATCTTCTCGCTGGAAGTGTTCAGCTCCTGCATGGCCGCCACCGTCCCATCCAAGGAACGGTTGGCGTCCACGAACGCGGCCTGCAACCGCCCCACCAGATCCGCCGCGGTGCGCGTGTTCTCAGTGTTTTTCCGTGCCATGGAATTGATCTCCTCGCTTGACGACGACGTCTCTTCCAAAGACGCTGCCTGTTCGGAAGATCCGCGAGCCAGCGCCTGGCTTGAGGAGGCGATCTGCGTGGCGGCGCTGGCTACTTGTGCGGCCCCACTGCCCACGTCTGAAACCGCTTGTATCAGCGTCCGGTTAATGCTTCGTACCATCGTAAACAGCATCCCGGCGCCGCCCAGAACCGAAACCAGCAGGACCACCCAAATCAAGGTTCGCGAACGACCTGACTGGCTATGCCCTTCAGTGCCGTTCCGCAGACCCGCAGACCGGTTGTAATCCGTTTCCGCCGCGACCGCTACCCGGGCCGCGTTATACGCCGGCGCCGCGTCCGCCATGACCCGCTGGCTCGCTTCGTCCCCTCGAGAGGCCCTGCTCAGTTCGACAATGCCGTCCCACGAACGATAGAACTGGTCCAGCTGCGGCTGGATCTTGCCGAGCAGTTCGTGCTCTTCGGCTGTAGAGACCGTCGATTGCACGGCCGTGAGCTGGCTCCTGGTATCTTCCTTGAGCTTCTGAATATCTTGTTCCTGGCGTGCCTTATCTGCGGCATCCGTGGAGGCGACGTGCCGCCAGATATCGCCGCGCATCTGAAGCAAGGCGGCCTCTAAACGGCTGCTTTGAGAAACTCCAGAAAAGGAGTCCGTCATCGACGTGAGGGACCTATCCGCGCTGGCAAGTCCCAATAAACTGGCAGTTCCCAATACCAGCGTCATCAAGGTCAGGAACGCCCCGGTCAAGGCGAATTTCCTTCCGATTGTCATTTTCGATTGCAGCAAGTTTCCTAGCCCTCCCGGGCAAATGCCACCTACAAAACCTCTATCGGCACCACCTTCCCGCAGCTTTAATCGGAACCCCAAAAACTCCCCCGCGAAATCCGCCGCGCCAGGAGTTACCATAACGGCAATCCGATATTCCGCCGGGGGGCGGTCGACAAGAAGTTCGCAAAACTGGTAGATCTGGTGAAAGAAGCCAAATCGCCAGCCAGCCGGCGGACCGGGTGATGCCGGCAGTCTAGTCATATGAAACCGATATTTCTATTACTCTTCGCCGCGCCGATGTTTGCCGCCACCGCCACCGTGGAAATCAAGGTGGACCAGGTAGGCTATCTCAACAATGCCGCCAAAATCGCCTTGGTGTCGCCCAAGGTCCCAGCCACAGACTTCACTGTCAACCAGTCCAAGGACGGCAAGCCCGTCTTCCCCGGAAAATTGACCGCGGCCCGCGACGACTACGACTCCGGCGACCGCGTCCAGGCAGCCGATTTCAGCAAGCTGATCAAGAGCGGCACCTACTACATCGACGTGCCGGGTGTCGGGCGTAGCTGGGATTTCGAAATCGGACCCGATGTGTACGCCAAGACCTTCCGTCTCGCCATGCGCTCTTATTACGGCCAGCGATGCGGCATTGCCGTCGACCTCGGCCCGGAATTCCCCGGCTTCAAGCACGACGCCTGCCACCTGGAAGGCGCTTTCCACCCCTCTTCCGGCAAGACCGGTCCGCATGTCTCCAAGGGCGGCTGGCACGACGCCGGCGATTACGGCCGCTACGTAGTGAACTCCGGCATCTCCACCGGCACCCTGCTTTGGGCCTTTGAGATGTATGGCTCGCGCCTGAAAACCGTCAACCTCGCTATCCCCGAATCGGGCAACGGTCAGCCCGACATGCTCAACGAGATCAAATGGAATCTCGATTGGATGCTCTCCATGCAGGATGACGACGGTGGCGTGTGGCAGAAGCAAACCAGCGACAAGTTCTGCGATTTCATCATGCCGGAAAAGGACAAGCTGATCAGCTACATAATCGGCATTGGTAGGGAGCCGTTCAAGAACACCTGTGCCACAGCCGATTTCGCCGCCGTGATGGCCATCGCCGGCCGCGTCTATCAGCCCTACAATCCGGCTTATGGCACTCGCTGCCTGAAGGCCGCCCAGAAAGCCTGGGAATGGCTCGGGAAGCACGCCGGCGTAGCCTTCCACAATCCCAAGGGAGTAGTAACGGGAGAATACGGCGACAACAACTGCTCCGACGAGCAGCTTTGGGCGGCCGCCGAACTGTTTCGCACATCCGGCGAACCTGCATACTCACAATACTTTCTGGATCACTACGCCACATTCCGCAAGCCCAGGGTCGATGACGAGGCCGAGCCTCCGTCGTGGGCCAACGTGGCCTCCCTGGCGCTTTGGACCTATGCCATGAGCAAAGGTGGGGATCCTGGCACGGTGAACACCATCCGCCACGAACTGATTGCCGCCGCCGACGAGATCGCCAATCGCATACCCAACAGCGGCTACCGCATCAGCCTGACCAATCGCGATTACGTCTGGGGCTCGAATGGCGTGCTGGCCAACTATGGAATGGAACTGCTGATCGCCGGCTCGCTGCTGCACAATCCGCGCTACGCCGAGGCGGCCATCGAAGATCTTCACTACCTGCTGGGACGAAATACGTTTTCCCTATCCTTCGTCACCCGCGTGGGCCAGAATCCCTTCCGCCATCCACACCACCGGCCCAGCGGCGCCGACACTAATGACGAACCCTGGCCAGGGCTGCTATCCGGTGGACCCAACAAGGGACGGGAGGATGAGGTGATGCGGAAAGTGTCGCCCGAACTGCCGCCCGCGAAGATTTACCTGGACGACCAGGGTGCCTACTCCGCTAACGAAGTGGCTATCAACTGGAATGCACCGCTGGTGTTCCTGCTGGCTGGCGCGCAAGACGTCGCCGAGGGCGTCCCCGCTCGCGGCGGCCCAGCGGTCAAGCACAAGTAGAAAAGCTTTCAGCAGTCAGCGTTCAGCTCTTGGCCCTTAGCTATTGGCGGTTAGCTAAAAGCCGTCGGTCGGATCCTGAGCCGCGACCGCACTCGCGCTTTGACGAGCCAGTGTTGCTTGGCAGCTTAGTGGGACATGCCTTTAGCTTGTCCAGGGGAGCCAAGCTCGCCCGCCCTACTTCAGTCGGGACGGAGGGCGGTCACAAGATCTGCCTTCCCGGCCCGCCTCGTGGGAAGGAGCGACGCCAGCAACGCGACTGTCGCCAGCACCAACGCCACTTTAAGAGTGGCCAGGAAGCGCATCAGCAGGCTGAGGATACCAGCGAGCGCCAGACCGGCCACAGTTAGCCGTTTCGATTTCCGCAGGATCGCCGCCAACACCGCTCTGGGCTACGCTCCGATGACGATGCGGATGACGATTTCCCTCCTCTGCCACAGCACCGAATACGCCACCGCCTCTCGGGTAAACGATCGACCCAAATGTGCGCCCATCGAGTGAAGTCGTCAAACCGGGCACACCCTACGTTAAGATAGAGCTTGGGCAGGGGCTTTACCCCAGCGCAAGCTTCTCATGGCCCAGTTCCCGCGAATTTTGCCGTTATTTCCGAATTTGACGCTCCGCGGCGTGGTGGATATCCTCGTGGTGGCGTTCCTGGTATACCAGGCTCTCATGGTGGTGCGCGGCACACGCGCCGGCCACATCCTGCTCGGCATTTTTATCATGGTGGCGCTGTACGCCCTGTCCGTGTGGGCCGGTCTGGAAGCCTTGCGCGCCGTGCTTTCGTTCATCGTGCCCCTGGTCGGGTTGGCTGTCATTGTGCTGTTCCAATCGGAAATCCGGCGCACCCTGGCGAGGCTGGGACGAAAGCGTTGGCTGGGATTCGGGGCCGGCTATCGCGCTCCCGAGTCGGTGAACGAAATCCTCATGGCGGTGGAAACCATGGCGCCGAAGAGAGTGGGCGCGCTGATCGTGCTGGAGCGCGATATCGGTTTGCGCACCTTCATCGAAAGCGGTGTGGCGCTGGAAGCGCGCATTACCCGCGACCTCCTGCTGTCGATTTTCGCGCCGGGGCTGCCCCTCCACGATGGCGCGGTGATCGTGCAGAAGGATCGCGTGGCCGCTGCGGCCTGCTTCCTGCCGTTGACCACCACTCCGACGCTGGCGCGCCATCTGGGGACCCGTCATCGCGCCGCCATCGGTATCACGGAGGAGACGGACTGCCTTTCCATTGTGGTTTCCGAAGAAACCGGCCGGATTTCGGTGTGTGCCTTTGGCGAACTGGTGCAGGGACTCTCTCTGGATGAGGTGCGGGAACGCATCAACCGCCACTTCGAAGCGGTGCACCCGGGCTCCATCCGCATCGATGAGAGTCCCGCCGATATTCCGCTGGCGTCGTCTGACGCCGTACGAGTGCCGGAAGCGCGGCCCAGCGAGCGGGTAAATCAGCCATGAAGCGCGGGAAATGGCTGCTCAGCCTGGTGGTTCGGAATGCCGGTTGGAAGCTGCTCTCACTCGCCATTGCGGTGGGAGTGTGGATTGTGGTCGCTAACGAGCCCGAACTTTCTGCATTCGCCACCGTTGGAGTGGAATACCGGAACCTGCCCGACGATCTGGAGATCAGCTCTGACCCGGTGAGCAGTGTAAAGCTGGAGTTGCGCGGACCGTCTGGGCAACTCCGCGCCGTCGGCAGCGCGGCCCCCGAAGTGATCCTGGACATGTCCAAGGTACTGCCGGGAGAGCGGACTTTCCCCATCGGTGATGGCAGCATTAAGTTGGTGCGCGGCGTGCACCTGGTGCGAGCCATTCCGTCAGAGGTGCGGTTCCACTTTGAGAGACGGAGTGAGCGCACCCTGAAGGTCACTCCTCGCTTTCGCGACAGGGACGGCTATGAAGTGGTTGACTTTTCAGTAACACCGGATTCCGTGGCCATCGCCGGACCGGCCAGCCACGTCGCGCAGGTTGCGGCGGTACAGACGGACCAGGTCAACGTCCCTGCCAGGGCAGGCTCGTTCGAGTATCCTGTGAATACCTTCGTGGACGATCCGTTCGTGCGTTTTTCGGGTCTGGCGCGGGTGACGGTAACGGTTACAGTAAGAAAGAAATAGGGACACTCCAGAGTGGGAAAACAACTATTCGGTACCGACGGAATTCGCGGCGTGGCGGGAGAATACCCGCTCGACCCGGCAACGGTGTATGCCTTCGGACTCGCGTTGGGACACGATGCCGCCCGCACGCAATCCAGCCCTGAAATCCTGATTGGCACAGACACGCGCGAATCTGCTACCTGGATCGCCGAAATGGTGGCCGGCGGGCTGGAGCACACTGGCGCCAGGGTGCATTACGCCGGAGTGATCACCACGCCCGGGGTCGCCTATTTGACTCGTTCGGGACCATTCCTGGCAGGCGTGATGATCTCCGCCTCGCACAATCCTTATCAGGACAACGGACTCAAGGTATTCGCCCACAATGGCTTTAAGTTGCCGGACGAAGAAGAGTTGTCGATCGAGCATGAAATTCTGCGCCACCGGGAAATCGGCATCGTACCGAAACCATCGCCTCTCGGCGCGGATGACGTGTGGGCGCGCAAGTACCTCGACTTCCTGGCATCGCTCGCTACCGTGCGCCTCGACGGAGTGAGGGTGGCGATGGACTGCGGCAACGGAGCCGCATACCGGTTGGGTCCTGAACTGTTTCGCCGGTTGGGCGCGGATGTTACGGCGCTCTGCGTGGAGCCGAACGGCCGGAATATCAATCTGCATTGCGGCGCCTTGCACATCGAGGGTTTGCAGGCCGCGGTGCTGGCTGCCGGCGCCGACTTTGGCGTGGCCTTCGACGGCGATGCCGATCGCGCCATCCTGGTGTCCAAGACCGGAAAAGTGATGGATGGCGACTCGGTGCTGCTGGTGCTGGCACGCGACATGAAGGCCGCGGGACATTTGAAACAGGACACCGTGGTGTCTACCGTGATGTCCAATCTGGGCTTCGAAAAAGCGCTGGAGAGCGCCGGAATTAAGATGGTGCGTACGCCGGTGGGAGATAAGTATG
>Ga0265314_10006373_pt1 | contig 10459 bp, 8 predicted proteins | sample 4126metaG_FD_203106 | JGI IMG/M metagenome (GOLD analysis project Ga0265314, IMG submission 203106) | Rhizosphere microbial communities from Carex aquatilis grown in University of Washington, Seatle, WA, United States - 4-1-26 metaG | ecosystem: Host-associated > Plants > Roots > Rhizosphere >... | reverse complement strand
TCCCTGACTCTTTGCAAAGAACGCGCTGTGCCGGCCGGACACCGCACGATTCTTTGGTGTCACATATATACTTCGTCTTTTTATTGGAGCAATGGCATTCGCCGAAACGTCCAGTATATTGGACGCTTGGCCTTGGTGCCGGCGCTTCCTTGCGCCGCACAGCGACTTCGGCGGTTGTCCAGAATACTGTACAAATCCTCCCGGACCATTCTTATTCCACGTCCTAGTGTTAGCATCTGGTCAACTCGAGGATTCGCAATGGATGTCTTTAACTGTTGTTGCAGCATGACCCTTGTCGGCAAACGCATGCCGCACCTGTCCCTTGACTCTTTTTCAGGCCCTGAAAGTAACCATGGCGCGACGCCCGGAACATACCTTGATCTTTGCGGGAGCACACCGCACCGACCGGCTCGATTTGGGGCCCGGTCCTGAGTTTCCCGTTATCGCACAACAACATCTAAGTCCGCAGGATTCCGACGACATCGCCATTCGTGTCGAATCGGCATTACTATCCAATAAAGGTTCCGCGCAGGTTGGCAAGTCGGTCTGGATTCTCTGGGAAGGCGCCATCTCTCAGATGCTCGACATGGCTGCGGGCATCGTGGAAGGACTCGAAGCCGAGGAACTCGCCGGGGCGCTGAGCTTTGAAGCCGAGCCGCTCACGGGGATCACTTCGGCCGATTCAGCAATTGATGGCTTCCTGCAGCAGGGCTTCTCGAACGTCACACCGGACCTCAAACGATATTGGATCACACAAATCTCGGCGGCCACGCGCAAGCGGCTCGAGGATGCGGTCCACCGCTTTCATGCCCGGCTCGCGGGCATCGCACACCCAGGCGGGCTTCCCCGGTCACTTGTGCATGGAGACGCTGGGGCAGAGGCTTCAGTCGATGTTGCGGCGACCGACCCTTGGCAACGGATCGAAGTGTGGGAACAGGTCATCTTCAGCCTTCGCGGCAATGCACGCGGCGCAGATACGCGCCTGATCCGTGCAACATCGGGCGCCGACTGGTGGTCCGCGGAATTGCCCGAGCACGGTTCCATCGAATGGCTCGGGCCCTTGCCCGCCAATCGAATTGGCCCCGGCGGAAGGCGCACCTCAGACGCCGCATCGCTGCTCCATACCGCCGAGGGCATTCCTGTTGACACGGCGCGGATCGATTTTTCGGCAGATCGGGTTCCGGTGGAATGGCTGCGAGCGTGGGCCGCGGAACTCACCGCGAAGAATCGCCGTGTGCCGGTGATTGTGGTTCGTTCGCAGATTTCCCCGAACCGCAGATTTCAGTTGACCGGCGGCATAGCGGCCGGCCTGGTGCTGGCCGCCGCCGTGGGGCGCGGTCTATGGCTCAGCGGCAGCGCCAAGCAGGCGACCGAACGCGCCGTGCACCTGGATGCCCAGCGAGCCGCGTTCGTTATGCAGGATCCTAGCGCCGGCGAGGTGCAGAAGCTCAATGCTGACATCGCGGTACTCCAGGATCAGCGGCATGACCTGGAACACAAGGAGGCGGACTTAACCATCAAGCTCGACGCGGCTCAGAAGATCGCCAATGCGGGCACCAGGGAAAGGCAGCGCGTTACCGCCATACAAGCCGTGCATCGCCGTGCCGTGCCGGCTCTGTTGGCAGCCCTTTCCGACGCAGAAAACACCGAAGACCCCGGCGAGATCGTGATCAAGGATGTCCGCCAGGATGGCAATGGAAATCTTCGCCTCACGGGCCTGTGCCGCGATTCAGTCCTTGCGGACACTTTCGCCAACCGCTTGGGTGCGCGCCTGCGCAGCGACGGATGGGAAGTGGAGCCGGCCCAGAAACACCGCCGAGCGGACCTGTCCGCGTTTGATTTCGTCGTCGAACTTGTCCCTACCATCCTCATCGATCCGTCGCTGGGCGACGCGCCTGCCAGTCCGATTGCACCTGCCCGTGTGCTTCCTGAAAAAATTGACAGCACGGCCGGACAGGCACCGGCGCCGGGGGGGCATTCTTGAAGTTCAAGTTCAAAACCTCACACCGCGAACGCTGGCTTCTAGCCTTGGCGCCAGCAGTCGCCATTGGTGCCATCTACCTTTACGGATACGAAGGTAAGCTCGCCGCCGACTTGACCGCCGCCAAGAAACGCCTTGCGGCGGCAGAGACGCCGCTCGCGCCACCTGGTCCTTCACAGGCGCTCGTTAAGGCGAAGGCATCGCTGGAAGACGCAAAGCACGCCCTCGCCGACGAACAGGCCAAGGTCGACCAGCTTCAAGCGCGCCTGGCGGACCTCTCCACCGGCACCGGCGACTCGACCGATCCCGACGGCGCTGCCCATACCATGGGCCGCGTGGAAGCCGTCTTTGCCCGCAACGGCATTACCCCGCTGGTCAGCGAAAATGCCGGCAACGCCGCTTCGGGCGCGCCCGCCGCACTGCTTGCGGTTCTCTCGCCCAAGCCCCAGGCCGGCGGCGTAAACAGGACGCCGCGCGTCTGGCACTATGTCTTTGACGATCTCACGGTTCATTTTCAGCACGCCCTTGCAGATCTCACGCGCGACGTGCCGGGTGTCGTGCCGCTCTCCCTGAACTTCGTCTACAACCCGAAGAACGACGGACAAACCCGTGAATTGGAGCTTTGGCTTTTGTATTGAGCACCGGCTCCCGCCGACAAACCTTATGACCTTACAACTCCAGACAATTTCTCCACCCGAACTCACCGCTGTTCCAGCCGACGGCGACCGCCGCCCGCTGTCGCTCCCGTGGCTCCTGACCCAGTGCGAATCCGCCGGTGCCAGCGACCTGCATCTCGCGCCGGGCCGCGCGCCGCAGCTCCGCGTCCATGGCGATCTCCAGCCCTTTGCCGAAGAGGAACCGCTCTCCGCTGCGGATCTCGAAGCCCTCTCCGAATCCATGATGAACCCTGCCCAGCACCAGTCCCTCAGGGACCGCGGCTCCGCCGATGGCGCGTGCTCCTCCCCCAGCGGCGCCCGCTTCCGCTTCAACATCTTCCTGCGCCAAGGTCAGCGGGCCCTGGTCTTTCGGCAGCTCGAAAGCCGCTTCCGCACCCTCGCCGAACTCGGCATGCCCGATGAGCTTTATCGCCTCTCGGAACTGCCCGACGGATTGGTCGTCGTCTCCGGCCCCACCGGCGCGGGCAAAAGCACCACGCTGGCAACGCTGCTCGACAAGATCAACCAGGAACGCCGCTGCCACATGATCACAATCGAGGATCCGATTGAATACGTCCACGTTTCCAAGCAGGCGCACGTAAACCAACGTGAGCTGCATACCGACGTCCCGGATTTCAACGAGGCGCTCATCGCCGCCCTGCGGCAGGACCCCGATGTCATTCTCGTGGGCGAAATCCGCGAGCTCAAGACCATCCGCACCGCCATCACCGCCGCCGAAACCGGCCACCTCGTCTTCACCACTGTCCATGCCGGCGATTGCGTGGGCACGATCGAGCGCCTTGTGGGCGTCTTCCCCGCCGACGAGCAGGATGGCATCCGCCGCCAGTTAAGCCTCGTTATGCGCACCGTCGTCAACCAGCAGTTGCTTTCCGCCGTGGTCAAGAACGGCAAAAAAGGCCGCGTCGCCGCATCGGAAGTCCTGGTCAACACGCCCGCCGTCGCCAATCTGATCGCACTGGGCAAGAGCAACCAGATCTATTCCGCCATGGAAACCGGCCGCGGCGTGGGCATGCAGACGCTCGAGCAGGACATCGCCCGCCTCTGGGTCACTGGTCGTATTACGGAGCAGACCGCCAACGCCACCTGCCGCAACGTGCCGGTGATGCGCGAGCGCGCCGCCCTTCTGCGGAGGGGAGGATGACCATCGAGCTTACGCCAACATCACACGCCCACGGCCACGCTCACGGGCACACCCACCCGGAAGAAAAGCCGCTCAACGCGGAAAAGCTGCGCATCGATCCCAACTGGGCCCTCCGTGTTCCCGCGAGTCTGGCGCTTCGCCGGTCCGTACTGCCCTTCGCACAGTCCGGTCATTCGGTGTTGGTCGCCTGCGCAGACCCCCATGACCGCGAGGCGCTGCAGGCCGTTGAGCGGTATCTGGGAATGCCGGTTTCGCCACGGAGGGCGGAGCCGGACCAACTGCGACGTGTGCTCCACCGCGTTTATCCCGATCCCGCCGCGCCGGCAGTCCGTCCCGGTGCCGCCTCCCGCGCCACCGGCGGCGACGATGACGCCACGGCTCTGGCCGATGAAATCCTGCGCTTCGCCGTCCTCCGGCAGGCCAGCGACATCCACATCGAGCCCCGCCGGGACATCGTGCGCATCCGCCTCCGCGTCGACGGCCAACTGGAAGAACTTCGCCGCGTCCCCATCGCACAGAATGTCGCGCTGGTCTCGCGCCTGAAAGTTCTCAGTGGCATGGACATCGCCGAAAAACGAGCTCCGCAGGATGGCGCCTTCACCTGGAGTGCCGGCACCGGCGCCGACAAATGGATGGTCGATATCCGTGCCGCCACCGTCCCCGTCAAATTCGGCGAACGCATGACCCTCCGCCTCCTCAATCTCCAAAGCGGCCGCCTCACGCTCGAAAAGCTCGGCATGGCCGAAGCCGACCTCCAAGCCTTCGCCGAGGCGATTCAGACCCCGCACGGATTGATCCTCCTGAACGGTCCCACCGGCAGCGGCAAGACGACGACCCTCTATGCCGCCATCCGCGAACTCGACCGCGATGCCCTCAACATCGTCACCGTCGAGGACCCCGTCGAATACGAGATGGAAGACATCTCCCAGGTTTCCGTCGATACCGCCGAAAAAGTCACATTCGCGAAGGCCCTGCGTAGCGTCCTTCGCCACGACCCCGATGTGGTGATGGTTGGCGAAATTCGCGACCTGGAAACCGCCGACGTTGCCATCAAAGCCGGTCTCACCGGGCACTTGGTTTTCAGCACCCTGCACACCAATTCCGCCCCCGGAGCGGTCACGCGGTTGATCGACATGGGGGTGCCCGCGTACCTGGTGGCGGCCACGTTGCGTTTGAGTGTGGCGCAGCGTCTCGTAAGGCGGCTCTGCGTGGAGTGCCGTAGGCCGCGCGCTCTCGGGCGTGCGGAAGCCATCGCCTTAGGTCGCCCGGACGCCCTCGGCACGACGGTTTACGACGCCCACGGTTGCCCCTTGTGCGGCGGCACGGGCTACACAGGCCGCATGGGCGTCTACGAAATGATGGCCCTCGATGAGCAAATCAGCGACCTGATCGCGTCGGGCGCGTCCGAAGGCCGCATCCGTGACGCCGCCCGTGCGACCGGAATGCGAAGCCTCCGCCAGGATGCCGCCGACAAGGTGCTCGCAGGCTCCACAAGTGTCGCCGAGGCGCTCGAGAACACCGATGGCCCCGCTCTACGAAAGCAGGTGTAGACAATGAAACGCCGCCATACATCTTTCAGAGGAGCGGTACCACCTGGAATCGTCGCTGGCGTCGCTGCCGCTCTCTTCTGCCGCCTGTTGCACGCAGACGCGCCGGCCGCGACCGCGCCGGCCACCCAGGCAGCTCCTCCGGCCACGGCCCCATCGCCTGATGACACCGCGGCGGCCAAACCCGACCTGCGGGAACTCATCGGCGTGAATCCCGGCGGCCTGAAACGCGTGGCCGTGCCTCGCCTCCCCTCGATGACGCTTCGTGGATACGTATCGCCGCAAGGATCGACGCCCCAGGCGCTCCTGGAAATTACGGAGCTCAACCGCGTGTTTCTCGTTCACGTTGGGACCAAGATTCCCATCACTGTCCAAGGTTCCGTGGCTCCGCTTGGAAGAAGCGAATTGACCGGCCTGGCCGACGCGCCCGGCTCCGCGGCAGCGGCGCCCAATGATGCCAACACGCAAACGCAGATCATTCTCGAAGTGACAGAAGTCACCGGCGAAGGCGTCACTGTGAAGGCCGGGCTGCTTTCGCAGACGATCATCATCAAATAATCGCCCGGCGTTGCCACAGCGCTTGCCGGGCACTTTTTGGAACTCTCATGATGCACCATCGACCCTTGATCCGTAACGGACTTCTGTCCGCCGCCGCCTTGCTCGCCGCGGGCATCTCTATTGCACGCTCCGCCGATGCACCGGCCAGCCAGCCCGCGCCGGTCCCTGCCGACACGCCGCTGCAGGAAATCGATGTGCGTGACGCGTCCCTGCGCGATGCACTCACCCTGATCGGCGCTCCCGCCGGCCTGAATCTCGCGGCGAGCGACGAAGCCGCCAAGACGCGCGTCACGTTGCATCTTCACAACATCACGCCCTATGGGGCCGTGCAGGCGATCTGCCAGACCAATGGCCTGTTCTTCAAGAAGCCCAGCCCCGATGAAATCGGCATCGTGACCACGGTCAAGGAATTCCAGGACGGCATCACGATCTTCCGCGAGGAAAAGACCAAGATTTACACGCTGCTTTATCCCAACGCCGTCGACTTGGCCGCGGCCATCCGCGATCTCTTCGGCACGCGCGTGCGCGTGAGCCTGGGAGCCAACGGCGGCAACGATGCCGATCAAATTCAGCGTGCTCTCGCAAAATTTGACATGATTGACAGCCGTAGCGATCAATTGTCCCTCGGCTTGAGCCTTAATAGCGGAGGTTCCGGCGGCGGAGGCGGGGGCGGCAACAACAATAACAACGGCGGAGGCGGCGGCGGGGGCGGACGCAGCGGCTCATCCTCCGGCGCTACGACCATCGGTGGTAACAACGTCTTCAATCTCACGCCCGATGGCGGCACCCTGGATACAGGCACGCAACAAAACAACGGCGTGGGCGATCTGACGCCCCAGCAGATCCAACGTCTTTCCAACCTGCTTAAGCAGAATCAAACCGGCGTCGATTCCGATGCCCTTGCGGGGCTGGGGCGCAACAATAATTCCCTCATTCATGTTTCAGTCGTCACGCGCAATAACCAGGTGATCGTGCGTACCAGCGACCCGAGCGTCTTGGAGGAAATCGACCAGCTCAAATCGCAGATCGACATCCCTACGCCGCAGGTTCTCCTGGAGATGAAAGTCCTGCAGGTCGACCTTTCGGATGGATTTCTCTCCATGTTTGATATGCAGTATGGCGACCAGCACAACACCGCCGGCTTCAGCACGGGTGACATTCTTCCGCCGCCGTCAGCAAACGCCCCCGCGCTAACGATCGGCGGCACAGGCGCCGCGGCCGGTTCACCATTCGCGCTCAATCCCAGCGCCCTTATTTATCAATACGTCAACGACAATTTCCGCCTGCGGATGCAGCTTCTGGACAATACCAATCGCGTCACGACACTCGCCACCCCCATGCTTCTGGTCGCCAACAACGAGGTCAGCCGCATCTTTATCGGGCAGGAACGCCCCATCGTCACCAGCATCGGTAGCCAGACCAGCCAGAATCAAACGCAAAGCCTCACCAATGCCAACACCACATTCAACTTTCAGCCCGTCGGCACAACGCTGCTGATCACCCCCAACATCAACGCCGATCGCACCGTCACACTCCGCCTCACACAGGAAACGTCCAGTGTCATCACCGGGGGCGCAACCATTCCGGTGTTGGGCAACAACGGCGTCGTGAACAATACACCGGTCGATGTCGTCGCGGCACAGACGCTCACAGGCACGCTAGTCGCCAAGGACGGCCTAAGTCTGGCCATGGGCGGACTTATTGAGGAAGGACTGCAGGACACGCGAGAGGAAGTGCCAGTGCTTGGCAAGTTGCCTATCATCGGCGTCATGTTCCGCCGGCAGTCCACTGGCCGATATCGCCGGGAGACCATCGTCGTTATTCGCCCGTTTATTCTCAGCACGCCCTCGGAAGCTGAGAGCGTCGGCAAGAAATTCACCGATTCCCACTCGCTCCATCCGTTGGCGCCGAACCTGAATCCGGCGAGCGACCAGCCGATCGGCACGATGAACACGTATCTGCCCCATGAAGTGCTGCGCCCCAATCCGCCGCAGAATCAACTGGAGACTATCTTCCAGTTTCATAGTGTGTTGCCGACGGACTTCTGAACCACGCGCGCAGACTTAACGACGACAAAGGTGCTTCCCATGCGAATCAGGACAACGATCCTCACGATGACCGTAGCCGCGATGGCGTTTGGTTTCGCATCCTGCTACGTGCCGGTGAACAATCCGTCCGGTCGCGCCAACCACGCGCCGACTGCTCCCTTAGTTTTGCCCAGACCCGGCCCGGATCGGGTCGTGGTCGACAGCCGCTGGGCCTACTCGGCCACCGAGAATCGCCCGGCACCCGAATGGCTCCTGCAGCGCGCCGGCACGTTGATCGCCCAGGGCGACGCTGACATGGACAGACTCGTGCGCCGCTGGCCCGATGTCGCGCTCGAATTGCTACGGCAGAGCATCGCCAACGATGCCGACGTTCCCGTGCGCCTGGCCGTTGCCCAATCGTATGACCGCGTGACAGGTGCCGATCCCAAGTCCGGTTGGTCGGCGGCGGTGGCGGCATCCGACTCGCAGAAGTCCATCTATGCTTCCTTTCGAACTGCACGCGAAAACATCCTCGCGCATTTTCAATCCGGGCAGTTCGCCGCTGGGGCGAAAATCAACGCCGGAGGCGCGCTCCCCGCCGATGCCCCGCCGGTTGTGCGCGTGGAAGCACTCCGTCTTGCCGGTCTCGCCATGCTTTTGGACAACAAGCCGGATCGTGCCGTCACCTGGTTTAATCTGGCGCTGGAAGCGAACGCTAACGGTCCCCGGCATCAGAGTTTTGAACTTGGGTTGCTGGCCAGTGAAGCCCATCGCCGCGCGGGCCAGGCCGACGCCGCGGCCGCCTCATGGAAATCCGCGGTCGCCGCCGGTGTCGATGTCCGCGACCCGGAATTGTGGGAGCGGGCGCTGCTTGAAAAACCCGAGCACGCCGATTGGCCTGCCGACGTGGTCAATACCGGCGCGGCAGAACCGCGCGTTACGCCGCAGGGCATCTCCGACTCCGCCGGCATCTTGATCGGATTGGGAAAAATGTATCTTTCCCGCGGAGCGCTCCAGCCAGCGCTGTTGACCTTCAGCCGCGCCGAGGCCGAAACGACCTTTCCCGGCGAAAAAGCGCTCGCAACGCTTTACCGGGCTCAAACCATGATCGCGCTTCAGCAGCCTGCATCCGCCTTGCCGATGCTCGAAGGACTGCTTGGTTCGTCCGACCCCCAAGTGGCGCGGCGCGCCGAGGCTTTACAAGGCGACATCTTCTGCCGCGTCTTGAACGATCACCAGCACGGTATCCCCATGATGCGCGAGGCGCTGGTTGATGCGCCCGGAGACTGGCCCGGCAAAAGCCGCCTGCTGGCCAACCTGGGTCTTTATGACATCATCGACGGCCAGACTGACGCGGGCATAAAGCTGCTGCACGAAGCCCAGGCACAATTCGAAACCGCAGGGCAATGGGAAGATCTGGCGGAGTCCCTGAAGAACGAAGCGGCATCATTACAAGTGGCCGGAAGGACGCAGGATGCCTTAGCAATGCAAAACCGCGCCGACAACATTTGCCTGCGAGCGGGCCTTCCGACCGGGCCCCTTATCGTGAGCAAATCGAACGCCGCCAAGATTCAACAGTGATCGCAAAAGGTGTTTTGCTGATGAGATTAGCCCACATCACCGTCGTGATGATCGCCGAGAGCTGAAATGGTGGCGTTGGTCCGCATCGAGAGTGGTAGCTGAGGCTCGGGTTTATGGTAATGGGTGCTGATGTACGTCCTTAAGTGTCAAATCCTCAACTCCAAGCACGCGTAAGATAAAAAGGTACACTTTTTCATGTTCTACTGATTGCGGAAGCTTACGGAAGCTCGGTGCATCATCGTCATACGTAAACGCGTCTGCTTCATAGCGCTTGACCATCACATGGAGTACGTCACCAATTGTCGTTGCCGCATGCACTTCAGCCATTCGAGCGTTGATCTGCTCACTGCGGCGGATGCCCCTGCCATTTCCACGGACGAATTCTTCCTGGTCTTGAGTGAATTGCTCCAGCGCCTTCGCTTTCAAACTATCCAATAACTCGGTCGTCTTCATATCATGATCCTTGCGGACGAAAAATCCGCAGGGTTAATGTTTACGATTTGCCTGCGTTCTCGCATGCAGGCAATCTATCGCAGCCGTGGCTTGATGTGGACACGCCTAAACAATTGTCTATTCTTTCTGACATATCCAGTGAACGTGGATCGGTGCGGAATCCTGCTGATACGCGCGGCAGAGGTTAGATTGTCCAATCGGGTGACGGCGCCTGCTTGAATTCCTGGGGCCTTTGATCCTTGTATTGCAATTCCGGATTTTTCACGGTCACTCGCGTGCGCGGCGGGACGGACTGGGTGACGAATACGTTGCTACTAATCACCACGCCTTTGCCGATCACCGTTTCGCCACCCAGAATTGATGCGCCGGAGTAGACCGTTACATCGTCTTCAAGGGTGGGATGACGCTTGACGCCACGAAGTTTCTGGCCGCCGCGAGTGGAGAGCGCGCCGAGGGTTGTTCCCTGATAGATTTTGACATGTTTGCCGATCACG
>Ga0265314_10006372_pt1 | contig 10460 bp, 12 predicted proteins | sample 4126metaG_FD_203106 | JGI IMG/M metagenome (GOLD analysis project Ga0265314, IMG submission 203106) | Rhizosphere microbial communities from Carex aquatilis grown in University of Washington, Seatle, WA, United States - 4-1-26 metaG | ecosystem: Host-associated > Plants > Roots > Rhizosphere >... | reverse complement strand
GAGGCCCCGGCGGCAGCGTGATTGCGAGCTTTCAGCCTTCAGCTCTCAGCCAGGTCGAGAGGCAACAAGGTTCTTGATTTGGCACAAACAAGCTGAAGGCTGACAGCTAAGAGCTGAAAGCTGAAGCCATGTGACGCAACGCACGGGCAAGCGACTCCCTGTCCGGTAGCCTGAACGGACAAGGGGAATTTCGGTAAGATAAACTGCACACCGGCGGGTGGTTTTGCCCGCAAGGGATCACAACATGCTTGAAAAGTTCCTCAATATCTTCCGGATTCCCGACCTGCGCAAGCGGGTGCTCTTCACCCTTGGCATTCTGGCCGTTTACCGCCTGGGTGCGTTCATTCCCACGCCTGGCGTGAACTTCCACCAGCTTGAGGCTCTGTTCAACTCGCAGAGTGGGTCGGCGCTCGGCCTGATGGACCTCTTCGGCGGGGGGAACCTGCGCCGCATGACCATCTTCGCCCTGGGCATCATGCCCTACATCACCGCATCCATTATCTTTCAGCTTTTGACGGTGGTGTATGAGCCGCTGGCTCGCATCCAAAAAGAAGGCGAACTGGGCCGGCGCAAAATTACCCAGTGGACTCGTTACGTGACCGTCATTCTGGGTGCATTGCAGTCCATCGGCATCGCCATCATGCTCACCAAGGGCGGCTTGGTGCTTCACCCCGGCGCGGGCTTCATGCTGATGACGGTTTTGACCCTTACAACGGGAACCGCGTTCATCATGTGGCTGGGCGAGCAGATTACCGACCGCGGCATCGGCAACGGGATGAGCCTGCTCATCTTCGCCGGCATTGTGGCTGGCCTGCCCCGTGGCGTGCTTGATCTGATTCAGAAGGTCCAGAACGACGCTTGGGGATCGCTGAGCATGGTGGTAGTGCTTTTCCTGGTGGCCGGAATGGCGGCCGTTGTGGGTTTCGTTGTATTTGTCGAGCGAAGCGAACGACGCATCCCCATCCAGAGTGCAAGGCGCATTATCGGACGCCGCATGATGGGCGGTCAGTCCAGCCATCTACCTTTGAAGGTGAATTCCGGCGGCGTCATGCCCATCATCTTCGCCAGCTCCATTTTGTCGGCCCCGTTGCTCTTCGGCCAGATGACCTGGGTGCAAAACAACCGCTTGCTGCAGCCGATCATGACGGCGCTTACCCCCGGCTACCCATGGTACGAACTGCTCAACGTCCTTTTCATCATCTTCTTTGCCTATTTCTACGTGTCGATCGTGATGCGTCCTGATGACATTGCCGACAATTTCCGCAAATCGGGCTCGTTCATTCCCGGAATCCGCCCCGGTAAGCGTACTTCGGACTTCATCAATGACATTCTCACCCGCATCACGCTGGTTGGCGCACTCTACTTGATCGTTGTCCAGATGATTCCCACCTTCCTCCTCTCTGGCATACGATTCGACAAAATCTGGCTCATTGGCAGGGCATTTGAAAGTCTGCCCAACTGGGCGATTCACGGTATGGGGGTCAGTTTCTACTTTGGCGGCACTTCACTTCTGATTGTCGTGGGTGTGGCCATGGATACGATCAACCAGATCGAATCGCAGCTTGTCATGCGTCACTATGACGGCTTTTCCCCGCGCTCCGGTCGCATTCGCGGAAGGAAAACCTGGTAATGTCTGCATCAACAGCGGTAGTGTCTTCTGAATCGGTAGGCGAGGAGGGCCGGGAAATGGATCGCAAGATCGTTCCCGGCCCAATCCTTTTGATGGGTGCCCCCGGCGTGGGCAAAGGAACCCAGGCCAAGGAATTGGTTAAGCTGTGGGCAATTCCGCAGATTTCTACCGGCGACCTGTTACGTGCCAATGTGTCCCAGGGTACGCCGCTGGGCCGTACGGCCAAGGAAATTATGGGCCGGGGTGAACTTGTGCCCGATACCCTGGTGAATGAAATGGTGGCCGTGAGGCTTCAGGCCCCGGACACGGCCGGCGGTTATATACTCGACGGCTTCCCGCGGACGCTGGGACAGGCCAATTGGATCGACGGCCGGCTCGCGCAGAAGGTGGGGTCGCTTCCGATTATTGCCGTAAGCCTGCAAGTGAACTATAATCAATTATTGCGCCGGATTACTGGGCGCAGGATTTGCCCTGTCTGTCAGAGCATCTACAACATCTACGTCAACCCTCCTAAAGTGGACGGGGTTTGTGACTTAGAGGGTGCGGCGCTTACCCAGCGAGCCGATGACACGGAAGAGGTTTTCAAGGAGCGCATGCGCGCTTACTCGGCCCTTACCGCGCCTGTTGTGGAGCATTACCGGGAGCAGGGAAGATTCGCTGAAGTAGACGGAGACCGGCCGATCGCTGATATTGCGGCCGGAATTGTCGCTGCCGTGGAACGATTGCGCAAGCAAGCGTAATCGGCGCGGCAGGTTTGCGTGTTTAGAACAGTTGTTCGTGAAGGCTGGATTTTTCAAATTGGCTGTCGTTATCAAGTCGTCCCAGGAGATCGAGAAGATGCGCCGCGCGGGCCAGGTGGTTCGCGAGGTACTGGAGCTGGTCCGGTCGAAAGTTAAGCCCGGCGCCACCACCTTCGATCTTGAGAAAGCCGCCGATGCGCGGCTTCGGGAGCTGGGTGTCAAGGCTGCCTTCAAGGGATATCACGGATTTCCCTGTGTGCTCTGCACCTCTGTCAACAGCGAGGTAGTGCACGGCATTCCTTCTCCGAAGCGTGTGCTGAAGGAGGGCGACATCGTTTCGGTTGATTTTGGCGTGGTCATCGACGGCTACTATGGCGACGCGGCCATCACTGTTCCAGTGGGTTCGATTGCGCCTGAGGCGCAGAGGCTTTTAAATGTGACCGAAGAGTCGCTTAAGGCCGGAATCGCCGCGGTTCGCCCCGGAGCAACGCTGGGCGATGTTGGCGCGGCGGTGCAGGGAGTGGTTGAGAAACAGGGTTTCTCTGTGGTTCGCGATTTTGTGGGTCATGGCATCGGGTCGCATATGCACGAGGATCCGCAAGTGCCGAACTATGGTGAAGCGGGCCGTGGCATGAAGCTCAAGGTGGGCATGGTAATTGCCATTGAGCCAATGGTGAATGCCGGCAGACCTGATGTGAAGGTGCTCGATGACGGATGGACAGCCGTAGCGAGCGATGGCAGTATGAGTGCTCATTTCGAGCACACGGTCGCGGTAACAGCGACCGGAGCAAGGATTTTGACGGAGTAAGCAAGACAGCTTTTAGCTCCTAGCCTCTAGCTTCTAGCTTTTTCGTAATTGAAACTGCCGGTCACACTTCGGCAGGATGAGTGAAGAGCTGAAAGCCGGAAACAGAATTTGATCTTTGCCGGGCCAAAGCCTGGCGCAACAGCCGGAAAACAAGTGAGCCGGCGGAACTGGATGCAGTTTGTCGAAGGAAGACGCGATTGAGGTAATGGCGACGGTGCAGGAAACGCTGCCCAACGCCATGTTCAAGGTAAAACTCGAGAATAATCACGAGGTGCTGGCCCATGTCTCGGGAAGAATGCGCAAGAACTTCATCCGCATTCTGCCCGGCGACCGCGTAGCGGTGGAGCTCAGCCCATACGATCTGAATCGCGGACGAATCGTGTACAGGTACAAATAGGCTGCTAGCCGCTAGCTTCTAGCTGCTAGCTTCTTCGTGCCAAGTTGGGATCTTTGCTCCCGGCACAATGAAGCTAGAAGCTAGAGGCTAGAAGCTAGAGGCTGATGGAAGGGCAGTACAAAGCAATGAAGGTTCGGGCATCGGTAAAGAAAATTTGTGTTAAGTGCAAGGTCATTACGCGCAAAGGTGTCGTGCGGGTGATCTGCGAGAACGCAAAGCACAAGCAGCGCCAGGGATAAGCAAGTCCTGGCAAGTAGGGAAGTTCCGCGAATGCATGGGATAGGCAGTAGGAACAGGGAATAGAAAACCGTCAGATTGCACCAGCACGAATTTTCTACTCCCTATTGGCTACTCACTACTGGCTGCATTCAAGAGGCTAGTTAGCTTGAATCAAGGCTTGCGTTGAACCTCTGGAAACATTCCCGTTAACCCGTGCGAACCGTTTAAGGCCGGATGGCACACAACCTGAAGCAAAGGAATTCGAATGGCACGTATTGCTGGCGTCGATCTGCCCCGCAACAAGCAGGCTAGGATCGCGCTCACTTACATCTTCGGAATCGGGAATCCCCGCGCGCTGAAGATTCTGGAAAAGGCGAATGTTGACGCCTTCAAGAAAGTCCAGGATCTGGGCGAGGAAGAGGTGAACCGCATCCGCCAGGTCATTGAGGACCAGGGCGACGTCGAGGGCGATCTCCGTAAAGACGTCTCGATGCACATCAAGCGCCTCATTGACATCCAGAGCTACCGCGGCAACCGCCATCGGCGGTCGTTGCCGGTGCGCGGCCAGCGCACCCACACCAATGCCCGCACTCGCAAGGGCCCGCGCAAGGGCACGATTGCCGGCAAGAAGAAAGCGACGGGTAAGACCTAATGGCGAAACCAGAACAGAAAGCCGCCGCCGGAAAAGCTGGCAAGAACAAGAAATTCAAAAAGCGCGAGCGCAAGAATGTGCCGTACGGCATTGCGCACATTCAGGCCTCGTTCAACAACACCATCGTGACCATCACCGACCAGGTGGGCAACACGCTGAGCTGGAAGAGCTCAGGCTCGCTCGGCTTCAGGGGCTCGCGCAAAGGCACTCCGTTCGCGGCACAGCAGGCGGCTTCAAACGCTGCCAGCATGGCTCGCGATCACGGCCTGCGCACGGTCGATGTCCGCGTCGCCGGTCCGGGTTCGGGCCGCGAGTCGGCTATCCGCGCCCTGGCTGCCGCCGGCATCGAGGTCAAAACCATTCGCGACGTTACGCCGGTCCCGCACAACGGGTGCAGGCCGCCGAAGCGCCGTCGCGTCTAAGTACGCGACAGGGCTCAGGTGTCAGGTATCAGTTTGCCTACACCTGGAACCTGAAACCTGAAACCTAACATTGGGCCGGGACGACATGCGCACCGTCGCACGTAAACCGGCCGACATCCGAAGTCAGGAGAAGAAATGGCACGTTATACCGGAGCAGTATGCCGCCTTTGCCGTCGCGAAGGCACAAAACTCTTTTTGAAGGGCACCAAGTGCACCTCTGACCGTTGCCCGCTTGAGAAACGCAACTTCCCGCCGGGGCAGCACGGAAAAGATCGCAAAGCCAAGATCGTGGGCTATGGCCTTCAGTTGCACGAGAAGCAGAAAGCCAAGCGCATGTACTTCACCCTTGAAGGCCAGTTCCGCGCCTACTACGAGAAGGCCAACCGCGCCCAGGGCGTCACTGGCGAGTTGCTCATCCAGCAGCTCGAGCGCCGCCTCGACAACGTTGCTTTCCGTCTCGGTTTCGCCATCTCCCGGCGCCAGGCGCGCCAGGTGGTTCGCCACGGCCACGTCACGGTGAACGGTAAAAAGGTCAACATTCCCTCCTACCAGCTAAGCGTCGGAGACGAGATAGCGGTTCGCGAGGATGCAAAGAAGTTTGTGATTGTTGAGCAGGCTTCGCAGTACGCCGCGCAGAATCCCGTGCCGACCTGGCTCGAGGCTAACTTTGAAAATATGTCGGGACGCGTTCTGCATCTGCCCAAGCGTACCGATGTGAATTTGCCGATCAACGAACAGCTGATCGTCGAACTGTACTCGAAGTAAGAACCACAGGGATCAGGGAACAGGGAACAGGGATCAGCAAGTGCAGACCGCACAAGCGAAGTCCTTCTGACCCCTGAGCCCTGACACCTGAACCCTAATCGCAAGGAGCACTTGCGCGGCCGCCGCAAAATGCATCGCGACGTACATGCCGTGCCAGAAAAGAGATGACTATGCTGTGGAGAGGATTTCAAAAACCGAAGCGCCTGGCAGTCGATGCCGAGACGCTTAGCGACACATTTGGCAAGTTCAGCGCCCAGCCATTCGAGCGGGGCTTTGGTACCACCATCGGCAACGCCCTGCGCCGCACCTTGCTCAGTTCCATTGAGGGCGCAGCAGTCACCGCCATCCGCATTGAAGGCGTGCTGCACGAGTTCCAGTCCATCACCGGCGTAGTTGAAGACGCCACCGACATCATCCTCAACCTCAAGCAGGTTCCCTTCAAGCTTGCAGGCGAAGGCCCCAAGGCGCTGTATCTGCGCGCCGATCAGCCCGGAATTGTCACCTCGGGCATGATTGAGGCCGACGGAGACGTGGAGATCCTCGACAAAGAGATCTACATCGCTACGCTTTCTGAGGGTGGCAAGCTCGATATGGAGATGCGCCTCAAGCGCGGCCGTGGCTACGTTTCGGCCGACAAGAACTTCGACGCCGATCTAGGCCTGGGTTTCATCCCGGTCGACTCTGTCCACTCGCCTGTTCGCCGCGTCAACTACACCGTCGACGCTGCCCGCCTGGGACAGATTACCGACTACGACAAGCTGACGCTTGAAGTGTGGACCAACGGCGCAGTGTTGCCTGCCGACGCGGTTGGACTGGCAGCCAAGCTGCTCAAGGACCACATGAACATCTTCATCAACTTTGAGGAAGAGATTGAAGCCGAATCGCGTGGCGAAGAAGGCCGCGTGCTGCTGCGTAACGACAATCTCAACCGCTCGGTTGAAGAGCTTGAGCTTTCGGTCCGCAGCTACAACTGCCTCAAGAACGCCAACATTCAAACCATTGGCGAACTGGTGCAGAAGACTGAAGCCGAAATGCTGAAGACCAAGAACTTCGGTCGCAAGAGCCTGAACGAAATCAAGGAAATCCTCGCACAGATGGGTCTCTCGCTGGGCATGAAGATCGACGAGCAGGGCAACGCGGTACCTGGACCAACCAGCATTCCGCCGGCCACTGCTCTTGCAGCCAGCTACGGACGTTACGACGAAGAAGACGAGCCTCTCGATTCAGTGGACCTGCAATTGCCCACCGAAACCGAGAATTTCTAAAGGCAGCTGCTAGCTTCTAGCTGCTAGCTACTAGCTCTTTCGTGCAGGGGCCGGCTATGAGCTGGTTCCTCCGAAATAAAGCTGGAGGCTAGTGGCTGGAAGCTAGAGGCTATACGAGATTTGAAAGAAGCTACTCAGTTCTGGCTTTCTGGTGCAAGCACCACATTGTCGATTCCTCGACAATCGAGCTGGAAGCTAGGAGCTAGAAGCTAGGAGCTAAGAAAATGCGCCATCGCAATGCAGGAACCAAGCTCGGACGCAATACCAGCCACCGCCGCGCTCTTTTGCGGAACCTGGTCACGTCAGTCATTGTTGAAGATCGGGTCGAGACCACCCTGGCCAAGGCCAAGGCTGTCCGGCCCCACATCGAAAAAATGATCACCCTCGGCAAAAAGGGCGATCTGCACTCCCGCCGCCAGGCGCTCAGCTTCCTCATGACCGATAAGGCCGTCACGCGCCTGTTCGACGAGGTTGCCAAGCGCTACACCGACCGCCAGGGCGGCTATCTGCGCATCGTGCGCATCGGCTTCCAACAAGGCGACGGTGCTGAAAAGGCATTCATCGAATTGCTGGGCGCTGAAAAGCAGCTTGAAGTGAAGCGCCAAAAGCGCCTCGACCTCAAGAGCAAGAAGCGCGCCGAACTCGAGAAGCAGCTTGAAGAGCAGCAGAAGCAAGCCGAGCCAGAAACCAAGGGCGGCGAAGAAGCTGCCTAAGCAACACTAGCTTCAACCAGCTTCAAAATGCACGACTCGCAGGCGCATTCGCATAACGCGAATGCGCCTGTGTTTTTAAGGCTCTAGCGTCTCCAGAATCGCTATACCTTGGAGCCGCTACATCCAAGTCGTCCCGACCCCAAGAAGGGACGACCCTGGACAATAGCTGAAATGGGTACATCCATCCTGGAGCCGCTCTAGCAACCCGGTCACTTGCTTGTAGAATGGCCGCATGCCGCCACCACAAGCGAAGTCATCGTTCTCTCACGTTCTTCGCTCGGCATTGCAAGTTCTACCCTCCACTCTTCACTGGATCTTCCTTCTCTTCGCAATTCCGCAAGTTATCTTTCTGGCGCTGTGGACTCCACCGCTTCAAACCGCGGATGAGCCGGCGCATTTGTATCGCGCGTGGCAAATAGCGCATCTGCAAATAGGGGCGCACTACGGCGGCTTTGTCGATACTGGCATGGATGGCGTGTCGGCTGCCGTGGACGGGATAGCCTTTCATTCGAACGTGCGCTATACCGGGGCGAATCAAATCGCCGCGGAGAATGCGCAGTGGAGTGGGCAGCTCACTTACCACGAATTCCCTAATACCGGCTCCGGCGCGCCGACCGGCTATATTCCCCAGGCGCTGGCCTTTACGATCGGCAAGCCAGTTGGTCTCGGGCCACTGCGCACACTTGAGCTGGACCGCTTATTCAATGGCGCATTCGCAATTGCGGTTTGCACATTTGCGCTCTGGTGGTGCAAGAGCGGCCGTCTCGTAATGTTTGCCGTCCTGTTGATGCCCATGACCCTCGCGCTCTTTGCGTCGTGCGGGCAAGACCCAACTTCCATCGCGCTCACATGCCTGGCATTCGCAATTATCTCCAAGCAACTTGACGCCGGTGGAGCGCTGTCGCGTACCCAGGCCGCAATCGTAATTGTTTCGCTGATTTTAGTTTCAATAAGCCGGCCAACGTACGTTGCCCTTTTGACGGTGCTCCTGATTCCCCAGCTTTTTCATGGCCGGCGCAATCGGCCCTCGTGGATCACAGGTTTTTGGTTTGCGTGCCTGTCGTTCGCTGTTACTGTGGCGTGGTGGCTCACCGCGATGCACACTGTTAAGGCTGTTGCAAAGCCCATCGCCGGCATCGGAGTGATCGATGCTAAATTGCAGCTCGCAAACCTGCTGCATCATCCGGCCATTGCAAGCCACCTGCTCGCCTACATCGTTCACCACATTCCTGAGTACATTGCCGGCGTCATTGGCTATCTGGGCTGGCTTGATACACTCATGCCTTCTGTCTATTACCTCATTATGCTTGGCGTTCTTGCGCTGGCAATTTTGGCAGAAATATCTGTGGCTCCCCGCCTGCCGAAAAACGTTACCGCTATATTTCTCTGTGCGGGTTTTGCGGGCATCGCCCTGGTGTTCCTGGTTGAATATCTGATCTGGACTCCGGTAGGCGCGCCGGGGATCTATGGAGTTCAGGGCCGGTACTTCATTCCGCTGTTGATTGCGGTTGCCGTTGGTCTGCCGCGATTCGGGAACTCTGAGAAGACCTATGAGCACGTTACGGCAATAGTGGTGGCAGTACAATTGATCACCGCAGTAGTGCTGCCGCAGGTGATTCTGGCGCGCTACTACTGAAGATAGTTCCCTATCTGCGGTTCACTCGTGGCCGGCCGCAACGCTCGTTACCACCAGTTTGCCGTGCTTCACACCGCGTAGAGTGAGGATACTGTTGGCTAGCTCATGCACGTTTTCACTCTTCCCATGCATAATCAGCACTTCAAGGCAGTTGTGGTGGTCGAGGTGCACGTGAGTTGTGGCAAGCACTCGGCTGCCGGCGCGGTGCTGGGCGGCAATCAGCTTTTCTGACAGTCCTGCCTGGTGATGGTCGTACATGATGGTGAGCGTGCCGAAGACTTCCTTGTTGGCTTCCACCTCTTCGTTTACCAGGTGATCGCGTATCAGATCGCGCACCGCCTCAGAACGGTTTTGATAGCCCTTGGCGGCAATCACTTCGTCAAACCGCGCCAGCAATGCTTCTTCAAGCGAAATCCCAGTCCGTACCAGCTCGCCCATTTGAGTCTCCGTGCCAACTAACAAGCCTTCCAGATGATCCTAATCCGCTTCTCTCAAGGGCCGCGCTTTGACGGGAAGGTCAGCTAAAGTCAAAAACGGTCATTTTGGGGTCTATACGGGCATCAATGTAACAGATTTTGGCTTGTTACATTTTTGTATGTAGTTGATTTGTTAGTGTGTTGCGGAGTCGCTTGCCTGTTAACTTTCTGGTTACCCCGGGGGAGGGGGGGGAGGGGGTCCCCCCCCTTTTCTGCCTGGAGCCTCGGGGAATGGGGCTGATTTGCTATGAAACAGCGCACAGTTTCACAGTTGGACTGTGAAGCTGTGGGGTCTTGCTGCCCGGTTGAGCGGCTGTGATGCACAGTTTCACGGACTGACTGTGGCGGCTCATTTCTCGGAATGGAAGGCGCGGTGTTCAGGGTGTCAGATGGGGCCTGCGTTGCGCTGACGGATACGGTGATGTTTGGCATAATCTCGGTCGCAATCCTTCCTATTTAGATTGTGCGCCGAGTGGGGCTAAATGCTTGCAAGTGCAGCGGGTCAGCGGAGTGAGCGGCGTTAGCGGAGTTAAGGGAAGGCGAATCAGCAGGTTAGTTTCTATTTCCGGCCCCAAAGGCGAGGGACCGGGGGCACCCTCAGCTTGACAATTTACGGAATGAAACCGGGGCACCCGCCACCGGGGGGTGAATAGGCATAATGTCCCCCAGCCCCCTCCATCCGCTTCACAGCCGCTCGCTTGAAATCCCCACTGAAGGTACGCTTTTCAACTTGGGAC
>Ga0265314_10006370_pt1 | contig 10463 bp, 9 predicted proteins | sample 4126metaG_FD_203106 | JGI IMG/M metagenome (GOLD analysis project Ga0265314, IMG submission 203106) | Rhizosphere microbial communities from Carex aquatilis grown in University of Washington, Seatle, WA, United States - 4-1-26 metaG | ecosystem: Host-associated > Plants > Roots > Rhizosphere >... | reverse complement strand
TCTTCCGCACCACCTCCGCCGCCCACGGCTGATACGGCAGACCACCTTTAATCGAATCGCCGAAATTGAAAAACTCCGGCGGCACGGACACTTCCGTGGCGCAATACATGTTCTCGCCCCGCACCGTCCCGTTCACCGCGTTGGCCACCGGACAAGCCAGCCCCCAGATTCCCGAGAGATCCGGTTTCCCGTCCGCCGTGCGCGGCGCCGGAGCTTTTAAATTCGGCTTGCCATCCGCCAGCCGCGGAATCCCCGCCGTCGGATAGTTCAGCCACTGTGCCGAAAGCGGCCAGCACAGCAAGCACATCAGAATCCCGTTGACGATACGCATTGCCCTCAATTCTACTCGCTTTTATGCCTTTTTAATGCCTTCCGCCCCACACTGTTGTCATGCTTCGCGACCACAAGGGCAAGCGCAAAAAACTGCCCAAGCCTCTTGCGGACGTCAAGAAGCCGCCGCATCCCTTCGGCAAGCCGGCCCCGCTACCCAACCAATCCGCCCCTACTTCCCCATCGCCTTCCACACATCTTCCTTGTGCTGCGGAGCCGCCGAAGTATGCACATTTATATAGCGATCAAAATCGAGAGGATGCTTCTCCAGATAGGCGTACAAAGCCTTCACGTGATCGTTAGCCGGCTCGCCCGGATTCACTGAGAAATCGCCCTGGAAGAGAATTTTCTCCTTCGGGATGTACGCGATGATCAGCCCGTTCGAATGCGGGGCAGGGAAGACGTGGTACATCTCTACCGTCCGCGTTCCGTCCGTATAAACCTTCTTCTCCTCCACCGCTTCGATTTTGACTTTCCGCGGATTCTTGGCCAACGCGTCGTCCAGCAGCGTTCGCGGAGTGTTCAGCGCCCTCTCCAAAAACTCCACATTGTTTTTCTGCGTGATGACGATCGCGCCTTCCGCCACCACCGGTGGCAGCCCGCCCGTGTGATCGGAATGCGGATGCGTGTCCATCACATACCGAATCGGCTTGCCTGGGAATAGCTTTTTAATCTCGGCCAGATACGCGGAGCCACGCGCCACCGATTGCCCCGACTCCAGCATCATTACGTAGTCTTTGAATTCGACCACCACCGAATCGTAACTGCCCGGCCCCGTAGTCAGCCTGTAAACCCCGTCGCCCAACTTTTCTGTAGTGACATTGAGAGAAGGCGCCCCCCCAGGACCGCCGCCGCCACGCGGAGCAGGCGCCGGAACCAGCGTCGCCACATCGGCAGGATTCGCCTTCGCCGCCGCCACGTCAACCGTAAAGAAAGGCCACCCACCGCGCGTCTGCACGATCTTCGCCGGAGCCATCACGCCCCCGAAATCCTTCCACCCCGTGTAAGTCGCGACGATGTGCATATCGCCCATGATGTTTTCGCCCAGCCACGTCTCCACTCGCGCGACAAGATTCTTGTCATCCAGGTAGCCATTAATCGTGTAGCTCTTGCCCGAAGCCGCCTTCACCGTCGGACTCCAGCTCAGCACCGTATACTTCTTGCCGTCCGCCTTGCCCTTGCTCACCGTAGCGTTATTCTCCGCCGCACCCTTCAGGAACCCCCACGGCGTCAGATAAAACTCCAGTGACCCTGCCCATGGTTGCGAAACATCGGCCTGCTGCGCCGTCATCTGTTGGAAGAACGTCCCCGGCGTCAGGACTGTCGAGCCGCCCGGCCCAATATTATTCGTCGCTCCTGTGTGCCGCGATGCCGGAGCCGTCAGATCGATCACGCGCACGTAGTTGTTAATCGGCCGCATCGGATCGTGCGGCCCGCGGCACACCATATCGGTGGAGTTCGCCCCGCACTGCTGAAACGCCACATCCTTAGCCGATCCCGAATAGGTGATCGATTTCACATCTCCCAGCGCCTTTTGCGCATTGGCAATCACCGTCTTTGCGTCCTGCGCCATAGCGCTCCCGCAAAGCAACGCGGCCATAACAAATGTTTTAAACACAATTCCTCCTCTGATCACACCCAACCCGGTTATTCTATACCGCCCACCACACTCAGCGAAATAGCCGAAGGATATTCCGGCCCATACATAATTTCCTGCTGCTGCACCACCGTCCTCTGCCCCTCGCCCAACGCGTCCCCCGTGCCCAGGTTGCGAACATAGCGCGGATGCCCGCCGCTCCCCACGATCACGCGTATCCGATGCCCCCGCTCGAAACGATAAGCCGTAGGCCAAAACTCGACCGCCACCTTGCGCGTCGACCCGTCCTCCAGCATCGGCGGAGCCTCCGGACGCAGCCTCCGGTAACCATCGCAAATGTTCGTCGACACCCCCGCCGCATTCACATCGCATAAACATAGATACAAATCCGTATGCTGCGTATTCGACCTAAAGTAGACCTCAGCCGCCACCGCCCCGATCACATCGACAGCGTTCTCCAGCGTCTCCGACGTAAACACCACCACATCCGCGCGCCGCTCCAACGCCCCTATATCGCCGGACCCCGCCTTCCCTTCGATAGTCGGCCCGAAAAGCGAAGGAGTCGGCCGCGCCGGATCGTATTCGAATTCGCGAGACCCCGCAGCCGCCGGCGCGCCGCGCGTCAACAATCCCCCCGCATCCAGAAAATAGTTTTGCGCGCGAGCCCCCGGCACTGGCCACGAAGGATAATCCCGCCACTCATTCGCGCCCATTAGAAATAGCCGCACCCGCGCCTTGGCCGCCCCGCGCGCACTCAAACCAAACTGTTCCTGGAACAGCGTCATGCTCTCGCGCAGAGTCTCCGCCGCCCCCGCCATCGCCGCATGCATCCACGGACCGATAATCAGCCGCACATCCCGCCCGGCGTTCTGCGCATCCACGAAATTCTTCACCTGCCACGGCAGAAAAATGTCGTACCACCCTGCCGTCATCACCGCAGCCGGCATGCTCTCCGCCGCACGCCCGTAATCAATCGGACTCCAATACGAATCCCCCGGCTCCGCATGATTCATCCAGTCCTGCCACCACCCGACGCCTTCTGGAGCAACCACCCGATCCGCATCCTTGAGCGGCAGCACCCCCATCGCCTTCTCCGCCAGAATCCGCGTCCTGCGCATCGCCGGAATCCGCAAAAGCTGATTGCGACCCTCGCTCCGCTTCACCTCGTCCATCGTGAAAGTCCACCCCATCGACCCCTGCAAGGTGAATCCGCCAAACGCGTAAGTCCGGTCATGGAAGTTCGTGAGCGTCACGTGCAACCCCATCGCCTTGACCTTCCCCGCCGCCGCCGAATTCGCAATCGCCCACGCCGTGTTCCCCAAATAACTGATGCCCCACAACGCCAGATTCCCGTCGAACCACGCTTGCCCGATGAGCCAGTTCACCGTGTCCTCGCCATCGTTCTGCTCATCGAAGAACGGCCGGAACACGCCTTCTGACCCGCCCACCCCGCGGCAATTTTCGAGGACCGCCTGCAACCCGCGCTCCGCAAACAATCTGCCGATCAACCCAAACGGCCCGCTGATTCCATAACAACTCCGCACCAGCACAGTAGGCCGCGCGCCCCCGCCCGCCGGATAATAACGCTTCGCCACCAGCGCAACACCGTCGCGCATAGGCACGCGCAATTCTTCAATCTTGATGTCCCGCGCGATCGCGGCAGGCAGCCGCCACTTGCGTGCAACGATCCGGCTAAGCAAACTCATGCAGGGTCCAATCTACTATAGATAGTCCGCCCGGTGACATCGCGCATTTCCTTGGTGTATTCTTAGCCCCATGCGCCCCCCAGCGTTCATTACGGCCCTAATCATCCTAGCCACGCCCCTAACCGCCCAGTGGTTTAAATACCCAACCGCCGGAGTCCCCCACAAACCCGACGGCAAAGTGAACATGTCCGCCCCCACGCCGCGCCTGTCCGACGGCAAACCCGACTTCTCCGGTATCTGGACCACCGCGGAACCCAACAGGCGCGGCGCCGGTGAGCTATCCAGCCCCAAGCAGCAAACGACAGGTGCCGTGTCTAAAGCAGCTCCCGACGAAGACCAGCCTCCCCCGGACGCCACCGCCTCCCGCCAGATGGCGAACATCGGCATCGATCTCCCCGGAGGCCTCCCCTATCAACCCTGGCTCGTGCCCATCGTCAAGGAGCGCACCGACAACCTCGCGAAAGACGATCCACACATCAAATGCCTGCCCGATAATTTCCTCCGCGCCTACGGCCTCCCGCACTTGCTGAAGTTCGTTCACACGCCGAATCTTTTGGTAGTGCTCAACGAAATGAATGCCGGCTACCGCCAGGTATTTACCGACGCCCGTCCCTTGCCCCAAGACCCCACGCCTACCTGGCAAGGATACTCGTCCGCAAAATGGTCCGGCGATACCCTCATCGTCGACACCATCGGTTTTCGCGATGACACTTGGATCGATTGGATCGGCAGCGTGGTCACCCAAGCGGCTAAAGTGCGCGAGCAAATCCGCCGCCCCGACTTCGGCCACATGGAAATCCAAGTCACCGTCGACGATCCCAAAGCCTACACCAAGCCCTGGACCGTCACCCTAAAAGAACGCATCGTAGTCAACGCCGAATTAATCGACGAAATCTGCCTGGAGAACGAGCAATCCCTCCAGCACATGAAGTAATCGCCCTTACTTATTAATCAAATGCTCGATGTCCTTATTGTTTTCCTGGCACATGAAATCGATCATCTCCGTATCGAGCAGCGGCTTCAAATGCAACGACACCGTCCACGGCTTCGTGAACACCTTGCGGTCATCGACGGTTACATCGACATCTAGACTCCCAAAATTCGGCCGCCGGATGCGTTCCGTAACGTGAGCCTCGTTCGAGAAAAAATTGCCCATCGAATCCAGCCACGAATCGTCGCGATAGCCCGCCGACTCCACCACCAGCGTCGCGCCCTCCCAGTGCGCGACGGAATACCCGTTCCACGCCGGCACCATATCCTCCGGCAGCTTGCGTCCGTCGAAAAAAATCTGCCGGTAGCTGGCATTGAATTCATGTAGAATCACCAACTGCGTAGGAGTCTGAAAGATCTTCTCCGTCTCCGGAAACGCCCAAGCCCGCGGAAAGTTCGGAGGCATGCAATGCGTATGCGGATCGATAAAAGCCGTATCCTTGGCCCGATTCTTAACCACTTCCGCCGCCCAAGGTTGATACGGAAGCCCGTCCTTCAGCCCCAACGCGAAATTCACCAGTTGCGGCGTCAGCGGCAGCTCCGTACACGACGCAATCCCGTTCGTCGCATTGCAAGCCCTCTCATCGCGCGGAATCCACATCCCCGAAAAGTCCGGCTTCCCGCCCGCCGTCTTCGGAGCCGGTGCCGCCAGATCCGCCTTCCCATCCCGCGTCCGCGGCACCCCCGCCGTAGGCAACTTAATCCACTGCGCCGCCAGCGGCACAGCCAGAAAAATCACAAGCCTCATCATTCGCATCACAGTCATCATATGCCAACCTCCACCGGAATGCTGAGCGGAGTCGTGCAGCACCTCGAAAGCGGGACACTCCTGCAATCGCTGCGCGATGATGATCAAAGGAAGAACGCCAATGGCAGATACGCGCACTCCCGATCAGCGTCGCCGGATCATGCAATCCGTCAAGACACGTAACACCGGGCCGGAATTAAGAGTTCGGCGCCTCCTGTACCGCCTGGGCTATCGATACCGATTGAATGCTAAAAATCTTCCAGGCCGGCCCGATATTGTGCTCGCGGGAAGGAAGAAGGCCATTTTTGTCCATGGCTGTTTCTGGCACGCCCACGGATGTCGCAAAGGCCGAGCCCCGAAATCACGCCTTGACTATTGGAAGCCAAAGCTACAAACGAATAAGACACGCGATGCGGCACAGGTGCGCGCGCTCAAAGCTTTGGGATGGTCGGTCCTCACAGTTTGGCAATGTCAAACAATCGATGCCGAGGCACTCCAATCGAGGCTGTCGGCATTCCTCGAAGCACCGCCAAAGCACAAAGATACGTAGAATCCGCTAACCTATCTGTTAACAGAATATATGCGTCCTATAGGAATCGACCTCTTCGCGGGCGCTGGCGGACTCAGTCTGGGGTTCGAGCAATCCGGCTTCGATGTCCGCGCTGCCGTTGAGATAGATCCCATCCACTGCGCGGCCCATGAATTCAATTTTCCTAATTGCGCGATCATTCCCCGTTCAGTCGTCGGGTTGAACGCGGACGACATCCGGAAGGCCGCTGGAATCGGTGGCCGCGCGGTGGATTGCGTGTTCGGCGGACCGCCATGTCAGGGGTTTTCCTTGATTGGACACAGAGCACTGGAGGATCCGCGGAACAGCCTCGTGCTTGAATTTGTGCGCATCGTTGCAGAACTTGACGCCCGCACCTTTGTATTCGAAAACGTCAAGGGGCTGACGATAGGTAGACACAAAGAATTTTTGCGTGAACTCGTGGTTGCCTTTAACGACGCGGGATATGACGTTCGTATGCCTTGGCACGTCTTGAACGCAGCGCACTACGGCGTGCCGCAGCATCGGGAACGCCTGATTCTTATGGGTGCCAAGAATGGTACCCCCCTCCCAAACTATCCGGTGCCGCGCACGAATCCCGCCGACATCCGGAAGCACATTCCGGGCCTTCCGGTCGGCCCAACATGCCGTGACGCAATCGGCGATCTCCCTGACGCCGACCGCTTCGCCGCTCTCATCGAAAGTGATATTGTGCGCACGACCAGCTTCGGCAAAGCGAGCGATTATGCGAAACAACTTCGCTTCCGGGATGACAAAGCTTGGCATTACGGCTATCCGCGCCGCTGGGACCCGGCGATGCTCACGTCTAGCGCCAGAACGACCCACACAGAGATATCGCGACGCAGATTCGCGGAAACGCAACCCGGCGATGTTGAGCCGATCAGTCGTTTCTTCAGGCTTGCGGCAGACGGCCTCTCCAATACGCTGCGTGCCGGAACCGATGGCGCCCGTGGTGCGTTCACAAGCCCGCGTCCGATTCATTATGACCATTCGCGCTGCATTACCGTTCGCGAGATGGCCCGTCTTCATGGATTCCCCGATTGGTTTCGACTTCACGCCACGAAATGGCACGGGGCCAGGCAGATTGGGAATTCCGTCCCGCCGCCTCTCGCCCGAGCGATCGCCGATGAAGTTATGAAGTCCCTCGGAGTGCAGGCCGTGTGTCCCATTGAACCCCAGTTGCTCGGCGATTCAGCGCTGCTTTACATGGAAATGTCTGAAGCTGCGGAGTACTTTGGCGTGCAGGCACCGAACGGAAAGCGAGACCGCAAGAGCGGTGCGAAAAAGCGCAAGCAACATGAAATTGAGGAAGCACGGGGAATCCTCAGGGTAATCCGCGGTTAGCGGCCTGAACGGCGACGAATGGCCAAGACTAATAAGGCAAATGTAGGTGTGAGCGAAAGCGAAAATGGCGCGGACACCGCTCGCAAGGTGTCGCGCTACGCGAGAATCATCGAAGCCATCTTTCAACGTTATTGGAAAAAAGGCAAAACCGAATTCAGTTTCGAGCGCGACGAGTTGATCCGAGTCTGTCACGAGCTAGCGATCGATGTGCCCAAAAACCTAGGCGATATTATCTATACGTTTCGATATCGCAAGAATCTGCCGAAATCGATCCTGGCTACCCAACCACTGGATCGAGGATGGCTCATTCTCGGCGATGGCGATGCACGTTATCGTTTTCGCCTGAATAAGCTGACCCATATCCGGCCGACGAACGGTCTGATGGTGCGCAAAATCCCCGATGCCACGCCCGAAATCATCATGCGCTACGCGTTGACTGATGAGCAAGCTCTTCTTGCGAAGGTCCGCTATAACCGGTTGATCGATATTTTCCTCGGCATTACTGCTTCTTCTCTTCAAAACCACTTGCGTACGAAGATTCCTAACTACGGGCAAATCGAAATCGACGAGCTATATGTCGGCCTTGATAGCAGAGGCGCGCAATACATCGTACCTGTACAAGCGAAGGGTGGCTCTGACATACTCGGAGCGATCCAAACCATTCAAGATTTGACATTCTGCCAGACCGAAAGGAAATATTCGGACTGCATCGCACGGGCCGTTTCAGCACAATTCCTTGCGGACGATACGATTGCCCTCTTCGAAACCACTTTCGACGGCGATGAGGTTCTAATCGTACGCGAACGACACTACAAATTGTCCGAGTCCAAAGCTATCCACGCGAAGGATTTGACGCTTTATCGCACAGAAAAACCCGACTGAGGCGCTTAGGTTTCATCGCAGCGCCACTACTTCCCCTCCCGCCCCACCGCCTTCCCCCACACCTCCATCGCCGCAATCGCCACCCATCCCCCCACCGGAGGATTCGGCAGCTTCTCCACCGCCACCCCCGCCACATGCTCCCCGCTCCCCGGAATCACATCGAAATACCCCACCTCGTCCACCTTGCTCAAATCCGGATGCTCCACCCACCGCCCCAGCGTGACCCCCCGCACCCCGTCCAGCGCCAGCCACCGCACATCGCTGAACGACACTTCCGACTGCTGCCAATCCGCCGTCGACCCCTGCCCCTGATCGCCCACTAGCAGCGTCCCGTCCGCCAACTTAATCAGCGGCTGCGCCCGATGAAACCCGGAAACAATCACGGTCCACTTAATCTTCGCCCGCCCCCGCAAATCGAAATAATTCCGCTTGTCGCGAAACGTCATCCCGCACGGCCTCTCGCACAATCCATCAAACGTGTGTGGATCAGTCGCCGCCTTGCCGATCGACACCACAATGTTCTTCCCGTCCCCATAAGTGTGCAATTCCAAGTTAGGATCGGTTACGACGTCAGCCGACAGCGGCAGCCGCGTAGTGTTCTCCAGCGGCAGCTTAAACAGCAATTGAGTAGGCACAGGCTGCGCGCAAATCCTCACCGACAACAACAAAAGACCGATCGCAAGATGTTTCATAGCCTGATGATCCATATAAGTATGACCAGCGTATCACCGCACTGATATTCTGAAAACCATGCAAAAACGAATCCTGTTGCTAGCTGCGATGGCGTTGCAAGCCTCCGCCCAACCCCCCGCGTCGAGCATAGTCCGCAAAGCCGCCGACGCCCTAGGCGGAGCCGATCGCATCAAATCCCTCCACTCGCTGCGTCTAGAAGGCTACGGCCAGGAGTCCGTGCAAAACGGCGGCGGCAACACCTCCGCATCCCCCGCAGCCCCGCAGCGCTGGACCAACACTCTCAACTGGGAAGAGACCATCGATCTCCAGAACCAGCGCATCCGCATCCGCCAGCGCGCCCAAGCCTGGCTCCCCGCCGCCACCATGAGCCGCGTGATCGGCAACATCACCACCACAGCGATCCTCGACGGAGACATCGCCTATAACGTCAACCCGCAAGGCGCCGCCCGCCGCACCGCCGCCCGCAACCTCCGCACCGAACTCCAAACTCACCCGGTAGCGTTAGTGCGCCTCGCCCTAGATCCCTCCACCACCGTGAACAACGCTCGCATGGAAGGAAAAACCCAGCTAGTAGACATCGCCCCCAAGCAAGGCCCGCGCTACACCCTAGCCATCGACGCGAAGACCAGTCTCCCCCTCTGGGTCCGCTGGACCGAAAACGAAGAAACTCTGCGCGACCTCACACTACAAAAATGGTTCACCGGCTTCGAACCCATCAACAGCATAATGATGCCGACCGGATTCAAAACAAGTATCGACTTCCGCAATACAATCCAATCCCAAATCTACGTAACCCACAATGTCGTCGACGGACAAATCGACGACCTATCCGCCCCCGCCGCCGTAAAATCCGCCCCACCTCCCGCGCCCCCCACCTACAAAGTAGAAGCCGAACCCGTAGGCAAAGGCATCTGGCTCTTGCACGGCAACACCGGCCACAATTCCATCCTGATAGAATTCGCCGACCACCTCACCATGTTCGAAGTCCCCTTGAACGAAGCCTGGACCAAAGCCCTCATCGACAAAGCCCGCGCCACCGTCCCCGGCAAACCCGTAACGCAGGCGATCGTCTCCCACCACCACTTCGATCACAGCGGAGGCGTCCGCACCGCCATCGCCGAAGGCCTCGCGATCATCGCCCACCGCGGCACCGAAGACCTGTTTCAGGAAGTAGCCGCCCGCAAATCCACCCTCGAGCCCGACGAGCTCTCCCGCAATCCCAAGCCGCTAAAGTTCATCTCCGTAGACGACCACCTGACCCTCCAGGACTCGACCATGCAGGTAGAGATCTACCACATCATCGGCAACGAACACATGGCCGAAGCCCTCATGGCCTGGGTACCCCGCGACCGCCTCCTCATCGAAGGCGACCTTTTCGACACCACCTGGGAAAATTATCCCTGGACCACCAACTTCACCGACAACGTCACGCTCCGCAAACTAGACGTAGCCAAAGATGTCCCCGTCCACGGCATAGTCATGCCCTGGAGCGAAGTCCAACAAAGCATCGCGAAAAAAGTGGAGGTCACCCGCCGCGTGTGCCAGGGCCCGCAAGGCCCTCTGCTCCCCGAGTGCGAGTTGTTTCGCTAAACGGCTTCCGCTAAC
>Ga0265314_10006368_pt1 | contig 10464 bp, 10 predicted proteins | sample 4126metaG_FD_203106 | JGI IMG/M metagenome (GOLD analysis project Ga0265314, IMG submission 203106) | Rhizosphere microbial communities from Carex aquatilis grown in University of Washington, Seatle, WA, United States - 4-1-26 metaG | ecosystem: Host-associated > Plants > Roots > Rhizosphere >... | reverse complement strand
ATATTCCCACCAGAACATCAATCATCGGTATTTATCATGTGCGTAGCTAAGTCTCGTAAGGCATTTTTGAGATTAGCATGCAACGTGGGATTCATCGGTATTTCTTCCAGTGCTTTATTCATACACAACATCCATTGGTCACGTTCTGATTCGCCAATTTTAAAGTGAAGATGACGAGCGCGTAACATGGGGTGACCAAATTCTTCGATAAATAAATTAGGGCCACCTAACCAACCAGACAAAAATTTGAATAATTTGCTGTTAGCAGAAGCAAGACTAGGTTGGTGGATTGCGCGTATGCCTTGTGCTTCGGGCAACGTGTCCATATAAAAATAAAAACGGTCTACCAATAAGCGGATGGTCTGTTCGCCACCCATGTTGCCATAGGGCGTAGTATGTGTCATTTGTACTTTTTTAAATTTGATTGATGTTTAAGCTAAACGCCACCTCTAATCCACCTAAACCACAGTAACCCTCTGGATTTTTGGCTAAATATTGTTGGTGATATTCTTCAGCATAATAAAACGGCGGAGCTGGCAGAATTTCAGTGGTAATTTCAGGGAAGCCCGCTTTTGTTAGTTCTATTTCGTAAATATATTTAGCAAATTCTGCAACTTTTTGCTGTGTGTCATTAAATGTGTAAATGCCTGAGCGATATTGTGTACCAATATCATTGCCCTGACGCATCCCTTGCGTTGGATTGTGCGATTCAAAAAAGATTTTCAGCAACTGCGGAAAAACAATTATTTCAGGATTAAAAATGACTAAAACCGCTTCGGCATGACCTGTTAATCCTGTACAAACTTCTTTGTAAGTGGGATTTTCTGTATTGCCGCCAATATAACCCACCGCCGTGCTATAAACGCCTTTTTGTTGCCAGAATTTACGTTCTGCACCCCAAAAACAACCTAAGGCAAAAATAACTTGTTCTAATCCGTCTGGAAAAGGTGGCTTGATAGGATGTTGATTAACAAAATGAATCATAATGTTGCGATTGCATATTTTGCGTTACATTGTGCGATGACTTCTGCCAACTGCGATTCATTCAGTTTATGCTTGATGGCATCAAGACCATTGAAATTAAACGTTTGATACTCTTTTTTTGCAAAGGTAACGATTTGACACTTTTTGAAGGGCTGATTTTCAAAGGGCATTTTTGTCGTGTTCGAATTTAATGGTGTAGTACCTTCCAAACTGGGCGCGTAAATCATAAACTCGCCTTTCATTGCTAATACAGCACGATATTGATTTGCACTGGTTAAATACAAATAGCCAACTTCAACGTCTTTTCCTTTCAATTTCATATTGTTATCTCAACGCTTGTCATTTCAGGTTAAAATTGCAAAAAAAAAGCCTTACTCTTTCGAGTAAGGCTTCTTAATTTATGGTGCCTTGGGCCGGAGTCGAACCGGCACGTCCTTTCGAACGAGGGATTTTAAGTCCCTTGCGTCTACCAATTTCGCCACCAAGGCAAATAACTTGATAAGCTGCGTATTATATAGAAAAATAAAAAACGCGCCACATTTTTTTGCACAACTAATGAAAAATACGCTCAATTAGACGTTTTTGTAACCATAACTTGTTGTTTCAACGCTAAGATTAGCAAACTCGCAAAACTTAACCACAACAAACTCGGCAGCAAATAAAACCATTGTTGATAAAACGTGGGCTGTGGATTTTTCAAATACGGCACGCGATAAACATCTGACCACTGCTCATGAATCGGCGAACGTTGCAAAATTTCCCCCGAAGCCAAACTCACCGACGAAATCCCCGTATTCGTGACGCGCAACACTGGACGACGAAATTCAACGCCTCTCGCTAACGTCATATAAAAATGCTGATAAGGTTGTTGCCACGTCCCATACCACGAATCATTGGTGACATTGACAATAAATTGTGCGCCCAAATTTGCTAAATCTCGCGAGAAATAGGCGAATAAACCTTCGTAACAAATTTGCGGAGCCATTTTCAGACCATGTAAATTAAACAATGTCGTCGCGCCTTGCCCTCGCGCAAAATGCCCAATCGGTGGCAACCATTTCCGAATTTGTGGAAACCATTGCTCCATCGGAATGTATTCGCCAAACGCGAGCAAAATTGTTTTGCTGTAATGCGGCGGCACGATGTCACCGTTTTCATCCAATAAAAATAACGAATTGGTTAATAATTTTTCACGCATATCAACGCTGTACGCACCCGTCACCAATGGCACGTTATGTTCGAGCAAAAACTGACTAAGTTGCGCCGGATAAGCATTTTGCGGTACTAAATTTTCACCCAAAAATGTCGGAAACGCCGTTTCTGCCCACAACACAAAATCAATTTTCTGATTTTTATGCGTTTCTAATGCGTTATGAGTGAGCGAAAGATAACGGTTTAAAATCGCCTGACCGTAACCATCGCCAACTTCTGCTGCCATTTTTTCAGAATTTCCAATATTGCCTTGCACCATTAACACGTTAAATTCGGCGTCTGGCGCAGGCAATCGTAATTTAAGTATCAAACCGCCGATATTTAACAGCGTGAAAATACCAACAACCGCACCGAATAATACTTTGCCGCGCCGTTCATTTCGCCATTGCCACGCTAAATACAGCGGTAAATTACACGCCAACGTTATCGCACTTAAACCGCTAAAACCGACAATTTCTGCCCAATGATAAAAAGGAATATTTGAACCAAACCACGAATAGCCAAAATTCCAATCGAATAACGTCAGCGAATAGGCTTCGCTTAAAATCGTGATAATCGCCAATAAACCTAGCGATAAACACTTAGAACAAGAAAGGCGTTTTTGCAATATAAACCAAACTGCGCCCGCAATTGGCACATACAAATGGGCAAACAGCGCGTACAAAATCATGCCCACGACCGCTAACGACCACGGCAAATGCGCGAATTCATGCAGCAAATACGTCATCCAATTAAAACCAATCAGCGTAAACACAAATGCTGTAATCACACCGCCTAAAATAACGGGTTTTAATTCAGTTTGCCGTTGCCAGAATAACCACAGTGGTACAAAACCAAATAATGCTGCCCACGGTGGAAAGGGAATATAACTCGTGCCAATAAAAATACCCGACAGAATCGGTAACGCCCACGGTTTAACGGCTGTGAATTTCAGCATGTAGCGCACGGAATTCATCAGTTAATTTATGCGTCGGCACATAGTGAACGAGCGGTTTTGATTCAGAATGCGATTCGCGCACTTTCACCGATGTGGATAGCATTGAAGCTAGAACCGGCAAACCTTCTGCAATCAATTCATTAACTAATTGACGCGGTAAATTTGCTTGTTTTTGGAATTGATTGACAACAATACCTTCAATTTCTAACTCTTGATTATGGTCGGCTTTCACTTCGGTAAGTGTTTGCATGAGCAAATACAACGCATCCCGTGCAAAGGTATCGCAATCAAAAGGAATTAAACATTTATGCGCAGCAATTAACGCAGACTGACTGTAAAAATTCAAAATCGGTGGCGTGTCCATGTAAATATCATCGAAACCTTCTAGTTTTTCTAAGGCTTCTTTGAGTTTGAAAATTTTATAACGTGATTCTAAACGCCCTTGCAAGGGTTCCATTTCAGGATGTGACGGCAACACAAATAAATTGGGAAATGGCGTGGCATGAATCGCATTTTCTAAACCAGAACCACTTTTACCACCGCCGAATAACGAAACACTCAATGTTTCTTTAAAAAAAGAAACAATCGTTTTATCGCTGTCGGTTTCTTTTTGTCCCAATAAATATTGGGTGGAATTGCCTTGCACATCTAAGTCGATGACTAACGTGCGTTTGCCTTGCATGGCACTGATAGCGGCTAAATTACAGGTGATGGTGGATTTTCCCACACCACCTTTTTGATTGAAGATAACTCTACGCATGATGAACTGTCCTAACAGAATGAAGTATAAAAAATATCTGCCACGATTTTACACATATTAAGTTAGGCTGTTGATGATTTTTGTTGAATCATGGGGTACGGAATCTGTCTGCACCCCAGTTTTTTAAGCGTAAATACTCAATAATCCATTCGTCCCGTTAGAACTAATGACTTGACCATTAGCAAACTCATCAACTGTTCCATCGACACTATTACCAACGTTAATAGGATTTCCTTGTGCGTCTACTTCAGGATTATTTTGACGATTCCCTCCCTGTCCGCTATTTGTAGACGTATCAGCCATTTGAGCAAACTGCTGTTGTGAACGACCAGAATCTGTACTGGTAGACGATTGTTGCGATACGTTTACTTCAGCTAAATTCACATGTTGTGAACTGAGCATTTCACGCAATCTTGGAACAGAGGCTTCTAATGCGTTACGCACATCACTATTTTGAGCCGTGAACGCAATTGTTGCTTGATCTTGATTCATATCAATTCGTACTGAAATAGGTCCCATATTGGGCGGATTCATTTTGATTTCAGCACTCGACACCCCTTTATTATTCATCCAAACAATGCGCTCACCTAAATCCTGATTCCATTCAGGATGCGACAACGGTTTTGTCATCGCTGGAACGTCAACTTTCGTATCCTGCACTAATTTATTTACCGCATTGGTTACGCCTTGTGGTGTAGATTTATCACTTGTTGGCGCAGTAGCTGACGCGCTGAGAACATCCGTGTTTTCTGTATTCAATACACTTGCAAATGATTTAGTATCTACACCTTGTTTGTTATCCGTCTGTTGATTTAGCAACGCATCGCCTTGTAACACTGGGTTTGATGGGGCATTGTTACCGTTATTACTGTTGTTTGCTGCATCGCCACTTGGATTACGATTTGCCACGGCATCCATAAGCAACGTTTTGGCTGAGGTAAGTGTTGGTTTATCTTGTGTTGTTGTATCACTCGCCGTTTCAACAGAAACATTTTCCGTTTTAGTTTGAACAGGTGGCGCGGCTTGGGCAGTCACTTGCGACGCAATAATTACGTCAGAAACAACTTGAACAACAGGCGTGTCTTGATTTTCTACTGTTTTGTGTTCAGCATCGCTAGTCACCACCGGCGTGCCACTATCGCCACTTTTTGCTTTAACACTAACGCCCTGCCCTACCGGCAATAAGGGAGCTGTTACTGCTAATTGCGGCGTAATTACAATATCAGTCGCAACGCGAGCTTGATTGGGTATTTTTGGCGTATTATTTTGCTGAACTTGCACGACCACATCATCTTGCGATATTTGTTCAGTGACAATTGGTTGATTTGAATCGGGAGTAGTTGTCGGTACTTGTTGGAGTTCAGATTGCGCGGTTACAACAACTGTTTGAGTTATTGGCGTTTGTTGTGGAGTGTTATTAGTTTGTATTTGATCTTGTGATGTCACAGATGTTTCAACAGCAGGTGTTTGTACTTGAACATTCGCCACAGGTGTTTGTACTTGAACATTCGCCACAGGTGTTTGTACTTGGGCATTCGCCACAGGTGTTTGTACTTGGGCATTCGCCACAGGTGTTTGTACTTGGGCATTCGCCACAGGTGTTTGTACTTGAACATTCGCCACAGGTGTTTGTACTTGAGCATTCGCCACAGATGTTTGTACTTGAGCATTCGCCACAGGTGTTTGTACTTGAGCATTCGCCACAGGTGTTTGTACTTGAACATTCGCCACAGGTGTTTGTACTTGAACATTTGCCACAGGTGTTTGTACTTGAACATTCGCCACAGGTGTTTGTACTTGAGCATTCGCCACAGGTGTTTGTACTTGAGTATTCGCCACAGGTGTTTGTACTTGAATATTCGCAACGGGTGTTTCAACAAGTTGAGCTTGTGACGTTACTACAGTTTGCGCTGTACTTACTTCGTTATCAGGTATTTGTGGTGTTGTTACAATTCCTGTTTGTGTTGTTGTAGTTGCAGGTGTTTGAACGCCTACTGGTGTGATTTGCTGTACCAAAACGTTTGCAGGCGTATTAACTTGCGTATTTGTCACGGCTTGTGTGACTACTGCTTGCACACTTTGTTGCGTTAGTTCGGTTGCCGGATTTGAAACCGGTAATTGCACGCTCTGCCCAGCAGGCAAAGTATCGCCCAATTTAGAACCAGATGTCGTAAATTTAAGTGTACCTGTTACCGCTGATAAAATCGCTGTGTCTTCAGCACTCATTGTTGCTGCTGTTGAAACAGTCGGCGCATTAGATAACGTGGTTCCCGTTGTAACAGATGAATTAGCTGTTATCAATGGGCTAATCGATGACGCATTTGTTGTGGTAACAGTTTGTTGCAATGTAGGAGAAACTGTTGTTTCTGAATTTGTTAAAAGTTCAGTTGCTATCGGCGCAGGCGTTGCTATAGATGCTGTCATTGCAGCCGAAAGAATTGCGGATGGTGTCACCAATGCTGCCGCATCTGTTGCAGGTTGAGCAAGCAAATTTAATTGTGCAGTCAACGCATTTGAAAAACCTTCAGACGACGGCACACCCGTAGCGGTTGTCAAAGTAGTCGTTACAGCACCGTCAACAACGGGTGTTAACGTAGTCGTAGGTAAAGAAGCTGTTGCGGTAATCATCAGGAGTGACCTTCGTTAAATTATAGATTCGCCGTTGTTTAAACGGAGCCAATGCTAGTGGATTTCTTACGTCCTAAACGTGAAGCGTGTTCATCTTGTTCTGCTTGTTCACGTTTGTCTTCATGTTTTTGTTCAACTTTTAAGGCAGACTCACGGACTTTTTGTATGGATTGCGTACCTCGATGCGTCATTTCCCACATGCGACGTTTTAACAGCACATCCTGTTCCATACTTTTCAATATCTTTTCTTGACCAACAATAGCCACATCGAGCTTATCAATGAACGAGCGAAATTCAATTAAGCGCGAAACTTTCACGCCATCTCTTGCAAACGCATTACATTTATCAACGTAATCTTTGCGATAAACCGTCAAACCTTCGACTTGCCCTTTCATTTGGGTATGTTGACGCTGCGATTGCCCCAAAATTTCCAACGCTTTTTGTTCTTGCTGGGCTTTAATATCAACAATGACTTGTAATCGTTTTGATCTTTTCATGACAAACTCGCTTTAACGTAAATTTAATAACAATTCAAGTTGATGCAAACTTTGAGCAATGCTAACTGATTCGTTCATATCTTGTTGTAAAAATTCCAAAATAATCGGATGTTTTTCAATTGCTTTATCAATGCGCGGATCAGAACCAGGTTGATAGGCACCGACACTGATTAAGTCTTTATTTTGTTGATAGAGAGAATATAACCGCCGTAAATCGCGTGCTAATTTTAAATGGTTCGCATCGGCAACATCTGGCATTACTCGGCTAATAGAGGCTTCAATGTCAATTGCGGGAAAATGACCGGCTTCGGCTAAATTCCGCGACAATACAATATGTCCGTCTAACACCCCTCGCGCCGCATCGGCAATTGGGTCGTTATTGTCATCGCCTTCTGCCAGTACGGTATAAAACGCCGTAATCGAACCACCACCTTCGTCAGCATTTCCCGCGCGTTCCACTAAATGCGGTAATTTTGCAAACACCGAGGGCGGATAACCTTTCGTCGCAGGCGGTTCGTCAATGGCTAAAGCAATTTCACGATGTGCTTGAGCAAAACGTGTGAGTGAATCCATCAAAAGCAAAACGTCTTTACCCTGATCGCGAAAATACTCAGCAATACTGGTCGCCAATAACGCACCATGTACACGCATTAACGGTGGACAATCGGCAGGGCTAGCGATAATGACGGCACGTTTTAAACCTTCTTCGCCTAAAATTTTCAAAACGAATTCGTTGACTTCTCGTCCCCGCTCACCCACCAACGCCACGACGACAATATCGGCGTTCGTAAATTTAGTCATCATGCCCAGCAAAATACTTTTACCCACACCCGTACCGGCAAATAAACCCATACGCTGTCCACGTCCGACCGCTAAAATCGAGTTTATTGCTCGCACGCCAACGTCTAAGGGTTCACGAATAGGTTTGCGGCTTAATGGGTTGATGGGCGTTCCAGTTAGGGAAATCTGTGCCGTTGTTCGCAACGGTCCTTTATCATCTAATGGATTCCCCGCACCATCTAATACCCGCCCTAATAAACCAAAACCCACTTTTGCCAAACTGTTCTTACCCATCGGAATGACGCGGCAATCAGGTTCTAAACCATGAACTTCTGCAGTTGGCATTAAAAATACTTTTGAACCTGAAAAACCAACCACTTCTGCTTCAATCATGCGCCCGTTTTTAGTTTCGATTTCACAACGCGAACCAATCGCGGCACGACAGCCGACCGCTTCCAAGGTTAAACCAACCATGCGCGACAATTTACCTTCTACAATTAACTCATGAGGTGTATCGGCACGTTCGGTATAAGGCTTTAATCTATCTAGCCAAATGTCGGAACGGTTCGCTTTTGGAATCATTTGTGATCCTCAGGGATAAAATCTTCACCAAACAATGTTTCTAATACCGCATCTAATCGATTTTCAATCGTCGCATCGATGTGTGATACTTCAGTATCGACTTTGCAGCCCCCGCGCGTGATGGACACATCTTCTACAATTACCCAAGTAGAGGGGGTTTCGTCTAAACCTAAATTGAAACGTACTAATTCTGCATCGTCAGGATGTAAATACAGTGTGACTTTCTGCGAAGCCATCGGCAAAGCAGCAACGGCGGCTTTAACCGCCGCTGTGACTTGCCCCGAATCTAATTCGATTTCTCGATGCAAAATTTGTTTGGCAATTTTGACCGATAAATTCGCTAAGGCTTGCTCAACTTGTTCATCGAGTAATTTAAACGGCTGACTTAATGATTCAAGCAAACTGACTAATTGCGTGGTACGCACCTCAATCAGATGAACATTTTCGTCATAACCTTTTTTAGAACCCTCAACAAATCCAGCTTGATAACCTTCTTGCTTTCCTAATGCAAAACCTTCGGCTTGCGCTTGCTTTTGAATCGCCTCGATTTCTTCAACGGTTAATGTTGGCGCAGGCGGCTCTTCTTCGATAATAATTTCAGGCTCAACAATTTCCTGCGGTGTGTTGTATTCTTCACCAAAATTAGGTGTCGCCCACAAACGTAACGACTCTAATTCAGTAGCCGAAAAGCGCGGACGATTAGACAAGCTCATCACCACCACCGCCTAAGTTGATTTCACCCGATTCTGCCAAGCGTTTTGCGATGGCCAAAATATCTTTTTGCGATTGTTCAACATCACTCAATTTCGCAGGTGGTGAAGCCTCTAAATCGTCGCGTAACATTTCAGCGGCGCGTTTAGACATATTCGAGAAGATTTTTTCTTTCAATGCTTCATCCACACCACGCAATGCTAACAGTAAGTTACCGGTTGCCACTTCGCGTAACAAGGTTTGCATACCTCGATCGTCAATATCAATAAGGTCATCGAAGGTAAACATTTTTTCTTGAATTTCTTGTGCTAATTCAGCGCGTTGTTCGGTGATTTCGTTCATCACCATTTCGGTTGCCGCTGTTTCCATGAAGTTCAAAATACTTGCTACCGTGTCCACACCACCCAAACTTGTCGATTTCGCGTTATCTGAACCCGTCAATTGTTTCTCCATAATTTGATCTAATTCGCGCAACGCTTGAGGTTGAATACCCTGCATGGTTGCAATACGCATCATCAAATCCGCTCGCATTGTTTCAGAGAAGAACATCACCACTTCAGCGGCTTGTTCAGGATCCATAAGCGATAACAATGTTGCAACAATTTGCGGATGTTCAGCGCGAATCATATCGGCAATAGAACGTGAATCGAGCCATTTAAGCTGCTCAATCCCTTTCGAACTACCACCTTGGAAAATTCTATCCAAAATACTGTTCGCTTTTTCTGAACCCAACGCATTAACCAACACGGTGCGAATGTAATCGTCGGAATTCATCCCCAATGCAGTTTGTGATTTAACGTCGTTAATAAACTCTTCCAAGATTTCCTCAATCAACGGAACAGAAATATCACCCATACTCGCCATCGACGAACAGACTGCCTGCACTTCTCGCGGGTTCATTTGTTTTAGAACAAAGGCGGCTTTATCCATTCCCACCGCCAGTAATAAAACAGCGGCTTTCTCAGAATTACGCATTAAGACATTCGGGTTACTAGACATCTCTTCTAATCCATGTTTTGAGGACTTGGGCAACGACTTTTGGATCGTCATCGACTAATTTTTTCACATAATCCAAACGATTTTGGTACGATCTAGGCAAATCCATCGATTCCAATAATTCGTCAATTTTATGTTGTTCATCTTCAGTAAGTGACAACGGCGTACCATCATCATCAAGAACAAAACCTGCGGCCAACAATGCGGCGGCGCGTGCTTGTTCTTCTGCTTCAGCAATAGCGCGTTTTTCTGCCTCATCTTTCGCAATCAAACTGCGAATAGTCGGACGTAACACCCCAAAGATGAGGAATAGGATAGCTAATACTGCAACGACTTGTTTAACTAAATCGACAAACCAGACTTCTTGCCATAATGGT
>Ga0265314_10006367_pt1 | contig 10464 bp, 11 predicted proteins | sample 4126metaG_FD_203106 | JGI IMG/M metagenome (GOLD analysis project Ga0265314, IMG submission 203106) | Rhizosphere microbial communities from Carex aquatilis grown in University of Washington, Seatle, WA, United States - 4-1-26 metaG | ecosystem: Host-associated > Plants > Roots > Rhizosphere >... | reverse complement strand
ACCACGTTGATGCCAGCCTGTTGCGCGCGCAGTGCGGCTTCCTCATGCACCACACCATCCTGCAGCCACAGATTCTTGACGCCAAGCCTGATGCAGATATCCACGATGGCGGGTACATGCTCCGACGCGCGGAACACCTCCACAATATCGGGCACGACGAGCAGACTTTCCAGATCGGGATAGGCTTTTTCGCCTAGTACCTCGCTCACTAAGGGTCTTACCGGCAAGATTTGATAACCGAAACCCTGCAAGGCTTGCGCGACACGAAAACTGGGACGCGAGGTATTTGGGGAAAGACCGACCACCGCGACGGAGTGCGCCTCGCGTAGCAACCGGCAGATGTTCTCCGGACTGGGATTGACGAAATTCATGGCGCACACGATAGCACCTTTTGCAATGCACAGCGTACGTGCGGCCAGCGTATCTCTCTCGCAGAGAGGCGATGCAATCTGCAAAAGACGCTATACTGCGCGCCGTTCAAAGCGCCCGTAGCTCAGCTGGATAGAGTATTGGTTTCCGAAGCCAAGGGTCGTGGGTTCGACTCCCGCCGGGCGCACCAATTCAACATTTCACCCCGTCCAAAGCCGTACACAAAACCCGCTTAAATCCAATGATTGAGCGGGTTTGTTGTTTGAGCCCGTCTTTTCCCGTCTGTTGCAATCGCGCGCACTCTGGGGGTATATTTCGCACCAGATACCCCCAGATGCAAATTTTGTACCCCCAGCGAGGTGCGCGCCATGAAACTGAGCGATACAGCAATCAAGAAAGCAAAGCCCGACGCCAAGCCCTACAAGATGGCAGACGGAGGCGGATTATTTTTGTTGGTGCAACCAAACGGCGCAAAGTATTGGCGGCTGAAGTACCGGCACGGCGGAAAGGAAAAGCTGCTTGCCTTGGGGGTATATCCAGACGTGAGTCTTAAAGATGCACGCGGGCGGCGTGATGAAGCGCGCAAGCTGTTAGCCAATGACAGTGATCCGGCCATAGTGAAACAAACCCAGAAGCGCCAAGCCAAGATTGCAGCGGCTAACTCTTTCGAGAAAACCGCCCGCGAGTATCACGCCCTCAAAACGCCGATGTGGACGCCCCACCATGCAACGGACTGGATTAACACCTTGGAAAAGGAAGTTTTCCCGAAGTTTGGGCATCGCCCACTTGCCGAGATTGAAACCCCCGACATTCTGGACATACTGCGCGCACTTGAAGCGAGGGGCACGTTTGAGATTCGGGCAAGGGTATTGCAACGGGTGCGTGCCGTGTTTTCGTACGCCATTGGTAGCGGACGTGCGCGACTCAATCCAGCGGCGGGTATTGGGCGCGAGGTATTAGCGCCCACGCCAAAGGTCAAACACATGCCAGCATTGGACGCGGGCGAAATGCCGCAATTCCTGCGCGCCCTTGCCGAGTATCAGCAACGCGCCAAATCCAGCCCTATCGTGTTTGCCGCCACGCGCTTGCTGATGCTGACGTTTGTCCGCACGGGTGAAGTGCGCGGCGCACAGTGGAGCGAATTTGATTTAGATGCCGCCCTTTGGGTAATTCCTGCCGAACGCATGAAAGCCCGCCAGCCGCACACCGTGCCCTTGTCACAGCAGGCGGTGGACGTAATCAGGGCATTGCAGCCACTTACAGGCCACTTGCCTGCATTGTTTCCAAACCGGAATGGTGAGGGTGCGGTAATCAGCGAAAACACCGTGCTGAAAGTCATAGAGAATATTGGCTACAAAGGCCGCATGACTGGGCACGGTTTCCGCTCTGTTGCTTCAACCTATCTCAACAATTTGGGCACGATCCGCCCCGACATGATCGAGGCGCAACTGGCGCACGGCGACAAAGACCAAGTGCGCGCCGCATACAATCGAGCGGACTACATGGAATATCGCAAGGCCATGATGCAATTCTGGGCGGACACACTGGACAAAATGGAAAAGGGCGGCAAGCTGCCCAAGTGGGCGGACTATGAACCGCATGGGGCGAACTATCGGGCGGCGGAAGTGGTGGCACTGCGCGCATAATTCAAGTTATCCACGCCTAGCCCGACGGGGCGAAAACGGACACCCTTATCCGCTGGCGTGGGTTCTATTTGAGGGGAACACTTTAGGGGGTGTAATGCCATTGCCAAAAAAAAATCGTTACGACATCTATGAGGCTGCGCGGTACATAGGGAGTGCAACCGGAGAGAAGGTAACGACATCCCAAATTTTTGACTGGGGTACGCAAGGCCATTATGGGCTGTACTTGCTGGATGACTGCCATGTTAAATATGAGGGTGCTGCCGATGCGGTTGAATTACTTGGGGCAGAGGTGAAGTTCCTCCCTAATGGTAAGCAGGTTCAGACATTGGAGCGTGGCTATTCAATCGAAATTGATTGCGGGTGGCATGAGGGGCGTAAAGTAATATTCATGAAAAATCCGAAGCAACTCCGCCGTCATGAGCATAGGGCGACAGAATGTCCCGCTAGTTTCAATAATACGTCTGTAGTTTTACTAGGAACAGAACTTGAGGCCTTTGTCGCAAGCTTTGCCAAGGTTTCTGCCACTAATGATGCCGATCCGACGGAGTCTGACAAGCCGCTATCCACGAGGGAACGAAAAACTCTACTGGTTATCATCGCGGCATTGGCAAAAGAGGCCGATATTGATTTATCCAAACCATCCAAGGCGGCCATCCTAATTGAGGCAATGACCGAAACGATAGGAGCGCGCGTTGATCATATGACCATCGAATCAAAAATAAAACTGATTGGTGATGCGCTTGAAAGTCGCGCCAAATAGCGAAGCTTTGCCTAATTAGGTATCAGGCCTCACCTAGTTAGGACTTTTAATATAAGCAACTAAAGACAATGCGCCCATGCAAGGCAATTCTGCCTTGTGTATTCCAGAATATAAGGAACGCAAACATGGCAAACGCATCGCAACAAACCTCACCACACCCCGCGCAGTTCTATCGACTGCCACACCTCAAACAAAGGCTGGGTGTGTCTGGCTCTTCCATTTGGTTGTGGGTGAAAAAAGGGACATTCCCTAAGCCGATAAAATTATCAGAAAATGTCACTGCATGGCGTGCTGTTGATGTTGAACGTTGGTCGGCTGATCGCATCGCTGCTTCGCAACCTTCAAAGTAAGGGGGCGACATGGACACCACAAACAACAAGGGCGCACCTCTCAACGGTACGCCCTCAAAAACACCACGTAGCAATTCTAACAGCGCACATGCGCAACGGCAAAGGCTGCTTGAGCGTTTGAAAATCGCCCCAATTGACACGGTAACGGCACGGCGTGAATTGGATATTCTTTGTCCGGCAGCACGCGTGTTGGAGTTACGTCGGCGCGGCCACAAGATCGAAACTATCTGGATCGAGCGTCAAACAGATTGCGGCAAGGTGCATCGTGTCGCGCTTTATGTCTTGCAGACAGTCGAGGTGTCAGATGAATAACCTGGACTGGTTGGATCGCCTGCAATGCCTCTCTGCGCGGTTTTCACACCTTGGCATAGGTGCTGATATAGCCGCGCTCTCAATAGTCGAGGCATGGGGCTTGTATTTATTCCTGTCGCGTCTTGCGGATGGCTGAGCAATGGCAAAAAAGAACCGATACAAGAACGCGGCAGATAAGCGCGATGGTGGCGCGTTTATCACGCTGCCGTTGAGTGTGCTGAATGGGGCGGCTTATCTGGGTGTAAGTTCCCATGCGCGGATGTTGCTGCTTGATCTGGTGGCGCAGTATCGCGGCGATAACAATGGCGACCTGTGCGCGGCCTTTAGCATGATGAAGTTGCGCGGGTGGAAGTCCACGCACACTCTACATAAGGCAAAGCTCGAATTGATAGAGGCAGGCTTGATCGTGGAAACGCGCACAGGTTCGCGCCCCAGCAAGGCGAGCTTGTATGCGGTGACATGGTATGCGATGGACGATTGCGGCGGGAAACTGGATTTTAGTTCGCAGTCATTCCCGCGCGGTGCTTACAGATTAAAAGACCCGCGACCAGTGCTGAAAGTGGTGGAGAAAAACGCACCCCTTAATGCACTGGCAGCATCACAGGCGCGCTAACTGATGCACTGGCTGCACTAGAGGGCGATGGGTAGCTGTGTCACTGCTGCACTAGCTGCATCACTAGCGGCACTTATTGAACTAGCTCTGATGCACTAGCTGCATACCTATCTAGAATTACCATCTGTACATTGCATCTTGCAGGGGAGGTTAAACATGGCAACTAAAGCGAAGGGCAGCAAACAAGTGGGCGAACTCACTCGAAAAAGTTGCGTGATCGAAGTCAGGGCTGATGAAACCCCAGAAGCAAAGGCGGCGAAATATGCCAAGCTGGCAGCATCGCCAGAGCTTGCCGCATATCGGGTAATTAGCAGCGCGGACGGAAAAACAAACATCTACAATGATATTGATGTGCCAAGCCTTGTAATGGAGCTTCGCGCACAGGCAGCGGCGGCCAATCGTGGTGACTTCGCCCAAACTGAAGCGATGCTAATCAATCAGGCGGGGGCATTGCAGACACTATTCGCCCGACTGACCGAGCGGGCAATGGTGCAGGAACACATGCCAAACATTGAAGGCTTCATGCGCATGGCATTGCGGGCGCAGAACCAGTGCCGTGCCACACTTGAAACACTGGCAACGATAAAGAACCCGCCTGTGGTTTTCGCCAAGCAAGCTAATATCAATCAGGGCTGCGGCAACCAGCAAGTGAACAACGGCACACCCGCACCAGCTTCGCACGCGGAGAAAAACGTAATTCAGCAAAACGAACTATTAGAGGTGCAGCATGGCAGCGAGACAGTGGACACCCAAGCAACGAGCGCAACAGGCGGAAAGGATAAGGCAATGGCAGCCGTGGGCTAGATCGACAGGGGCGCGTACACCTCAAGGTAAGGCGGTATCGTCGCAGAATGCTTTCAAGGGCGGATGGCGTGAAAAATTTAGAGAACTATCCAAGCTGTTGAGGGAGCAAAATGACCAACTCGAAACATTTGGTTAGGTATAGATACTTTGGCTTATTGACCGCTCATTTGAATAAGAGCAGTCTGCGCTTGGGAAAATAACAGCAAGGGGGAATGAGCATGAAACGAGCAATAATTGCATATGCAATTTCAGCGTTAGCTTTAGGCGGTTGTGTAAGCACCTATATTGTACCCACCGATAAAGACACATATAACATTTCAAGAAATGCTCCGGCGTTTTATTGGGGTAGACCTAATGCCACGGAGGCAGAGGTATATAGCGAAGCAAACAAAATATGCGATAAAGACAATAAAAAAGTCAAAACAATCAAACTGGATGTAGTAAATCAATTCCCTGGTCGTTCTGGTAGCGTCACCTTGCAATTCAAATGTGATGAGCCCATAGATACTTCAACTGCTACACCAACATTAACTCCGACAGAAGCAGGTACGGTCAAAGACAAGCCATCGATTGCAGACAAGCTAAAAGAACTAGATTCTCTTCATAAGCAGGGGCTAATTACTGACGGTGAATATGCCAACAAGAAGCAAGAAATATTAAGGGCTATGTAAGTGGAGTCAACAGTCTATTTAGGAGATAGAAAAATGAAGCTACTAATCGCTCTTGTTGCTGTCGCATTGTGCGCTTGCTCTAGTGTTGGAGAAGTGCTGCCGACAGGTGCTAATACATTCACTGTTTCCTGCGGCATGTCTGGCAACTTCCCTTCATGGCCGGAAGTAAAGGCTTTATGCATTAAGCGAGCAAATGAATACTGTGACAAAAGAAACAAAACTATGACTGTCGGTAGTTGGGATACGCATGGTGCGAGAGGCTGGACACCATTAAATGCCGAACTCGCTTTCACATGCGCCACTCAGGAAGCTGCTTCAAAATAGGCTGACAAACTCAACAAGGCATAAAGTCCGCACAATCTAACCAAACCTTCGCATTTACAAATAGCCGCTGGTGCTAGAGATAGCCCGGCGGTTTTCTTTTATAATCCAGCCCCTAGCTTGCTATGTCTGGGGGTACTTTCGGGGGTATATCTCAAATTCAAATTGCATGAAGCAAGCAGTGGTGCGGCTCTGCGCAATCAATGTGAATGACGCCGGGCACCATTTCCAAGTTTCACCCCGTCTAACGCCACACACAAAACCCGCTAAACTCTAATCAGTCAGCGGGTTATGTTTTCAACGTATTAAGCCGCCCTCTGAGATCACGCAAGGTCGAAGCGATCCAAGTTCATCACCTTGTTCCATGCCGCCACAAAGTCACGCACGTACGTCTGCTGCGAGTCGTGGCACGCATAGACTTCCGCAAGCGCCCGGAGTTGGGAGTTCGAACCGAAAACGAGATCAACGGTGGTACCTGTCCATTTGGTCTCGCCCGTCATCCGATCACGTCCCTCCAACATGCTCTCAGATGCGGCGGATTTCTGCCACTTTGTCTTCATGTCGAGCAGATTCACGAAAAAATCATTGGTCAATGTTTCTGGCTGCTTGGTGAAAACGCCGTATTTAGATTGGCCCACGTTCGCATTCAGGGCGCGCAGGCCGCCGATCAGCACTGTCATCTCGGGGGCGGTCAACGTCAGCAGCTGCGCTTTGTCCACCAGCAACTCAGCCGCCGACCCCTCTAGCCCCTTGCGGACATAGTTGCGGAACCCGTCTGCAGCCGGCTCCAGTACTGCGAACGATTCTACATCGGTCTGCTCCTGCGACGCATCCATGCGCCCCGGCGAAAAAGGAACCTTCACGTCGTGGCCAGCTTTCTTCGCAGCCGCCTCGACGGCGGCGCAGCCGCCCAGAACGATCAGATCAGCAAGCGATACCTGCTTGCCGCCAGACTGTGCGCTGTTGAAGTCCTTCTGGATCACTTCCAATTTCTGCAAGACCTTTGCCAGTTCAGCCGGCTGGTTGACTTCCCAATCCTTTTGCGGCGCCAGACGAATACGCGCACCGTTGGCACCGCCGCGCTTGTCGCTACCGCGGAACGTTGCCGCAGAGGCCCAAGCAGTATTGACCAGCTGGGAAATGGCCAGTCCGGACGAAAGAATCCTGGTTTTCAGAGCGGCAATGTCCTGCTCCTCGATCATCTTGTGATCCACTATGGGAAGCGGATCCTGCCAGATCAGGACTTCCTTCGGTACCAGCGGGCCCAGGTAGCGGGCGAGCGGTCCCATGTCACGGTGCGTCAGTTTGAACCAGGCGCGGGCGAAGGTATCGGCGAACTGATCCGGATTCTCGAGGAAGTGCCTTGCAATTTTTTCGTAAGCAGGGTCGAAGCGCAAAGAGAGGTCAGTAGTCAGCAGGGAAGGCGCATGACGTTTTGACGAGTCGTGGGCATCCGGCACTGTACCGGCACCCATGTCATGCTTCGGTGTCCACTGATGCGCACCGGCCGGACTCTTGGTCAGCTCCCATTCGTAGCCGAACAGGTTCCACAAGAAGTTACTGCTCCACTTTGTCGGCGTGGTGGTCCAGGTGACCTCCAGACCGCTGCTGATCGTATCGCCACCTTTGCCCGTGCCGAAACTGCTCTTCCAGCCGAAGCCTTGTTCCTCGATGCCGGCAGCTTCCGGTTCAGAACCAACATGTTTTACATCGCCGGCTCCGTGAGTTTTGCCGAAGGTGTGGCCGCCAGCGATGAGCGCAACCGTTTCCTCGTCGTTCATTGCCATGCGGGCGAAGGTCTCGCGAATGTCTTTGGCGGCGGCAAGCGGATCCGGGTTGCCGTTCGGGCCTTCCGGATTGACGTAGATCAGACCCATCTGCACGGCTGCAAGCGGATTTTCAAGATCACGGTCACCGGTGTAGCGTTTGTCATCCAGCCACCTGCTCTCAGCACCCCAGTAGATGTCTTCTTCCGGTTCCCAGATGTCCGGGCGGCCGCCGGCAAAGCCGAAGGTCTTGAATCCCATCGATTCCAGCGCGACGTTCCCTGCGAGGATCATCAGATCGGCCCAGGATATCTTCCGGGCGTACTTCTGCTTGATCGGCCAAAGCAGCCTGCGCGCCTTGTCGAGGTTGACATTGTCCGGCCAGCTGTTGAGGGGAGCAAAGCGCTGGTTGCCGGTTCCCGCACCGCCGCGACCATCACTGATACGGTAGGTGCCGGCGCTGTGCCATGCCATGCGAACGAACAAAGGTCCGTAGTGGCCGAAGTCCGCAGGCCACCAGTCCTGCGAATCCGTCATCAGGGTATGAAGGTCCTTGATCACGGCATCCAGGTCTAGGCTTTTGAACTCCTCGGCGTAGTTGAATGCATCGCCCATGGGGTTGGACTTCGAGGAGTGCTGGTGAAGGATGCCCAGTCTCAGTTGATTTGGCCACCAGTCTGAGTTCGATGGGGCGCCAGCTATTGTGTGTTTGCGAACGTCGCCCGTGAATGGGCACTTTGCTTCGGTTAACATGGATGTCTCCTCTGTTGTTTGAAGCAGATTACGCGGTACTGCGTAGGGTTGGAGCAATATTTGAGCGAATATGACTTAAAAATCATATCAAGATATGGACACAACGAAGATGTGTCCATTAGATTCACCGATTTGCTAGAAAATATAGAACAGCAACACCCAGGCAAGGATATTGCCGCCGATGGAGATGCCGAGTGCACCAAGTGCAAGTGCTTTGCGCCATAGCCCGATGTTTCTCAACATGCGCCATCCCAGCCACAGGCTCCAGATCGCTGCCAGAGCAAGTAATGCCCCGCGCACTTCGGGCAGCCACGGCATGATTATGCCCTCGGCCTTGAGCAGGGTCACAGTAAGGGCGGATAGTCCGAGGAACACGCCCAGCCCGCCCATCGGGATCAGTGCATAAGCCAGCCAGCGACCGTTCTGTTTTGCGCTACCCGGTAGTATGGCCCCCCCCAGACGCAACCACAGCGTGATCCAGCCGCCAAGAATGAGCGCCGTGGTACCGATGTAGGCGAGCACGACCATCCCGTCGAGCCAAGTGAATACATCGTTTGCTTCGGGGTAGTGGGTCAGCATCCACCAAGGTGCGTTGTCCTGTAGCAAGGCGAAGGAGTTGTGGTCGATCAGCCAGGTGGCAACCTGCGTCTTGATCTCCACGAACCAGGGCGAGGACGACCACTGGAATGCGCCGACGGCGGTACCGATAACGCCAAAGACCAGCAGTCTGGCTTCCCATGCATTGGCCTCTGCGGGTTTTAGATCGGCCACTTCAGATCCGGGTGCCCGCGCAATAAGCGCCACGGCATCGCGATGGCCACTACAGCGACCGCACATGTGGCACTGTGCGCCGCCCTTCATCCGCCGCATGTCGATCAGCGGTGCGCAGTTCACTGGTGTCGGATGAGTTGATGCAGCAACATCCCATTTGTCGCGGTCGACACGAAAATGTACGGGTGCGAGCCGAGCGAGCAAGGCGAACACCCCATTGGCCGGGCACAGATGGCGACACCAGACACGCTTGCCTTTGCCATAGATTAAGCCGACGGCGATGGCGACCACAGTGGAGCCGCCCAATACCAGCAGGACTGCTTTGGGATATTCATACACGCTGACCAGTTGCCCGTACACCGTGGTGACCACAAAGGCCACGAATGGCCAACCTCCCCACTTCAGCCAGCGCGGCACGGCGCGCCCCAGCCCGTAGCGACTGGCGAGTTCGGTGAGTGTGCCTTCCGGACAGAACACGCCGCACCACACGCGACCGAAGGCGAGCATGGAAATGATCACGAACGGCCACCAGATGCCCCAGAACATGAACTGGGCGAGCAGGGTGAAATTATTCAGCACACTGGATCCGGTTCCCGGCAGAGGCAGAAAGGCAGGCACGGTCACCAGCACCAGATAAAAAGCCACTACCGCCCACTGGATACCCACGATAAGGCGGTTGTGGCGTTGCATCGTATTGCCAAATCTTTGCAGGCGCGATGCAGGCAAGGCGGAGGCCGGTTGCAGGAGGATGGCCCGTTCCATTTTCATGCCTGTCCCGCCTGCTTCGTGCGGGTATCTTTAACTGTGTTCCGCTGCAATAACGGTATCCCGAGCACCAATACCCAATAGGCTACATACACCAACACCAATGACAATGCCGGACGTGCGCGATAACCGGTAAGCGTAGCAATGAGGTTGCCGATTTTCGTGTTGTCGTCGAGCAGGAATGAGGAGTCCCACATCGGATCGACCAGGGCTGGGATCCAGTCGTAGCCGATCATTTTTTCAACCCCACTCACCAACAGTCCGGCTGCCAGCAACAACAACAGAGTTTCGCTGATGAGAAAGAAATGCTTCCAAGACAGGGCCCGACCGCCCTTGACAAGCAGCCAGAATGTGCAGAGTGCGAGAACGAATCCCAGAGCGGCGACGCCGAGAAATTGCGCGAACTCCACACCGTGTTGTTCCATCCCGATGCCATAGAGGAATATCACCGTCTCTGCGCTTTCGCGCCCGACCGCAAGCATCGCTATGACCGACACGCCGATCCAGTTGGCCTCTTCGGTTGCGCGTTGCAACCCGGTCTCCAGCTCCTTTTTCATGATGCG
>Ga0265314_10006363_pt1 | contig 10475 bp, 10 predicted proteins | sample 4126metaG_FD_203106 | JGI IMG/M metagenome (GOLD analysis project Ga0265314, IMG submission 203106) | Rhizosphere microbial communities from Carex aquatilis grown in University of Washington, Seatle, WA, United States - 4-1-26 metaG | ecosystem: Host-associated > Plants > Roots > Rhizosphere >... | reverse complement strand
CGATGTCCGTCTGGTCGCGGAAATCCTCCAGCGACATGCGCGCATCGGCCTCGAACGCGCCGCCCGGCAGGGATTTCACCCGCGGCGTGTCGTCCGTATCGTGTTCGTCGTCGATATCGCCCACGATCTGCTCGACGAGGTCTTCGATGGAGACGAGGCCGTCGGTTCCACCATACTCATCGATCACCAGGGCCAGATGATTGTGCGAGCGCTGCATCCGGAGAAGCAGATCGCGCGCCGGCATCGATGGCGGCACAACCTCCACTTCGCGCTTGAGCGATGCGATCGGAACATCCGGCCAGCGCAGCGTACCGTCGGCATCGCGCTCGATCAGGCCTAGCACATCCTTGACGTGGATAACGCCGATGGGATCATCCAGCGTTTCGCGATAGATCGGGATGCGCGAATGCTGCGCCTCGCGAAAGCGGGCGATGAGATCGCGGAACGAAGTGGATTCCTCGACCGCGACGATATCGGTGCGCGGCACCATCACATCGCCCACCTTGATCTCGCCGAAGCGCAGGAGGTTGGAGAGCATGGTGCGCTCCTGCGGCGAAAGCTGCGCGCTTTCGCGCTCGCTCTCTTCGATCACCTCTTCAAGGCTTTCGCGCATGGCTTGCGCGTCCTGATCACCGCCCAGAAGCCGCACGAGCCGGCGAAAGAGCGAATTGGGGCGGTCGGACGATGAACTGGAGTCAACCATGCCGTTTGGCGGGCTTCCTGCGGGCGCGGTTGAGAGCATAGGGATCGGCGATGCCGAATTCAGCAAGAATTTCGCGCTCCAGCCCTTCCATGCGGGCCGCCTCCTTCGGCTTTTCGTGATCATGCCCCAGAAGATGCAGCGCGCCATGCACGGCCAAATGGGCCAGATGATCGGCAAAGCGCTTGCCCGATTCGTCCGCCTCGCGTTTCACGACGCCATAGGCGATGGCGACATCGCCCAGATAACCCTCCGGATTTTTGTCCGCCGGAAACGACAACACGTTGGTCGGCTTGTTCTTGCCGCGGAAAAGCGCGTTGAGTTCTTTCAGCCGGGCGTCGCTGCTGAGAAGAATTGTCAACAGACCCTTCGCCTTCTCTCGCTCCAGCGCAAGGAGCGCGGCACGTTCCATCCGCGCACGAACGGGCGCGGAAATCTTTTTCCATTCCGGCTCTTCGAGGACGATCTCAATGCTGCGGACGGGGCGCCGTGTCATTCGCCGTCCGCATCCTTGCGATAACGGGGCGGCAGAAAGCCGCCGCGGTTCTGGTTGTCGTAGGCACGCACGATGCGGCCGACAAGCGGATGGCGCACGACGTCCTTGTCCGAGAACTGCGCCATGGCGACGCCTTCGACGCCGGAGAGGATGTTCAATGCTTCATTCAATCCTTCCGCGCGGCCCCCCGGCAGATCGCTCTGGGAGACATCGCCGGTAACGACCATGCGCGAGTCTTCGCCAAGCCGTGTCAGAAACATCTTCATCTGCGCCGAGGTGCAATTCTGCGCCTCGTCCAGAATGACGAAGGAATGCGCCAAGGTGCGCCCGCGCATGAAGGCGAGCGGCGCCACTTCGATGATGCCCGTTTCCATCATCCGTGTGGCTTTGTCCCCGATGGTGTCGAACAACGCGTCGTAAAGCGGACGCAGATAGGGATCGATCTTCTCTTTCAGATCGCCGGGCAGAAAGCCGAGACGCTCGCCGGCCTCCATGGCGGGACGCGAAAGAACGAGGCGCTCAATCTTGCGCTCGTAAAGAAGATGGGCGCCATAGGCCGCCGCGAGATAGGTCTTGCCGGTGCCGGCCGGACCTATGCCGAATACCAGCGGATGGGTCCGCATCAGATCGAGATAGGCAGCCTGCGCTGGTGAGCGCGCGCGGGTGACCTTGGAGGCAGCAGTTTTGATGGAATCGCCGGTTTTCGGCGATGCCTCCGGCGCTTCGTGAAGCTTGAAGCGAATTTCCGCATCCACGTCGGCGGCCGACAACGCCTTGCTGCCGTCGAGCCGGTCATACAGAGCCTGCAAAACAGCAGCGGCCTGCTCGCGCGCGATAGGTTGGCCTTCTACGGAAAAAATATTTCCGCGCTGCGCGATCTTCACACCCAGCTTCTGCTCGATCCGCACAATGTTCTTTTGGTGCTCGCCACTCAGTTTTGCGACACGGGTATTGTCAGGAAACTGCAAGGCGACCTGATCTTCACCCAGCGGCGTTCGGCTGAACTTTCCCGCAGGACTCAAATCGCACTCGCCATTTCCGGCGCAATCAACGCGCCTTTCAGGCTGTTCGGATATACGGATTCAATCTTCACCGGCACAATCTGCCCCAGGAGATGATCGGCGTTGTCCGCGTGAACCGGCTGGAGATAGGGACTGCGGCCGATGGCTTGTCCGGCCTGGCGCCCCTTCTTCTCGAAGAGCACGTTCATCGTGCGGCCTTCGCAGGACGTGTTGAACGCGCGCTGCTGGGCGAAGAGAAGCGTTTGCAGTTCTTCCAGCCGCGCGGCTTTCACGTCTTCGGCGATCTGTTTCATTGTTGCCGCCGGCGTTCCGGGACGCGGACTGTATTTGAAGGAGAAGTGCGAGGCGTAACCAACCTCGCGCACCAGCGCCATGGTGTCCGCGAAATCCCTGTCGGTTTCGCCGGGGAAGCCGACGATGAAATCGGACGACAACGCGATGTCGGGCCGCGTGGCGCGGATGCGCTCGACGAGCCGCAGATAATCGTCGCGTGTGTGCTGGCGGTTCATCGCGTCCAGAATGCGATCCGATCCCGATTGCACCGGCAAATGCAGATAGGGCATCAGCGCCTCGACATCGCGATGGGCTTCGATCAGATCGTCGCCCATGTCCCGCGGATGGCTGGTCGTGAAGCGGATGCGATCGATGCCCTTGATCGTGGCAAGCTTGCGTATCAGCCGCGCGAGGCTCCACGCTTCGCCATCCGCGCCTTCACCGGAATAGGCGTTCACGTTCTGGCCGAGCAGCGTGATCTCGCGCACGCCCTGCTCGGCAAGTTTGCGGGCTTCGCGCTCGATCTGCATCACGGGCCGCGAATACTCCGCGCCCCGCGTGTAGGGCACCACGCAGAAGGTGCAGAACTTGTCGCAACCTTCCTGCACGGTGAGGAACGCGGTCGGTCCATGCGTCGCGATTTCTTCCGGCAGCGTGTCGAATTTCTCTTCCACCGGAAAATCGGTGTCGAGCGCGTGGCCCTTCTCACGGCTGATGCGCGCGATAAGTTCGGGCAAGCGGTGATAGCTCTGCGGCCCGACGACAATGTCCACCGCGCTCTGGCGCCTGACAATCTCGGCGCCTTCCGCCTGCGCCACGCAGCCCGCCACCGCGATCAGCATCTTGCCGCCGGCCCGCGCCTTTTCTTCCTTCAGCACGCGCAGCTTGCCCAGCTCGGAATAGACCTTGTCCGCAGCCCTCTCGCGGATGTGGCAGGTGTTCAGAATGACCATATCCGCCGTGTCCGGCGCATCGGCCGGGGCGTAGCCCAGCGGCGCCAGCAGATCCGCCATGCGGGCGGAATCATAGACGTTCATCTGGCAGCCATAGGTCTTGATGAAGAGCTTTTTCATGGCTTTTTCGGCATTTGCCGGGGCGTTATGGGCCGAAGGGGCGGTCTCAGACAAGGCTTACTCAGCCGCCGCCTGAAGCTGTGCCAGCAGGGCGGCCTGTCGCCCGGCAAGCCCCGCCAAAGCCAATGCCTGCCCTTGCCGGATCTTGTCCTCGACGATCCGCGCAAGGTTCTTGCGTCCGCCGACCTGATCCACCATCACGGGTTCGTGGAATTGAATGACGAGGTCCACGGGACCCGTCTTCAGACCTTCCCAAAGATGATCCACCAGTTCCATATCGCCATACCAGGCATAGAGGGGCCGGTTCTCCCGGCCCATCGGAATGCCATGCAGGCCGACATAGGTGATGGAAACCGGCTGCACCGGCACATAGACCGGCTTGCCATTCGCATCGGTCCCGACTTGCGACTCCGCCGCACCCATCAATGCGCTCTTGAACGGCAGCACGCGATTGCCGTCATTCGATGTGCCTTCGGGAAACAGCACCAGCGCGTCGCCTTCCAGCAAGCGATCGCGAATCTGGTCGCGCGACTCGCCGGTCTTGGAGCGCCGCTCGCGTTCGACGAACACGGTGCGCTGCAGCCGCGCGAAGGTGCCGAACAGCGGCCATGACGCCACTTCGCTCTTGGCGACGAAGGACACGCGCGCGATGCCGCCCAGCGCAAGGATGTCGAGATAAGAGGTGTGATTGGATACCATCAGCACGCCGCGGTCCTGCACCGGCTCCCCGATGATGGTGACGCGGATGCCGAAAAGGCGCGACAGAAAGCGCTGATAGCGCTCGGGAATGTTCTTGTAGCCCAGCGTTTTGAAGCGCAACGCAAAGGACTGGTAGGGGATCACCACCAGCGCGGACAGCAGGAACGTCCCGAGAATATAGGTGGCGCGCAACGACCCCATGGAAATCAGTGGCCCGCCGGTTTTTTGCTGCCGCGCGGCACGCCGTAAAGCTCCAGCCGGTGATCCACCAGCTCGAAGCCGAGCTCGTCCGCGATCATGCGCTGCAGGCGCTCGATATCCTCGTTGCGGAATTCGATCACGCGGCCGGTCTGCAGATCGATGAGATGATCGTGATGCGCGTCCGGCACTTCCTCGTAACGCGAGCGGCCATCGCGGAAGTCGTGGCGCTCCAGGATGCCGGCGTCCTCGAACAGCTTCACCGTGCGATAGACCGTGGCAATGGAGATGTGCGGGTCGATCGCGGAGGCGCGGCGATAGAGTTCTTCGGCGTCGGGGTGATCTTCGGCTTCCGACAGCACGCGCGCGATCACCCGGCGCTGCTCCGTCATCCTTAGGCCCTTGTCCGCGCAAAGTTGCTCGATTCGCGTCACGCTCTGGTTCCCATCCGGCTCTGACGCGGACTTTAGAGGGTTTTTCCGGAATTTCCCATCGCAAGGGGAAGTGCCGCCGAAAGCACCAGCGCGTCGTCGCCGTCCTCATAATAGGCCTTGCGCTGTCCCACTTCGCGAAAGCCGTATTTTTTATAGAGATTTCGCGCCGGAAGATTGGCCGCGGCCACTTCCAGGAAGATGCGGACCGCACCCTCTCCCGTGGCCCGATGGCAGGCCTGTTCCAGAAGTTGCGATGCGAGGCCGCGCTGCCGCCTGTCGGGACTGATGGCCACCGAGAGGATCTCGGTCTCATCGGCCGCCACGCGCGCCAGAATAAAGCCGGCCAGGTCGTCTTCTTCCGCCACCAGCGCGAAAACACCTTGCCCATTGAGCAGGCTTTTCATGGCCAGTTCATCCCAGGCGCGGGCAAAGGCGCGTGCATGCAGATCGGCAAGTGCGGCGAGATCATGCGGCGCTGCGGACCGGATCGTCATGCTGGAGCCGGAAGCTTGGCGTCCGGCGCGCGCAGATAGAGGGGATGCGGCGCTTGGGAAGGCTCCGGCGCCCTTGCGGCCAGTCTTGCAACCCACAACGCGTCCGGCTGACGAACGGATGTGATGCGGCCAGACTTCAACCTTGCCGCAACAGCTTCCGCAGCGGTGCCGGCAAGCGCAACGGTTGTGCGCTGCGCGACCGTCTTCGCGATTCTGTCCGCAACGTCGTCCAGCAACAGGATTTGGGGTGCAAGCAGAAGGGCATCTTTCGACGTTATCGCCAGATAAGCCTCGCCGCGGCGGGCATCGTGAATCGCGGCGGCACATTCAAGCTGCGTTTCGTCCATCGCCGCCGCGCACATCGCTTCCAGCGTGGTGATTCCAACCAGCGGCTTCTTCAGCGCGACACGAAGCCCGCGCATGAAGGCAAGCCCGACGCGCTGGCCGGTGAAGGTGCCGGGGCCGGTCGTCACCGCCAGGCGATCGATGTCTGCGAATGCGATACCGGATGCGCGCATCGCCTCTTCGACCATCGGCGCGAGCGCTTCGGCGTGCCCGCGCTCCATTGCTTCGCAGCGATGCGCCAGAATGCGAGACCCATCCAGCACCGCGACGGAGCATGCGCCAAGCGCGGTGTCGACGGCGAGAATTTTCACGTCAGACCGCTTCGACGGCGGTCACTTCCGGAATGTAGTGACGCAGCATGTTCTCGATGCCGTTCTTCAGCGTCATCGTGGAAGACGGGCAGCCCGCGCAGGAGCCGCGCATATGCAGCGATACGACGCCGGAGCTTCCATCGAAGGCGCGAAAGATGATGTCGCCGCCATCATTGGCGACGGCGGGGCGCACGCGGGTATCGAGCAATTCCTTGATCTGCGAGACGATCTCGGCATCGCCTTCCGCGAAGGTTTCTTCATCCGATACCTCTTCGCTGCCGCCTTCGATCAGCGGCATGCCGCGCGTGAAGTGCTCCATGATCGCGCCGAGGATCGATGGTTTCAGATGCCGCCAGTCGCTCTTGTCGGACTTGGTCACCGAGATGAAATCCGAACCGAAGAACACGCGGGTCACGTCGCTGTTGGCAAACAGCGCGCGCGCCAAAGGCGAACGCTCGGCGGCCGCGGCATCGGGAAAATCGGCAACGGACGCTTCGCCCATAACCTCGCGGCCGGGCAGGAATTTTAGCGTGGCCGGATTCGGCGTGGATTCGGTTTGAATGAACATCGGCGTATCTCCAATCGGGCCTTACATGGACCCGCCCCGGAGCGCGATCAAGACGGCTCAGAAATCGGAGACGATGCCCTTCTTCTCCCAGTCGCCATATCGCGTGGGTTCCGGGCCTTTGGGGCCATTTACCTCTTTGGGATGGGGGCTTTCCGGCGGCTGCGTGGCGCGCCGCGCATCGGCTTCGGCGCGGGCGCGCTCGCCTGCCTCGCGGATGCGCTGCGCGATCTCCGCCTCGCCGGGCGTCTTCGGTTTCTTTGCCGTCGCCATGACGATGAGCTAGGACCGGCGGATGCGAAAGGCAAGAGCATGAGCGCCGCCGGTGTTCCCGCGCGCGCCGCGGCGGTGAAAATCCTGGGCGAGGTGCTGCGCAAGCGCCGCCCGCTGGACGCCGTGGAGACCGACGTTATCGCCCAGAGCGAATTGGAGCCCCGCGATGCCGGCTTCGCGCGCGCCATTGCGGGCGAGACGCTGCGCCGCTTCGGCCAGATCGATGCGCTGATCCGCGCCTTCGTGCCCAAAGCGCCGCCGCCGCACCGCTCCGGCCCGACCTTGGAAATTCTCATGGCCGGTGTTTGCGAACTTCTGTTCCTCGATGTCGCGCCGCATGCCGCCGTCGATGCCGCGAACCGGCTGGCCTCGGCGGACCAAAAAGCCGTGCATTTCAAACCGCTGATCAATGCCGTGCTGCGGCGCGTATCGAAAGAGGGAAAAGAATTCCTCGCGGCGAAGGATGCCGACCGGCTGAACACGCCGGATTGGCTGTGGCAAAGCTGGCGCGCTGCCTATGGCGATCAGACTGCGCGCGCGATCGCATCGGCGCATCTGCGACAAGCACCCACGGATTTTGTTTTGAAAGATGGCGCGTCGGCACCGCCGGGCGCGACAAAGCTCTTCGGCAATGTCTGGCGCATGGCGGAAACCGGCCGCGTGGACATGCTGGAAGGATTCACCGAAGGCGATTGGTGGGTACAGGATTTCGCCGCGTCCTTGCCTGCGCGGCTTCTCGGCGACATCCGCGGCGCGCGTGTGATCGATCTGTGCGCCGCGCCCGGCGGCAAGACGATGCAGCTTGCCGCGATGGGCGCGAGAGTGACCGCCGTCGAACGTGAGCCGTCCCGCATGATGCGCCTGCGCGAGAACATGCAGCGTGCAAAACTCGACGCCGAGCTGATCGAAGCCGATATGCGCGACTATGAGGCTGAGCCTGCGCCTTTCGTTCTGCTCGACGCGCCATGCAGCGCCACCGGAACGATCCGCCGCCATCCGGAACTGCCCTGGATCAAAAGCGCGTCCGACATCAATCTCACCGCACAAGCCGCGGGCGAATTTCTCGATGTCGCGGCGGACATGGTCGCGCCTGGCGGCACCCTGATCTTCGCTGTGTGCTCACTCGAGCCGGAAGAAGGATCGGAGCAGGTCACGGATTTTCTGGCGCGCAATGAGGGCTTCCAACGCAACGCGGTCACCGCGGAGGAGATCTTCGGCCTGCACGAATTGATCGACGCAAGCGGCGATCTGCGCACATTGCCATGCCATCTTGCAGAGCAAGGCGGCATGGACGGCTTCTATGCGGCGCGGCTGATCCGCACGTAATCCTTACGACAGACGGCCCAGTGCGTAAGCAAGCGCGAGATAAATCTTTCCGGTGTCGGCGCTCAAAATGCTCGATGCCAGCAATCCGCCGCCATCGCTTTCCCGCGCGCGCGAAAGAAGCCCTTCGAACTCGGTGATGTAGGTGTTCGCCGCCTCGCGGAAATGCGCGTTCTCACGGTTGAGCGTGGCGATGCGGTTGACGGTGGTGTCGTCGATGGCGCCTGCAAGCCGCCGCGCGAATACGCTGCGATCGCCCGCCAGATAACGCCGCCATTCGTCGTCGCCAGGGCCGAATTCCGCGATGGCTTCCAGATCGACAGCCATATCGGCAAGCGCCGCCTGCAAGGCGCCCAATGCTGCTGCGGCGACGGGCTTTAATTCGCGCGAGCGCTGCTCGGTGGTTTCCACATTGGCGATGAGCGTGGACATGTCCCATGCCTTGGCTTCGCCCGCACCTTCCTTGCGCTTGGACCGCTGGGTGAGCTTGCGGGCCATGCCCAGCAATCCATCGTTACCGGCTTCCTGCACGACTTGCTCAGTCTGCGGATGACGCTGGCCGGTGCTTGCGGCGCGGCGCATATGAATGGTGGACAATGTGCGCGCGGAAAGATCGAGAATTTCCTCCGTCTCGCTGCGCACCATTTCGCGCACGCGCATGGCTTCCTGCTGCGCCACGCCCGGCAGAATGAGCAGATGCTTCTCGACTTCGGCCACGGCGCTTGCCAGCGAATCCTTGATCTGGCTGGTTTCGGCAGCAAGCTGGCTGGCGGCACGCAACAGGCGCTCGCATTCCGCCATCGCCTCGCCCACCAGCGCCTTGGCGTGCCCCTTCGCCTCGGTCGCGGTTTCGCCGATCAGTGTCTGTGCACCGGCGCCCGCGTCATGCAGCGAATGAACGATGCGCGACAGCGTGGCGTTCGCCGCATCGCTCGTCTCCTTCATGCGCTCCGCTTCGCGGCTGTAGCTTTGCGTCAGCTGCGTGGCGCGCGCCACGCCATTGGCCATGATGGTTTCGATCTGCCGCTCGGTATCGCCCGCGAGATTGCCGAATTTATCGGCCTGCGCGTAGAGCGCCTGGATCGCCTTCTCCAGCGCGCTGCGCTGCTGGGACAGCGCGGCTTCGAAGCCTGCGCTTTCGTCCTTCAGGCGGCCGAGCAGTTCGTTCATCGCGAGGCGATGCTTCTCATGCCGGCCAAGGATGAACTCCGACCGCGCCATCGCGGCATCGGACACCGACTCGATCTGTTTGGCCTGACGGTCGATCTCGACGGCGGCGGCATGCGGTGCCTGCGCGGCAGCTTCGGCAGCGATGCGGAAATTCGACGCCTGGGAATCCAGCGACTGTCCCGCCGTGCGCAATGTGCCTTCCGCGGTCTCGATGGTGGCCTTCAACTGCGCGACACGGCCTGCCACAACTTCGCTGGCGCGCGAGGCGCTGTCGGACAAAGCGCCCGCGACGGAATCGATCCGCTCGCGTTCCTGGCCGAGACGCGCGGCCACCGCTTCGGCGCGCACATCGGCGCGCGCACCCGCTTCATCGAGCGCAGCGATCTGGTTTTCCAAAACAGTTTCCAGCGCGCGCAGACGCGCGAACGCCCCGTCCAATCCCGCGTTAAGAGCATCGAGTTCGCGGCGCACGGCACGGCCAAGACGCGCAGCGGTGCGCGATGCGGTTTCGTCGGCGGAGAACAAACGATCCGTGGCGTCCGCAAGCGCCTGCGCGGCGGTGTTCATCGCGTGACCGCGCATGAAGGCCCAGGCGATGGCGACGAACAGCAATGGCGGCGCGAAGGTTGCGGAAGCGGCGAATGCAAGCTCCAGCGGACTCAGCGCCAATAGTCCGGCGGGTTTATAGAGACCCAAAAGGTAAGCAGCAGCGGCGCCGATCCACAACGCGCCGACAACAACTGCAAAGATTGGTGCGCCGATGCTGGGCCGCGCGCGCGGCGGGCGGCGCTCCTGAGCGACCGTCTCCTCGGTAAAGTTATCCGCGGATTGCAGCAGCACGGGCTGACCGCGCTCGGATCCGTAAGACGCCACGACTGATCCCTTCGAAGGATGACGCCCCACTTTAACCATCATCGCCCTCAAATCGCGAGATAAAGTCACAATTTTCCGGGGGATGAAGGGCTGGCGCCCGATTCGCCAGCGGGCGAGAATTGCAGCATGGAAGACAATCGACCGAGTCGCACCGCGCAGGGTGCCGCCCTCCACCGCGCCGCCCATCAGCTCCTCGACAAACCCCCGGTTTTCGCCGATCCGCTGG
>Ga0265314_10006362_pt1 | contig 10475 bp, 8 predicted proteins | sample 4126metaG_FD_203106 | JGI IMG/M metagenome (GOLD analysis project Ga0265314, IMG submission 203106) | Rhizosphere microbial communities from Carex aquatilis grown in University of Washington, Seatle, WA, United States - 4-1-26 metaG | ecosystem: Host-associated > Plants > Roots > Rhizosphere >... | reverse complement strand
CGTAGCCAAAGCTCTCGCTGCCCTTTGGGGTCGCGCGCGCCGCCAAATCGAAGAGAGGCAAGATGCCCAGAATGGCGAGAAAGCCATTGGTCGTATCGATGACCATGGCGCTTTGGGGCGACCGGTACCACAAGTAGAGCAAGCTGCTGATGGCGTTCAGCAGAATGCCGCCCAAGAGCAGCGGCCTGAGCGAGAGTTTGCGACAGAAGTAGGCGTAGAGCCCCGTCGCGACGATCCCGCCAATTCCGGCCAGCGCTTGCAAGCGGCCAATGAATGCAGTGCTAAATTGCAGAACATCCTGTTGGTAGTAGTTCATGGCAATGCCAAAGCCCGGCGCCATGAACACGAAGAGCAACAAGGCCGCGGCCGCCCACATGGTTTTCGAGCGCAAGATCAGGCGGAATTGGACCGCGGCCGCCGACCAAACCGCCAAATTGCGGCGTGCAATCCGCGGCTCTTTCACCAGCACCATGGTGACCGGCACGAGCAGGAACAGAAGCATGGCTCCGAGCCCGGCCGTCCAACCAAAAGTACGCGCCGCCAGCCAGCCCCCCACAGGGCCGGCGATGACATTGATGACCCCGTCGATGGCATAGCGCACGGACGCAAATCGCCCGGTGGCGTTGCCTTCCTGTCCGGCCTCAACCAGAAGACCGCCGATGCTGGTGCTGGCAATCACCATGGCGGCGTTCAGCATCACCATCAGCCAGAAGAAGGCCGCATAGGATCGCGGCGCGATGGCAAAGAGGGACCAAGCCAGCCCCGCGACCGCGGCGGCCACGATCATATAGCTGCGCCGTCGCGTGCCGAAGAGAGGGAAGCTGTCGCAAAGCAAGCCCGCCAGCGGCTTGAGATACCAGGCGAAGGTCGCGATGGCGAAGAAGTTCGCCTGCTCGGCAGCATTGAAGTGAAACTGGTTCTTGAAGAGAAATCGGAAAGGCAGCTGCCCGATCACCCCGGGTTGGCCCAAGGTGGTGATGAACAGCCCCGTCGAGATGAGGAAGAACATGCGCCGAAGGTCGGCGGGCGAGCGCACAATCGGCCCCGGATTCGCGACCGGCGCATCTTGCTCGGACGCGCCGCCGTCGGTCGTACTTGCATTCATGCTACGTCTTCTTCTTTCGTCGCTGACGATAGCCTATCTTTCGCCAGAGAGCTTCAGCGCGACTACTTCCCTAGCAATTCGGTCAGCCAGTGCACGGCGCGCGCAGGAAAGCCGGAGCCGTGGCCGCGGTTGATGTGACGGATGATCGCCTGGTCGTCCAGAAAGAAGGTGGTGGGCAAACGATCTTCGCCGAACGCGCGGACCAGTGCCCCGTCCCGATCGAGAGCAACCGTGGTTCCCGCTGGCAAGGGATGATTCACGAAGAAGTCCCGCAGCGCCGGTGCATCGCCCTCGACCGCCACGACCATCAAGTCGAACCGCGACCCAAGTTTCCGTCTGACCGCGAGCATCTCGGACAAACCTTCCTGGCACGGCTCACACCAGCTGGCGAAGAAATCCACGACCGTCACGTGACCCCGCAATTCAACGCTGCGCACGCTCTGCCCGGCCAGAGTCTGCGCTTGGAAAGCCGGCGCCGGATCGCCAACCTGCGGCCGGACCGGGCTGGCCACAAGCAAGGACAAGAGCAGGAGCGCGATCATCGTTTCAGTCTATCGCGCAAGCCTGCTCTCGGAACGACTCTCGTCAACGATGTCCGCCGCCGTGCCCACCGCCGCCATGCCCGCCGCCAAAGCCGCCGTGCGAGCCACCACCAAAGCCGCCGTGGAATCCACCGCCAGAGCGCGCGCCACCGCCAAAGCTTCCATGCGAGCCGCCACTGAAATTCGCGTGGGCCGCGACGCCGCCTCGGTAGCCGCCGCCAACGCCACCGCGATAGCCGCCCACGGCGCCACCGCGATAGCCGCCAGCAGCATGGTAACCGCCACCAACTCGCGCGCCGCCACCGTATCCGCCACGGTAGCCACCGCCAAAGCCGTATCCGCGACCGCCGCCGCGGTAGCCGCCCCAGCCGTAGCCGGCCCGGTAGAGTCCGCGATACCAACCAAAGCCTAGGGCGCCACGGACACCAAAGTAGGGATAGGATCCCCAGCCCCAAATCCAGGGCGCTGCCAGCCATGTCCAACCATAGCTGGGATAGTAGACGTACGCATAGGGAGACGTGTCGGAAGCCGCCCCTTCGTAGGTATACTGGTCGCCGTACGGCATCCAAACCCATCCGTACTGCTCTGTGTACACCCACTGGCCCGCACCTGATCCCTGATTCGCCGCCATGGGCTGCTGCACCTGTGGCTGCTGCATCCGCGCCTGCGTCCCCGCCGGCAGATTGGGAGGCTGCGCGGGTGGTGCGGGTGGTTGAAGATCCGGAGCAGCCGAGGCCGGCTGAATCGCCTGAGGATTTGGCGGCAGGCCCGTCGAGATATCGACGACATTGCCGGCGCCTTCGCTAGCGCGCGCAACACCGAATCCCGAGAGCAAGAAACAAAGGCAGGCAGTCAATTGAGTCTTCATGGAACCACCTCTCATCTTGACTAATACCAGAGCAATCTCCGTGCCGCATCCATTAGCTGGCCGACAGCTCGATGGTTCGAGACGAAAAGACGAATTACCCCGAATTGGGCGCATGCCATTTCGGCATATCTGTTCGACCAACGCCAAACCACCCACAATTCCACGGGATCGCTGTCGAGCGCCCAGAATGTCAAGACCTTCACCTTACCTTGCGCGCGACCTTCTCCAGGTGTCACGGCCCGCGTCCGGTCATTCAAACCGGAGTGCCTTCCGTGGCGCCCTCAACCCGCTGTGAACGATCTTCACAGGTTGGTGCCAAAGCGAATTAGTTGGCGCAAGCCAGCTTTCGGGGTCATAGTTCCACTTGTCCTTGCCTTCGCATGCTGCGAAGCGCGCCGGAACCGGTTAGCGGTCTTGCTGTCTGAACGGTTTTTTTGCACGGACCGTTCACATAACCCCTGACCTTCCGCCCTCTTGGGCGGGGCGCACCGAAAGGTCGGGGGAGACTTCCAAGAGGATCGCTTTTGATGATCGCTACCGCTTCGCCCCCCGTATCACGTCCACTTTCCGCCCCGATTTCCGCCAACCCTTCACCCGAGGCACTGACGCCCGCGCCGCAGGCCAGTGCCTTCGCGGCATTTGGATTGCGCGTTCCCGTTCTACGCGCCGTCGCGGCCGAAGGCTACTCCACGCCTACGCCCATTCAGGTGCAGGCCATTCCTTTCGTCATGCAAGGGCGGGACTTGCTCGGTTGCGCGCAAACGGGAACCGGCAAGACCGCCGCCTTTGCGCTGCCGCTTTTGCACCGCATGTCCGATCCTGCGCAAACCAAGCGCCGCGTGGGTCCGCGCGTGCTCGTGCTGGCGCCCACGCGCGAACTGGCCGTGCAGATCGCGGACAGCTTTCGCGTGTATGGCAAGCACGTCTCGCTCAACTACGGCGTGATCCTGGGCGGCGTTTCGCAGGGCTCGCAAGTCGCGACCTTGCGCCGCGGCGTCGACGTCTTGGTGGCCACTCCGGGCCGACTGCTCGATCTCATGAGCCAGGGCTGCGTGCCCTTGGCGGACGTAGAGACCCTGGTACTCGACGAGGCCGATCGCATGCTCGACATGGGATTTATCGATCCCATCCGCCGCATCATCGCCAAGTTGCCGGCCAAGCGGCAGAACCTGCTTTTCTCGGCCACCATGCCTCCTGCCATCGCCACCCTGGCCGGCCAAATCCTGCGCGACCCGGCCAAGGTTTCCGTCGCGCCCGCGGCCACCACGGTCGACACGGTTTCACAGTCGGTGTACTTCGTTCGCCAATCCGACAAGCGCACGCTGCTGCGCGAAGTCCTGCGCGATCCGGCCCTGACCCGTGCCATCGTTTTCACCCGCACCAAAGCCGGCGCCAACCGAGTCACGCGCGACCTCAACGCGGCCGGGGTAACGGCCGACGCCATCCACGGCAATAAGAGCCAAAACGCGCGCCAGAACGCCCTCACCGGATTTCGCAACGGCAAGGTGCGCGTGCTGGTCGCCACCGACATCGCCGCGCGCGGCATCGACGTGGACGGCATCAGCCACGTCATCAACTTCGAATTGCCCAACGAGCCCGAGAGCTACGTCCACCGCATCGGCCGCACGGCACGCGCCGGCGCCAGCGGCGTGGCGCTTTCGTTTTGCGACGCCGCCGAGCGCACCTACTTGCGCGACATCGAGCGCCTCACACGCAAGAGCCTATCCGTCGTCGCCAACCACCAGTTCGTCTCCGGCAGCGAGGTGCCGACGCCCCTGCCGACCCGCCAAGGGCGCGGTGGCCAAAGCCGCGGCAACGGCGGCGGCAATCGCCACTGGCGCCGGGGCTGAGAACTTTCCGGTTTGAGCCTCTGCTGTGTCACAATGGATCGCAGTGCTGTCCTGTGCATGACAGCGCGGAGGCTCCATGAAAAACACTCCATACTTTCTCGCGATCCTGTTGCTTCCAGTGTGCGGAGGTTCAAGTAGCAATCCAGGTTTCGACAACGACGCCGCAGTAGCAGCAGGACCTGACAGCGCGGCTGTTGAGACCGGCGCGCCGACGCTGGGTGGCTCCGATGCCAAGGCCGTGGGGTCGGGTTGCGATCATGCGGCGGCGCTCTGTGCAAAGCTCAGCCAGTGCGCGCCGTTTCTTCTCAAGGCCGCCTACGGCGAGGCCGCCACCTGCACGGATCGCCTGACCACGGCGTGCACGGCCCAATCGCTTTCACCGGGCAGCGGAATGACCCAAGCCAACATTCTGGCCTGCGAGGCCAGTCTGGCCACCGCCGACTGCAAGGATGTGTTCGCCAACAACCTGCCTGCCTGCACCTTCCATGGCACCCTCGCCGACGGCACGACCTGCGGCGACAACAGCCAGTGCGCAAGCGGATTCTGCTCAACTGGGGGCAACCTGTGCGGCGCGTGCGCCGGAAAAGGCGCGGCCGGCTCAACCTGCGCGTCCGGGAGCAACGACGAGTGCCAGACCGGCCTCGTGTGCACCACCGGTAAGATCTGCGCGCAGCCCGCCGCAATCGGCGCCGCTTGCGACGACGCGACCAAGCCCTGTCTGACCGGCTCGTTCTGCACCACCGCGAAGACCTGCGCGCTGACCGTGGCCGCGGGCCAGGACTGCCCCGGCACATACCTCAATTTTGGCGACGGGACCATTTGTCTTGGCAAGACCAGCGCCCAAATCGGCACAGCCACGGCGGGACAGCCTTGTGGTCTGGCGCCCGGCAATGGCGCGTCGGCCACTCTTTGCGCCCCGGGCAGCGTCGCGGCCTGCACTCTTCTTTCTGGCGGCATCCAGCTCTTTGGCCTCCCGACCAAAGGGATCTGCTCGGCCCCTATTCAGGATGGATTCACCTGCACAGCCACCGACACTTGCCAGCCCGGCGCCCAGTGCATCGCGGGCACTTGCCAGATCCCGTCCGGCAGGTATTGCCAGCAACCCGTGGATGCCGGCAACTAGCGTTCTTCTACTTGCAATACTTCGTGGGTTCCGGGTTCAGAACTTCCTGGAAAGGATCGGGACTCGGGCGCGTGCTGGTGGTGCCGATATTTATGAAAGCGGCAAAGCGACCCGTGCAGCCCGTGCACGCGCAGCCCGACGGACTGCCACACGAACAACATTCGATGCCCCAAGGGTATGCGTTGTTGGCGTCCGCGGGACGTGGAAAGTTGCCGCCTTCCAAGTGCGAGAGCAATCCAACAACCATGTTTCCAGCGACACCTTGCCCGGCGCAATAGTTGGAGATCCAAACGGCGGTGGTGCCGCCATTCCCCGTCGCATTGTAAAAATAGTACCAAGTGGCCAGCGCGATATTGCACGCCACGTCCTGCATGAAGGTGAGATAGGTCGTTCCCCCGCTGGTCGCCCACCAAGTATTGGTGTCAGCCTGCGCGGCCAGCGCCGCCGGCCAGCTACAACCAATAAGTGCCATTTTCGCCATGGGTCCGTTGTAGTTGTAGTCGTGCACCGTCGAGGTAAAGCGGATTTGCAATAATCCGACCGTCGGATCGTTGGCGGTTACCGCGCCCACTGTCCGCGTGGCATAGGTGTCGGTCACGACAGAGACGGGATTGTAAGAACTTTCGGCGACAATAGCGGATGTGACCACCGCCTCGCATTTGCGCAACCAATCGGTTTCCGAGGGCGCGAATTCCTGGCAGCTCATGGCGATAGAGCAAGCCAGCTTGTCGAAGGCGGCGCCCGCGGGGAAGTTCTTCTTGATATTGCTATAGGCATAGGCTGGCAGCGCGCCGACCGCGGTCTTGTTGTTGAGCCAATCCGACACCACGCCAAACTCGGTTGGGTCGGCATTAGGACAGCCAGCGACGGTGCCCGTGAATCCGCCGCTGCCGCCACCACCTGACGTGCCACCAGCGCTGGAGGTTCCACCTGTAGCAACGACACCTCCGCCGCTCGATGGCCCGCCCGCCCCTCCGGTGCTGCCCGCGTCGGGTTTGCCCGAGGCGCCGCCAGTGGCGGCTCCACCGCTGGGAACCGTCCCGCCCGCCCCCACCATGCCACCGCTTGCGCTCGATCCACCGAAACCCGTGGCACCGCCGCTCAAGGCACCGCTGCTCGCACTGGATCCGCCCGCCCTCGTCGCGCCACCGCTGCCCGGTGCACCTCCGCTGCCTTTGCTGCCACCGCTGTTCATGGTTCCGCCGCCTGGCGGTCCGCCTGTGCTCGGTGCGCCGCCGCTGACGCCGCTGCCGCCCGAACCTGGACCTGGGCTGCCCCCCGTCGAATCTCCGCTCCCCGAAACACCGCCCGAACAGGCACCCGCCAGAAAGACAAGCGCCGGTATTCCGCGACCCATGATCGACCAGGGAATGCTTTTTTTCGGCATGGCTTCCCTCACTCCGGCCCGACGTTCGACGCAAGTCAGTTCATGTCAGAGCGACGAATGTGCGCTGTCTTCGATGGGTGTTCCGGCTTCGATGCGCATGGGGGCGCTGTGATGGCGGACGGCTTTGGTTGCCTCCAGACAAGCACGCCCGAAGGGTTTCTCGATCCGCTTCCACAGTTCGTCCTCGGCGTCGGCGTACAGCTTGCGCCGATTACCCGTGAACTTGACCGAGGTGAGCTTGCGGCCGTTGACGCCGCTGCGCAGATCGATGGTGAGAACGGACTGGTCTTTGCCCGTGTCCTTGATCTGCCCGTGAACGTAGAGGGCAAGATTCAGCGCGGCGCCCATGTCGCGATACTGTTCGGTCGTGTCCGGCGGGCGCAGGTTGGTCGAGACTTCCCTGACCTTGGTCTTCAGCACCTTGAGCACTTGGCCGCGGATCTGCTCCGTGTTGTCTCCGCGAAAATCGAGGAGCGCGATCTTGCTTCCAGCGACTGCTTGGGATTCCACCCCGCTGCGAGCCTCCGCATTCGCACTCGCCTTGGAGGTGCTTCGAGCTTTGGCCCTCCCCGACTTCCTCGGCGCAGCCTCGGCCTGCGAGACGGTGCCGGCGAGTAGAGCCGCTAGAATCCATGCCAGCCCGAGCCTGCTCGGCGCGGACGATTGCTTGGTGAACATCCGAGACATAATGATCTCTTACCCGTTTTGACCCGCTGGTGACTAGAGACTTCCTTCACGACGATTGCGCACGCACACAAAAGGATGATAGCCACACCAGTCTAATGGACGCAGTCAAACACATGGGCGAGCAGTCGATCGGCCGGCTACTCTTGCGTTATTCGCTGCCCGCCATCGCGGGATTCCTGGCCAATGCGCTCTACCAGATCGTGGACCGGATCCTGGTCGGCCGCGGCGTTGGCACGGATGGCATGGCCGCGGTAACCTCGGCGTTTCCGCTTTCCATCGTCGCCATGGCGCTGGGGTTGCTGGTGGGCACGGGCACGGGCAATCGCATCTCGGTCTTGCTCGGTCAACGCGACGCCGTGGGTGCCGAGCGCGTGCTCGGGCAGGGACTGCGCCTGGCGCTGATCAACGGGACAGTGCTCGCGCTCTTGTGCTGGGCGTTCACCAGGCCGCTCTTGCTGGCTTGCGGCTGCGCGCCCCGACTGCTGCCCATGGCGATCCCTTTCGTGCGCATCATTTCCATCGGTCAGATCTTTCTCATCGCTCTCATTTCGATGGGCAACATCCTGCGCGTGCAAGGCCGGCCCATGCTGGGGCTGCTCATCATGCTGTCGAGCAACCTCTTAAACATGGCGCTGGCGGCACTTGCCATCTTTGGTCTGCACTGGGGCATCACCGGGACGGCGCTCGCCACCGCCATCTCGCAAGCGGCGGGCTGTCTGACCGTCATCGCCGTGGTGCAGGGCCGAGCGAGCGTGCTGCACATCCGGCGGGCTTTTCTGAAGGCCGACCGGGCTCTGGCGCGCTCGATCATCACCCTGGGAGCGCCGTTCGGCCTGATGCAACTTCTGGCCACCATGGTCTTCCTGGCTGCCAATCACGGAGCAGGTGGGCAGGCCGGAACCCGCGGAGTGGCGGCGCTGGGCGTGCTCAATACGGTCGCCATGTTTCTCATCTATCCCCCGCTCGGCGTGATGCAGGCCATGCAGCCGCTGGTTGGGTTCAACAAAGGCGCGGGCCAGATGAAGCGCGTACGAGCCATCCTGGTGCGCGTGCTCGTGGCCACCACCGTGATGGGCGCGCTCTTTTCCATCCTGACCGCGATCTTCCCCGGCGCCATTGCCGGTCTGTTCAGCAAGACAGATCCCGAGCTTGTCGAAATGGTCCGCCGCGGATTGCCCTGGTTCACCATTCCCCTCACGCTTTTCGGCGTCACGGGAACCATGGCGCACTACTTTCTCAGCGTGCACGAACCGCGCATGGCCGCGCTGCTGCTGCTGGGCCGGCAGGTGCTGGCCATTCCCCTATTCGTGCTGCTGCCGCGCTGGCTGGGTTTCTACGGTATCTATCTGGTCGGCCCCTGTGCGGATCTTTTGTTCTTCGTCGTCGCCGCCACCGTGATGGTGCGCGAACTGGCCAAGTTGCGTTTGTCGACGCGAGATCTGGTTGAGCAATGACTACTTGGCAGATTCGCCGTCGGTTGTGGGCTTCGCCCTAAGCTTCGCGCGCACGAAGGCGCCGCTTGCCGAAAGCTCGTCGGCGCCCCAGATCGCGTAGCCTTCGGGGCCGATGGTTTTGGGTTCCATCAAGGTGTCGCGCTCGACGAGCGCGGCCTTGCCCTGCTTCATCGCCTCCGCCAGGCTGATGAGCGCGGCACTGCTTTCGCTCTTGTCGCAAAGCGACCAGTTGGTCCAACCGATCTGATTGCGGTCGAGAAATGCCAGCCATGTCTCCGCCTCGGCCAAGTAGAGCTGGCCCGAGCCCGTGTGATCGGTGGTTCCCCACTCGGTACAAAAGACCGCGGCCCCTTTGTTAATCGCGGCCTGCACCTTGTTGCGCAGGGCTTGCCTGTGGCTGCCAGGATAGAAATGAAAGGTGTACATCAAGTTCGTGCCCTGCACGGGATCGGCCGCGGCCACATCCACGTCCTGGCTCCAGGTGCCCGAGCCGATGAGGATGACGTTGTCGGGATCGTTGGCGCGAATGGTGGCGACTATCTTTTCGGCGTAGGGCTTGATGTCCGCGGCCCAGGAAAGCTGGCCGTTGGGCTCGTTCATGATTTCGTAAAGGACATTCGGAACCTTCGCGTATTTCTTAGACGCCTCGTCGAAGAACGCCTGCGCCCCGCGGTAGACCTGATCGTTGGGATTCCCCGGCGTCAGTACGTGCCAATCCACGATGGCATACATCCCATACTTGATGGCCAGGTCGACACCCTTCCAAACCAGTTGCTTGAATTCCGGATGGGCCGAGTAGCCGCCCTCGCCCACGTACATCGCCAGGCGAACCACATCGGCCTTCCAGTCCTTGGCCAGCGCCGCGAAGGCTGCCTCGTTCACGATCTCACCCGTCCATTGCAGCCCCATGGTGCTCATGCCGCGCAGCTGGACCGGCCTGCCACTGCTGTCGCACAAATGCGTGCCGACCACCTGCAACTTGCCATACTTGGCCGGCACAGGCGCTTGCGCGACCGTCGCGGAAACCGGCCCGTGCGCCGTCGAGGCGCACCCGAGCAAAGCCAGGCCACATACCAGAATCGCAAACGTCAATCGCTTCATGGCCGTCACTCCTAGCCCGCGCGCGGCCAGCGCGCAAGGCGGACTGCCCGCGGATGTCTTTTCGCCGCGATGCCTGGTACGCTGGCTTGATGGGAGCCGCCATTCGCCGACGGAGTTTGGCTTTCGCTGCAACTCTTGTCCTCGGTTGCGGCGGTTTGGGCTCTTCCGCTAAAGTCGCCGACGCTGGCGCTCCCTTCGGCACCGGCGTCGTGGCCGATTTCGTGAACGCGTACCTCCCAGCTCTCTGCCGATACGATGTGGCTTGCCACATTGAGGCCGACGTGGATGGCTGTCGCGCCGATCTCTCCGCCCTCTGGGCAAACTATATCCACACCCTTCAAGGCGAAATCGACAGCGG
>Ga0265314_10006361_pt1 | contig 10475 bp, 10 predicted proteins | sample 4126metaG_FD_203106 | JGI IMG/M metagenome (GOLD analysis project Ga0265314, IMG submission 203106) | Rhizosphere microbial communities from Carex aquatilis grown in University of Washington, Seatle, WA, United States - 4-1-26 metaG | ecosystem: Host-associated > Plants > Roots > Rhizosphere >... | reverse complement strand
ACGACTTCGGGCGATGGGGCGTGGCGGGAGCGACAGGTGGGCCGCGCACACCCGGCAGGCGCGAACCTCGGCGAGCAGCAATCCAATCGGCTCAGGCATCGTCGGACCATTGTGCACGGGAATGGCTTGCGGCGGCGGCTCAACAGCGTGTCGTACAGCAGCACGCGGCGGGCCTGGTCCTACCCGGGGCTCCTCAGCAGCGCGGCACCTGCTCGGCAGGAGAGCACGCACTGGTGTATCTTCGGCGCTCGTGGACGAGGCCCGGCTCGCAGAAATCGTCGCCAGCCTGGCCCTGGCGGCCGAGGCGGCGGCCGGGGTCCCCGAGGAGACCTCGGCGCGCGCCGCCATTGCCGCAGTCGCTGTCGCCCGCGCGCTCGGGCTGTCGGCGCGCGAGCAGTCGGACGCCTTCTATGCCGCGCTCCTGCGCTACATCGGCTGCACGAGCTACGCCCACGAGACCTCGTGGCTGGGGTCGGGTGACGACATCGGCCTCCTTGGTGCCCTGGCTCCAGCCGACGCGGGCGACCCCGGCAGCGTGTTGCGCGCGGTCTTCACGGGCGCCGGCCGCGGCACCGGCGCGGTTGGACGCGTGCGCAGCGTGGCCCGCGTGCTCGGTAGCCCCGCCGCCCCTCGCCGCCTGTCCGCCGCCCACTGCGCGCAAGCCGTGGCGCTTGCGCGCGAGCTCGGACTTCCCGGGGGTGTGCTCGACGCCCTCGGCGGAATGTACGAGCGGTGGGACGGCAAGGGTGGCCCAAGGGGGCTGGCGGGCGAGCAGATCGGCGTGGTCGCGCGCGTGCTCAAGGTGGCCTACGCGATGGTGCTCCACGGCGCCATCGAAGGGCCGGCCGCCGGCGTGACGGTGCTCGGGGCCCGCCGCGCCGGCGAGCTCGATCCCGCGATGGTCGACGCCATCTTGCCCCGGGCGCGGGAGCTCATGGAGGGTCTCCTCGTGCCCGGTGTGTGGGACCAGCTCCTCGGCTGCGAGCCCGCTCCAGTTCAGGGCGCGACGCCCGCCCGCATCGCCGAGGTGGCGGGCGCCTTCGCGACCTGCGTGGATCTCAAGTCACCGTATCTGCTCGGGCACTCGCAGCGCGTGGCCGAGCTCTGCCAGGGAGCCGTGGCCGCAGACGGCGGCGGTCCCGAGGACCAGCTTCGGGCTCGGGTGGTGGGGCTGCTGCATGATCTCGGGCGCGCCAGCGTCCCGAATGGAATTTGGGACAAGACCGCGAGGCTCTCGCCGTTCGAGCGGCAGCGCATCGAGCGCCACGTCACCGAATCCGAGCGCATCCTGGCGCGCTCGCCGCTCCTGGCGCCCTACGCGGCGGTGGTGGGTGCTCATCACGAACGCGCCGACGGCAGCGGGTATCCGCGACGGGCCCGCGTCCCGCAGCTCGACCCGCTGTCGCGGGTGCTGGCGGTGGCCGACGTGGTGGCCGCGCTCGGCGAGGAGCGTCCGACCCGGCCGGCCCGCTCGAACGATGAAGTCGTGCGCACCACGCTCGAGGAGGTGAAGGCGGGCCGGCTGGATCGCGACGCCGCGCACGCAGTCCTGCGCGCGGCGGGCGCGCGCGTGAGACGCCGGGACGCCCTGCCCTGCCAGCTCTCCGAGCGCGAGGTCGAGGTGCTGCTGTGGGTCGCGCGCGGCCTCACGAACGCGCAGATCGGCCGCAAGCTCTTCATCTCGGCGCGCACCGTGGGCCACCACCTCGCGCACATCTACGACAAGACGGACGCCCGCACGCGGGCCGCCGCGGCCCTGTTCGCCGTACGCCACGGGCTGGTGGGGGCCAGTGGCAGTGACAGTGGCAGTGGCAGTGGCAGTGGTGCCCGCACCAGCACCGGTACCGTTCGCGACACCGCGACCGAGCTCGCCAGGGGGGCGATCGCGCCCGGAGCGGCTTCCGCACCCACAAAATAGGTCATTCGACCGATTCGCGCGGCGGCGGGGGCGGATACCTTGCCTCTCGGGTCGAAGGTTCAGGGTCGCGATGCCGCGGCCCCGCATCGATCGCGCGCCAGGAAAGGAGATCGCATGTCCACCGCACCAAGCCTCGAACAAAACAAGGCCACCGCCCGCCGCTGGTTCACCGACATCATCGCGCACGGAGAGCTGTCCGTGGCCGACGAAATCTTCGCTCCCCACCACCTCGTCCACGACCCGCACGCGCCTCCGGGGGGTTGGGCCAACGGACCTGAGAGCCTCAAGAAGATCGCCGGTCCGTTTCGCGTCGGCTTTCCCGACCTCGAGGTCACGATCGAGGACCAGATCGCCGAGGGCGACAAGGTCGTCACGCGCTGGAGCGCGACCGGGACCAACACGGGATCCCTGCAAGGCATGCCCCCGACGGGCAAGAGGGTGCGGGTGACCGGCGCCAACGTCGCGCGCCTGGCTGGCGGTCAAATCGTCGAGTCTTGGTTCAACTTCGACATGTTGACTTTGCTGCGCCAGCTCGGGATGGTCCCGACGCCGCCGGAATCACACTAGCCAGGCCTCGGCCAGGGTCGGCCGGTCGCTGAGGTCCCGGCGGCCCGGAGGGAAACCGCGGGGCTTCTAGCGCAGGCACCGCCCCCGTCGACGAAGTTGGAGACGAAGACGGCGACCGCGACCTCGTTCCTGGCGCCGACGAGTTGAAATCGGGACCACCGTGAAGACGGCTTCGTGCTCATGTGTCGATTGCCCGCGGGTGTCCCACGGCTGCATACGTGACGAGCACGATCATCTTCTCGGGGTTGGGGCAGTACCAGATTCGACCCCCGCCCGTGACCTCGTATTGCCATTGCTCGAACTCCTTGCCACCAATCGTTCGGGTGGCCAGGTCGAGTCGTAGCTGGGCCTGACGGGCCGGGTTCGAGCGGTCACGCGGCGCTCGCGTCAGCGCCTCCCAAGCCGCCGTCCGCGTGGCACCTCGCGCTTGCTTGCACAGATCCTCCCAGCCGTCGGCGGCTTCCGCGTCGTGGAAGAAGAGGGCCCATGCACCATCGCGCGGGGGAGGGGCTACGCGGGCGCGTCGCTTCCTTGTCACGGTTCTTGGTCACGGTTCTTGGTCACGAGATCCTACGGGCGGGGGACGCGCTTGCCGGTCGGCGCGGGCAGGGCACCGTGAGCTTCGCAAGCAACGTGGGGTCGGCGTAGACCTCGGCCGTCGCCTTCCAGGCGCACAGCATCTTCTCGAAGCGCGCCGTATTGCCGATGGAGGCGCACGCCTGAAGGGTCTCCACATACTCGCGAGCGAAGGTGCTGCGGCCATCGGTCGGGAGGAATCTGATCCAGGCGTAGCGTCGCGCGAGCAACTCCGGCAATTGGGCGGCGAGCTCTGCGACGCCGTCCAAGGCGGCCGAGAGGATGCTGGCGGCCTCTTCGGCCCGCGCGAGGACCGCGGCGCTCGCAGCTGCGGTGGAGACCTGTCTCGTCTCGAGCGCTAGACGGATGGATGGCTTGCCGCGCCGTCGCAAGACGACGTCTTCCTTCCCAACCCAAGGGGCGCTGTGGACCCGGTCGGAAGCGGCCGGTGTGGGATCCCCTTCGCCCGCCGATGAGCGTGTTACCGGCATCGCGCCCGCCGCAGTAGGGGGGGGCGGATCGGCATCCGATGGCGTGGGCCGGGAGGTGCGCTCGGCGTGGCCATTCATGCACCGGGTCAGGGAGCGTGGGTTGGGGCCTGCCGAGCTGCGACCGGCACGACGGCGCGCTCCCCGACCGCCAGTTCCGAGGGTGTTCCCCGGAAGTGCAATCAGAGTGTCACTGTGCTCATCACCGAGGCGTTTGCAGCGATGACCAGCCCAGCGCATCCTTCGCGAGCACCTTTTCGGCCGAGATGAACGCCGAATTTCATGCGCTCTCCTTGGCGAAGAAGGTGGCCGCCCTCTTCACAATCTCTCGCTCCATTTGGAGGACTTTCACCTTCCGTCTCAGGTGCGAGAGCTCTTCTTTTTCAGCGGTAGTCATCGCGCCGCTCGCGCCGTGGCCCGCATCCACCTCGGCCTGACGAACCCAGGCTCGTACCAGGCTATCAGCCAGTTCCAGATCTCGGGCGACCTGGCTGATGCCTCGTCCGCCGCTACGCACGAGTTGCACCGTCGCCGCCTTGAATTCGCGCGTGTGACCATGTTCGATGCGGCGAGAAGCACGAAGCCGCGGGGTCGAGCTTACACGCCATCTTGCATCACGGGTCGGCGCGCTCGTCGTTAGCCCGGCGGAACCGTGCGGGATGCAAGATGGTGATCGCATGACCATCTCCATCATGCCCCTGCTGCTCGGGGCCGCGGTCGACCTGCACGCCAGCACGAACTGCCCGTCCCGGGACGACGTGGCGAGTGAGTTGGCTCGCCTTGCAGGGGCTGCACCGGATCCGCCTGCGTCGGAAGAATCCCACGAAACTCGGCTGTCGGCGGAATTCGGATGGGTCGGCGAAAGCCTTTCGATTGTTCTTCGCAGCCCGCAGGGCGTAACGATGGCCGAGCGGACGCTGGCCCGAGAGGGCTCTTGTTCCGATCTGGCGGTGGTGGCCGCTGTCGTGATCGCTGCCTGGCAAGGAGAAATGCGCGCCGATCTCGGACCAGACTTGCCCGCCGCGGAGGGAGTGCCCCGTCCCAGCCAGCGCCCGCCCGGAGCCTCGGCTTCGAAGTTCGGTCCAGGGCCCGGATCGCCGCCCCTTCCAACTCGATCGTGGCTGTGGGAGTTCGGCGCGGCCATCCTGGCGTCGCGCGAAGATGACCTCGGCCGTGGGATGGCAATGGATGCGCAGTTGGGCCCTTCCCAATCGGGGCTCGCCGCGCGGGTGGGGGTTCTGGCATCGACGGGACATGCCCTCGCGCTCGGGCCGTCTCCGGGCCGATCGCTCTGGTCGCGCGCCGCCTTGGACCTGGGGCTCAGGAAGCGCGCCTGGTTCGGGGATGGTGCGCTCGACGGACACGTCGATCTGGAGGCGGGCTTGATTCGCCTCGAGGGGACCGGATACAGCACGAACTATGTACGCACGGGCTTCGATCTGGGACTGTCGGCTGGAATCAGGGGGGCGTGGACGCTCGGCGGCCGCCTAGCGCCTTTCGTCGAATTCGACGGCACGGTCTGGCCTGGTCGAAAGGCCGTGGCCGTCGCGGGCACCGACACCGAAGGGACGTTGCCGCGGTTCGAACTCCGCGCAGCGGCGGGGGTAAGTTTCGGACGCTTCCGATGAAAGGTCAGGGGCCGCCGCTGACACAGGACTAGAGATCATGGTCCGCCCGCAGGCAGATATGCGTACGCCCCCCGAACCGCTGGATATCGGGGACCTGTACAAGGCGCACGCCACGACGGTGGCTCGTTGGGCGACCCGGCTTGGGGGGCCTGAGATCGATCCCGAAGATGTCGTGCATGAGGTCTTTTTGGTGGCGCACCGGCGACTGGGTGAGTTCCGCGGTGAGGCGAAGCTCGCCACTTGGCTGTTTCGAACCACGGACTTGATTGTGCGCGCGCACCGCCGGAAGGTCAGGCTGCGGACGTTGTTGCGTCGATCCGTGGACGAGGGACACGCGGGCAGGGGAAGCAGCACCTCCCCGCTTTCGCCCGTGGAGGAGTTGATGGAGCGTCAGCGGGCGCGGCTCGTGTATCGGGCGCTCGACTCTCTCGGCGACAAGTACCGTTCCGTGTTCGTCCTGTTCGAACTGGAAGGATTGTCGGGAGACGAGATCGCAGCGTTGACAGGGATCAAGGTCGCCACGGTGTGGGTTCGTCTGTCCCGGGCCCGTGCGCGCTTCGTCCGGCAAATCCATGCCTTGACCTCGTGCGAGGAGGATTGTCCGTGAGTATGAAAGAGCTGTCCGTCGAGGAGCGATTGATCGGTCAATCGCACCCTACCGGGTCCGCGCGGGGGATCGCCGCCGTATATCTGCGAAGCGCGGCGAATCTGCGACCGCCCGGGCCGGTGGCGTTGGCGCGGGTGCGAACCCGCCTGATGGCCAGCGTCGCGTTGTCGAACCGGCCACGTTTGCGCTGGAAGACCGTCCTGGCTGTGGTGGCCCTGAGCGTGGGAGTCGGCGGGGTCACGGGCGCCGCCGTGTGGGTCGCCATGCCGATCCTGAAGCGTTCCCGGCCGAAGCTGGTCGCGGCTGTTCGTGCGCCCCTCGAATCGAAGGCCTGGGTGCGGAGGGCTCGTGACATACGACCACGGCAGGAGGGGTCGCCAACGCAGACCACGGAAGCGATCGTCGCGGCGGTACCGGCCGAACCATCGGAGGCAGCGCTCGGTCCCAAGCCAAATCTCGAGCCATGGGTGCCGGTGAACGTGGGGGCCGCGAAACCGTCTCCGGATCGGGCATCCGGCCAACCCGGAAGATCGGGGGCGGCACGCTCCCTGGATCGCGCGCGGGCGTCCAGGGCGGTGGCGACCGTGGAACCGGGCGGTGCTTCGCGGACGACCGTGGTGGCGCCGGAGCCCAGGTTGTCGCCGGTGCCAATCGCGCCGTCGCCGGAGGCCGCCTTGTCGCCACCGTCGTTCGCGCCGTCACTGGGGGCCGCGTTGGCGCCACCACAGCCCGCGCCGCCACGTGGGGCCGGGTTGGCGCTCGTCGCGCCGCTCGCGCCGTCCCGTGCGTCTGCTGCTCCCGTGGCGCCCCCGGCATTCGCCACTTCAAATCCAGGCACCTGGTCGCCGACACCGGGCCATGCGCGGGAAGCGCGCTTGCTGGGCCTGGCATTGCAGCGCTTGCGCCACGACCACGATCCCCGAGCGGCGTTGGCGATTCTCGATGACCATGCGGCGCGATTTCCGCACAGCATATTCGGGCCGGAGGCCGCCATCACCCGGGTCGACGCCCTGTTGGCACTTGATCGACGGCCGTCCGCTCTGGCCGTTCTGGAACATCTGGAACTTCCCGCCACGACGCGCGGGCGCGAATTGTTCGTCATCCGGGCGGAATTGCGGGTCGGCGCGAAACGCTACGCGGAGGCGATCTCCGATTTCACACGAACCCTCGACGATTCCGCCGGAGACGTCTTGCACGAGCGGGCACTGCATGGCCGCATCGCCTGTTATCTGGCGACGGGAAACCAGGCTCAGGCGCGCACGGATCTCCGGAAATATTTGCTTCGCTTTCCGGGTGGCCGCTTCGTGAACGGCGTTCGCCGAACGTTGAATACGCTGGACCACGACGATCAATGAAAGATTCCGGCGCGTGCCAGACACGAGGAGTGGATCGGAGAAACGAACGATGAAGAGATTCCCTTTCCTCACCGGGGTGCTGCTTCTCGCGTTGGCGGCCTTCGGCTGCGGCGGCGGGCATGTCCTCGCCCGGAGTGATGATGCGTCGAGCGACTTGCCCACGACCGGCGGCCCGGATGCCGCCGTGACTGATGGGGCCGACGGAAGTGCCATCCCGGGCACGGCGGGGACCGGCGGATCGATCATCAGCGCCGGTGGGACGGGGGGCGCGAATTCAATCGGCGGTTCGCCGTTCGGGGGAAGCGCAGGCGCGGTGGGCGGTGGTGGGGGAACCGCGGGCGCGGCGGGGGGCGCAGGCCCCGGTGCCGCTGGCCCGCCGCCGCCGGCACCAGTATCGTTCCTGGCGCCCCGTAACATCGCGGCTGGGGCCGGGCCGTCTTCGATCGCGGTCGGCGATCTGAACCACGACGGCAAGCTGGACCTGGCCATCGCGGACAGCGGCGGAGGTGTGAGCATCCTGCTCGGGAGAGGCGACAGCACCTTCCCGTCCCGGGTGAACTACGACGCGGGGCGCAAGCCAACGTCTGTCGTTCTGGCGGATCTGAACGGCGACGGCTCTCTCGACCTGGCGGTCGGAAGCGGCGGCGGCGTGAGTGTCCTTTTCAATCACGGCGACGGCACGTTCCTCGGGCGCGTCGACTATGTCGTCGGTTCGAACGTCGCGGCGGTCGCGATCGGTGATTTGAACGGCGACGGCAAGCTGGATCTGGCCATCGCCAACGCAGCGGGGAATGCTTCTGGCGGATTGAATGTGCTCATGAACAGGGGCGACGGCACCTTCGCGGCGCCTGCCTCCTACAGACCGGACAATGATTCCGTCCATCTCGCCATTGGCGATGTGAACGACGACGGCGATCCCGACCTCGTCGTCGCGGACGCCTCCAAAGGCATCGTTGTTCTGCTGAACGATGGCAGCGGAACTTTCGTCACGCAGGCGGCGTTCGAGACGGACTCCGTCTCGACGTCGGTCGTCGTGGCGGATTTCAACGGGGACGGTCGCACCGACATCGCCTATGTCAGCGGCTCCTTGAACGTTCTCATGAACACGGGCAACAACACGTTCGATCTCGAGGACACGTACCCATATGGCGACGCCTCTTCCGGGCCCGATGAAGCCGTCACCCTCGGAGACTTGAACGGGGACCAATTGCCAGACTTGGTGTTGGTCAATGGGCAGTCCGGCATAGCCAGCGTCTTTGTGAACCAGGTCGGCGGCAGGTTCGTCAGACGCAACTACTCGGCAGGCTCGGATCCGAAATTTGTCGCGCTCGGTGACCTGAACGGCGATGGTAGGGCCGACCTCGTGGTTGCGGGCGACGGTCGCTCCGATTTCGTGACGGTGCTCTCCAGCACCAGCAGCGGATCTTACATTTCAGATGCCGGTTATCGCTCCGGCCTCAGATCGACCGCGATCGCGATCGCGGACCTGAACGGCGACGGCACCTCCGACCTGGTCACGGCCAGCGACGACACGCTGAACGTGATCCTCAACCATGGCAATTCCCGCCTGGAGACCATCCCCGTGTCCTATCCCGTAGCGAGCTCCAGTTACGTCGCCGTTGGGGATCTGGATAGCGACGGAAATCTGGACCTGGCCGCCGCGGGTGCCTTGAACGTGGATGGCCAGAATCCCGTCGGGTGCGCGAGCATTCTTCGGAACGAGGGCAATGGGACGTACGCCGCCCCGGTCAACTACACCGCCGGGACGTTCGCCTTCGACATCAAGATCGGCGACCTCAACGGTGACGGGAAGTTGGATCTCGTCGTCGCCGACCAGGTCCAGGGGACCGACGGGAGTTCGGCAGCGCTGGAGGTGACCGTCTTCCTGAACCTGGGAGGTGGAACCTTCGCCGCGGGAGTGCCGTATCCGGTCGCCGCCACGGGCACTGCCAACCTCGATCTTTCGATCGGGTTGGGGGATCTCGACGGCGACGGTAGGCTGGATCTGGTGGAGGCCCTCGGAGATGGCTCCGTCGCCGGCTTCGGCAAGGTGACTATCCTGCTGAACGACGGAAGCGGAGCGTTCGTCGAATCCGCGAACGGCCCCACGGGCATTCAAGTATCGAGGATCCTGGTTGCCGACTTGAACGGAGATGGGAAGGCCGATCTGGCCGCCTCGGAATCCACGACCAAAACCGTCGCGGTTCTTCTGAACCGGGGCGCCGGCGTCCTCGCCTCCCCGGTGAGATATTCGATCCTGGGGGATGGATTCGATATCGCGGCCGGGGACCTGAACGGCGATGGGAAGATTGATCTGGCGGTCGCAGGCTATGAGGGCAACATCGCCGTCCTGCTCAACAATGGAGCCGGGGTTTTCGTGTCCGGTGGGAACTATGCCAGTCGTGGCGGTCCGGCGTCGCTCACCGTCGGGGACCTGAACGGTGACGGAAGGGCCGAGATCGCCACCACCATCAACGGCGGTGGCGACGGCACAGTGCGCGTGCTGTGGAACACCACGCCCTGATGGCCACGTGAAAGACTTGTCGAGGAGACGCGCGTGATGAAGAGGTTTCCCCTGTTGGTGGGGTTGCTCCCCATCGGGTTGACGGTGCTTGGCTGCAACGCGAGGTACGTCGTCGGCCAGAACGACGGGGCCGGCATGGGAGGCGGAAGCACGACCGCGGGCTCCGGCGGCGCGCTGGTGGCCCACTCTGGTGGTTCGTCCGGGACTGGAATGGGTGGGGACGATGCCATCTCTTCCGGCGGATTCATGGGCCCTGGGGACATGGGCGCGCGTGGCGCGCGTGGAGGGAAGGGTGGCGCCGTCGACGGGAGCGGGGAAGTCTCGGGCACAGCCGGAGCGACCCCCAGCGACGGGACCGCAGCCATTGCCGGCCCGTCGGCGAGCGGCGGCACCGCGGGCACGGCCAGCGCAACGACGAGCGGCGGTACCGCGGGCACGGCCGGCGGGCCTGGCGGCGCGCGGCCATTCACGGGCACGGGGCCTACGCCTGAACCCTTCTCGTTCTTCGCGGCGCGTGACTATGCTACCGGGGAATTCCCGAGTTCGGTCGCCATCGCGGACCTGAACGGTGACGGCAAGCTGGACGTTGCCGTCGCGAACGCGACGGTAGGCATCACCGGAAACGTGAGCGTTCTCCTGGGCACGGGCCGCGGCACGCTCCTCCCCGCGATGAACTATGACGCTGGTATCGATCCAACTTCCGTCGCCGTCGCGGACTTGAACGGCGACGGCAAACCCGATCTGGCGGTCGGGAACCAAGGGGGGGGCGTGAGCGTGCTCCTGAATCACGGCGACGGTACCTTTGCCGTCCA
>Ga0265314_10006360_pt1 | contig 10476 bp, 9 predicted proteins | sample 4126metaG_FD_203106 | JGI IMG/M metagenome (GOLD analysis project Ga0265314, IMG submission 203106) | Rhizosphere microbial communities from Carex aquatilis grown in University of Washington, Seatle, WA, United States - 4-1-26 metaG | ecosystem: Host-associated > Plants > Roots > Rhizosphere >... | reverse complement strand
GAGGCGGAAAAATGAAATTATTTTGATCTGGTTGGTGAGACACCAACCAGGGGTAACAAACCGAATTCATTGATTTAAGCGCAAGGAATTACCGGCACGCGACGGAGTCGCGCGCCAACTTAGTGGGTCCCGCTGAACGATGGTTGGTGATACACCAATCAGGGGTAAACGTGCCAATGTGATGAATGTGGCAATGTGCGGCGTTGGCTGTGCTTTGGTTACGGGAATTACGCTTCCTGTGCTGCAGATTGTATAAACTTTACATCAGTACAGGAAAACGAAAAGCATCAGGGCTATTCCAACTCGTCAGGAAGGGAACCTCATACATCAAAAATCAAACACTATACATCTTTCAGATTAGCCGCGAGCATGACTCCACAAAAAAACCGCAAAGAAGCAGGGCATCCCCTTTCTTCTCTGCGGTTTTATAAGTTACTTAAAACCGGTATCCGGTATAATAATTTAGTGTTTGGCCTTACTCTTGCCGAAGTGGTATTCCACATTCAGATTCACCAGGTAATCGGCAAAAGCAGCGTCTCCATGGGTTCCATTGATTACGTCTGCATAGCTTCTGGTACGGTTGCGGTAGAGGCAATAAGGTACGTTCAGGTTGAAAGTGAATTTATGGTAGAAGCAGGAAACGCCGGGGTCGGCCGAAACGATGTAACCGGGACGACGGAATCCTTTGCTGCTCCCAATGATGTCGTGGGCAGGAATGCCTTCTGCTCTGGCACCCAGGCTCACGGTGATTCCTTTCTTAGGAACCAATACGAAGCTGGCACCCAGGCGCACGCCAAACTGATCGGCGATGGAGTGATACATGGTATTGGGGTCGCCTGTTGCAGTACCCTTGGTAAGGGTCTTGTTCTGCGTCATCGGGTTAAAAAGGTAGAAACCGTTGAAATACAGGGCGAGGCTGCTGCTCAGGCGGTAATAAGCCTGGAGCTCCGTGTTGAAACCCCATCCTCCATCACCTAATTGAATCGACTGATCGACGGGTAAGGTGGTGGTAGAGTCACGTCCGTCTTTGGTACGACGGTGAAATTGATCGGTCACATCCGAATTGCCGGTGGGCGCTTTCACACCCAGGCCGATCTGCATATTCCACTTCAGGGAGTCGTTGTCGATATTGCGTATCCAATAGTCGCCGCTGATACGGGCATCGCCGATCCCCATCGACTGGGTATGGAAACGCAGCTGATCCGGGTTGGTTTTAGTCGAATTCCCATAATGCTCGTACAGGGAAGAGCGGTCGAAGCTGCTTACCGGCAGATTTACGTTGAGGCAAAGACGATCGGTAATACCATAACCAACCCCCAGGTCCACCGAATTGGCCGTGTTGATCACATTGGTTTTCTGGGTGATCCTGTCCTTATTTTCCACGTCGCCCGAAAAATGGCGGAACGACTGAAAATAACGATAGGTGCCGGATACCTTAAACTCTCCTTTATGCAGGATGTTCAGGTTGTTGATGTGCCCGGCAGAAGAGCAACTCATTGGGCGAACTGCAATGCAGCCCTGCCCAAAAGAAACGGAAGACAGGCTGCATAATACCAGCAGCATGCTCATGGTTAAATAGCAGTAAATTTTTTTCATAGGGAATTAGTTTTGGGTTTACCTGCACAATATAATCGTGTGTTCTTACTATTTCATGAACTTCCTCAAAACTTTAGATATTAATACCAATTGGCTAAACTTAAAGAGGGTGACCTAATCCTATTAAAAAGGGGTAATATATCTGGTCCCGATTCTTTATCCCCGGCACAGACTATGTCTTAAATTACACAGGAATGGCCTGCGGCACCTTCATGCTCGTTCTTCGGGATGCTGCTTCAGGATAATCTCCTCCAGGATGGGGGCATAATACTTCCATTCCAAATCCCTCACCTTCTGTTGTATAGACTCCGGACTTTCTCCGGGCTCCAGCGAAACCGGAATCTGTGCCAATATGTTGCCTTCGTCGTAATGCCGGTTCACCCGGTGAATGGTGATCCCGCTTTCCAGGTCCCCTGCCGCATGTACGCTTCGGTGCACGTGTATGCCGTACATTCCCTGGCCTCCATGTTTGGGCAAGAGGGCTGGATGAATGTTAACAATATGATCCGGAAAGGCGGCAATCAGGTTTTCCGGAATCTTCCATAAAAAACCGGCCAGCACCAGCCAGTCGATATGAAGATCTTTCAGGAGGTTTATAAAGGCTTCCGATTCATATAAATCTTCCCGGGAAAGGACCAGGCTCGGTATCCCGGCCGCTGCCGCCTTTTGCAAAACAGGGGCATCCGCCTTGTTCGAGCAAAGAATCTTGATGTGGATGGAAGGGTGATCCTTAAAATACTGAAAAATACACCGGGCATTACTTCCTTCCCCACTGGCTAACACGGCAACCTGAATCATGCCGCTAATTTAGTGAATGGTAAATAGTAAATGGTGAATGGTGAATGGTGAACTTGATACTTTGCACTTCACCCTACAGCCCAAACTCCCCGTGCATCACCTTACCGAAAAAGGCATCCATATTCAGGTTCCCGTCCAGTTTTTGAAGCTCCAGGGTAGACAACACGAGGTTGGTCTGCCCTCCTGTATTCGATTTTTTGGCAATCAAAGTGGAGATACGCTGCCAGGGAGACAAGGATAAGGTGAGATTATCTTTTGCAATAATGTTTCCATGGTAAAGGTCGGTGGCACCACTTGCCAGGGCAAAGGGGCGTACGGTTCCGATATAGGCGTTGGACCGCAGGGTAGGATATCCGCTCTGCTGGGCAAAAAGCGAAGACGTATCGGCCAGCAGCAGCGTGGTATCGGCGGGCACCACCAGGGTGTCGGCCGGAGTAAAATCCAGTGCGGTCGATTGAGGATCGAAGGAAGTGCTCACATAAACGGCCAGTAGCAGCCGGCCGTTGCTGTTGAAAAAATCGTTCAGCGTTTTCTGACCAATGGCAAAAGAGTTCACCGCATCATTGCTGAACCAGCAAATGGTATGAAACAGGTTGAAGATGCGCGACTGGGTTAGGTTGTCGGGGGCCAGTTGCGTATAAGCCCCTCCCACCTGTTGAAAAATCTGCAGGGTGTCAAAGCTGCTGATGCCGTTGGCCTGCAGGTGCTGGGCATAAAAACTCTCCACGGCGGCTCCCCCGGTAGGATATCCATCCACCAGCAAAAAGTTGGATACCGGCTTTTTAATAAATATGCGGTAAGACCCCACCCAATGCGAATGGGCCCCGGCATTATCTACCGCTCTTAAATAGATCCGGTTGGAGTCGTTCAGCACCAGGCCGTTCGCGGTGTTGCTGAGCGCGGTAAGGCTGTTGTTGGTATAAACCATGGCAGCCGGATGTAACGATAGAAAGTCGACCGCCGACAGGGTGATGGCATTCACCGAAACATCGAGCAGATACGGACTTTGGGTAGAATCATTCAGGCACATCTCGAAATGATTCAGGTTGGCATTGCCATCGGGGTCGCTGCCGCTGAAGAAATATTTGATTACCGGAAAGCTGCGCAGGGGTTTGTTTACACCCGCTACAAAGACCAGGGTCGGAGGCGAATTCTTGACCGGGTAGCCGAGGTGAGCGGGGGTGGGATCTTTCATCCCCAGGTTGTCGATGGCTCTTACATAAAACTGGAAGCGCACGGTATCATGTCCGGGTGGAGTGGCAAGTACGAACAGGCTGTCCTGGCTGCGGGTAAAGTGCCAGATTGTGGAGGCGGTGATCAGCGAGTCGAAGGTGTATTCGTATCCCGTTACAAAGCCATCGGGATCGTCGGCCCACCAGTTGATCTGCACCTGGGAGCTGAAACTGTTGGTTCCGTGCCGGATGATGGTATCGACCACGGTATAGGTTTGCGGCGGCAGGTTGTCTTTGGCCTTGCCGTTGTACTCCTTTTTGCAGGAAGACAACAGCAGGAGTGCCGTTGCAAGAATTATCAAGCCATATTGAATTCCTGTTTTCATCCGTGGTAAAAATAATCTTATCGCGGTCACGGCATATTATCATAAGGTGAAAAGTGTGGGAGTGCATACGGGCCGGCTGCAGGGCTCCCCGTATGGCAGCAACCCCATGCGAGGGGCCAGGGAGTGGAAAATCCGTGAGGCGCAAACTCCGGGTGCCATAGGCAAACTCCGGCTAAAGCACCGGATTGAATTTGCGAGCCTTTTTATTAAATTTTCGCGTACTTGAAGCCACAAACCATCATTCAGCGGAACCCACTAAGTTGGCGCGCGACTCCGTCGCGTGCCGGTAATTCCTTGCGCTTAAATCATTGAATTCGGTTTGTTCTTTTTTCCTTGATGAAAAAAGAACCAAAAAAATCAAGCGCTGCACATATTTTCCTTTTCGTAACGGGAAAATCTGTGAGGCGCAGGGCGGATTGCATATGCTTACGTTCGAGGTTAAAATTGTCGACTCAGAAAACGTAATTCTCCCGACCCAAACATAGCTATCACTGCACATTGGCACATTAGAATGACCGATCTTCCGCCCCTCCAGGGCGGTGGGTTTATTCCATATCTTTCTATCGATCTTCTGCCCCTACGGGGCAAAGGAGCGACTCCTACAGTTCAAAAAACGTAATTCTCCCGACCCAAGCACAGCCAACGCCCCGCATTGTCACATTCCCTTTCCATCATTTTAATCAGTTCAATCATATCCATCTGCGGTCCAGACACTTTTTGCCGAATAAATCTCAGCCAACGCCGCACATTAGTCACATTCATCACATTGGCACATTTTTTTATCAGTTACCGCTACAGGTCATCTCGCACCGGGTCTTATAGGTAATATTCCCGTTCGCAGATCCTTTGAAGGCCACGTTGCTCCAGGATACGGTGATGACCCCGCCATTGTTGCAAACATGGGCAGTTTTCCCTGCATCACTGAATTCCATGGTCTCCACCGCATTGCCGGAGTAGTAATAATACTTCACGGCCACTTCATTTTCGCCCGGAGAAGCATCGTGATTCACGATGGTGAAATCGGCCGCCTCTGCCGGAATGCTGCCCAGGGTGAGCGTAATGATTTCAAATCCGTCATCCATCACCATGGTCTTGCAGCCGTCGCTGCCCTTCACCTGCTGATCGCTGGAGGATCCACCCAGAGTTTCAAAAAAATTACTGGTAACGGTACAGTTACTCTGCGCCTGCACATACGTTCCGGAAATGAAAAAAGCTGCGAGCAGCAGCGTGATCATCCGCACCTGCTTTTGCAGGGAAGCAGCCGGATGCAAGGGAAACTGTTGTTTCATGAGCGTGTTTTTAATATAACAATGTTACGAAAAAAAGGGAATGGGGAATGGTAAATGGTAAATAGTAAATGGTGAATGGTCAGGCTGTTCCCAGCCATTTCATCAGGTCTTCCTTTCTGCTGCGGGAAACCCGTATCCGGCGATCTCCCTGCAGGATGAGTTCTCCTCCTTCTCCGCGCAGGTATTGGCGGATATGGTCTTTGTTGACCAGAAAAGAATGGTGGACGCGCAGGAAGCCGAAGGGTCCCAGCAGCTCCTCATATTCCTTCAGATGGCGGGATATCAAAATGGGGGGCCCCTCTACAAAGTGAAAGTTGGTATAAGGCCCGTCGGCCTCGCAAAAGACAATATCCCGGATCTCCACCATGGTGATGCCCCGGCTGCTCGACAAGGCTATCTTCTCCGGCTTCGCCTCCCTCCGCACAAACCGCATCATGGCTTCCAGGTTTTCCTGCACGCTGGAATGATGCAGCTGCTCCTGCACCCGCTTCACCGATGCCTGCAGTTCCTCCACGTCGATGGGCTTCAGAAGGTAGTCGATGGCATTGAACTTAAAAGCCCGGATCGCATATTGCTCGTAGGCCGTGGTAAAAATCACCGAAAACGGGATGGGGTCATAGCGGCTCAGCAGATCAAACCCGGTATTTTTTTCCAGCTCAATATCCAGAAACAGCAATTGCGGGCTGAAGGCCCGGATGTGATTTTCCGCCTCCTGCACATCCTGGGCCAGGGCTACCACCTCGACCTCCGGGCAGTATCGTTGCAATAACTGCTGCAGCATGGTAGCGCTGCGTTTCTCATCTTCTACAATCAGGGTTTTGATCATGACGCGTAAGGTAATTTTTAATTTAAATCATATTCCACCCGCGTCCCGGCAGGTTTCCCCTGCGCGTTAAACAGGTCGATGATGCGCATGCGGATATGCAGACCGGTGAGTCCCTTCATCGACTCAATACGTTCCTCCATCAGCCGGATGCCCATGGAAATATGGTTCTCCCGCATGTCCCGCTTCAGAGCCTTCGCCGCCGCACGTCCGATGCCGTTGTCCTGGATGACGCAACGGATCCGCCCTTCGGTTTCCATCAACTGAATAAGGATCTCTCCGCCTTCCCTCCGGTCCATAAACCCGTGGAGCACGGCATTCTCCACGGAGGGCAGGAAGATCATGGTAGGAACCTCTAGCTGATATGGATCCAGGCTTTCCTGCACCACGATGCGGTAGTCGAACTTCTCGTTGAACCGCAACCGCTCCAGGTCGAGGTAGAGCCTCAGCATGTCGAGCTCCTCGCCTACCGTGGTGGTACTGCGGTTCGACTGCTGCAGGATCGAGCGGATCAGCTTGGAGAACTTGGAGAGATACCGCAGTGCTTCCTCCTGCTGAAACCCGGAAATGAACTCCTGGATGGAGTTCAGGGAGTTGAAGATGAAATGCGGGTTCATCTGCGCCCGGATGGCGGTGAGCTTCATCTCCAGCACCTTTCTTTCCTGTTCATTTTTTGCCTTTTCCTTTTCCCGTATCGAGATGCCCCGCCAGCGGATAAAGAGATAGATCAGCAATACGACGAACCCCAGCAAGGACAGCCGGAACCATAAGGTTTGCCAGAACGGGGGCCTGATGATGATGTGCAGCGACTGCCGGCCATTGCTCCAAACCCCGGTGCTGCTGCAGCCCCTGATCTCGAGCACATATTCTCCCGGCGGAATATTGGTGTAGTTGCCTTCGCCAATCGTTCCACAGTCGTTCCAATTCTTTTCAAATCCCGCCAGCCGGTACATGAAACGGTTCTTCTCTGAGTGCTCAAAACTGAGCGCCGCCATGTTGAAACGAAAGTTATTCTGATCGTAACTGAATACGATATCGTGCAACTCCTGCAGGTTACTGCCGTGGAGCAAGTCATTGCCGTTCACGAGGAAGGAGGTAAGGTAAACCGAGGGCTCAGCGGTGCTCAGCATAACGGAAGCCGGATGGAAGGCGGTGAATCCTTTGTTGGCACCAAAGAGGAGGGTGTGCTGATCGAGGGTGAGTTTAGCGTGCACCGCAATGCTCACCACGCCTCCATTTTCAAAAAACGGATAATTGACAATCGTTCCATTGCGGTCTATCCGCGATATGCCGGCGGCCTGGGCAACCCAGACATTCCCTTCGGGATCGAGATTGATGGCGAGGCAATAATTCGACGACAGGCCGTTGCGCTGCGTATATCCCCGGATGGTTTTGTTCCTGGTATCGAGGGCAAAAACGCCCGATTCGGTGGCCAGCCACAGGTGATCATCATCGCTGGCCACCATATCGTGCACTTCACTGGAGGGCACCACGAAATGAGCCTTCCGGTCGGGGATGATCTGCAGAACATGAAACTGAAAATCCATCTTCATGATCTCATTGCTGCCCAACAGGAGCCAGTAGGCATTTTTAGTTTTCACGCCATACTCGTAATACCGTCGCAGGATGTTATGAAGTATCGTGTCGTTGTAGTTATTCCGGAAGCGGCCGGTTTCCTTGTCCAGTATATTGATGCCGCCGCTGCCGAGCAGCATCAAACGGTGTGCATCAACGCTCAAAATGTGAAAGATGATATTACCTACCGGATGCTGAGACCAATTCGGATTCTCCGGTTCAATGTCGGCAGGAACGTCGGGGATAAACGCCGGTGCGTAAAACTTTATCTGGCCATTATTCCGGTTGTATCGGAACAGTCCGTAGTTGGTGCCCAGCCAGGTCAACCCGCCGGAATCCGGGCAAACGGCATTGATGTTCGGGATGGCATGGTTGTCGGTTACAAAAACAGAATCGGAAATCAGGCGAAACCCATTCGATGAAATATTGCAGATAACCAGCCCTTTGTCGGTCGCCATCTCCAGGTCGCCCTGCTCATCGAGCGCCATATCCGATACGTTGAATTGACCTGAAGAACCGCCCAGTCTGCGTTCCATAAAGTAGTTGATGAAATTCTTCGGTTGAATGGAAAAATACTGGAGGGCCGAGAAGTCGAAGCCTGTCCACATCAAACCGCTATGGTCCTGGAATAAGACCATGGCCTTGTTATCGGCGAGCGAAGCAGGATTCAGCTTGTCTTCCCGGTACGACTGCACCTCGAAGGTGGCGGGTTTAATATTATACAATCCGGCTCCTTCGGTGGCCACCCATAGTTCGCCCGCCTGATCTTCGAGGAGCTGGGTCACGGCAATCACATTTTTTGTGAGGGGCTCCCGTTGTATATGTACTACGGAGTCCAGTTCAGGGAGATACTCGTCTATGCCGTTGAGCCCGAGGTTGTACGACCCCAGCCACAGGTGCCCGTTGTGGTCCATGCACATGCTGCAGAGGTTGCCGGAGGTAAGCTTTCCACCAAACTGGACGGCCAGCACCGATCGGGTAAATTTCTCCTGCACCGGGTCATAACAATACACTCCCCGCAGGGTCGACATCCAGATCTTACCTGCGGCATCGCAGGCGAGCCCGGTTACCCGGTTGGAGAAGTAGGAGGTATAGCCGGTATGGTCAATGAGGTTGCGGCATTCTTTGTATTTCCCGGTGAGGGGATCGAAACGAAACAAGCCGCCTTTGGTGCCGACCCATAAAATACCGGCATGATCTTCTTTGATGGCGGTGATATAGCTGGTGGTGTCCGCGTGGAACCGGTAAGCGGTAAATTTTTTGGTGTCGAAATTAAATCTCGCGATACCGCGCGGGGTTCCCAGCCACAGCCATCCGCGCGAGTCTGAAAACAGGGTATACACCTGGTCGTGCGGAAGGGAACCGGTGTCCTTTGGGTCGTGATAATAAGTGACATAATGCTGACCGTCGTAGCGGTTGAGCCCGTGTTGGGTAGCAATCCACAGAAAACCGTATTTGTCCTGGGTGATACAGTTTACATGATTGTTCGACAGGCTATTGTCGGCGATCGGGCTGAAAAAGCTGAGATCGGTATGTTGCGCCATGCCGGCATGCACACAGCATAGCATCCAACCCAGGGCCCCGATCCGTTTCACAGCTCAAATATGTATTAAAAAAAATACCCGGTCAAGCCGGGTCGGGCCGCCGCAGCCGGCCTTTTACTTTCTCAATCCAAAAAAATCTCCGAGGAAGGAATCCCTTCCAGCAAGAGCACCCGGTATACCTTCAGCTGTTCTGCCGTAAGGAACCGAACCTGCCGGCAGTCGTGACATTGCACGAGAGCGCCGGAAGCGTCTTCCATCAACAGGTGGCCCCAGTTGTGGCCCTCGGGCTGCTTTCCGGACTGTGTATCGGGCAAATGGGTTTCTTTCATAAACGCTTATTCAACATGGCCTTCAGTCGTCGCAGGTAATGATCCAACTGATCCTGGTACTTGAGAATCTCGGTGAGATCCCAGTACAGGTTGTCTGTTAATTCTATTGGTTTCTGCATGCGGGGGTAGTATTTATTTAAAACAAAAAAAATTCAGGGTTGTTTGCTTGCCGACAGCGATCCGGTAGCCACGAGTTCCTGATTCAGCTGCCTGATTTTGGCCGCCAGCACCTGCTCCTGGCTGATCAAGCTTTGGATCAGCGCTTGCTGCTGCTGGATCTGTTGCTGCTGCTCCTGCACGGCCTTTACGAGGGGCACCACAAAGTCAGCATAGCTCAGACTATAGGTTCCGTTGCTGTTTTGGGGGCGGGTCACCCCGCTGAAGGCATACCCGAGCCGGGCGGCGGCACTGTCAACCTGCTGGGCAGAAAAGCCGCTGTACACGATTTGTTCCTTTTGCAACAGGGCATTGTCCCAGTATGCGCCGCAAAAAAGAGAATCTTCCGCCCCGCCATATACCTGATGATTCAGCCGGTGGATGTCGAGGTGATAGGTAATGGGGCGCAACTGAAGAATAAACGAAAGGCCTGGCACATTTTCTTTGATGCCGGTCTTGAAGCGCTCGTCGCTGATGGTGCTCCAGTTGGTGTAGCCGCCCACCCATTGCATACTGGTGTTCCCTATCACCACATGGTTGCAGGCACAGGCACGCGCGCTGTATCCCAGGCAGAGCGTGTTCGAAGCCTGGTCTTTCCCGTTGCCGGCACAGGCACCCAGGGCCGTATTGTAGCTGCCGCTGATGTTGTCGACCGAGGCCTTGTTGCCCACTGCGGTATTCAGCTGGCCGGTGCAGTTGCTGAACAGGCTCCAGTTTCCCAATGCGCTGTTTCCGAAGCCGGTGTTGTTGGCTTCAAGGCTGCTGGTGCCGAAAGCGGTGTTGTTGTCGCCGCCGAGATTCGACGACA
>Ga0265314_10006359_pt1 | contig 10477 bp, 8 predicted proteins | sample 4126metaG_FD_203106 | JGI IMG/M metagenome (GOLD analysis project Ga0265314, IMG submission 203106) | Rhizosphere microbial communities from Carex aquatilis grown in University of Washington, Seatle, WA, United States - 4-1-26 metaG | ecosystem: Host-associated > Plants > Roots > Rhizosphere >... | reverse complement strand
ACGCGTAGCCGTTCAGCACGCCCGAGGCCTTGCCAGTGGCGAAACAAACGCTGTCCGCGCCTGGGGTGCAGGTGCCGCCGGATGAGCCAGCCGGGCCGCCGCCACCACCAGCGCCACCAGCGCCACCAGCGCCACCAGCAGTACCGCTACCAGCAGCACCGCCATCGCCGCCGCCGGCGCATGACGTGGTCATGGCGGAGAACGCCAAAGCCCCGCAAAGGGCCAAGGCAGTTACAGTCAAGCTAACCCGAACATTGAGAAATTTCCGTGCGTTCATGTCACCCTCTCGTTTGGTCTTTGGTCATTCAACAACAGGTAGGGGCAGGATGGGAATATTTGTATTCAAAAAACAAGTCTCTTCGCGATGCGCGCTGCCCCAGGCGCGGTAACGTGGCGCGACGAGTCGCGGTATCGCTGAAAAACAGTGACGGCCTAGATAGCCCAACCAGCAGGCAGACGTCTAGAAAAACGCGTGAGTGCAGTTGGGCTTGCCCGACGGGGCACTCATCACCACGGGAGTTGAAAGGACCCGCTCAGGGTCCTTTCTTTAGGTTGTTCAAGAAACCCTGCTCGTAGGCCTGGCAGTCGCCGACCTCGCCGACGTCGACGGCAAGGATCTCCATGTTTCGCGGGTTGACCACGATGTTGAGGGGCACGTACTGGACCGAGAAATACTGGCCGAGTTCGGCACCCTGGCCGTCGACCAGAACTGGAAAATCGAGATTGTGATCGCTGACCCACTTCTGCAGTTCGGACCAGGTCGGCGAGGCGCTGCCGTAGCCCTCCATTGCGATCTGGATCACGGCCACGCGGTTGGCGGCCCGCCAAGCGGCGATGCTGGCCAGGTTGTTGGTTTCGTTGTTGCAGTGCGGGCACCACATGAAGATCCCGATCACATGAAGTAGGTCGTAGCCGGCGCCTGTAGGGTCTTGGTATTCGGACATGGACACCACGGCGGGCGTGTCCACAGTGGCCACCGAGCGGATGCCATCAAGAGTAAGGTTGGGAAATGTCGCTCCCCCATCGATGGATTGCCGCGCAGGTCCGCCGTTCAGCGAATCGTTGGAGCAATTCGTCCAAAGCCCGGCAAGGCCAACCAGTGTCGCAATCCGAAGGAAGCGCATGGGCTGCAAAGATAATGTGAAAGAAGCGCGATGCCCACCAAACTCCTCTCTTTGCGCGAGCGGCCGGGAATACGGCGAGGCAAGTTAGGGTTGTAAGCTCGCTCGGTTTGTCGTTTCCTACGCCCCCACAGGAGATCAGATGGACGTTCGCGTTATCAATGAAATGGTTCAGCAGCAGTCGGCCTTCGTGGACAACCTTTCCGCGGAGGTGGGCAAGGTCATCGTGGGCCAGAAGCCCATGGTCGACCGCATCCTCATCGGTTTGCTGACCGGCGGCCACGTGCTGCTGGAAGGCGTGCCCGGTTTGGCCAAGACCCTGACGGTCAAGACCTTGGCCGACGCGCTGTCGATGAAGTTCTCGCGCGTGCAGTTCACGCCCGATTTGCTGCCAGCCGACGTCACGGGAACCGTGATCTACAACCAGAGCCGCAGCGAGTTTATCGCTAAGAAAGGCCCCATCTTCGCCAACTTGGTGCTGGCGGACGAAATCAACCGCGCCCCGGCCAAGGTGCAGTCGGCGTTGCTCGAAGCCATGCAAGAGCGGCAGGTGACCATCGGCGACACCACGCACATGCTGCCCGATCCGTTTTTGGTCATGGCCACGCAGAATCCCATCGAGCAGGAAGGAACCTACGCCCTGCCCGAGGCGCAGCTCGACCGCTTCATGTTGATGGTCAAGGTCGGCTATCCGAGCAAGGAAGACGAGCGCACGATCATGGATCGCATGACCACCGGCCTGTCGGTGAAGGCCAGCCCTGTGGCCACGCCCGAACAGATTTCGCACGCGCGCTCGGTCATCAACCAGATCTACATCGACGAGAAGATCCGCGACTACATCATCAACCTGGTGCAAGCCACGCGCGATCCCAAGGCCTACGGCATGGCCGACATGGCGGATTACATCGAGTACGGCGCCAGCCCGCGCGCATCGATCTATCTGAACATGGCCGCGCGCGCCCACGCCTTTCTGCGCCGGCGCGGCTACGTCACGCCCGAGGACATCAAGGCCATCGGCGCCGACGTCCTTCGCCACCGCGTGATCCTGACCTACGAAGCCGAGGCCGAGGAGATCACGTCCGAGCAGGTGGTGCGCAAGTTGTTCGATCATGTGGAAGTACCGTAGACGGTCATGCTGACCCGCGAGCTCCTTCGCAAGATTCGCAAGATCGAAATCGTCACCCAGCGCCTAGTGCGCGACCGGATGGCGGGACAGTACCATTCCGTGTTCAAGGGGTCGGGTATCGCGTTTTCGGAAGTGCGGCAGTACATGCCCGGCGACGACATCCGGCAAATCGACTGGAATGTGTCGGCGCGCATGAACGGGCCGTACGTCAAGCTGTTCGTGGAAGAGCGCGAGATGACCGTGCTCTTGCTGGTGGACATGTCGGCCTCGGGACGTTTCGGTTCGGCCACCGAGGAAAAGCGCGAACTGGCGGCCGAGCTGGCTGCCGTGCTGGCCTTTTCCGCCATCAAGAACAGCGACCGGGTGGGCCTGATCATCTTCACCGACAAGGTCGAGCGCTTCGTGCCACCCAAGAAGGGCAAAAAGCACGTGCTGCGCGTGATCAGCGAGATCCTGTCGTTTACACCAGAGTCGCCGCACACCGATCTGGCAGTGGGGCTGGATTTTCTGGGTCACATCGCGCGCCACAAATCCGTGGCCTTCTTGGTGTCGGACTTTCTTTCGCCGCAGGCGAACTACGAACGCGCCCTGCGCATTGCCTCGCGCAAGCACGATCTCGTGCCGGTCGTGGTTTCCGATCCGCTGGAAGAACAACTGCCCAAGGTCGGGCTCATTGATCTTCTCGATCCAGAAACCGGCGAGCTGGTGGTGTTCGATTCGTCGGGGCCCGAGGCGCGCGCCTTCGCCGCCGAAAGCCAGCGCCAGCGCGTGGCCCGCGAGGCGCTGTTCCGCCGGCTGTCGGTGGACGCCATCGCGGTGTCCACGGATCGGCCGTACCTGCCCGCCCTGACAACTTTCTTCGAGGCGCGGGCGCGGAGGATGCGCCATTGAGCCCGACGTTTCTGCTTGCCCTGCTCGCCGCCGCGCCCATGGATGCTGGCACGTCTGCACAACCCGCGCCGGCCGATGCGCCGACGGTAGCGGTGCGCGCCGACAAGGCGCAAGCCCACGTCGGCGACGCCATCGCGTTTTCGATCACCTCGGTCGGGCCGCGGACCATGCCCGTGGTCTTGCCGGCCAATCTGGACCTGGGGCAATTCGCGGAACTGTCGCGCACGCTCGAAGAAAAAGATCTCGGCGACGGCAAAATGCGCCGCGAGTTCAATCTCAGCATCGCGGCCTACGAACCAGGCAGCTACCAGATCCCGTCGGTTGAGCTGACCTACTTCGGCCAGGACGGCAGCGTGAAGAGCGTACACACCCAGGCCCTGCCCTTCACCATCACCAGCCTTATCGCCAACGAGCCCGAGCCCAAGCTCAAGGAGAACGCGGGCTCCTTGCCCGTGCGCCAGCGCGACTATCTTTTCGTGTACATCGCGGGAGGCCTGGTCGCGGCCGGCCTTGGCGCAGTCATCGCGCTTTTGGTTCGGCGCCGTCTGCGGCGACGCAAACCGGCCGCACCCAAGGCGCCTCCTCGGCCGGCCCACGAAGTCGCCATGGAAAAACTCGACCGCTTGGGTGGCCTGCTCGCCGAGGGCGGCGACCTGCGCCCATTCTACTTCGAATTGTCCGAGGCCATCCGCGAGTACCTGGGCGGACGCTTCGGTTTCGACTCGCTGGAAATGACGACCGAGGAGTTGGTCGCGGCCATGCGCCGGGTCCCGCTGGAAAGCGCGCGGGGCGTGGTCGGCAGCGAGATCGAGGGCTGGCTGTCGTCCTGCGACCTGGTGAAGTTCGCCAAGGTTTCGCCCTCGGCCGAGCAAGCGCGCGGGGCATTGGAAACCGCCATTCTCATGGTCGCGGCCACGCGCCCATACCTGGAAGCGCCGCCAGCTGCCGCCGTGGAGGCTGCCCGTGGCTAGTCCAACCAAACAACCGCGCGGGAGAATTCCCTTCCGATTGCTAGCCGCCTTGTTCGTCCCGGCCGCGCTGATCTACGTCTGGATTTTCCGAGGCCTCATCACGTTCCGCTTCGGCCACCCGCTCCTGCTCGCCGCCGTGCCTGTCGTGCTCTTGCTGGCAATCTGGTTTGGCATCCGGCGCACGCGCCCGGCCTTCCTCGTGCACTCGCGCGCCAGCGAGCTTGGCGCCCAGCGGGCCGGCATGGTTTCCCGTCTGCGCGACCTGCCCGTGGCGCTGCGCCTTTTCGCACTCGCACTGCTTGGCCTGGCTCTGGCCCGCCCGCAGACCTCCACCCGCGAGGACAACCTGGAACTCGAAGGCATCGACATCGTGGTCACCCTCGACATGTCGGGCTCGATGGAAGAACGCGACCTCGTCCCCAATCGCCTCGAGGCGGCCAAGGCCGTGATCGCGGACTTCGTGCGCCGCCGGCCGAGTGACCGCATCGGTCTCGTCATCTTCGGCCGCGAGGCCTACACCTATGCGCCGCTCACCCTCGACCACGGCACGCTTCTGCGCATGGTCGCCGACCTGCGCTCGGGCATCGTCGACGGCCGCGGCACCGCCATCGGCAACGGCCTCGGCGTGGCGCTGGCTCGGTTGCGCAAGTCCGAGGCGCGCTCGAAGGTCATCATCCTGCTCACCGACGGCGACAACAACGCGGGCAACATCTCGCCCATCCAGTCGGCCACCTTCGCGCAAAAACTGGGCGTGAAGATCTACACGATTCTCGCCGGTGCGCGCGACAGCGCGGCCGAGGACGACGACACGCAAGGCGGGCGCCCGCGCTATCCCGTGAATCCCAAGTTGCTGGAAGAAATCGCTTCGATGACCGGCGGCTCGCCCTACCTGGCCACCGACACCGGCGCTCTCGTCAAGCGCTTCCAAAGCATCCTCGAAGACCTGGAAAAATCGCGCATCAAGGATCGCGGCGTGCTGTGGGCCGAGCTTTATCCTAGTTTCCTGTGGCCCGCCCTCGCGGCGCTGGTGCTGGAAATGCTGCTGCGCCTTTCCCGCATGCGGAGGTTGCCATGAGACTGGCCCATCCCCAACTGCTCTGGCTGCTCTTGCTGGTGCCGGTCGCGGTGCTGGCCTACGGTATCGCCTTCGCGGCCCGTCGGCGCGCGCTTCGGCGTCTGGGCAATCCTGTTCTCATTGCGCGCATGTCGGCCGCTACCTCGGTGCCGCGCAAAGTGGCCCGCGCGGCGATCTTGTGCGTGACCCTCGGGCTTTTCGGACTGGCCCTGGCGCGACCGCAGGCAGGCGGGCGCGCGCGCCTGGAAAAGCAGCGCGGTCTCGACCTCATCGTCGCGCTGGATTTCTCCAAGTCGATGCTGGCCAAGGACATCTATCCCTCGCGCCTGGAGCGGGCCAAGCGCGAGCTCGAACGTCTGATGGATCGGCTGTCGGGCGACCGCGTGGGACTGGTCGCCTTCGCGGGCGAGACCCTGACCTATCCGCCCACCACCGACTACGATGCGGTGAAGCTGTTCTGGCGCGATCTCTCGCCCTCGGACATGCCCGTAGGTGGCACCGCCATCGGCCGCGCCCTCATGAGCAGCATCGACATGCTGTCGCGCCTGCGTGAAGGCGGAGGCGAAACGCGCGACCAGGTCATCCTGCTGCTCACCGACGGTGAAGACACGGAAAGCGAGCCCCTCGAAGCGGCCGACCAGGCGGCCAAGCTGGCGATCAAAATATTCGCCGTGGGCATCGGCTCGCGCTCGGGCGAGCTGGTGCCCGAGCTCGGCGAAAACGAACAGGCCGCGGGCTACATCAAGGACAAGGACGGCAAGTACGTCACCTCGCGCCTCGACGAGGATTTGTTGTCCAAGATCGCGGCCAAGACCGGCGGCGGCTATTTGCGGGCCGACGCCCAGCACTTCGGCGTCGAGGCCATCGAGGCCGCGCTGGCCGGGCTCAAGCGCACGGAAAACGACACCCGCCTGGTCAAGCAGTACGACGAGGTCTTCGAGTATTTGCTGCTGCCTGCCCTGCTGCTGCTGCTCATCGAAGCCTGCATGGGCGAACGCAAGCGAGAGCGCAAGCAGAGCAAGCGAGCTGGCAAACTCGATGGTGCGAAGGCGGCGGTGTTGCTGGCGTTCTTCCTGCCGTTCCTGGGTGCGTGGAATCCGATTGAACGCAACAACCGCGCAGTCGAAAGCGGCAACGCCAGCATGAAAAACGGCAAGGCCGAGGAAGCGCTGGCCGACTACGACAAGGCCGTGGCGGAATTGCCGAACGATCCCGGCGCGCACTTCAATCGCGGCAACGCCCTTTTCGCGCTGTCGCGCTTCGAAGAGGCAACCGCCGAGTTCCTGCGCGCCACGCAGGCCAGCGAGCCCAGCTTGAAGGCGTCCGCCTTTTACAATCTCGCCAACAGCTACTTCAAGAACGACAAATACGCTGAGGCCATCGCCGCTTATCGCCACGCACTGGCGCTGGATCCGTCGAACGGCCGCGCCAAGTGGAACCTGGAACTGGCCCAGCAAAAGAAGAAGGAAGAGGACAAGAAGAAGGAGGACGAGAAAAACAAGGACGACAAGAAAGACCAAGACAAGAAGGACCAGGACAAGAAAGACGATAAGAAGGACCAAGACAAGAAAGACGATAAGAAGGACCAAGACAAGAAAGACGACAAGAAAGACCAAGACAAGAAAGACGACAAGAAAGACCAAGACAAGAAGGACGATAAGAAAGATCAGGACAAGAAGGACGATAAGAAGGACCAAGACAAGAAGGATCAGGACAAGAAGGACCAGGAACAGCAGCAGCAACAGCAGGAAAAGAAGGACCAGGCGCCGCCTCCTGCCAAAGATGACAAAGCGCCGGACATGCGCGAGATCGATGCCGTGCTGGACAACCTGGAGCACAGCCCAAAGGATCTGGAGAAGATGCGGGCCAAGCTGCGCGCCGTCCGCCGTGCACCGCCGACCAAAGACTGGTAGACGAAGGGCTCCACGATGCGCGCGCTGACCTTTCTTGTTGCTTCCGGAACCCTGCTTTTCGCCACCACGGCGTTTGGCCAGGGACCGTCGTTTACTTCGCGCGCGGGGCGCAACCCGGTTGGCGTGGGTGAAGCCTTTCCGTTCGAGGTCAACCTGTCGGTCGACAACGCGCGCATGGAGGACTACCGGCCGCCCGACTTTCGCGGCTTTCGCATCGTGGCCCAGCAGCCCAGCCAGTCCACGCAGATCCAGATGGGCGGCGGGGGCGGGTTCATGCGCCAGATCTATGCCTGGCACTACCAGCTGGTCGCGCTTCAGAAAGGCAAGCTGACCATCGCGCCGGCCAGCGTGCGCGTCGACGGGCGCGAGCTGCGTACCGAGAAGGTCAACATCACGGTGGTGGACAGCGGGCAGGCCCAGCCCGCACCGCAGCCGCAACAGCGCCGACAACTCCCGCACGGCGTTCCTGGCTTTCCCGGCGCCAACTTCTTCTTCCCGGATCTCGAACCCGAGCCCGAGCCCGAGCCAGCGCCCGTGCCCGAGCAGGCCAAGCCGGCCGGCCGCCGTAGCTTCCTGCGCGCGGTTCCCAGCAAAACCAAGGCCTTCGCAGGCGAACAGATCACCGTGGAATGGCAGATGTACCTCACCGAGCGGCCCAACAACTACGCGCCCACCAAGGAGCCGCGCACGGATGGATTCTGGGCCGAGGAACTGGAGGTTCCACAAAATCGCGGCGGCCTCAGCCTGTCCGAGCAAGTCCTGGAAGGCCGCGTGTATCTCTTCGCGCCGCTTATGCGCAAGGCCCTGTTCGGCCTCAATCCCGGCAAATTCACCATCACGCCGCTCGAGGCCGACATCTCGCGCGTGGATTTCTTCGGCGCCACCGTACACAGCGAACACCTCAAGGCCGATCCCGTCACCATCGAGATCGTGCCGCTACCGACGGGCGCACCCGCCGGTTTCGACCCCTCGGCGGTTGGGCGCTTCTCGATTGCCGCCGAGGTCGACCGCAGCACCGTGCAAGTCGGCGAGGCCATCACGCTCAAGCTGCGCATCGATGGGCAGGGCAATTTGCGCAAGATCCCCCTGCCCGCCCTGCCGCACCTCGATGGCTGGAAGATCTACGAGCCCAAGGTGAACGTACAGATGAATCGCGACGACGTGGTCGGAGGTAGCAAGACCGCCGAGTATTTGCTCCTGCCCGAGCGGCCTGGAAAAACCACGATTCCTGCATTCTCGTTCAGCTACTTCGATACGCACAAGTCCACCTACGCCACCGTGAAGACCGACCCGGTCCAGCTCACCGTCACGGGCGACGCCGCGCTTGCCCAAGGCCCGCGCGCGACCACGCCGGTGGCTACGCCGGCTGGCTCGGGCAGCGAGAACCTGCTCGCCCTTGATGTGCGCCCCCTGCGCAGCCGCCCGTCCTTGCGCCGCGACCTCGGCTCAGCGCTCTACCATTCGCCGGCCCTTCTCGGCGTGGCCGTCGCGCCGCCGCTGCTCCTTGGACTGGTCAGCTTGCTGGGTGCCGCGCGCGTGCGGCTTGGGCAAGAGACCGAGGGCAAACGCCGGCGCAAACTACGCCGCTCGGCCAACCGTCGCTTGCACACCGCCACGGTGCACCTGCGCGACGGCCGCTTGGCCCCGTCGCTGGGCGAGATCGAACGCGTGCTCTGCGAGTTCTTGACCGGCAAGGTCGGACGCCCGGTGACCGGCATGTCGCGCGAAGAATTGCGCACGGCCCTGACTAGCATCGGTGCCGGACAAGGCTTGACGGAAAGCACGCTGGCGGCCCTCGACATCTGCGACCGTGCCCGATTCGCCCCAGGCAGCATCAACCCCGAAGAGGCCAGCCGCGCCATCGACCGCGCCAGCGAGATCATCGAGGCCTTCGAAAAGTTGCAACCGAACGCGCGAGGCTTGGCATGAACTTGCGCCGTGCTGCCAGCTCAATCGCACTGTGCGCGGTCTTCGCCACGGTCCTATCCACGCCCCTCGCCCGCGCCGACTTCCTCGACCAAGCCTGGAAGCGGGGCAACGAGGCTCACCTGCGCGGCGACTACGCGGGCGCGGCCGCGGCCTACGAACAGCTCGACAAGCAGCGCGTGGTGTCCGCCGATCTCTACTACAACTTGGGCGTCACCTATTTTCGCCAGGGCCAGCTCGGCCACGCCATCTGGGCCTTCGAGCGCGCGCTGGTGGTGGCCCCCGACGACGAGGACGCGCGCTTCAACCTGGCCCAGGCGCGCAAGCTGGCCGACCAGCGCGCCCACGATAAGCTGGAAGGCGCCGAGCGCGAGCCGCTGTGGACCCGCATCGTGACCTTCTTCAGCCCAGGGATTGAGGTCTGGTTATTTTGCGGGCTCTACCTCGGCTGTTTTGCCCTGCTCTTCGTGCGCAGGCGCATGGCCGAGGATTCGCGGCTCGCCGTCAGCACCGCCGCCGCCGTCCTGGGATCGGCCGCGCTCTTGGCCGGAGCGCTCTTGCTCGGCCGCATGAACCTGGACCGCATCCCCTTCGCGGTGGTGCTGCCCGACACCGTGGCTGCCAAGGAGGGCGCGGACAACAACTTCCGTACCAGCTTCCAGATCCACGGCGGCCTGCGCGTTCAGGTGCTCGACCGCGATCAGGACTGGGTGCGTGTGCGCCTGGCCAACGGCCTCGAGGGCTTCGTGCGCGGCGAGGATCTGGGACTTCTGTGAGGTTCTCGCGGCGGCTGGCGTGGGGCGCGCCGGAAAACCAGCTGGCCAAGGCCGAAGCCGAGCGCCGTGGAAGTGGCCTTCCGTTCTTCGATTTGACCCTATCCAATCCCACGCAAGCTGACCTGCCCTACCCAGCCGCGGCGATCGCCCAGGCTCTGGCGAATCCAGCCGCCGCGCTCTACCAGCCATCGCCGCGCGGGCTAACGAGTGCACGCACAGCCGTTGCCGCGGACTACGCCCGTCGCGGCGCCACGGTGGATGCTGGCGACATCTTGCTCACGGCAAGCTCCAGCGAATCCTACGCCCTACTCTTCAAACTGCTCGGCAACCCGGGACAATCCGTGCTGGTGCCGGAGCCGAGCTATCCGCTGTTCGACTACTTGGCTTGCCTGGAAGGCCTGACTCCGCGCCCGTACCGGCTGGCTTTCGACGGGCGCTGGCACATCGATTTCCAAAGTCTGGATTTCGCCGATGCGGCCGCCGTCGTGGTGGTCAGTCCGAACAACCCGACGGGATCGTATCTTGGCGCCGAAGACTGCGACCGTCTCGCGACGCTGGCAGCGGACCACGGTCTGGCTGTAATCGCCGACGAGGTCTTTGCCGACTTCCCGCTCGCGCCCGCAGCCGATGCGGTGGTGACGATGGCGGGCCGGCCAGGCCCGGCGCCAATCTTCTCGC
>Ga0265314_10006358_pt1 | contig 10478 bp, 9 predicted proteins | sample 4126metaG_FD_203106 | JGI IMG/M metagenome (GOLD analysis project Ga0265314, IMG submission 203106) | Rhizosphere microbial communities from Carex aquatilis grown in University of Washington, Seatle, WA, United States - 4-1-26 metaG | ecosystem: Host-associated > Plants > Roots > Rhizosphere >... | reverse complement strand
TCGCCCTGGCCCGACACGATCGTCTGGTGCAGTTCTTCATCGACGCGGTAGTGAAACGTCGGATCCTCGGAATGCAGCGCCGAGAGGCCGACGGCGAGTTTGTCCTCGTCGCCCTTCGCCCGGAGCTTGAGCGCGCCGTGGATGTTGGGCTTGGGAAACTCGGTCTTGGGCAGCGTGACGACGAAGCGCGGGCTGCACAGTGTGTCGTCGGTGCGGGTGTCGCGGAGCTTGACGACGGCGCCGAGATCGCCGGCGCGCAGCAGCGTCGCGGGCGTGCGCTCGTGGCCGTTGAGGATGTAAATCTGGCCGAGCCGTTCGGTGACCTGCCGGCCGCTGTTAAAAAGATCGGCACCGCTTGCGACGGTGCCGGAATAAACGCGGAACAACGAGAGTTCGCCCACGCCGGGCTCGTTCATGGTCTTGAAGACATAGAGAACGGGCTCGGCGTGGGCGAGCGGCACGGTGACGTGCTCGCCCGCCGCATCGCGGGCATCGACATTCGAACGGTCGAGCGGCGACGAGCCGTATTTTGCGATGAAGTCCATCAGCCGCGCCACGCCGACATTGGTCTCGGCCGACACGGCGAAGAGCGGGATGAAAACCTGGTTTTGAATCGCCTTGTGCAGGCCGGCGCGCAGTTCCTCCTCGGCGAGCACGCCCTGTTCGAAGAAGCGTTCCATCAGCGCGTCGTCGGACTCGGCGACGTATTCGATGAGTTCCTTGTGCAGCGCATGAACGCGCTCGGCGAGTTCGCCCTCGACGGGCGCCTCGGTGTAGGCGCCGTTGCCGCCCGGGCGATAGGTGACGACTTCGTTGCGCAGGACGTCGAGCACGCGGCTGAAGCCGGGGCCGGCGTCGAGCGGGATCGTGAGCGGGAAAACGTTTTTGCCGTAGTGTTCGCGGCATGCGGCGAGGACGTCGTCGAACTTGACGTTGGCCTTGTCGAGCGCGTTGACGGCGATCATGCGCGGGAGGCCGTGAAGCGTGGCGTTGTTCCACATCGCGTCGGTGCCGACGCCGAGGCCGTGGAGGGCGTTGATGACGACGAGCGCGAAATCGCCGACGCGCAGCGCGCTCAACGCCTCACTGATGAAATCCGCGTAGCCGGGACAGTCGATGAGGTTGAATTTTTTGCCCTGCCACTCGGCGCTGAGAAGCGAGGCGTGCACCGAGATCTGGTGCTGTTTCTCGCTCGGATGGTAGTCGGAAGCCGTGGTGCCGTCGGCGATGCGGCCGAGGCGGCCGATGCGGCCGGCGCACAGGAGCATCGCTTCACAGAGCATGGTCTTGCCCGAGGAGGCGTGGCCGACGACGGCGAAGTTGCGCAGATCAGGGGAGGAGTAATCTTTCATGACCGGAACTACAGGGGTAAAGAGCGCGGGTTCGGCCAGCGCGAACCATGAACGGGAAAACGCCGCGAGACTAGCTGAATTTTGCGAGCGCCGCCTCCGCGCCGTTTGGAAAATGCTCCGCAGGAATTGTAGTTTGGCCGCACCGCGGCCTACGCCAGTCGCTTCTGCCAGCGCTTGAACTGCTTCGCAACCTGCGCCGGGCCGGGCATGCCGGTGCCGGAGCGTTTGGCGAGCGCGCGCTGGAGATCGAAAATTTCCGCCCAGTCGGCCCCGAACGCGGCGTGAATCTTCTGCACCTCGTCGGTCGGCAGCTGGTTGATCGCCATGGCGTTTTTTTCCGCCAGCCGCACGACCGCGCCGACGGCGTGATGCGCCTCGCGGAATGGCACGCCTTTCAACACGAGGTAGTCGGCGAGGTCGGTCGCGAGCAGCGCCGGATCGGCAACCGCCGCAGCGCAGCGCTCCCGATAAACTTTTACGCCCGCGAGCGTGCCCGCAAGCACGTCGGCGCACAACGCGGCCTGGTCGAAACTGTCGAAGACCGGCGGTTTGTCCTCCTGCAAGTCGCGATTGTAAGTGAGGGGCAAACCTTTCGTGAGCGTGAGCAACGTGGAAAGATTACCCTGCAGCCGCGCGGACTTGCCGCGAAGCAGTTCGCACGAGTCGGGATTTTTTTTCTGCGGCATCAGCGACGAGCCGGTGCAAAACGCGTCGGGCAACTCGACGAACTTGAATTCCGCGCTGCTCCACAAAATCAAATCCTCCGCGATCCGCGACAGGTGAACGCCGAAGAGTGCGCACGCCGCCGCGAACTCGACGAACAGATCGCGATCGGCGACGGCGTCCATCGAGTTTTGCGTGACCTGCGGCCGGCCCTTCGTATCGACGAAACCGAGCGCCTTCGCCGCGAACTCGCGGTCGATCGGCAGTGTCGTGCCGGCGATCGCGCCCGCACCGAGCGGACACCAGTTGGCGTGCGCCGCCACCTCCGCGAGCCGCGCGCGATCGCGATCGAGCATTTCGAGCCACGCGAAAAGGTGATGCGCGAACAGCACCGGCTGCGCGCGTTGCAGGTGCGTGTAGCCCGGGATCAACACGTCGCGATTCGCCTCGGCGAGCGTGAGCAGCGCGCGTTCGGCGCCGAGGAGATTTTCGCCGAGTGCTGCGCAGGCGTGCTTGAACCAGAGCCGCATGTCCGTTGCGACCTGGTCGTTGCGGCTGCGCGCGGTGTGAAGTTTTGCGGCGGCGGGCACGCGCTTCGTGAGCGCCTGCTCGATGTTCATGTGCACGTCCTCGAGCTTCGTGTCCCAGAAAAATTTTCCCGCTTCGATCTCGGCCAAGATTGCGTCGAGCCCGGCGTGGATCGCGTCGCGCTCCCTCGCGGTGAGCAGGCCGACGTGCGCGAGCATGGCGGCGTGAGCCTTGCTCCCCGCGATGTCGAACGGCGCGAGCCGGCGGTCGAACGACACCGACTCGCCGAACCGCAGCATCAACTCGGCCGGCGCCGCCGTGAAGCGTCCGCCCCAGGTCGCGTGTGAGGACTTTTTGGCCATGGCGCCAAGAGATGACGCCGCGCCGCGCCGGCGCGCAACGCGAAAGATCGCCCGCCGGCGCCGCCGGCGCCGCTGCGCACCTTGACCCGTCACGCCCGAACAGCACAGTCGCCGGATGTCTTTTCGCTGGGCTGTCGTCGGTGTCTGGCTATTGGTCTTGGTGCCGAACGGGCACGCCGGCGAAACGCCGCTCAGCCGCTACGACCGGGTCGAGATCGCGCCAACGAAAACCTCGATCTATGTCGGCAGCATTTCGATGACCATGCCGCCATTCGTGCGCGAAAACGGCACCTACGAATCGACCTACACCGCCAAGGTTTTCCCGTATTTTTTCTACAACGAAAAAGGCCGCCTCTCGATCGCGGTCGCCGATGAGGCGCTGCGCCGGCTCGAACGCGGCGAATCGATCGCATTCGAAGGCCGTGGCGTCGGCCCGAACGGCGAGGTGCGCCAAGTCGAGGGCCGCGCGACGCCGACCGACGCCCTCGGTGGCAAGATCAAGGTCCGCGTCTTCGTGACGAGGCGGATTCAGCTCATCTTCAACACGACGTATCGCTTCGTGCCGTAGCACGCCGCTTCACGACTCTACTCGCCGGCCCAGTGAAAGATCACCGGCTTCTCCACCGACGGGTGCAGCGTGTGATGAACCGGGCAACTGCGCGCGGAATTTTCGAGCAATTGCGCGATTTCGTGCGTCCGCGGAATCGGCATCCAAAGCTCCGTCGCCAGCCGCACGACGCGCCGCGGTGTGTCCGCCGACATCTCTTTTTCGACCGAGAATTTCAATCCGCGCAGCTCCACGCCGTGCCGTTGCGCCGCGATCGCCATCGTCGTCGCGATGCAGGTGGCGAAAGACGTCGCCACCAGATCGGTCGGCGAAAACGCCTCGCCGCGGCCCTGGTTGTCCTTCGGCGCGTCGGTGCTCAGCGTCTGGCCGGATGGGCCGTGCGTCGCGACGCAGTGCAGGTCTCCCTGATATTCGCCGGTGATTTTAACCATAACACAAAGTCGAGCGGCTTTCCGCCGATTGGCAATCCGCGGAATCGCCTACAACGCCGAAGCCGCCCACGCCGGCACGGGAATTTCGCGATCGCGGGCGAGATCGGTCAGCAGATTTTGCAGCCACGGCCGGTTGCTGGTGAACGAGCCCGACCCAAGCCGCAGCAGCTTCCGGCCGCCGGCTTCGTGGAGTTCATAGTTTTCGACGCGCACGCTGATCGGCTCGCTCTCGCCGTGGAGCTGGCAGACGACTTCGATGGTTTTTTTGCGCGAATCGATCCTCAGCGTCCGCACTTCGCCGTAGCGGGCGATTCGCTGATTGACGAACGCCTTCGCCGCCTGGCTCGTGAGGGCGTCCTTTGCAGCGTTAAACATGAGATGGCCGGCGCGCGATTTTCCTAGCCGCGTTTCTGCTCCGCGACCCACGCCTTGATTTGCTCGTCGAGCACGCTGAGCGGCACCGCGCCGTTGCGCAGAACCTCGTCGTGGAAAAGCCGCACGTCGAACTTCGCGCCGAGTTCCTTCGTCGCATACGCGCGCAGCTCCTTGATCTTCAGTTCGCCGAGCTTGTAGGCGAGGGCCTGCCCCGGCCACACGATGTAGCGGTCGATCTCGACGACGATGTCGTGGTCGGTCTTGCCCGCGTTCGCCTTGAAATAATCGATCGCCTGCTCGCGCGACCAGCCCATCGCGTGCATGCCGGTATCGACGACGAGCCGCACCGCGCGCCACATCTCATACGTGAGCTGGCCAAACTTCGCATACGGATCGGCATAAAATCCCATTTCCTCGCCGAGGCTCTCCGCGTAAAGCGCCCACCCCTCGACGAACGCCGTGTAATTATCCCAGCCGCGACGGCGGAATTCCGGCAGCGCGCCCAGTTCCTGCGCGAGCGAAATCTGCAGGTGATGCCCCGGCACCGCCTCGTGCAGCGTCAGCGGCTCCATCTCCCATTTCGGCCGGGTGTCGAGCGCGTAGGTGTTCGCGAAAAAATTCCCCGGCCGCCCCGCGTCGGGCTCGCCGGGAAAATAGTAGGCCGTCGTCTGCGATTTTTCCGCGTAGCCCGGCACCGGCAGCACGCCGTAGGTCGACCGCGGCAGCGTCCTGAACAGCTTCATCAACTGCGGGTCGATCCGCTTCGCGATGTCGCGATACCCGCGGAGCAGCTCGTCCTTGTCGGTGTAGAAAAATTTCGGATCGGTCCGCAGGTAGGCGAAAAATTCCTCCAGCGTGCCCTTGAATCCCGCCTGCGCCTTCACGAGCTCCATCTCGGCGCGGATGCGCTTCACCTCGGCGAGGCCAATTTCGTGAATCTGCTGCGCCGTCAGGTCCGTCGTGGTCATCAGTTTGATCCGGTATTGATACCACGCCGCGCCGTCGGGCAGCGCCGTCGCCGCGATCGTTGTGCGCGCGCCGGGGATGTAGTTTTCGACGAGAAAATCGTGCAGTCGCGCAAACGCCGGCCGCACCTCGCTCGCGTAAACCTTCGCCGCCTCCGCGCGCAGCCGCAACCCATCCTCGCCCGGCACGCTCGGCGGCAGATCGACGAAACCGTGCAGCAGCGGACTTTTGAACGGATCGTCCGGAATCTGCGCCGCCACCTGCGCCGGCACGTCGCGCAGCGTGATCTGCGGCGGCGTCACCCCGTGTTTCAATCCTTCGGCCAGCAGCGCGTTCGTCTGATCGACAAGCGCCGGCAGCGCCCGCAGCCGCGCGAGCTGCTGCTCGAGTTGCGCCGGCGTCGCCGCCGGCATCACCGCGAACAGCTCCGCCGCCCTTTGCTGGATTCCGTCCAGTTGCGTGACCGCCAGCAGCTCGCTCGGAAACCGCGCGCCCGCGACCGCCGCCTCCGCTTCGTCCTTGAACAAATCATAACTGATCCGATCCGTCGCGTCGAGTTGCGCGCGGTCGATCGTCGCGAGCACCGCGAGCGGACGGCTCGCGAGCTGCTTTCGCTCCGCGATCGCCCCCGGCGAAAGATCGGTCCATTTCGTGTCGAAGCCCGGATAACCGTCGAGCGTCGCCGACTCCGGCGAAGTCGCCATCGCATACGCCCAATCGACCTTGAACAGCTCGTGCAGCCGTTCCGCTTCGGCCGCGTGGCCCTTCGCCGCAACGATCGCCTGATACCGCGCCTCGAACTCGTCCGCGCGCGCCGTCCCGAAAAAAGCCGCACCGATTAAATACGCTGCGAACAGAAAACGGTGTTTGCTACGCATGCCGCGGAGCTTTTGGACTTCGTCCGCCAGCGCAATCTCCCAATGCCGAAGCCCGTCAACCTCATCGTCGCCTGCGCCGAAAATCGCGTGATCGGCCGAGCCGGCCGGCTGCCCTGGCGCATTCCCGAGGACTGGGAATTTTTCCGCCGTCAGACCGCCGGCCAGATCGCGATCGTCGGCCGGGTCAGTTTCGAATCGTGGAAAAGCGCGCTCACCGACAACCGCCGCGCCATCGTGGTTACGCACCGCCCGCTCGCCGCCACTCGCCAACCCGAAGACGCACTGCCACCGGAAGACGCAGGCCCGATCAGCGCGCCGTCGCTTTCCGCCGCGCTCGCGCTCGCCGAAACGCTGCCCGGCGAAATCTACGTCTGCGGCGGGCAGCGGATTTTCGAGGAAGCGATCGCGCTGCCGCAAGCCGCGCGGCTTTATCTCACGCTGGTGCATACGCACGCGGACGGCGACCGGTTCTTTCCCGTATGGCGCGAGATTTTCACCCGCGTGATCGAACAGCGCGAGGGCGCCGACGAAAATCACCGCTACACGTTTTACGTGCTCGAACGTTGACGCCCGAGCCCGCCGCTGCATCGCGTTCGGCAGGAGCGGCGACTCCGCCCGCTGCCGAACGCCATTACAGACACACAACCCGTCTGGCGCAGGCCGAAGCCCGCGCCAGCAAGCCTTTCCACCACGTTCGCCCTACACGAGTGCCACCACGCGATTGCGCAGCGCGCCGACCACCAGGTCCACCGCCTGCTCCGTCGGGAAGCGCGCGGTGTTGATCACGAGGTCGTAGTAGCTCGCGCGATCGATCTCGGCGTCGAACACCGAGCGGACATACGACCGGCGCGCCGCATCGGCGCGCGCATTGTGCGTCGCCGCCGCGTCCGCGGTGACACTCAGCTCCTGCGCCATTCGATTCGCGCGAAATTCGGCCGGCGCGACCAGCCGCAGGTGCAGGCCGTTGTCGACGTCGGCCGTGGCGCAGTTGGCGCCGCGTCCGACGAGGATCACGTGACCGGCGCGCGCGAGTTCGCGCATCATGTCGTTGGTGCGCTGGATCAGGTTCCAAATGCTCGGGTGCAGCCCGAGCAGTTCGCCGATCGACGCATCGATTTCCGACACCTTGTCCTCGGGTAGGAAACGCGCGATCCGTGGCGGTAGATGCCGCGATTGCAGCATCGCTTCGACGAGGTTGCGGTCAAAGACCGTCCACGGCGAATCGCCGGGCAGCTCCTGTTCGAGGCGGGGCGCTAGCGCGTTGGCCAGCGACGAACCGCCGGAACCGGACTCGCGAGAGATCGTGACAAACGGACCCGTGGTCTTGCTAAAATGACCATGTCCGGAACGAGACAGATGAACATTGATGTAGGCCTCTGCACGGCCGAGCGAAGGTTGGGGCATACCTTCCTCCTTTCTTTTTTTGTTGTCCGAACGCTACGCCCGAACCGCCCGCGCGCAAAGTCCGAAAGCGCCCCAAACCGCTTCTAACTGCCGCAAAAAATGCGTGATCCCCCGGCTGATGCCTCGGCGTCAGTGCGGCCCGCCGTCACTCGAGCTTCACGCGCGAACGGTAAAACGCGTCGCACTTCGCGTAGATTTCCCGCGGCGATTTCATCGTCATCGCCTCGGCCGCGAGCGCGCGCGCGTCGGCCATCGTCATCGCGCGCACAATGTATTTCACCGACGGAATCCACGCGGGCGACATGCTCAGGCTGTCGAGGCCGAGCCCGAGCAGCAGCGGCGCGAACACCGGATCGCCCGCCATCTCGCCGCACACGCTCACCGAAATTTTCTGCCGGTGTCCCTCCTCGACGATTCGCTGCAACGCCCGCAACACCGCCGGGTGCGTCGGTTCGTAAAGGTGCGCGATCCGGTCGTTCACCCGGTCGATCGCCAGCAGGTATTGGATGAGGTCGTTCGTCCCGATGCTGAAAAACGCGCAGTCCGGCGCCAGCAAATCCGCCGTCGCCGCCGCGCTCGGCACCTCGATCATCGCGCCGACCTGGATGTTTTCGTCGAACGCCTGCCCGCGCGCCTTCAACTCGGCCATGCACTCGCCGAGCACCGCGTTCGCCCGCGCCAGCTCCTCGTGTCCGCTGATCATCGGATACATCAGCCGCACTTTCCCATACGCGCTCGCCATCAGGATCGCGCGGAGCTGGTCCTTGAAAATTCCCTGGTGCTCGAGGCAGAACCGGATCGCGCGAAACCCCATGAACGGATTGTTCTCCTTCGGAAACAACTCCGGGTTCCCGCTCATCGGCTTGTCGCCGCCGAGGTCGAGCGTGCGGATGATCACCGCGTTCGGCGCGGCGCCCTCCGCCACCGCTTTGTAAGTGAGAAATTGCTCCTGCTCCGACGGGATCCGCGCGGAGTTGAGGAAAATATACTCGGTGCGGAACAATCCCACGCCCTCGGCGTTGTAGTCCTTCAGCAGTGTCACCTCCTCCGCCTTCTCGATGTTGGCCATCAACACCACTGGCACGCCGTCGAGCGTGACCGCCGGCTCGCGGTTCGCCTTCAGCAGCCGCGACTCGAACGTCTTTTTCTGCTCCTGAATCTTGCCGTAGCGAAACAGCGTGCTCTCCGACGGATTGATGATCACGACGCCGTCGTAGCCATCGACAATCACCCAGTCGCCGTGCTTCACGCGCTTCGTCAAATCGCGCACGCCCACCACCGCCGGCACTTTCATCGACCGCGCGACGATCACCGCGTGGCTCGTCTTGCTGCCCGAGTCCGTCACGATCCCGAGCGCCGCACTGCGGTCGATGCTGGCCGAATCCGAGGGCGTGATGTCGTTCGCGACGACGATGCGTTTCTCCGCGAGCCGCGTGAGCGAGTTCTCCGCCTGCCCGAGCAGATTCTGCAACACGCGCTGCGCCACGTCGCGGATGTCGCCCGCGCGCTCGCGCAGATATTCGTCGTCGATCTCCGAAAACGCCTGGATGTAGCGCGACGAGACTTTGTTGAAACACGTCTCGATGTTGCGCCCCGTCGTCTCGAATTCGCGGATCGTCTCGCCGATCAGCGCCTGGTCCTCGAGCACGAGCAGGTGCGCGTCGAAAATCATCGCCTCCTCGGCGCCGAGATTTTTTTCCACCTCCGCCTGGATTTTCGCGATCTGCTGCCTCGTCACCAGCAGCGCCTTTTCGAACCGTGCGATTTCCTCGATGCGCTTCTCCGGCTCGACTTGATAGCTCGGCACCTCGACGTTGCTCTGGATGTAAACGAACACCGCCCCATAGGCGATGCCCTGCGAAGCGGCGATGCCCTGGACGGAAATTTCGTTGTTGGCGCGTGAATCCATGAAAAAGCGTGGCGCTGCCGGCACGGGGCTTGCAGGCGGCGCCGGACGATAACGCGCCCCACCCGCAATGGGTCAATGCGGATTTACGCCAAACGCGTCTGAACCACCATTGCGGATTCCCCCCACGCCGCCCGGATCGTCGCCGCGATCTCCGCCACCGGCGAATCGTCGCGCAAAAACGCGAAACACGCGCTCCCGCTCCCGCTCATTCGCGCCACCAGCCCGAAATTTTTCAAAAGCCGTTCGCCGAGCAACGGCAGCGCCGGAAACTTCGCGAACGCCGGCTCCTCCAGATTGTTGAACAGCAGTTCCTCCGCCGGCGTCTCCGCCACGCCGATCCACTTCGCCACCCGCGCTTCCGCTTCTTGCGCCGGCAAATAACTCGTGGGCGCCGCGGCGAGCCGCGCATACGCCCACGCCGTCGCGATCCCAAACGCCGGCTTGAAAATCACCACGCTCCGCCCGCTCAACCGCGCCGCCGCCGCCAGCGCCTCCACCCGCTCGCCACGCCCCCGCATGACGACCGGCCCGCCGGGCAGAAACAGCGCGCAATCCGACCCCACGCGCGCCGCGACCTCCGCCAGCTCCGCCGCTCCGAGCGGCCCGCCCGCGAGTCGATTCAGTGACCGCAGCGCCGCCGCCGCGTTGCTGCTGCCGCCGCCGAGCCCCGCACCCATCGGAATTCGCTTCGTCAACTTGAACCGCCCGCCTCCCCGCCAACTCGTCGCGTCGCCAAACGCCCGCGCCGCCCGCAGCACCAAATTGCTTTCGTCCACCGGCACCGCCGGGTCGTCACACACCAACGAAAATTCTTTCTCACTTTTTTCTTCCGCCATCTCCACCGCCAGCTCGTCGCCCCATGCCAGCGGCGCGACCACCGACACCAACTCATGAAACCCATCCGCCCGCCGCCCCGTCACGGCGAGGAACAGGTTGATTTTCGCCGGCGAAAAAAATGCGAGCGCGCTCACGCTGACCCGCGCGGCCGCCCGCCGCGATTTTGGCTTCGATTAGTGTCCATTCCTGTCCATTAGTGGTTCCC
>Ga0265314_10006357_pt1 | contig 10478 bp, 11 predicted proteins | sample 4126metaG_FD_203106 | JGI IMG/M metagenome (GOLD analysis project Ga0265314, IMG submission 203106) | Rhizosphere microbial communities from Carex aquatilis grown in University of Washington, Seatle, WA, United States - 4-1-26 metaG | ecosystem: Host-associated > Plants > Roots > Rhizosphere >... | reverse complement strand
CCGACACCAAACGATTCATGCAATCGTTCAGTCTGATCGCGCAGTAGACGCTTACGCCGCGGCGGCTTTGCCGAGCGCGTTCACTTCCGCGGTGTAATCTTCCATCAGCGTCTTGGTGATGCCGCCGGGATTGAAGTTCCAGTGCGCGATCTCGGCGACGGCCGTCACTTCCGCGGCCGATCCGGTGATGAAGCATTCCGACATCGAGTTGAGTTCATCGGGCAGGATGCGGCGCTCGATCACTTCCAGGCCGCGCTTGCGCGCCAAGCCGATGACGGTCTGACGCGTCAGGCCGTCGAGGAAACAGTCGGCCAGCGGCGTGTGGATCTTGCCGTCCTTGACGAAGAAGATATTGGCGCCGGTGCATTCGGCGACGCGGCCTTCCCAGTCCAGCATCATGGCGTCGGCATAACCTTTGCGCTCCGCCGCGTGCTTGGAGATCGTGCAGATCATGTAGAGGCCGGCGGCCTTGGCGCGGCACGGCGCGGTTTTCGGATCGGGCCGGCGATACTCGGCGAGATCGAGGCGGATGCCCTTGAGGCGCTGCTCCGGATCGAAATAGCTCGGCCATTCCCAGCTGGCGATGGCAAGGTGGATTTTGTTGTTCTGCGCCGAGACGCCCATCATTTCGGAGCCGCGCCAGGCGATCGGGCGGACATAGGCTTCCTTCTTGCCGTTCTTATCGACCACGAGTTTTTTGGCGGCGTCGATCTCGGCGACGCTGAAGGGAATTTCAAAATCCAGGATTTGCGCGGAGCGCTTCAGGCGCTCGGAATGCTCGGTCGACTTGAAAATGCGGCCGCCATAGGCGCGCTCGCCTTCGAACACGGCGCTCGCGTAATGCAGGCCATGGCTCAGCACATGGAGGTTGGCGTCGCCCCAGGGCACCAACTTGCCGTCGTACCAGATGACGCCGTCGAACCGGTCGTAGGATTGGGCAGCCATGGTTTCCTCCTGAACTCTAAACTCTGTTCCAATTGCGCCTGATCTTGTCCGAAAACCGCTTCACGTCCTCGGGTCAAGCCCAAGGACACGCTTTTCGGCATCAGGCGCCGACCTCGCCGGCCGTTTCGCCGTTGTGATGGCGCAATTTTAGCGTCACTTCCAATACTTTGCGTCGTCCGGCAACTCCGGTATGACTGGCGCCAAGTGCCGGCCGGCCGTCGCTCGATAGCGCAGGATAGGCGTCTGAGCACTATCCTTTCGTCCGTAGCGGTCTTTTTGTAACATAAAATCAAAATATGTCAACATGGCTGACATAAATATGAGCGCAAAAAATGCCGCGGCTGCCGGGCTCCCCGAGCGGCCCGCTACGCCCGCGGCCGCGCCGGCTCAGCCGATCTGGGACATCATCGAACTGCTGTTCTTCGCCTACCGCGATTTCGTCGGCGATCCGGACGAGGTTTTGTCGAAACTGGCCTTTGGCCGCGCCCACCACCGCGTGCTGCATTTCGTCTATCGTAACTCCGGCATGAAAGTCGCCGACCTGCTCGACATCCTCAACATCACCAAGCAGTCGCTCGGCCGCGTCCTCAAGCAATTGGTCGACCAGGGCTTCGTCGTGCAAAAGGAGGGCGCGCAGGACCGCCGGCAGCGGCTGCTTTACGTCACGCCCAAGGGCGAGGCGCTGGCGCTCAAGCTTGCCGGCTTGCAGACCGCGCGCATCACGCGCGCTTTCGCCGAGCTCGGACCCGGCGCGCATGACGCGGCGCGACGCTTTCTCACCGCCATGATCGACGGCGACAATCGCGAAGACGTGCTGCGCCAGATCGCGCGCGCCGATCACGCCAAAGCGCGGAGCCCGAGCGGAGCTTGACGCGATGCCCATGACTCGGCCCGCAACGCTTCCCGACGACGCCCCGCATCTGCTGGTGGTCGACGACGACCGCCGCATCCGCGATCTGCTGTCGCGCTTTCTGTCGACCGAGGGCTATCGCGTCAGCACCGCGGAAACCGCCGCCGACGCCCGCGCCAAGCTGGTGGGTCTGAGCTTCGACCTGCTCATTCTCGACGTCATGATGCCCGGCGAGAACGGTTTCGATTTCGCAAAATCGCTGCGCGGTACGTCGAGCGTGCCGATCCTGATGCTGACCGCGCGCGACGCGGCCGAGAGCCGCATCAAGGGCCTCGAGATGGGCGCCGACGATTACCTGTCGAAACCCTTTGAGCCAAGAGAACTGTCGCTGCGCATCGCCAGCATTCTCAAGCGCACCAAACCGAACGCACCACCGCAGCCGGAGTCGGTGCGTTTCGGTCCCTTCATCTATCACCTCGGGCGGGGCGAATTGCGCCGCGGCGAGGACGCCGTGCGCCTGACCGACCGTGAGCGCGACATGCTGCGCATCCTGGCGGCGACGCCGGGCGAGACGGTGGCGCGGCTGGCGCTCGCCGGCAATGGCGGAACCGTCAGCGAGCGCGCCGTCGACGTTCAGGTCAACCGGCTGCGGCGCAAGATCGAAAAAAACCCGGCAGATCCTCTGTTCGTGCAAACCGTGCGTGGCATCGGCTATCGCCTGGTGGTGACGACATGACCAGCCTCGACGCCGGCATCGCCAGCATCCGCACCACGGTGGATCGCGTTGTCCGGGCCTGGCAGTGGTACGACGCCATTCCCTGGGTGCGGCGGATCCACGCCCAGCTCGAACGCATCCCGACAGGCTGGCGGCGCATGAGCCATTGGCTCAACAGCGTGATGCCGAAGGGCCTTTATGCCCGCGCCTTGCTGATCATCATCGCGCCGATGGTGATCCTGCAATCGGTGATCGCCTTCGTCTTCATGGAGCGGCACTGGAACGTGGTGACGCAGCGGCTGTCCGCCAGCGTGGTGCAGGACATCGGCGCGCTGATCGACGTCTATCGCGGCTACCCGCAAGATCCCGATCTCAACCAGATCCGCAGGATCGCGCAAGAGCGGATGGGACTGGTGGTGGATTTTCTGCCGATCTCGGATATGCCGCCGCCCGGGCCGAAACCGTTCTTCTCGTTGCTCGACCAGGCCCTGTCCGAAGAACTGCGCAAGCAGATCCAGCGGCCTTATTGGCTCGACACCGTCGGCAAGTCCGCGCTGGTCGAAATCCGCGTGCAACTCGACAAGAACGTGATGCGGGTGTTCGCGCGGCGCAGCGCGGCTTACGCATCGAACTCGGAAATTTTCCTGCTGTGGATGGTGGGCACCTCGACGATCCTGCTGACCGTCGCCATCATTTTCCTGCGCAATCAGATCAAGCCGATCCTGAAGCTGGCCGATGCCGCCGAAAGCTTCGGCAAGGGCCGCGATGCGCCGAACTTCCGGCCGCGCGGCGCGCGCGAGGTGCGGCGGGCGGCGGCGGCCTTCATCGAAATGAAAACCCGCATCGAGCGCGCCATCGAGCAGCGCACGGCGATGCTGGCCGGCGTGTCGCACGACCTGCGCACGGTGCTGACCCGCTTCAAGCTCGAGCTCGCGCTGATCGATGAGACGCCTGAAACCGAGGCGATGAAGAAGGACGTCGACGAGATGGCGCGCATGCTGGAGGCCTATCTCGCCTTCGCGCGCGGCGATCTCGGCGAGCAGTCGGCGCCGACCGACATGGCCGCCTTCCTCGACGAACTGCGGGACGACGCCGAGCGTCACGGCCACAAGACCACCGTAGTGTTTCACGGCACGCCGATCGTGACAGTGCGGCCGGCGGCGTTCAAGCGCTGCCTCAGCAATCTTGTGTCGAACGCGGCGCGCTTTGCGCCGTCGATCGCCATCACCGGACACCGCGATCACCGCTATCTGACGGTGACGATCGACGACGACGGCCCGGGCATTCCGGCGAATTTGCGCGAGGAGGTGTTCAAGCCGTTCCTGCGGCTCGACGACGCGCGCAACCAGGACGAAGGCGGCACCGGTTTGGGTCTCGCCATTGCCCGCGACATCGCGCGTTCGCATGGCGGCGACATCGTATTGGGCGACAGCCCGCTCGGGGGTTTAAGAGCGACGGTGCGCGTGCCGGTTTAAGCCGCGTCGGCTTCGGCTAGACCTTCATCGGCCGGACGCCGCCGGCGGCGGCGCGAACCGCGCAAAATGCATTTCGGGATCGACAGCAGATCGCCGACGAAGCCGTCCCAGCGCCCGGCGCTGGCCAAGCCGCGGTCGAGCGCCGCCATGGTGCGGTCGAGGCCTTCCTCGTCGTCGTCGACCCAGACCGATGCGACGCGCGCGAACATCAGCGCGGCGCCTTGCGCGCGCAAGGCGCCGCGCGGACCGGCGGCATCGACGCCGGCGGCTTCCAGCATCCATTTCTGCGAGCGCACCGCCATGGCATTGAGCGCGAAGGCGAGCCCCGGGTTGCGCCGTGCCGAGCGCATGAGCGAGCGCACGGCGTCCTTGTCGGGTGCCAGCGCCTCGAAGCGGCGCATCAGCACGTCGAACAGGCGTTCGCGCACCGGTTCGTCCGCCATGTCGGCGTCGCCGCCGTCGAGAACGGTATTGTCGATCTGTTTGGTGTGGGCGCCGAGGATGGCGAGCGTCGAGCCGAATTCGGCGCGCAATTGCGACAGCTTGATGCCGGCGCGGCCGGCGACTTCGGCGAGCCCGATGTCCTCGAAGGACTGTTCGGCCAGCAATTCCATCAGCGCGGCGACGGCCTTTTCGCGGTCGGTGCCGGTGCGGGGAGGGGCCTCGGCTTTGGGCTTGGATTGGCGCTTCGGCTTGCGAACCATGACGGCCTCCATCGCTCTGTGAATGACACCCTCAATCTAGGGCGGCAAAGACGACCGTTCTAGGGCAGGAAGGGTGTTTAACCCGCCAGCTGCCGCGACCGTGCTGTCGCCGCTGCGATCGCTTTGGTGAGCAAATCGTCGAAGCCGCCGGGGCCCATCAGCACTTCGAGCGCCGCGGCCGTGGTGCCGCCGGGCGACGTGACGTTCTGCCGCAAGGTCGCGGCGTCGAGCTCCGAGCGATGCAGCAGTTCGCCGGAGCCGGCCACCGTTTCCCGCGCGAGGCGGCCGGCGAGTTCAGGTGGCAGGCCTGCGGCGATGCCGGCCTTGGTCATGGCTTCGGCCAAAAGAAAGACATAGGCCGGGCCGGAGCCCGACAAGGCGGTGACGGCGTCGATCAGCGCTTCGTCCTTGACCCATTCCACTTTGCCGATTGCGGACAGCAAATCTGTCGCGAGCTTCTTCTGGCGCACGGTTACTTTCGTGTTTGCAACCGCCACCGTGATGCCGCGGGCGACGGCGGCCGGCGTATTCGGCATGGCGCGCACGATGGCAGTGCCGGATGGCAGTGCCTTCTCCAGAAAGGCGATGGTGCGGCCGGCCATGATCGACAGCACCAGCGTCGATTTGCCGACGTAAAGCCCGAGTGGCGGCACCGCGTCGGGCGCGGTCTGCGGCTTGACGGCGATGACGATGGCCGCGGCGTCAGCTGTGGCCTTCGGTCCCGGCTTGGCATTGAGCTTAGCGCCACGCCGCGTCAGCGCCTTGATCGACTTGTGCGGTTGCGGCTCGATGATGGCGACGCGCTTGGGCGCAAGTCCGCGCGCCAGCCAGCCGTCAAGCATGGCGGAGCCCATTTTGCCGGCGCCGACCAGAAGCAGGGTTCCGGTCAGCTTGCCGAGCGGTTTTGCGTTGGCGGGCCGTTTCATGACGGCGACAATAACGCCGTTCTATTGCAAATGCGCGTCACGCCTCGCCCGAGGTGTCGAACATGGCGGCGTCGAGCGCCTCGCGCGCGCCCTTGCCGGCCCAGACCACGAACTGGAAGGCGGTAAAGTGCCGCTCGCAGGTATCGAGCGCGGTGCCGAGCAGCGCCTCGCATTGCTTGCCGGAGGCTTCCGCCGCGCCCGCCAGCACCAAAGCGTGGCGGTACATGACGATGCCTTCCTTGGTCCAAAGGTCGAAGTGGCCGACCCAGAGCCGTTCGTTGATCAGCGAAATCAGCGTCTGCACTTCGGCGCGCCGCCGTTCCGGAACCCGCAGGTCGAAGGCGCAAGCCAGATGCAGCGCCTCGATATCGGCCATCCAGGTGTAGGACAGTTGATAATCGGTCCACTTGCCGGTCACCATGATGGTGATCTCGTCGTCGCCGGCCCGTTCGAACGACCAGTCATTGCCCGCCGCCAGCCGCTCGACCACGTCGAGCGGGTTGATCCGGGGTTCGTCCGCGTAGGCTGTTAAAGACATGTCGTCTCCGCAAGGCCGCTTTGGCGGCGAATTTGAGCGCGAGGAAACGCACGGCACCGCACACGCGCGGGCGAAGGCCCGCACAAGGCACGAGTTACTTGATGACGCAGGGGGTACGGGTGCCTTGACGGCGAAAGCGAATCACTAGGCGATCTGACTATAACCCTCTCGATTCAGCCCGCCAAAGGCATCTTCGAGAAACAATGAGCAGTGATTTGCGGGAGCGAGGCAACCGGCAGGTCCCGACTCTCCACAGCCAATGCGGCGTCGGATTGAGTCAGTTGGGGATAAGTAGCCGAGTGTTGCCGGAAAGATTCAGCGAAACTGGCTGAGGTTCAGTCGAACAGACTCGACACCGACTCTTCATGCGCGGTGCGGCCGATGGCTTCGCCGATCAGCGACGCGATCGGCAAGACGCGAATGTTGCCGGCCGCCAGGACTTCCTTCGTCGGCTCGATGGAGTCGGTGATGACCAGTTCCTTGAGCCGCGATTTGGCGATGCGCACCACCGCGCCGCCGGACAGCACGCCGTGGCTGATATAGGCGTAGACCGCCTTGGCGCCTTGCGCGAGCAGCGCGTCGGCGGCGTTCACCAGCGTGCCGCCCGAGTCGACGATGTCGTCGACCAGAATGCAGGTGTGGCCGTCGACTTCGCCGATCACGTTCATAACTTCGGATTCGCCGGCGCGCTCGCGGCGCTTGTCGATGATGGCGAGCGGCGCGTTGATGCGCTTGGCGAGGCCGCGCGCGCGCACCACGCCGCCGACGTCGGGCGACACCACCATGACGTTGTCGAGCTGGAATTTTTCCTTGATGTCGCGGACCATCACCGGCGAGGCGTAAAGGTTGTCGGTCGGGATGTCGAAGAAGCCCTGGATCTGGCCGGCGTGCAGATCGAGCGTCATGACGCGGTCGGCGCCGGCACGCGTAATCAAATTGGCGACCAGCTTGGCCGAAATCGGCGTGCGGGGACCGGGTTTGCGGTCCTGCCGGGCGTAGCCGAAATAAGGCACCACCGCGGTGATGCGGCGCGCCGAGGAGCGGCGCAGCGCGTCGATGATGATCAGCAATTCCATCAGGTGGTCGTTGGCGGGGAACGACGTCGATTGCAGCACGAAGACGTCCGAGCCGCGCACGTTTTCCTGGATCTCGACGAAGATTTCCAGGTCGGCGAAGCGCTTCACTACCGCCTTGGTTAGGCCGGTCTTGAGATATTCGGCGATCTGCTGCGCCAGGACAGGGTTCGAATTGCCGGCGACGAGCTTGATCGTCCCGTTCTTCGACATTCGAAAATCCTCACCAATCCGCCGGCCGCACTGAAGGCGGCGTGGTCATAACAAGGCATACCGGGCGCGGCAATATGACCGCAAAGCTTTGTCCCGAGGCTTTTTTGATCAAGATGAACGCGACGCTAGGAATAAGGACGGCCCCTGCGGGGCTAACCGGCTAGTACAATGGCGTTGATGTGCCGGCCATAGTCCGGCTCGGCCCGATGGGTGGTGCGGCGGAAGCTGTAGAAGCGGGCAGGGTCGGCATAAGTGCACAGCTTGAGGTCTTCGAACTGCCGGATGCCTGCGAGCGCGATCCGGGCGGCGATATAGCCGTTGAGATCGAACAAAGCGTGGCCGGCGCGCGCCGAAGGGGCAAAGAAGCGGGCATTGGCGGCATCGGCGTCCTTGAAGCGGTCGATGAATTCGGCCCCGACCTCGTAATTCGGCTGGCTGATGACGGGCCCGAGCGCCACGGCAATGCGGTCGCGGGCGGCGCCCAGGTTCTCCATGGCGGCGACGGTCGCCTCGATGACGCCGGTGAAGGCGCCGCGCCAGCCGGCATGCGCCGCGCCGATCACCCGCGCCTCGGCGTCGGCGAACAGCAGCGGCCCGCAATCGGCGGTGGAGACGCCGATGGCGAGTCCCGGCGTTCGGGTGACCACGGCATCGGCGCGCGGGCGCTGGTTTGGCGCCCAGGGCGCATCGACGGTGGCCACGTCGGGTGAATGGATTTGATAGGGCGTCACCAGCCGCTCCGGCGCAACGCCGAGAGCGCGCGCCATGCGGGCGCGGTTCTCGGCGACGTTTTCCGCCGCATCGTTGGAACCGATGCCGCCGTTCAGCGTGGCATAGACGCCTTGCGACACGCCGCCGCTGCGGTCGAAAAAGCCGTGGCGAATGCCGGTCAGGTTGGCGAGCGAAGCAGCCTGCAACATCGAGCGGTGTCCCGATCTCGACCCTTGAACCGACGGGGTCGAGAGCCGTTAATGCATAGTGACGCGGGCCGGGCAACCATAGCGCTGAGACTGGCTTACGCGAATATGGGTTATTGGGGCGCTCGACCGCCGCCATGGCTGTTCGAGTGATGGCTGTTTTGAAGGATTAGCGCCGCTGTGTGCGCCGTGTGACTTAGATCAATGAAGTGATGAAGCTCCTGCTGCAAACAAGATTTTATCCTTAAAGCTGTTGCGTCCACCCAGGAGTTTCCCCATGCGAAGGTCATTTGTCGTTGCCGGAGCGCTGCTCGGCATTGGTTTGATGGTAGCGCCCGTCTCCGCGGCGCCTTTGGCCGGCGCCATGCTTAAGAATGCGGCGGCGCAGGCGCAATCCGACGATTCGTCGCTTGTGCAGGTGCAGTACCGGCGCGGCGGCCGTGGCGGCTGGCGCGGCGGTCACCGTGGTGGCGGCGGTGGTGATGGCGGCGCGGTCGCCGCCGGCGTGATCGGCGGCCTGTTGCTCGGCGCGATCATCGCCAACGAGGCGCAAAGGCAGCAAGGCGCCGGCTACTGCGCGCAGCGCTATCGCAGCTACGATCCGAATAGCGGGACCTATCTCGGTAACGACGGCCGACGACACTACTGCCGTTAGCCTAGAGTCAGTCTTTCTCGAAGCCGGGCGGCACGCCGACTGAGGCGTGGGCGAAAGCCATCGCCTTGAACAGTTCGCCCATGTCGGTGCGGCCGTGGCCGATCAGGCGCGACAGCGCCAGGTCGATGTCGGCCGCCGCCGCGCGGGTCGGCGCTTTTTTCTTCAGCCCGGCGGCGCGCGTTTCGATGCCGAGGCGGCGCAGGAACGCCGACTGGTCGATCGGCCCGAAGCCGATCACGCCCATCGCTTCGACCGCCAGCGCCAGCGCGCGAAAGTCGACATGCGCGGTGAGGTCGATCTCGCCCGGCAAGGTCAGCGGATCGGCATAAGCGTGCTTGCCGACCGCCTGCAAGGTTTCGCCGACGCCGCTGTCGGCGTGGCCGTAGTCGATCACCAGCGCGGCGCCGCCCTGATCGGCGAGCCGCTTGCCCAGTTGCATCGCCGGCTTGCTGTCGCGCCATTCGAAGATCGATTGTTCGGGCGCCGTGCGGACGCTGTCCGGCAGCAGCATGTCGAAATGCGCGATCGGGTCGCTCGACTGCACGAAGGTGAATTGGCCGTCGGGGCCGATGGCGATCTGGCGCTCGTGCCAGCCGCGCGCGGTCTTGGCCGCTTGATGGACCGGCAGCGCGTCGAAGAACTCGTTGGCGATTATGATCGCCGGGCCTTTCGGCACATCCTCCAGCGCCGGATGCCAGGAAATCCCCATTTGCCAATGCTCGAGCGTGTGCTCCTGGGCGCTTTGCAGAACGGGGCTGATCTCGACCAGATGCAAGGCGAGCGCGTCGCGAAACGGCGGAATATTCTGCACGGCGCGCAAGGCGTCGTTCATCAAGGTGCCGCGGCCGGGCCCGAGTTCGACGACGCGGACATTTTCAGGCGCCCCCATCTGAGCCCAGACGGTCGCCATCCACAGCCCGATCAGTTCGCCGAACATCTGGCTGATTTCCGGCGCGGTGATGAAATCGCCGCGCGCGCCCAGCGGATCGCGCGTCACGTAATAGCCGTGCTCGGGATGGCCGAGACAAAGTCCCATATATTCGCCGACCGGCATCGGACCCGCCGCGACGATGCGGCGGCGGATTTCGCTGTCGAGCGGCGAGGACTCCGTCATCAGGCGCTCCGTATCTCGGCGCGTAGCGGGTGCTTGAGCGCGTAGAGGATAAAGCCGACGCCGGCGAGGAACAGCGGGATCGACAGCAACTGCCCCATGGTCGCGCCGCCCCACAGAAAGCCGAGTTGCGCGTCGGGCTCGCGGAAGAATTCGCAAACGCTGCGCGCGACCGCATAGACCACGGCGAAGCAGCCGATGATCAGGCCCGGCCGTTTCAATGCGCCGGCGCGCATCAGCACAAACAACACCGCGAGCAGCAACAGGCCTTCGAGCCCTGCTTCGTAAAGCTGGCTCGGATGCCGCGGCAGCGGGCCGCCGTTGGGAAACACCATGGCCCAAGGAACGTCGGCGGG